>ERZ780208.133-NODE-133-length-80772-cov-6.597086_pt1 | contig 80772 bp, 66 predicted proteins | sample MGYA00511167_ERZ780208 | MGnify/ENA primary metagenome ERZ780208 (study PRJEB29588, sample SAMEA2159202) | human gut metagenome | biome: human gut; feature: human-associated habitat; material: faeces | place: Denmark | collected 2008/2010 ...
CGCCAGCCGCTGGAAAACAAGCGGGCGGTGATTTCGCGCGTGATGGCGCATACGGTGTATCCGGCGGATTTTCAGCTGGTGGCGGCGATGAACCCTTGCCGCTGCGGCTTTTTCGGCGTGGAAGGGCGGATGTGCGCGAAGGCTCCGCAATGCGCGGAGGATTATCTGGCGAAGCTGTCGGGGCCGTTTCTGGACCGGTTTGATTTGCAGATTGAAGTGCCGGCGGTCAGCCCGTATGACCTGACCTCGGGCAAGACCGGAACCGGGTCGGCGGAAATGCGGGCGCAGGTTCTGGCGGCAAGGGAGATTGCGGCGGCGCGGTTTGCGGCATTCGGGGCGTCGGGCCTGACCTGCAATGCCGAGCTTAAAGGCGATATGCTGGAAAAAGCGCTGGACATGGGGCCGGAACTGCGGCGGTTTGCGGCGGAATCGGCGGAAAAGTGCGGGTTGACGGCGCGAAGCCTGAACCGTATTTTGCGGTTAGCAAGAACGATTGCAGACTTGCAAAATGAAAAAAAGGTGTCTAAAATGCACCTGATTGAAGCCTTGTCTTATCGCAGGGGGCCGTTGACGCGGCGGCCTGCGGGGAAGAAGTAAAGAAGGGCGAAAGCGTACGAACCGAGGCGGCGGGTATGCCGTACGGGGAGGCAAGAACCGAACCGATGCGGCGGGTATGCCGTACGGGGAGGCAAGAACCAAACCGAGGCGGCGGGTGTGCCGTGCGGGGAGGCAAGAACCGAACCGAGGCGGCGGGTATGCCGCGCGGGGAGGCAATAAAACCTTAACAGGAGATAAAATAAAATGTCAGCAACAAATGTTTTAAACAAGTTATTCTGCGGGGTGCTGGCGCTGGGGCTCGCGTTCGGAGCCACGGCTGCGGCGGCCGCGGGGTCGGATTCTTATTGTCCGGACTGTCCGCCGGAAGTGGACGGCAGCATTTTTCCGGGCGGGTCGTGCCCGAACTGCGACCGGCCGAAATCCAACAAGGCTGTGCGAATCGTGGACGGGACGCAGGTTAAAAACTGCCCCAGTTGCCCGATGCCGGCGTTCAAAACCCGGAACTATCCTTTGGCGCAGCCGCGCTACAAGAGCAACGCCGTCAACCGCAACTGCTGCGATTTGGCGCCGTTTGCACTGACGCACGTCGATTTCCGGCTGCAAAACCAGGAAGGGTTCAGCCCGTATGCCAACCATGTCGGCAACTACCGTTTCCGGATTTTCGGATGCCGCCGTTTTACGAAAAAGGCGATGCTGAACCACGGGCGGGTAATTCAGAAAGACATGGCTTTTAACGACGTCTTTAAAAAATCTGCTGACAAATGTTACAAAATTATGGATATTCCGGACGTCTGCCTTGCCGACCCGTCGGTCAAGCTGCCGGAATATGCGCTGACGGCGGAAATCACCAACTTCTTTATGAACGTCTGCGACCAGTATGACTGGGACAAGGCGCGCAAGGACAACCGCCGCAACGGCACGGCCGAGATGACGGTTACATGGCGGCTGATGAATTTGAGCCAGACGAAAGTTTTATGGAAAGGCGTTACTTCCGGTTATGCCGAAGTTGAAAACGGCGTTTACGAAGCCGAGGTCAAACTGGCGGAACTGGCGTTTGCCGACGCGGCGGCGCGGCTGTCTTCGCTGCCGGGGTTTGAGTACCAGCTGGCACAGCGCGTCAGCCCCGAAGAGCAGGCGGCGGAACGTGCGGCTCTGGTCGCTTTTGACGCCAAGTTCAATCCGGGAAAATGCGGCTTTGCCAAGGAAGTCGCCTATACGAGAAGCTGCGCCTATGCGCCGCAGCCGCAATGCCCGGCGATAGCACGTCCGGCGTGCCCGTGCGCTGCGATTCAGACCTGCACCTGCAACCAGCCGGTATGCAGCTGTCCGCAGCCGGCGTGTCCGTGCGCGGTGACGATGGGTAAACCGAAAGTGGAGGAATTTGTCGACGTTAAGACAAAAACCAAGACCGTAGAGGAAAAAATCATCACCACGACGCGGGTAGAAACGCCGCAGCCGGTGTGCCGCCAGGTTTGTCGCCCGGTATGCCCGCAGAAAAAGGTAACGACAACGGTTACGACGGTTGAAACAGTTGAAAGCTGTCCAATGAAGTGCTCACAGCAGTGCGAGCAGCCGAAGTGCCGCAAAGTCTGTACCGAAACCTGCGTTGTCGGCAAACCGGACGTCAGGGGAGGGCGCGAGTGCAAGACCGAATGCGTCGAGGACTGCGGGGAGCCGAAACCGGCTCCGGCGCCCGAACCCGTGATTGAACCGAAAGTCGAGGAAATAGACTATATCCCGGCGGTTGAGGAAAAAGGCGGCGTGGAAGTCGAAAACAAGGCAATTGCGCCGCAGATTGAAGAAACCGGAGGCGTTAAGGACAGTTTCCGCAAATACGAAAACTGCATTGACGAAGACGGCAACGTCATTTCCGACGGCAGCTGCACGATTGTTGATGACAACTGGGTCGACCTTGACGGCTATGCTGTTGATGCCAAGCTCTGCATTGTCGACAGACCGCCGTACACAGAACTGAGCCCGGAGAATATGCTCAAAATCCGCGGGTCGGTGGTTGAGATTACCAATGCCAAAGGCAAGAAAGGCATGGGGCTGGTTATTTCCGACTCGTTCGTGCTGACGTCGGCGGGGCTGGTCAACAAGCTGCAGAATACCTATGACGTCAAGACCATCAACGGCGATGTGCTCAAGGCCAAGGCGGTACGCGTTAACCCGAGCAAGAACACGGCGCTGATGCACCTTGAAAAGCCGGTTACCTATACGCCGATTGCCCTTAACCTTGATTTGCCGCCGATTGACCAGGAAGGCTACATCTCGCTGGGGCTGCTGGACAAGGACGGCGAAGCGGCGAAGAACTATATGGACGACAGCGGTAAAATTTACGGCTACCGCTATTCCGATACGCTCGGCACCGAAATTATCGTTGATACGCTGGTGCAGAAAGTGGCGGTCGGCAGCGTCCTGATTGACAAGCTTGGCACCGTCAACGGCATTTCCAATTCGGCAAAACAGACCGAAGAGGGCATGGACCTGTTCATTCCGACCGAAACAGCGCTGAGAAGCGTCGGGCTGTCTATCTGCGAAAAGCTCTACGACAAGAAGAGCCCGTGGGAGAAGACCGTTTACAAGCCGGTTACCGAGAAGGTAAAACAGGAAACCAAGGCGCCGGAAGCGATGCCGGAAGCCAAGCGCAAATAAGCGTAAGCGGCCGGGAGAACCGGCGGGTTGCTGACAGGGGTGCGGAAAACCGCGCCCCTTTTTTGTTATGCGTATAGGGGAGAGAGGGGGCGGGACAGCGCATGGAAAAGAGCTTTTCTGTCGGGGGAGAGACGGAGCGGGACGCCGTGTTGCATATAGAGAGAAGAGTGTGGCGGAGTGGAGGCAGAAGCGTAGAGACGGGCGGGACGGCGTGTCGCATGGAACGGGGCTGGCGTGAGAAACAACGGTGCATGGACGGCGTGCTGCGGGCTGTAAGCTGTAGGTTGTAAGCTGTAGGTTGTAGGCGTAAGCTGCAGGCAAAAAGGAAGGCCTGAATATTCGGGAGGGAGGTATGTGAACTTCAGGCCTGTCGTTTTTTTTGTAATCTGCCGGGCGGCGGGGCTGTTACAGATATTTCAGCCCTATGGTGCAACCGACCGGGCTGCAGGTGCAGGCGGCGTATGCCTGTTCCAGCGTCAGCGGGATTGCCATGTCGTGGGTGCCGATAGTATATATGCCGTTGGCTTCATTGCGGTCGGCGGACGAATGGACGTCTTTCATCTGCGGTTCGGCAATGTCTTCTTCCAGCGTGCCGATGTAGAGGCTTGTAAAGCCCGATGACGGGTCTTTGCCCCAATCCATCGTTACCATTTCGATACAGACGTTTTTGGAGATGTTGTTGACATAGAGTTCAAAGGCCATTTGTTTGTTATTGGAGGCCTCGCTGGGGAAGATGGTTACTTTTCCGTTCCAGGCGTGCAGGATGTCATTGCTGGCGCGGGAGTGGTCGTACATATCAGCGGGTACGGCGCCGATATTTATAAGCAAATTGTTGTTTATGTCGCTGAAGTCATGCTGGCCGATAAATGAATTGCGGATATTGGTAATCAGCATGGTCAGCTGCTCAATCAAATGGTTGGTTTTGTATTTGCCCATTGCCTTGGAATAGCCGGCTATGCCGCCGACGGAAAGGACGCCGACGATTGCCAGTACACCCAGCATCTCTATCATTGAACGGCCTTTTTCGCAGCTGTTTGTCATAGTACCTCCCTGTCAGCCTGAATTTTAACGCGCCGATTATACAAATGCGACCCTTAAAAATGGCTTAACTTTCGGCTTATTATAGCATAAATTTTGCGGGTTGTAAAGCCTGCCGTTAGTGCTATGACTATAGATATAGCAATATAGAGCCAGGCCGAGGTTTCTCCGCTTTCCGGGAAAGGGTAGTACCATATGTCGCTTTTGATGCGGGCGAGGGCGGCGGCGGTGTCGGCACGGGAAGCGAGAGGCGCTGCGGCGGCGGAAGGGAATTGTGCAGCGGGGGCGGAAATGAACGGCAGAAACAGGGCTTTGGCAAGCATAAAGCCGGCAAAGTGGTGCATCATGATGTCAAAGGTATGGTTTGCAATATATTGCAACGGGCGGCTTCGGACGAGCAACGGCGACAGAACCCGGGCAACGCGCAGCCAGAACAGAACGGCGAGGAGGCTTATGGCATATATGGCGGGCGCCGGGGCGTTGACGGTATCCAGCCACGAAGGGATATGGTTATAGCCGGGGAATTTTTGGGTCAGGCAGGTCAGGGCGGCGAGAACGATAAACAGGTAAAGCGGCGTGGCGACAGTATCGTATTTGGCGAGGACGTGCCGGTAAAGAAAGCCGAATGCAAAAGCGGGCATGAAGTAGAGCGTGCGCAGAGCGGTCAGTGCCAGGGTGCGGGCGCCGTGGTTTTCGGGGGCGTACGCCAGAGCAAAGCAGCCGAGCGCCAGCGACAGGACGAAAAATATAACGGCGGGCAGGAAAAAACTGCCGGGCTGCGGCCGGGCAGACGGGGTTAAGGCGGTGCGGCGGGCGGCAGACGGAGCGAACGGGCGCAGCAGCAAAAAGCCGACGGCCTGTACCAGAAACAGCGGCACCAGAAACCATGACGCCATGTTGTAAATGAACTGGTGCCCGTCGACAAGCGGGGCATAGAGCAGGTTATACAGGTTAAATTCCCCGCCGAGTGCAAAGCCCTGATGCCGGTTCAGATACCAGCACAGGGCGCCGTAAGCCGCGTTCCAAAGATAAAGCGGCACGAGCAGGCGCAGGGTCTTGCGGGCGAAAAATTCCTTATAGCCGCGCGTAAGGTTGAGGAAATAGCCCGAGACGAACATAAACAGCGCGATATGGTAGTTCTGGTAACGGAGCAGTCCGTTGAAGTCGAGGTAATCGGACGAACCGACATGCCCGTCGACAATCATGATGATGGCAAGGACGTAGAGCATTTTGAACGTCGGGTCGGCGGCGGACGGCGCCGCGGGGGGAACGGGGGCAGATTGCGGGGAGGCGGAGCGCAGGCGGCTGCGGGCGGCAACAGGGGAAGATTGCGGGGAGGCTGGGCGTTTTGTCATCGGTTAACCTTTTGTAAATAATTTTACCTTATAATCAATACCTAAATGAATGTTAGCAGGGCAAAATTTAAGGTCTGGTTAACGAGCCGGGTAAATGCCGCAGGTCGGAGGTTAAAGGCCGGCTGACGGGCCGGGGTAAATGCCGCAGGGCGGAGGTTAAAGGCCGGCTGACGGACCGGGGTAAATGCCGCGGGGCGGGGTTAGCATGGTTTAAGGATTGCCTGACGGCTGACATTCGCAGACGGTTTTATTTGGTGTGTATAAAAAATAAAAAGGGCTTTTCAGTTTCGCCCTCATCTTTTAAGGTCGCATACAGTATTTAATTACGGGGGACATGATGGCTTCTTACAATATTATGAGTTCGGGCAGACGCGGATGGAGTACGCAGAGCTGGCTTTTGTTTATTTACAGCGCGGTGGTAACCTTTGCGCTGGTGCTGGTGGTCAGCCGGAATTTTGAAACGCCGGAGCAGATTGTCGCCGAGGAGCGGCTGGCGGCGGAAGGAAAACGCGAAAACGCCGAGCAGCAGGCTGTCGCAAAAATGGCAGTGCCGGAGGTTTATGAAGGAGAAAGCGATGGTTTGGCGGTGCCGGGAGCGTCCGGGACGGCGGCCGGCGTAGATATGGCAGGCATTGATGCCGGCGAGGGCGAGTCTTTTGACAATCCGGCGGTGGAATGGACGGTCGAGGGCGAAGAAACCCAGCCCGAAGTCAAGCAGGACGTTTTGACCGTGGAAAAGGGCGACCACTTCATCGGGCTTCTGCAAAAGCTCGGCATGGAGTATCAGGAAGCGAATCAGGCGGCGGAGAGCCTTAAGGAAGCCGGGTATGACGTGCGCAACCTGCGCGCGGGGCAGAAAATCGACATCGTCAAAACGGTGGACGTGCCGTTCGGCGAGCTGTTGAGCGTGGACAAGATTGTGATTGAGCCGACGGCGGGAACCAAATATGTGGTTACGCGCAACGAAGACGAAAAGTACGTTGCGGAGATGGAACAGCTGGAATTAAAGACCGAGAACCAGACGGCGCAGGGCAGCATTACCTCGTCTTTGGCGGCGGCGATGCAGAATGCGGGCGTGCCGTCCAGCATTATCGGCAATTTTATCAATATTTTCGCCTATACGGTCGATTTCCGTTCGGACATCAAGAGCGGCGATACGTTCAAGGTTCTGTTTGACCGCAAGGTGGCGCCGGACGGCAAGGTCGTCAAAAACGGCGACATTCTGTATGCGGAGCTGAATCTGGGGAGGGACAAGATTGCGCTGTACCGCTACGAAGATTTGAATGGCGGCGTGGATTACTACAATTCCAAGGGGATTGTGCTGAAAAGGGCTCTTGACCGCAAGCCGATGGAATTCCGGTCGGCGCGGATTTCGTCGCGTTTCGGCTGGCGGCGACACCCGATTTTGAAGCGGCGCATCCTGCACAGCGGCGTGGACTACGCGGCGCCGAAAGGTACGAGGATTTACGCGAGCGCGGACGGCGTGGTCAAACGCGCGCAATGGGCCGGCGGTTACGGACGCTATGTGGTTATCCGCCACAATTCGGAGTTTTCGACCGGATACGCGCATATGAACGGTTTTGCCAAAGGCATCCGTCCGGGCGTCAGAGTCAAGCAGGGGCAGGTTATCGGCTATGTCGGCTCGACCGGACGTTCGACCGGGCCGCACCTGCACTTTGAGGTGATTAAAAACGGCAAGAAGGTAGACCCGTTGAAAGTCAAGGCGGCGACCGGAACCAATCTGGCAGGCAAGGATTTGCAGCGCTTTAAGGCCGAGGTGGCGAAGATTGCGGCGCTGGCCGAGGGACAGACGGCTTACGCGGCGGCAGATACCGCGGCGGCCGAGAGCCTGGGCGCGGGAACCGGCGGCGCGGGCAATCCGGGAGCTGCGGCGAGCGCGCAGAATTAAACAATTGTGTGCCGAGAGCCGTAACGCTGCGGGAAGAAGGGCGGAGGACGGCGTCAGAGGTCAGCGCATAGAATTAAACGATTGTGTGCCGAGAGCCGTAACGTAGCTGGAAGAAAGGCGGAGGACGGCGTCAGAGGTCAGCGCGCAGAGTTAACCGGTTATCGGACATTGCGGACGGTTTGATGAAATGACGGCCGCATCAGATGATTTTTCTTGACTATGTTTGCGGAGGCGGCTATCATTTCTCCGCAACATTTTTTTAGGAGAAAACTCTATGGAACTTAAAGGATCTAAGACCGAAGCGAACCTGCAGGCCGCTTTTGCCGGCGAATCGATGGCGCGCAACAAATATACCTACTATGCGTCCAAAGCCAAGAAGGAAGGCTATAACATCATTGCCGACAAGTTTGAACAGACCGCGAACAACGAAAAGGAACACGCCAAAATCTGGTTCAAACTGCTGCATAACGAGGAAATTCCCTCGACAATCGAAAACCTGAAAGACGCAGCGGCCGGCGAACGCTACGAGTGGACCGACATGTACGACACGATGGCCAAGGAAGCCGACGAAGAGGGCTTTAAGAAAATCGCCACTCTGTTCCGCATGGTCGGCAAAATCGAAAAAGGGCATGAAGAACGCTACAATGCGTTGTTGGAAGCTCTGGAAGCGGGAAAAGTCTTTGAACGCCCGACCAAGGTTATCTGGGAATGCGCAAACTGCGGACACCGGATTGAAAGCCTTAAGGCGCCGGAAGTCTGCCCGGTATGCAACCATCCGAAAGCTTATTTCTTCGAATTGCAGGAGAAGTTCTAGGCCGGAGCGAGACGGGGAACCGGCGTGAGTGCCGGAGCTTTTGGGAGCGGTCGGAATGCCGGTTGAAAAGCCAAGGTGCCGGTTCGGACGCTCTGGTGCTGCGACGAAGGCCGATAATAAGAGGGGTGCGGGAAACTGCGCCCCTTTTTCAGGCGCGGAGCTTGAATATCAGCACGTTAGACAGCGGGTCTATGCCGCGCAATCTGATTTCGGCGGTTTCGTCGGCGACGGCGACCCCGTCTCCGGCAATCAGCGGGTGTCCGTCGAGGCTGACGGCACCGGTTGCGACGTGTATCCAGACTTTGTGTGCGGGGGTAATATCAAAGCTGACGGTTTTGTCCTGCTCGAGCAGGGTCTGGTAAATTTCGGCATTCTGGTGCAGGGTTATCGGGCTGTCCGTACTTTTGGGCGAGGCAATGCGGACGAGCCGGCTTTTCAGCTCCTGCGGCGAGGGGGCGGCCTGCATATACTCGGGTTTGACGTCGTCGATGTTCGGCTCTATCCAGATTTGCAGAAAATGGACGGGTTTGCTGAGCGACGGATTCATCTCGCTGTGGGTAATGCCGGAGCCGGCGCTCATCTTCTGGATTTCGCCGGCTTTGATGACGCCGCGGCTGCCCATGCTGTCGCGGTGTTCCAGCTCGCCGTCGAGCACGACGGTAACGATTTCCATGTTTTTGTGCGGATGGGTACCGAAGCCTTCGGCCGGGGCGACGACGTCGTCGTTAATGACGCGCAGGTCGCTGAAACCGAGGTAACGCGGGTCGTAATAGGATCCGAACGAAAAGGTGTGGCGGCTGTTGAGCCACGGGGTTTGGGTGTGGCCGCGGTCGCCGGAAGCGCGAATCGCAAACATTTCTTTCTCCTTGATATAACAGTGGATATGATAACGGGTATGCGGGCAGATATGACCGCGGGGCAGTCGGTTGATGGGTGCAGATGTGCCGGCCGACGGGGCGGATGCCGTCCGGGAGACTGGGCGGGTGTGTCGGTTGAGGCGGGCACTATCCGGAGGGATTGGGCGGGTGGTGCTGCGGCTTATATATGGCGGGCGGAGATGTTTTCAAGGTAGCCGTGAGACGAGGGGAATAACCGCGGGCGGAGAGCGTGCGGCGGGGCGGCGATGGGGCGGAGAACGAAACGGCGTGCATAACTTGCGGCGGGGGATTGCGGGGACGGAAATTATGCCGTATCATTGCGGGAGTTTATGCGTGGAAGAAAACAACGAAACAGCATTTCAGGGAGGTTTTATGCCGCACAGCTTTTCCTATATCGCCGATGAGCGGACGCGGGCGCTGGTTATCGGCTCCATGCCGGGAGAGGCGTCGCTGGCGGCGGGCGAGTATTATGCGCACCGGCACAACCTGTTCTGGCGTTTTGTCTTTGAGGCTTACGGCGAGCCTTTTGACCTGAAAGCGCCGCCGGCTTACGGCATCAAAACCGGGCTGCTGCTGGCGCACGGGGTCGGGCTGTGGGATGCGGCGGAGAGCTGCGCGCGAGAGGGAAGCCTTGATTCCGACATCAGAGATGCGATGCCGAACGATTTTGCGGCGCTGTTTGCGCTGTATCCGGAGATTGAGCGGCTGCTGTTTAACGGGCAGGCGGCGTTTAAGCTGTTCTGCCGTTTCAACAAGGGGCTGCTGGAGGGGCGGACGTGGGAAGTGCTGCCGTCTACGAGCCCGGCGAACGCGTCTATCCCGCTGGCGGTCAGGCGCGAGAAATGGCTCGCGGCGCTGCAAGGAGCGGCAACGGCTGCGCTGCCGGCAATGACGCAGGACGGGGCGCTGCGGAGAGAGTGAGACGGTGCGGCATGGGCAGTTTGGCAGGAAGATGCAAAAAAGCGGAAAAGTCGGATAAAATACTTGAAAAAATTATGCAACAGTGCCAAGTTGGACAGCAGGTACAGAACCGCGTTACACAACGGGTACAGCGTTGGGCGGGTGCCGGATAAGATGCCGGGCCGGACGTCAGGTTCAGCAAGTTTTAAGTTTGATGAAAGGGAAGTTAAGATGCCAAAGATTGCAGTTGCCGGGGTTAAAGGAAGTACCGGCCGGGAGTTTCTCAACCTTTTGAACGAAAGCGGCATTCCGGCCGACGACGTATTTGCGCTGGAGGCGAAGGCGCCGCTCGGGACGCTGGTGTCATACGGCGAAGATGACGAATTGGACGTGTCTGCACTGGATACATTTGATTTTAAGAAAGCCGATATTGCGATATTTGCAACAACGAAGGAACAGGGCAAGCGTTTTATCAAGAAAGCGACGGGTGCCGGATGCCGGGTGATTGACCTTTCGGGGGCAACGTTCGGCGACAGTTCGGTTCCGCTGGTTATTCCCGAATTGAACGGCGAACTGTTGAAACGGGCGAACGGGCAGGCAACGGACGGGCTGCCGCAGGTTATCGGCGTGCCGTCGTCGGCGGTGTATCAGATTTTGTTGCCGCTGGCGGGAACCATCAAAGAACACAAGCTTAAGCGGCTGGTGGTAACGACGTTTAACTCCACTTCTTATCACGGGCATGAGGCGATGGACGAACTGTTTACGCAGTCGCGCAAAATCTTTTTGAACGAAACGCTGGTTGATGACGAGCAGATTTTCAAAAAGCAAATCGCGTTTAATGTTCTGCCGCAGGTCGGCGAGTTCATCGGCGAGGAAACATCGCTGGAGTGGGCGATTAACGCCGAGATTAAAAAGGTTCTTGACAGCGACATCAAAGTGCACGCGAACTGTGCATTCGTGCCGACGTTTATCGGCGATGCGGCGTTTGTCAATGCGGAATTTGACGATGAAGTTGATGCGACGGCGGTACGCGAGGCGATGAAGGCGCAGAAAAACGTTGTCGTTTTTGACAAGACGGTAGATGCGGGCTATGTCAGCGTTGACGATGTTCAGGGCGAAGACAGCGTTTATGTGTCGCGCGTGCGGCAGGATGTTTCGGTCGAGAACGGCATCAGTTTCTGGACGGTGGCAGACAACCTGCGCGCCGGCGGGGCAAAACTGGCGTTTTCGGTGATGACTGCGGTGCTGGCGAAAGCTTAAACGGGGACTTTGGTGCCGGCGGCACAGGCAACAAGGGCTGTACCGCCGATGTTCCGGCGGGTTGGCGAAACGGCAGGGCACCGAGAGAAACGGCGGCAGTTTAGGGCTGTCGGCATAACGTAACGAAAAAAGGCAGAAGAAAAGGACGGAAAAGCAAATGGGCAAAATATTAAGACTTTGGGTTTCGGGCGTTATGCTGGCGGCTGCGGTTCTGACCGGGCTGGCGGTTATTTCAGGCGATGTTGCGGCGGCGGGGAAAAAAACGGCGCATGCCGTCGGGACGAACAGTGCCGATATAACGGCGGCGAAAACGAGCGGCAAGTCCGGCGGTGCGGAAACGAGCGGCAAGTCCGGCAGTGCGGAAACGGAGGCCCTCGGCGTTGACGAAGGCGAGGTTTCCGGTTCCGAGAACGAGGCGGCGTTTGACTACAAGACCGTTTCGGGGCAGCTGGAGGAAATTGAAAAATCCATCCGGAAAAAGCAGTTTACGCGTCAGAGCCTGGACGATGCCGCGGCATTTCTGACCCAGCAGGAAATCGTAATTGAGTTTGCGGCCAAAGGGATTGAAAAGAACTCCAAATACGTGCAGGACGCGTTAAACGCATTGGGGCCGGAGCCGGCGGAAGGGGAAAACGAAGACCCGGCGATTGCGGAAATGCGCAGCAAGTATACGGCGGTGATGAACAACTATAAAAACCGTTTGATTGAGGCGAATTTGCTCAAAACCGAAATGGCGCGGCTGAATTCGATTATTTCCGAGGCGCGGAGCCGGATTATCATCGGCAATCTGGTGGCGGAGCAGAATGTCTTGATTGCGCCGCACAACTTCTTTACGGCCATCGGCGACGCAGCGGTGTTTTTCTGGGAAATTGCAATCTCGCCGGTCGAGTGGTACCGGGGGCTTTCGGCGGAAGAACGCGAGAACGTTTACCACGGCGGATGGTACGTGCTGCTGATTTTGGGGCTGGCATTGTCGTTCGGGCTGTTCCTGCGTCGGTATATCATTAACAAATGGGGGTACGGGCATACCGAAGACTATCCCCGTTACGGACAGAAAATCGTGGTGGCGGTGATTACGGCGATTGCATACGGGGTGATTCCGTCGCTGCTTATCGGCGGGTGCCTGTTGTGGCAATTGACCAACGAAACGCTGACGCAGAGCAAGTTCGGCGTGGTCTTGGCCAATGTGCTGTACTATTCGCTGTATGTTACGCTTATCCGGGCGCTGGCGCGGGTTACGCTGGCACCGTGGAACGGGCGCTGGCGGCTGTTTAACATTTCCGACGAGCGGGCTGAGCGCGTGTTTGCGGCGACGACGCTGTCGCTTATTTTGCTCGGGGCGGTCGGGTGTATCCGGCAGATTGCGGCTTATTTTGAAGCGAGCGAGGCGCTGACGCTGTTGTTGGAAGTGGCGGGCGACGCAATTAAGGCGTTTGTCATTATTTTGATGACGTCGCGGATTTTGGGGCGGATTAGAAACCGGGGAGCCGGCGATGAAGAAAATGAGGAGGAGAGCCGGGGGGACGGTGCGGGCGGCAACAGTGGCAGCGCCACGGGCAGTAGTAGCACCACCACGGGCAACAGTGGCAGTGCCACAGGCAGTGGTGGCAGCGCCACAGGTACGGCGGGGGAGGGTACCGTCGGAACCGGGACAATAAAAGGAGCCGTGGGGAGCGCGGCGGGTGGCAGCGCCACGGGCAGTAGTAGCAGCGCCACGGGCAACAGTGGTAGCGCCACAGGCAGTGGTAGCAGCATCACGGGTATGGCGGCGGCAGCTGTGAACGGTACGGCTGTTGCGAGCGAGAAAATCGTTACTTCGGCACCGACGGCGGGAAGCGCGGCGGCTTTGCTGGCGGACGACGAACCGGAGAATATGAGCCTTTCTTCCAAAATCATCGTGTTTACGACAATTTTTGCGGTGTTGACGTTTGGCATTTCGCTGTTCGGGTATCCGGAACTGGCGACCTTTATTTTCAACCGCTTTATTGCTTCGGTGCTGTTCATAGGTGCATTTATCATTGTGCGGCGGTTTATTTCCGATTTGCTCAGGCGGAGCATCGTCTTTTGGATTAAGACGTTTAAACTGCGCAAACAGCTGTTGTCGAAGGCGGATTTTCTGATGACGCTGCTGGTAACGCCGCTGCTGGTGCTGTTTCTTATCTATTCGCTGCTGACGCTGTGGGGAATGCCGGGGGCGTTTATGTTGCAGGCGGTAAAGAAACTGGTGTTCGGCTTTAAGGTCGGGGGCATCAACATTTCGCTGATTTCAATCGTTACCGGGCTGCTGGTTTTCCTGATTTCGCTGACGCTGGTTAAGATGATGAAAAACCGGCTTTCGAACAATCTGCTGAACCGCATCAACATGGACGAGGGAATTAAGCATTCGCTGATTTCCGGGTTCAGCTTTACGGGCTTTATCATTTCCGCCATTCTGGCGATTGTGGCGATGGGCGTGGATTTGTCCAACCTCGCGGTTATCGCCGGTGCGCTGTCGGTCGGTATCGGTTTCGGGCTGCAGGACGTCATCAAAAACCTGGTCAGCGGTATTATTCTCTTGTTTGAGCGGCCGTTTAAGGTCGGGGATTGGGTGCTTATCGGCGGCGAAGAAGGAAAAATCAAACAAATTAACATCCGCTCGACGGAGGTGGAAACCTTTAACAAGGCGAGCGTGATTATTCCGAACGCGACGCTGATTTCGTCGTCGCTGACCAACCTGACGCACGGCAACAACTGGCAGCGGCAGACGATAGCGGTCGGGGTTTCGTATGATTCGGACGCCGAGCAGGTAACGAAACTGCTGCTGGAATGCGCGCGGAGCTGCAAAAAGGTGATGAAAGTGCCGGCGCCGTATGTGCTGTTTAAGAATTTCGGCGAATCTTCGCTGGATTTTGAGCTGCGGATTTATGTTTCCGACATTTGGAGCGGCTGGTCGGCGGGCAGCGACGTGCGGTACGAAATCCTGCGGCGGTTCCGCGAGGCGAATATCAACATCGCTTATCCGCAGATTGTGGTGCACCAGGGCAGCGAGGATACGAGCGTCAAGGGGTGGCAGACCAACGTTTAACGGACGAAAGTTTTGTCTCCGACGGGTGCGGCGCGGACGTCGCGGCGGGCTGTGCAATGAGGCGGCGAGGTTAAAACGTATAGCGCATACCGAGGGAAAACTCCAGCATATCGTCAATATATTCGCTGTCCAGCACGACATAGCGCACCATGCCCCGCAGCGCCCAATGGCCGGTGATGTTATACTGTGCGCCGGCGCCGAAGCGGTAGCCGACGTTGTCGTCCGAACCGCTGAACTCGTGGATGCCGTCGCTGTATTTCAGCTTAACGTCAAATTCATATTTGCCGACACCCGCTGCCGCTACCAGTTCCAGCTGGTCGTTCAACGGCAGAAAGCCCAACGCGTCCACGCCGTACGCGGTATAATCGCCTTCGGTGCGCCATTCGTCGTCAGCCGTTTTTTTCGCCGTATTTGAGGTTTGGTAAAACACCTCTACGCCCCAGTTTCTGCCGATGCGCAGCCCTGCCGCACCGCCGACAAACATTGCCCGGTCTTTTAAGAAATATTTTTCCTCTGAACCGCTGTAGCCGATATCCGTTGTTCCCGCATCCACGCCCAAATACGGACGGAGCGTGTTGACCGGCTGCGCGACTATTGCCGGCTGTGCGGTTATAAGCGGCTGTCCGGCAGCGGTCTCCCGTTGTCTTGTGGCGTAACCGTATTCTTCTCTCTGCGCAGGCGGAATGCGAACATAGCGCCCCTCGCCGGCAGAACGGTAACGCACGGCGCCCCCGTCTTGTCTGTATGCGGCGCCATGTTCCACACGCCTGCCGTATGCTTGTTCTGAAGCATAATCATACAGTTGAGCGTGTGCGGGTTGGTAAGCGATTGCGGTAAATATGCCTGCTAATATCATCAGTTTAGTCATCCTGACTTCCTTTCATCTTTATATGTAAAAGAAAAGTCACCCTTTGTAAAAAGAGGTGACTGGAAGTTGGAAGACCATAACGAGATAGCCGCAGTATATTCACATATTTACATACGCTTATTTTACTACCTTCCAGTCATAAACTAAAAGGCTTTCAAAAAGCTCCGTCTAAATATAGACGCTCGTTATGGGGCTTCCACTCCCCAGAACCCCAATCCGGCATTCCATAATTAGGGTATATTACTAAACCTTAATATTTAATTAATTGCATACAAAAAATTTCAGTCATAAGGTGACTGGGGTTGGAAGGCTATTAACGAGAATAGCAGTTTTTTGCTTACACAAAAAACCCCCAGTCACAAGACTGTTGGGCACAAATATCGTTTTATGCTACGTCGTTAATAAATAAAGAGGCTTCCACTCCTCAGAAATACCTATCGATATTCCATACCGCAATATATACAATACCTGTTTATAAAAGTCAAATAAAAAAAGCCACCCATACAGGCAGCTTATTTAAAGCGAGTGGAGGTTGGAAAACTGTACAACGTCAGCTGCACTTATTTGCCATAGGCTTATTCGTGCCCTCCACCCATAGGGTGGGTGGAGACTGAAAAACTGTACAACGTCAGCTGCACTTATTTGCCATAGGCTTATTCGCGCTCTCCACCCATAAGGCGGGTGGATGTGAAAAAGTTGTACGTCGCCAACTCGCGCTTATTTGCCATAGGCTTATTCGCGCCATCCATCCATAAGGTGACTGGAAGTTGAAACCTGCCAAAGAACAGTGCGGTATATTCACATATATGCATATGCTTATTTTACTGCCTTCCAATCCGTAGTAAGACCGGATGTTGAAATCTGCTCGAGAAACAGCGCGGCTTATTTGTAAAGCTTATTCACCGCCATCCGGCGATTAGCTATCTTATACGTCCCCGCTCAAAAGTCAAATAAAAAAAAGCCGCCCATACAGGCAGCTTGCAACAATGCCGGCGCCCTGACAAAGCGGAGAGCGGGCGGGTGCCGTCTCTGGGGCGGGTGTGGCTTCTTTTTACAACAGCGGAGACCAGGCGGGGTCGCTGCCGTCTCCGGGGGTCAGCACCAGGCGTTCGTTGGTGCCGGTGATGTCCACGGAATACAGCTGCGTTGCGCCGTCAGAAGTCGCGGTACCGCGGTTCTGGCGATAAAACATCAGCACGCGGCCGTTGGGCGACCAGGTGGGGCGCTCGATATAAAACCCGGTGGCGAGGGTGCGTTCGCCGGTGCCGTCGGGATACATAACGCCGAGGTTAAACTGGTTGCCTTCCATACGGATAAACGCGATGTAATCTCCGCGTGGCGACCATACCGGCGACGCGTAGCGGCTCCCCTGGCGGAAGCTGATGCGCTGGACGTCGGAGCCGTCGCGGTTCATCACATACAATTGCTGATTGCCGCCGCGGTCGGAATTAAACACGATTTTGGAACCGTCGGGCGAATAGTTCGGGCTGGTATCTATCGACGGCCCGGAGGTCAGCTTTTTGGTTTCGCGCGTGGCCAAATCCATTTCGTAAATATCGGTAACGCCGTTTTTGGCATAGCTCATCAGCAGATATTTGCTGTCGGGTGAGAACGCCGGCGCGAACGTCATGCCGGGGAAGTTGCCCAGCAGTTCGGTGCGCTGCGTGCGCAGGTTATACAGGTACACGCGCGGCTTGTTGTTGACGTACGAGAGGTAGGCGATATACTGCATATCGGGCGAGAATCGCGGCGTCAGCACCAGATTGGCCCCGCTGGTCAGGAACTGGTGGCCGTCGCCGTCCTGGTCCATCAGCGCCAGCCGTTTGACGCGCTTGCCCGAGGGGCCGCTTTCGGAAATATAGGCAATGACGGTGTTGAAATAGCCTTTGTCGCCGGTCAGGCGTTCGTAAATCGCATCGGCCATCGAATGCGCCATGCGCCGCCAGTTATCCTTTGAGGAACTGTAAACTTCGTACAGCAGCTCTTTCTGGCTGACGATGTCCCAGAGTTTGAAACGAAGTTTGAGGTCGGAGCCGTTTTCTTCCAGAATATACGACTGCACGAGAACCTGCGCGTTCAGCACTTTCCAGTCGCCGAATATCGGCTGCTGGTCAAAGCTTGTGAACTTCTGAATGTAACTGCGCTCGTTGATGATGCGGAACAGGCCGCTGCGCTCCAAATCCGCCAAAACGACGTCGCGCACTTTGCTTGCGTACGAAAATCCGAGAAACGCGCCGATGCCCTGATTGTCCGACAGGATTTCGGGAAAAGCCACCGGAATCGGCTCCTGCTGCGCGCCGCTGATGCTGACATTGAGCTGCGCCTGCGCCGGAGCGGCCAGTGCCAGCCAGATAAGTGCCATCCAAAAGGATAATATTTTCTTCATCGCCTGTCCTTTATGCTGATATAAACCAAGTTGTATAGATATTAATGCCGCTCAGCCAAAAGTAAAGGACAAAGTGAAGAATATAAACTAAAATCTATCCGGGGGAGGGCAAGGGGAGGTTTGCGGAGCAGGGCTGCGCGGGAGAGGGACGGCGGGGCAAAGGGAGGTTTGCGGGGCGGGACTGCGCAGGAGAGGGGACGGACAATATAGCTTGCAGAAATAAAAATCCGCTGTATAATGCCGGCTGCGAAGTTATTTTTTTTATATAATTGTTTCTAAAAATTGTAGATTATGAAAAATAAATTTTTTTTCTGGGCGCTTTGGGCGGGGGCTGTCATAAGCGCTAATGCCGCGTTTGTCTTTTTTACTCTTGTCGGTTCCGATGAAGCTGCCGCCGCGTGGACGCTGTCGTTTTTTGCCCTTTGCTGCGTCGTTGCGGTGGAAGTTATGCAGAAAAGGGACAAACCCGCTTCCGGCTGCGCGATGTGGACGCTGCGCTGTCTGGGGACACTGCTGCTGGCGTTTATGCTGCGGAGCGGCGGACTGCCGCTGCTGTCGGGGGCTGTTTTTTCGCTTGCCGTCGTTATGCTGTGGTTTACGCTGATTTTCGTTATCGCCAAGTTAAAACAGGGGTGGCTTCGGACTGAGGCGGAACGGAAGGATGTTTAAACGGCGCGCTTAAACCGGATGGATGTCGAAAGGGGGAGCTCGGATTGGGCTTAAACGGCGTTAAGTCTTAACTGTAAGGAGCTAAATTCGGGCGTTGCCGCCGCTCTGCCAGGAGCGGGAGGCGTACATAAAAAGTACGCAGCCTGCTCAAAGGGCGGTTTTGCCGCCGCCTGCGGCGCTGATGAAAATTTCCTGTTGCACACCCGCTTTTTTTGTGCTATAATCTGTTTAATTTCCGAATTATTATGAACTAAAAATACAGATTATGAAAACGATTAAAGAAATAGAAAAAGATTTGATGCAGCAGGATATGCAGAAAATCTTAAATAAATACCACAACGGTGTTTATGAAAAAGAAGCCCGTATCTTACAGGCCCGCCAAAATGCAGAAGCTTCCGTTCCTTTCAGGGAAAAGATTATCCGCCGGTTCGGCATCTTTAACCGGACAAAGGAATATTATGAAAGCTTTCCGCAGGAACTGTGGGAAAAAATGATTAAGCAGGATTATGTGCGCCGCTTGTGCGTCAGGGCAATCGGAACGGCAATCATAATGCTGTATGCCATATACAGCCTGTTTGATTATCTGCGTTTCACCGAATTGCCCGAGCTGCTCAAAGCCGCCGGAGGCAACCGGTTGTTTATCGTTACTCCGATAATACTGCTTCTGGCCATCTGCGGCGCCGTGGCATTTTATTGCATCACGCGCGGACAAAACAAAGAGCTGCTGGGCGGAAGCCTGTATGCCGTTTCCTGCGGTATGCTGGCATTGTACGGCGCCATTGCCGCTGCATTTGGCTTCTGGATAGTTTCGCAGGCCGGATTTTGCGCTTTGCTTCTGGGGTCGAACTCAATCTGGCTGACGGATATTCTGGCATTGGCCATAACGGGGCTGCTGCCGGCGATTTGCAAGGTGGGGATGAGTGCCGTTCTTGACCCGCAGACCATAGACGAGTTCTATTACAGTATGAGAAAACAGAATGCAGCATGAGAAAACAGAATTCGTTTCGAAACAAAAAAAACTTCCCTCTTGCAGGGAAGTTTTTTATGTCCGAAATATTGTCCGGCCGGGCTGCCTGCCGCGACAATCCGCCGGCTTTTTGCGCTGCCGGCGATATGCGCGGCGGGGCGGTTTTGCCGCTGCCGGCGATTTCCGCTGCCGGCTGTTTGCGCTGCGGGGTTATTTGTCCTCTTCAGCCGTTTCCGCCTTTTTTTCCGCGGCTTTGTCCTCAGTTTCTGCGGATTCCGGCGCAACATCGCGTCTGGCGTCGATTTCCGCCTTTTCCTTGGCAGCGTCGGCGCGCGTCTTCATCTCCTGATAAACTTTTTTCAGCTTATCCAGCGCGTCTTTGCCCTTTTCAGCCAGTTCGTCGGCGTTTTCTTCCACCCGGGCGATATATTCGTCGTGCCGTTCTTCCAGCTTTTTGCCGAGTTTGTTCATCGTTTCCGCCAGCTTGCGGGCATTGTCGTTATTGTTTTCCTCGGCGGATTTGGCGCCGTAATCTTCCAGTTTCTTTACCGCTTTTCCGGTTAATTTCAGCATTTTGTCAGCGAGGATGCCGACTGTTTTACCTACAGACATACTTGTTAACTCCTAGTTTCATTGCTGTTGTTATGATATAATAACGGCAAAAGTTAAAAAAAAGATTAATGTCCGGCGGGGACGGAAAAAATGCACCTCGCCGAATGTATAGCCGGTTTTTAAATCAATGTTAAGAACTTGTGGGTTACTCTTAAAAAAGATTGTAACAGTTTTGACGACAGATTAATTTGACACCTATGACAACGAACTGCAAAAATATAAAAAGAACTTTGGCAACTTTGCTCTGCACCGCGCTGCTGGCGCTTTCCTCCGGGGCGGCGTATGCGCTCAACACGATAAAAGACGTCCGCACCGGGCAGCAGAACGACGGCATCCGCATCGTTTTGGACGGTACGGAGGATTTTGATTACGACGCGTTTTTGCTCGACTCGCCGAACCGGCTGGTTATCGACCTTAAGAACGCGACTGTTTCCGGTTCGCCGAAAGTCGCCAAAAACCGGCTTATCAGCGATTTCCGCGTCGGCAACAAACCCGACATCAAAGGCAAGCGGCTGGTGTTTGATATCAACAACAACGTCAATATCAAAAAGAAATTTACGATTGAGCCGCAGGCGGGGCAGAAAAACTGGCGGCTGGTTATCGACCTCAGCTCGCAGGGGCTGTCCGACCCGTCGCCGAAATCCAACCTGAAAAATGCCTACAGCGGCGCGGTCAAGCGCAAGAAAATCGTCGTGCTCGACCCCGGACACGGGGGCAAAGACCCCGGCGCTATCGGGCGTTCGTACCGCACTTATGAAAAAAACATTACCCTTTCGATGGGCAAAGAGCTGAAAAAACAGCTGGAGGCGAAAGGCTTTAAGGTCTATATGACGCGCTCCACCGACATTTTCATCCCGCTGCGCAAACGCGTCGCCATTGCCCGAAGCTACCATGCCGACCTGTTTATCAGCATCCACGCCGACAGCGCAGCCAACCGCAGTGCGCGGGGGCTTTCGGTCTATACGCTGTCCGAAACCGCTTCCGACAAAGAGGCGGCGGCTCTGGCGGAACGCGAGAACAAAGCCGATATCATCGACGGCATGGACTTCTCCGACAATTCGCCGGAAATCAACGATGTGCTTATTTCCCTGTCGCAAAATGACAGCCGCAACAAGTCGTCCAAATTTGCTGGCTATGTTGTTAATGAAATGCGCCAGAAAGTTAAGCTTGTCAGCAATGCGCACAAATTTGCAGGGTTTGCGGTGCTGAAGGCGCCGGATATTCCGTCGGTTCTGATTGAACTCGGATACCTTTCCAACTATACCGAGGAGAAGAGCCTGCGCCAGCCGGCCTACCGCCGCAAGCTCGGCGAGGCGATAACGAAGTCGGTCGTGCGCTATTTCAAAGATCCAGAAGTGGCGGCTGCGCTGTAGGGCAGGTTTTTCTTTAAAAATGCGAAGGCGGCGGTGCTATAGGGCGTGGTTTCCCATTAGAGAGATGAAAGTGGCGGCGGCGCTGCAGGGCGGACAGTCTGGCTGAGGAAGGTTTGTGCCGGGGGTGCCGCCGAGGCTGTGGATGGCGGCGGTACGTTTGGCCGCGGCCTGTGCCGCAATATGGCGGCGGGAGGTCTGAGCCAGGGCTGGCCGCGGGGGCTTGTGAGGGAAAGCGATTATCCTATAAAAGCGATTATCCTATATAGAAAAACAGCCGCGGTGCCTGGGGCCTGGCGGCTGTTGCTGTTGATGCAGGGCTTTTACTGCCGGAGTTTATTTGCCGAAAGCGCCTTTCAGATTTTTCAGGCTGTCTTTGGCATTTTGCAGGGCTTTTTCCTGCTCTTCCTGTTTTGCCTTGCGTTCGGCGGCGGCTTGTTCCCGTTCGGCTTTGGCAGCGTCAGCCTTAGCCTTGGCTTCGGCTTTTTTTGCTTCCAGCTTGGCTTTCAAATCGGCTTTGGCCTGTTCGGCTTTGGCTTCGCGCTCGGCTTTGGCTTGGGCGGCTTCCTGCTTGCGCGCTTCAGCGGCGGCTTCCTGTTCGGCCTTTTTGTCTTCAATCGCCTGAGCGGTGTTGTTAATGCCGTCGGCCATTTTGTTTGCGGCTTCCGTCAGGTCGAACGCCTGCGCGTTAAATGCTCCAAATCCCAAAAACAGAGCCAGTGCCAGAGAAAATTTTTTCATAAGTACCTCCCGAAAAAAATAAATGTAAAAAACAAATGTAAATTAACTTGCGCTTTCAGTATGCACCCATTGTGCATTTTCGCAAGTTTTTGCGGCGGCTTTTCCCCCGAAAAAGAGAGGGGAATATACGGACGAAAGGGGAGAGGGAGGCGCGACGGGAGGAAATGCGGGGGAGCGGGCAGTGAGGGGAGCGTTGGTTAGTTTGGCAACGAGGTGGCAGCGCCGCAGGCTACGAGGGACGAGACGCAATGTGCGGGGGAGGATAAAAAAACGGAAGCCCGGAACCCGAAGGTTCGTAAGCTTCCGTCTGATTTGCACCGGCTAAAATCCTTTGTGCGTGCTGTAATAAGCCTTATACCAGTCTCCCAGCGCTTTATCTTTTGCCGCGGCGGATATCAACTCATTTTGCGCTTCCGGCTGTAAGCTGTGGTTGGGGTAATACTTCTGCTTGTCGAGATATTCTTCTAACAGCCTGAAACTTCTGTTTTTCAGGCAGCGTTCCACTAAGGCTTTTTCAAGCGTAATTTTTCTCTTAGGCTGGTAAAGTACGCAGAGTTTTTGAATAAACCACTGCGCAAGGTTGTCATTGCCTTCCAGCAGCAAAATTTGGCACAATGTTGTAGGATAGCTCAGCTCGTCCAGATCTTTTTTGACAAAATCTTCCAGTTTGGGAAGGTCGGTTCGCGCGAGCAGTGTGCTCCAGGCTTTCGTGTCGTCCGGTTGAACGAGCCATCTGTAAAAAAGATGCTTTTGCAGCAGTTCGGGGCTGCCGAATTCGCAGACAAGCTCCAAGCCTTGTTTGCCCGGATAGTTGTGGGACAGCAGGCTGAACTCAGCCTGTTTCAGAGAATCTTCCTCCTGTGGCGTCAGCTTGCGGCGGCCTGCGGGCACGCGGGGCGAGGATGCGGATTCAGCCGTGCTCAGGATGTCGCGGGCGGCTTTTTCTCCTATCCCCGGGGCGGTGAATTTCTTTTTGACAACCATTGCGTAATTCATTTTGCCGTTGACAAAGCTTTTGCTGTAACTTCCGTCTTCAAAAACGTAAAACGGATAGCCAATCTCTGCGCCGATTTCATTCAGTGCGGCTAAAATAATATTTTTTTCCATAAAGATATAAGATTTTAATGAGACATAATAGTTTTTTGATGGTGCGAGTATAGACGATAATGCTTTTTTGTCAAGTTTTTTGTTGGGATAAGGGGGAAAAGGAGCGGCGGCGTGGTGGGCAGGGCGGCGGTACGGGCGGCAGCGGGTCGGGTTTTAAACTTTTTCTTAATTCTTTGCGGTTAAACTTGACACATCATATTTACTGCGGCAGGATACGGTTATGGCACAGAAGATTTTGATTGTATTGACCGCTTTGGCGGCGCTGGTTCTCAATATTGCGCAGGCAAATTCCGCACAGCTGAGCACGAATCCCTGGCTGGAGGCGAACGACGACGAGGCGGTGGCGGAAGTTTACCGCAAGGAGCAGCGGCGGAAGAACCTGCGGTCGCTGAATTATCAGGCGGAGGGGACGGCGACGATTGACCGCACCCACGCATATATTCAAGATGCCGGCGAAAACGGCGCGACGGAGGAAGACGAGGGGCTGCTGGACAAAGTGAAAGACGCGTTTGGCGGCGATGACGGCGACGAAAGCGGCGCGGGGCAGGCACTGGTGCCGAATACCGCGGCAAACCGCCGGGCGCTGGCGCAGCAAAGGCAGGCGGCACAGGTGCAGCAGGAGGATTCCGGCTTTGCGGTGCCGACGTTTGATTTCAGCGGACAGATTAACCGTTTGCAGCGCAGTTTGCAGTTACCGAAGCTGCCGAGCATGACGGGAATGATACAGAAGTTTGAACGCGCGTCGGGCGTTGATTTTAAGAAAATGGGAAAATATCTCAAATAATCAAATTGTTAATAAGGCAAGTTTATGGAAAACATTAAGACGGAAATGGAGGAGAATTCTGAGCACGGGGTGCAGGGGATGGAAATTTGTGCAGGCGGTGCGATGACTGATGCGGGCGGAGCGATGACAGGAGTGAGCGGTGCGATGACTGATGCGGGCGGTATGGGCATAACGGCGCCGGCGGTTATTCTGGTGAAACCGCAGCTGGCGGAAAACATCGGCATGGCGGCGCGGGCGATGAAGAACTGCGGCCTTAAGGAAATGCGGCTGGTGGCGCCGGAGCAGAGCCCGGTGTCGGAAACGGCGCTGCGGGCGTCTTCCAATTCCGAGGATATTCTGCTTAATGCCAGAGTGTATGCGACGACGCGTGAGGCGCTGGCGGATTTGGACACGGTGTATGCGGCCACTGCACGGCCGCGGCATCAGGTCAAAGAAGTTTTCACTGCGGAATATGCGGCAACGCATCTGCCGACGGGGCGGCGTACCGGCTTTATGTTCGGGTGCGAGCGCACGGGGCTGGAGAACGAGGACATCAGCCTGGCGGACGCGATTATCGAAGTGCCGCTCAATCCGGAGCACTGCTCGCTCAATCTGGCGCAGGCGGTGCTGATTATCGGGTACGAATATTACAAAACGACGATTGCGCCCGAGGGGCGGCGGTTTATTACCAACGGCGGCGAAGTGGCAAGCAAGGAAAAGCTGTTTAAGTTTCTGGACGCGCTGACCGGGCGGATCAGGCAGAGTCCGCGCCTGAAAGACGAGGAACATACGCGGAGCCTGCTGATTAACGTCAGCAATATTTTTACGCGGGCGAACATTACCGAACAGGAGCTGAATTCGCTCTACGGTATTGTGAATATTTTAAGCGACGGGAAAAAAGACGGGAAGTAAGGCACCGGGCAGCGGCTCTGCGGGCGGCGGTGCTGCGGTACGACTGTGGAGGCGGCTCTGCGGGCAGTGACGTAACTGTGGCGGTGGTTCCACGGGCGGTGACGTAACTGTGGCGGTGGTTCCATGGGCGATGGTGCTGAGGTGTTACGGTACGGGCGATGGCTCAGGGGCACAGGGTGCAGGCAAAGAGGGGAGGCGCGCGGCGATGATACTGCGGCAGCGAGGCGGCGATATGGCGTGCGGTACGGAAGGGCTGTTACGGCTGGCGGGAAGAGGGTTCGGACAGGGCGGCGAGCTTTTTTTCCAGCTCGGCGAGGCGGCGGTCGTATTCGGCGATAGTTTTGTTATATCCGGCGATAGCCTTGTCGTATCCGGCAATGGCCTTATCATATTCGGCGATGCGTTTTTCATACGGGTCGGCGGTTTTGGCGTTAATGCCGTAGGGGATGAACGCGCAGCTTCTGGAGGTTTCGGCGCGATGGGCGGCGGTGCCGATGACGGTCGTATTCTGAGGCACGTCTTTGACCACGGTGGCGTTGGCGCCGACTTTGGCGTTTTTGCCGACGGTGATGGGGCCCAGAACCTGCGCGCCGGCGCCGATGACGACATTGTCTTCAACCGTGGGGTGGCGTTTGCCGCTCTTGCCGCCGTAGGACTTGGTGCCGCCGAGGGTAACGCCGTGGTACATGGTTACATTGTCGCCGATGACGGCGGTTTCGCCGATGACGACGCCCATGCCGTGGTCAATAAAGAAATTTTTGCCGATTTGGGCGCCGGGGTGGATTTCCACGCCGGTCAGCAGCCTTCCGAACTGCGACAACAGCCGCGCCGAAAGCCGCCAGCCCTTTTGCCACAGGCGGTGCGACAGGCGGTAAAACAAGATGCCGTGGTAGCCGGGGGAACACAAAAACGCTTCCCAGCGGCCGGTGGTGGCGGGGTCCTTGGCGACTATCGTGTCAAGGTCCTGAAGAATCTGCTTGAAATTTGAATTCATTTTTGTTATAACCCCTGTCTGTGTTAAGACCTAATTAAGAATCTTCAGGTAATATAACAGTAATATGGTTGAAATCAAGATAAAATAAAGAGAATATCACATGGTTGAAGTTATCATTAACGGACATGCCGGCAGGCTGGAGGGGCGGTATCATCAGGCGAAGCGCCCGGACGCTCCGGTGGCGCTGATTCTGCATCCGCATCCGCAGTACGGCGGGACGATGAACAACAAGGTGGCGTATGCGCTGTTTACCTGTTTCAGGGATTTGGGCTTTTCGGTGCTCAGGTTCAATTTCCGCGGCGTGGGGCGGTCGCAGGGCGAGTTTGAGGACGGCCCGGGCGAGCTTTCGGACGCGACGATTGCGCTGGACTGGCTGCAGGCGCAGAACCCCGACGCGCGGCAGTGCTGGATTGCGGGATATTCGTTCGGGGCGTGGATCGGGCTGCAACTGCTGATGCGCCGTCCGGACATCAACAATTTTGTTGCGGTGTCGCCGCCGGCAAACGAAAAGGATTTCGGCTTTCTGGCGCCGTGCCCGACTTCGGGGCTGCTGGTGCAGGGCGGCATGGACGATATCGGCGACCCGAAAATCGTCGAGGAACTGGCGCTCCGGCTTAATGCGCAGCGGCATGTTGACGTCGATTTCGCAATGATTGAAGAAGGCGACCATATGTATAACGGGCATCTGGTGGATTTGTACAAGGTTGTCGGCAATTATGTTATTTCCGCGCTGTCGAAAAAGGCGCCGGCAAAGAAGCGCCGCGGCCGCCGCAAGAAGTCGGAAATCGCCGAGCAGATGCTGCTTGAAGGGCAGACGGCGGACGAAGAGGACGACGAGCTGCTTGACGATGAAGACGACGATTTTGATGATGACGACGAGTTCATCGACGGCGATGATTTTGCAGACGACGAAAAATAGCGGACGGAATGTTCGGGCGGCATAAGCCATAAAAAAAGGAGTGCCTTGCGGGCGCTCCTTCTTTTGATAACCAGAAAACTATCGGCCAGGCCGGTAATTTTCTGTTTTTTTTACAGCTTGATACTCAGGTTCTGGGCAATGTCGGCTCCGAAGTGATTTTTCTTTTTGATGTCCTTAAGCATATCTTTCGTACACAAAAATAATAACCGTATCGTAAAACCGAAAGTAAGCCACATTACTCCGGTTATAATCCAGTAGGCAACATGGCTGTGGTCGAGCCACAATTTTACGCCGAACTGCAGTATCCCGATGAAACAGAGTATGATGCCGAGACATCCGCTCAATGGGAATATCAATCCGATAAGCAGGCCGAGGGCATTGACAACTGCGTTCCATACTTTTGCAACTGTAAATCTTAAAGTTTTCATAATTTTTGCTTTTTTTAACGAGGTTCGGTCCTGTAGCCTAATCCTTCGTGAAACGACGCCGCAGGGACTGCCGTTTCGGGGTTCTCATAAAGTTGTTTATGTCAGATTATGAAAACGGCACCTCAGGGGGCTAAGGGGTAAACCTCAGAGCTGAAATTGTGAAAACCGTTTCTAATAATTGACATATTTGTATTTTGTAGAATTTCATTGTACCACAGTTTTCATTGCTTGGCAAGGGGAAAATTGCTCCGGCAACGGAAGAGGGCAGCGGCGGTGCAAATAACGCTTGCAATTTTTGGGGGCGGGTGGTAAGAGAGAGTCCTGTTTTATACGATTTTGTTTATTATAAGGCTATTTTTATGGAATTATAAGGCAAATCGCAGTGAGAATTTTACTTATTTTCTTAATCCTAAAAAACTTTTTAAGATGGAAAGAATTCTTTGTGAAAAGCCGAAGACATTCTACAATGTGGTGTCCGGCGAAAAGATTGCCGACGGCGTTGCGGCGTATGTCGGTTTTGCCAACGGGTGGTACAGCTGTGTTTTTGCAGACGGGCGTTCCGGTTTGTATGACAGCAGCGGGCGGCTTGCAGCCGAAGATTTTGATGCGGCTGAGGCGGCAGGGAACGCGTATCTGTTGCGAAAAGGGAAAGTTTCTTCGCTTTTTGCGGCAGACGGCAAAAGGCTGATGCACACGGAAGGGGAAATTAAGCTTTACCCGAACGGGTGGGTTGAAACCCTTATCGGCGGTATCAAGGCGCTTTACCGTCCGGATATGAGTTTGGCGGCAAGCGGCTATTTTGCCGCGGCGGTTCTGACGGACGGGGCGTATTACCTGACACAGGAAAAGGACGGCGGCGATCTGGTTTTGTTTAACCGTGCCGGAACCAAACTGGCGGAAGGCATTATCTCGTATCAGTTTTATGCAGCGGACTATTATGTGCTGACATTTGCAGACAAAACCGCCATTTATGACACGGCGGCCGGTACGGTGTACGAATGTACGTACGGACTGCTGGAATTGAAACCGGGCAAGATGTTTACGGTTTTGGCCGGGGAGCATGCGGAATTGTATCGCGCCGACGGGAAACTGGTGCAGGCGGGATACGACCGGTATGAGGTTTTTGCCAACGGCATGTATGCGGCGGCACTGTTCGACAAAGCGGGCGTGCTGTTTTATCCCGACGGCAGAAAAGCCGCGGAGAACGTCTGTGCTTATGGCGAAGAACCGGCGTGCGGCTATGTAACGGCAATGTGCGGAGAACGATGGATGCTGTTTAACGCCGAGGCGGAACTTCTGCACGAAAGCGAACATCCTATTTTCGTCTATCCGAACGGATGGTATTTCTGCGGCGACGGCGAACGTTTCAGCGGAATGCTGTGCCGCGGCGACAACGGCGTTGCGCAGATGTGGCTTGCGGAAGCGAGGGCTTTTGCCAACGGCTGGTATGTAACGGCTACGCCGGATCATACGGGCAAAGATACGGTTGTCAGCCTGTATGACGGCGATGATGTGCTGGTGGCGCAGTCGATTTACGGCATGGATTTTGACGAGGAACATCTCTGCTACGTTTTGCAGGGAAAAGACGGCAAATGTTCGATGCATGACGACGGCGGAAAAGAACTGATTTCCGGCGCGGACGACATCTTTCTGCTCGGCAGCCTGTTTGCGGTGCAGAAGGGGGACGTTTTGAGCCTGTATGCGTTTGGCTCGCCGGAGGGCGGAAAAATGCCGCGGGAACTGTGGATGGGAACGATACAGCAGTTCGGCGACGGGATTATGTTCTGCGGCGTAGAAGATGACGGACTTCTAGAGATTGTCTGACGCTTCGGCTAAAGGATGCGGCTGGTACGTTTCGGTTAAAGAATGCGGCCGGTACTGCGTTTTGTAAAGAAACACCTGCTCCTTTGGGGGCGGTGTTTTTTTGTTTGGGAAAAGGGATTGGGGGGCGGGCTGCACACCGGGTGTCAGCCGTTGCGGCGTGATTTCAGCCTTTGTATCAGATTCAGCACCGGTTCTTCCAGCCATGCTTTATAGACGATATAAACCGCAAGGACGATAATCGAGTAGCCGAGGATAATCAGCAATATCGGCAGCAGAGTCAGGAAAATGAACAGGCCGCCCAACAGGAACAGCCCCATTATCAGGCATCCGAGCGTGTTTTCCTTTTGCATTTTTTTGAGTTGGGCGTCCAAATCCCTGTCGTCTTTGGGGTCGGGGTAGATGTATTCAATTTCCATGTCAGCTCCTTTTGATGTGTCCTGTCGGTTTATGTAGGGTGCGGGCGGGGAAAAATCAAGCGGGGCGGCATTTTTTTTGCTGCGGGGAAAAGGAAAGGGCGGTGAGGTGCGGACAGTGCCGGCGGTACGGGAACGATGAGCTGGCGGAGCGGGCGATGAGGTGCGGGCAGAGGCGAGAAGGGCGGGGAATATGGGGCGTAGGGCGGCGTGTCAGAGGTATTTTTCCAGTTCGGCGTAGTAGGATGCCTGGGGAACCGGAGAGGCAGAAGAAAGAGGGGCGGCGGTGTTGGCAGCGGGAGCGTTGGCGGCGGCGTGCAGCTGTTCCAAGACCATATACGGCATATTGAGATTATGGCGGCGGCCGGTGCCGAGTTTGTTTTCGGGGTGGGCGGTGCCGCCGTGGAAGTCCGAGCCGCCGGCGGTTATCAGCCCGAGGTCGCGGATGATGTCCAGATACAGCTGGCGGTTGGCACGGGGCTGCGAGGCGTGAAAGACCTCAATGCCGCTCAGGCCGGCCTGTTGCAGCTCGCGGACGACGTTGTAGAGAATGTCCGGCTTGAATTTGGTGTGTATCGGGTGCGCCATAACCGCGGCGGCGCCGTTGCTGCGGATGAAGTCTATAATCTCCGCGGCGGGGGCGGGGCGGTTTTCGACAAAGGCGATGCCGCCGCGGGCGAAAACGACTTTGTATGCTTCTTCGGTGTTTTGGATATAGCCTTTTTTGAGCAGGACGTCGGTGAAATGCGGACGGCGGATTTGCGTGCGCGGGTTGCCGTCTTTGTCCAGGGCGACTTCTTCATAGGTGATGTCGACGCCGAAATTTTGCAGCAGCTCGATGCGGCGGTGCGCCATTTGGTCGCGGCGCGCGAGTTCGTTTTGCTGATATTCGCGGAACGCGGGCAGGGATTTTTCGGGAATGTCCAGCGCGAGGATTTCCATTTCCGCGCCGGGATAAAATACCGAAAGTTCAGCGCCGTTGACGATTTCCACTTTGCGGTTTTTGGCGGCGGCCGCATGCAGCTCGTCCAGTCCTGAAACGGCGTCATGGTCGGTCAGCGCCAGTGCTTCCAGCCCGATTTTTTCGGCGGCGTGCAAGAGTTCGGACGGAGAAAGAAAGCCGTCGGAGGCGGTGGAGTGGGTGTGCAAATCTATCATGGCGGTGCGGTTCCTTAAACTAAAAACGGTTTAAAACTTATAGCGGTCGGAGATTTAAGACGGATAAAGCCGGAGCGGTTTATACTTTGGCGGGCTGTTTAATCTTCAGAGGCGGTTTAAAACTGCAGGGTCAGAATGTTGGTGAAAATGCTGGCATTGGCGCCGCGGGAACTTCCGGCGGTGCCGGAGGCCTGGCAGGCGGCAAGCGAAAGGGACAGAAGAAGAGCCGCGGCAAGGCGGACGGAAAAAATACGCATAGAACTTTCCTTTGGTCTCAAGGTTATCGGAATATGTAAAAACTAGGGCAAAAGTGTAAAAAAATATTTAACTTTTGCAGAAAGCCGCTAAGATTTTGCTGTATTTGCAATGATGACGAACGGACTATTACGGACTATGCGGAAGAAGATTTTTTATGCCTTATTATTGGCGGCGATGACGGCGGCGGGAACAGTGCAGAAAGCCCGCGCCGGGGTGATTGAAGACTATTTCAGCGGCTTGAAGCAAGACGTGCGGCAGACCTACGACGAGGGGACATGGAACGTTATGCTGCCGCTCAGGGTCTGGCACAACCGGCTGACGTATGATGACGAGCATATCGACAAATATAACGAAGAGCCGTGGGGGCTGGGCTTCGGGCTGACGCGCTATGAGGGCGAAAACTGGCACGGGCTGTATGCGATTGCGTTTAAGGATTCCAACGATTATATGCAGACGATGTTCGGTTATGCGTACCTCATCAACAAAGCGATTGACGAAGAGAAAAACTGGCATTGGGGGTACGGCTATACGCTCGGCGTGACGCAGAGGCACGAGTATTCGTATATTCCGGTGCCTTTGCCGCTGCCGATTGCGGCGGTAACGTACAGGAATTTTTCGTTGAACGCAACGTATGTGCCGGGAGTGAAAAACGACGGCAATGTGCTGTTTACCTGGCTCAGAATTGATTTGTAGGAGAAGCGGCGGCGACGTATCGGGCAACGAGGGCGGCGGTTGCGGGCAGCGGTAGTGTCTGCGGCACAGGCGATGAGGTGCGGGCAGGACAGCGGTGCGGAGAAGTGTCGGCGGCGCCACGGGCAACGATGGTGGCACGGGCCACGATGGTGGCAACGGTGCGTGGTTGTGGGCGATGGCAGCGGCGACGTATCGGGGCGTTACGGGGGAATGGCGCAGCTGAGGACAGCGTCGGCGGCGGTTGCGGACAGCGGCAGGGGCGTTGCGCTTTTACGGGACGATTCTGCTTTCAATATCTTTGAAATAATTGACAACATCGGTCTTAAGTTCGCAGACCGCCGGTTCATCGCAGACAATAATCCCGTAACGGTGCATTTGCAAAATGCTTACCGGCCACATGTGGTTTATGCCGCATTCAATCGCATGGTGCACAGCGCGGGCTTTTTTGGGGCCGGTTGCCAAAATCATAACTTCTTCGGCGTCCATAATCGTCCCCACGCCCACGGTTAAAGCCATGGTCGGAACCCGGCTCTCATCGCCGTCAAAAAAGCGCGAATTGGCCTTAATCGTATCCCGGGTCAGCGTTTTTACCCTGGTGCGGGAAGCCAGAGACGATGCCGGCTCGTTGAAGGCAATGTGTCCGTCTTCTCCCACGCCGCCGATAAACAAATGGATTTTGCCGTATCGGCGGATTTTTTCCTCATACTCGGCGCATTCTTTGCCAAAGTCTGTGGTCATCCCGTTTAGGATATTGATGTTTTCGGGGCGGATATCAATATGCTTGAAAAAGTTTTCATGCATAAAATAATGATAGCTTTGGGGATGTTCCGGCGGCAGGCCGATGTATTCGTCCATATTGAACGTAACCACGTTTGCAAACGAGAGCTCTCCCGCCTTGACCATTTCTATCAGCCTCTGATACATTCCGAGGGGGGTGGAACCGGTCGGCAGCCCAAGCACAAAGGGCTTTTCCGGTGTCGGGCGGAAGGCTTTTATCTTATACGCCACATAATGGGCAGCCCATAAAGAACATTCGTCATAGTTGTTTTTGATAATCACGCGCATTATTTTTTCTCCCGTATAAATTTTCCGCCAACCACGGTATCAATCAAATTAAAGTCTTTGTCCATTATCAGCAAATCGGCATCAAACCCGGGGATAATCATCCCTTTGCCGTTTTGCTTCATAATTTCCGCCGGATTAACCGACGTCATCTTGACGGCGTCTTCGACCCGCACGCCAAATTCGAGCAGATTGCGAAAACCGTCGTACATCGTAATTCCCGAACCGATAATGACTTCATCGGCTTTGCGTTTGAAACACTTGTCAAAGTAAAAGTCGGCGTCTTCCGGCGGGGTGGCATGAGCGTATTTCAAAGCATCGGTAATCATCACCAGTTTGTCAATCGGCTTGCTCTGCATCAAAAGGGTAATCAATTTCGGATTGGTATGAACCCCGTCGCCGATGAATTCGCAGGAAAGCTCCTGATGTATCAGCCCCGCGCCGACCACGCCGGGTTCGCGGTGGTGCAGCGGGCGCATCGCGTTAAACATATGGGTCAGGTGCATAATCTTGACCTGCATCCCCTCAATCATCTGTTCGTAGGTGGCATTGGTGTGCCCTGCCTGAAGGATAATCCCCTGACTGATGCAATAGAGCGCCAGCTCGCGCATATTTTTGAGCTCGGGCGCGACGGTCATATTGATGATTTTTCCCTGTCCGGCTTTGACAATCCGCTTCATATAATCCAAATCGACGGCAGATAAGCCTTCGGCCAACTGTCCGCCGATGCGTTCGGGGGAGAGAAACGGCCCTTCCAAATGCATTCCCAAAATCCTGGCGCCTTTTTCTTTGCCCATCGCTTTTAAAATTGCTTTCATTTTTTTCATCAGCTCAGGCTCAGGCGAGGCGTTGATGGTCGGAATGAAAGAGGTTACCCCGTTTTCCGCCAGAAATTCGGACATTTTCAAAATGGCTTCCGGTGAGGCGTCGTCGGTGGAATAGCCGCCGCTGCCGTGAATGTGGGTATCAATAAACCCCGGGAGCAGGCTGGCGCCCATCAAATCGATGATGCGAGCCTGAGGCGAAAACTTTTTTTGCTTGAACCGCCTTTCGTTATAAACGTCGGCAATTTTGCCGTCTTTGATGTAAACGGCACAATTTTTCATCACCGAGAAACCGGCGTAGACGGTGGCATTGTGCAGACAAACAGCGTTGCTATCCATGGGCGGGCACTCCTTAAAAACTATCTTATGGCGGTGATTGTGCCATATCGGGAACGGTTTGTAAAGAGTTATTGTCTTTTTATGGCGAAAAGTTCCGGCGGGAGGCAGCGCCACTAGCGACGGGGCGGATGAGGTGGGGCTGAAGTGTGGCTGTGGGGAATAGAGGGGCAGGGAGTGTGGCGCGGTGAGGTCTTTGTGTGGCAGCGCCACAGGCAATGGGGCGGTGTGGCGGGAGAGGGGGCGTGCAGGGAGTGCGAGCGCGGGGAGTCTTTTGTGCCGACGGTGTGTGGCGCGGGAGAGGGGCAGGGGGGAAAAGGATGGGCGGTGTGGAGAGAGGGGAGAGAGAGGGGAGAGAGAGAGGAGGAGTGGTGGGGGGAGCGCGCGGGCAATAAAAAGCCGCCTGTTCGTGAGAGCAGACGGCTTTGGTGTCGGCGGTGAAGCCGGCTTTGGTATGTCAGCGGGGCGGGTTTGCAACGAAATAGTTTTTCTCTCCGGCGTGCGCCGCCCCGTTGATCTTAGACGTACTGGGACATGTGTTCCAGCAGGCTCCGTTTTTCGTTAACGTTTTCCTGCGCTTTGTTCAAAAGCGTTTCGTAACGTTCCGGATTAGCCTTCTTGACTACCTGGAAGCGGGTTTCGCTCGACATATAGTCGCTCAAAGGCTTGCTCGGCGCTTTGGAATCAAGCATCAGCGGCGCCTTGCCTTCCTTGACGTTGTCCGGATTGTAACGGTACAGCGGCCATGAGCCGGTATCTACCGCTTCTTTCTGGTGGGTCAGACCGTCAATCAGGTTGAAGCCCTGCGCGATACAGTGCGAGTAAGCAATGATGATGGACGGGCCGTCAAAAGCTTCGGCTTCGTTCATCGCCTTGATGACCTGCATGTCGTTCGCGCCCATGGAAACCTGAGCAACATAGACATTGCCGTAAGACATGGCAATCATTGCCAGATCTTTCTTCGGCAGAGCCTTACCCGCGGTAGCGAACTTCGCCGAAGCGCCCATCGGGGTTGCCTTGGACTGCTGGCCGCCGGTGTTGGAGTAAACGCCGGTATCCATTACCAGGATGTTGACGTTCTTGCCGGACGCAATCGCGTGGTCAAGACCGCCGAAGCCGATGTCATAAGCCCAGCCGTCGCCGCCCAAAATCCAGACGGATTTCTTAATCAGGTAATCGGCGAGGTTGTCGAGCTCTTTGGCTTCCTTGCTGTTCATACCGGCAAGTTTGGCACGCAGAGCCTTGACGTTTTCACGCTGGGCGTCGATTTCGGCGTCCGTCTTCTGCGGGTTGGACATAATCTTTTCGGCAATGTCGCCCAGTTCAGACTTCAGGCCTTCAAGCAAAGCTTTGGCGGTTGCGGTCTGCTGGTCAATCGAGAAGCGCATGCCGAGACCGAATTCGGCGTTGTCTTCAAACAGCGAGTTCGCCCAAGCCGGACCGTGGCCCTTTTCGTCCTTGGTGTACGGCGTGGTCGGCAGGTTGCCGGAGTAAATCGAAGAGCAGCCGGTCGCGTTGGCAACAACCATGCGGTCGCCAAACAGCTGGGTCAGCAATTTAACATACGGGGTTTCGCCGCAGCCCGCGCAGGCGCCGGAGAATTCAAACAGCGGCTGAATCATCTGCGTGGTCTTGGGCAGGTTCTTCGCAACGTCGGTACGCTTTACATACGGCAGGGTTTCAAAGAACTTCCAGTTGGCAACTTCGGCTTCGATATGGTTTTCGATATGATCCATATTGATGGCCTTCTTTTCCGGATCGGCTTTGTTCTTCGCCGGGCAGGCCGAGGTACAAATACCGCAGCCGGTGCAGTCTTCGGCCGAAATCTGCAGAATGAACTTCTTGCCGGCGAACTCTTTGCCCTTGTAGTCGGCGCGCTTCAGGCTTGCCGGAGCATTGGCGAGTTCTTCGTCAGAAGCCACTTTCATACGGATAACGCCGTGCGGGCAGACGATAGAGCATTTGCCGCACTGGATACAGGTTTCCGGATCCCATACCGGGATTTCGGTCGCGATGCAGCGCTTTTCGTACTGGGTCGTGCCGGTCGGCCAGGTGCCGTCGACAACGTCGGCAAAAGCGGATACCGGCAGCTGTTCGCCGCGGCCGGCAATGATTTCGCCGGTTACTTTCTGAATGAATTCAGGAGCGTCGGCCGGTACCGGAAGAGCGGTGTGCAGCGCCGAGGTCGGTTCCGCCGGAATAACGACTTCGTGCATGTGCGCCAGAGAAGCGTCAACCGCGGCAAAGTTCTTCTGAACAATCGCGTCGCCCTTCTTGGAATAAGTCTTCTTAATCGCGTTCTTGATTTCCGCAATCGCCTGTTCGCGCGGCAGAATGTTGGAAATCGCGAAGAAGCACGCCTGCATGATGGTGTTGATGCGCTGGCCCATGCCGGTTTCGCGCGCAACTTCTACGGCGTTGATGGTGTAGAACTTCAGCTTCTTGTCGATAATCTGCTTCTGAACTTCATAAGTCAGGTGATTCCAGACTTCGTTTGCGTCATACGGCGCGTTCAACAGGAAGGTTGCGCCCGGTTTGGCGATGCCCAAGATGTCCACCTTGTTCATAAACTGGAACTGGTGGCAGGCAACGAAGTCAGCCTTGTTAATCAGGTAGGCGGACTTAATCGGGTTGTCGGAGAAGCGCAGGTGCGACGTCGTCATCGAGCCGGACTTGCGGCTGTCATAGACGAAGTAGCCCTGGCCGTACTTGCCGGCGTCTTCGGCGATAATCTTAATCGAGTTCTTGTTGGCGCCGACGGTACCGTCTGCACCCAGACCGAAGAAGACGGCGCGGACAACGTCCTTGCCCTCGGTGTCGATGCTGTCGTCATAAGCCAGAGATTTGTGGGTTACGTCATCGTTTACGCCGACGGAGAAACCGTTAACCGGGTTGGCGGATACGGCGTTGTCGAACACGGCCTTGACCATGCCCGGCGTGAACTCTTTGGAAGACAGACCGTAACGGCCGCCCAGAATCTTCGGCATGCTGATTTCGCCTGCCGCGGCAGCCTGCGCCAAAGTGGCGACAACGTCCAGATACAGCGGTTCGCCGGTTGCGCCGGACTCTTTGGTTCTGTCAAGTACGGAAACGACTTTCGCCGATTTCGGCAGAGCGGCAACAAATGCCTTGACCGGGAACGGACGATACAGATGTACTTTCAGAACGCCGAGCTTCTGACCCTGCGCGTTCAGGTAGTCAATCGTTTCCTGAACGGTTTCGGCGCCGGAGCCCATAATGACGATAACCTGTTCGGCATCAGCCGCGCCGTAGTATTCAACAATGTGATACTGGCGGCCGGAGATTTTGGCGAACTTGTCCATTTCTTCCTGAACGATGCCGGGAACGGCGTCATAATATTTGTTGGAAGCTTCGCGGCCCTGGAAGAAGACGTCCGGGTTCTGCGCCGTACCGCGGATGACCGGGGATTCCGGACGCAGCGCGTGTTTGGCGTTGAACTGGTAGTCTACGCCTTCGAGCATGGCGCGGAGGTCGTCGTCAGACAGCAGTTTGATTTTCTTGATTTCGTGCGAGGTGCGGAAACCGTCAAAGAAGTGCATGAACGGAACGCGCGAACGCAGCGTCGAAGTCTGCGCAATCGCGGCCATGTCGTGCGCTTCCTGCACCGAGTTGGAGCAGAGCATCGCAAAACCGGTCTGGCGGCAGCTCATAACGTCAGTGTGGTCGCCGAAAATCGACAACGCGTGGTACGCGAGCGAACGGGCGGCAACGTGCATGACGAACGGAGAAAGTTCGCCGGCGATTTTGTACATATTCGGAATCATCAGGAGCAAACCCTGAGAAGCCGTAAAGGTGGTGGTCAAAGAACCGGCCTGCAGGGAGCCGTGGCATGCGCCGGCGGCACCGGCTTCGGACTGCATTTCCTGCACGTCCGGAACCACGCCCCAGAGGTTCTTCTGTTTGGCCGCAGACCACGCATCCGCCCATTCGCCCATCGGAGAAGACGGGGTAATCGGGTAGATAACGCAGACTTCGTTCATGCGGTGGGCAACCGAAGCGGCCGCTTCGTTCCCGTCCATCATTTTCATTTTCACATCTGACATTTAAATATCCTTAAATTAGAGTTTAAGTTGTGTTGTCGGGCAGTTCGGCTTTGGCGGGGCTTTGCGGGGTGCGGCCGTCTTCCGCAGCATCCGTTATGGTGCGGCGAATTCCGGCTGCGGATAAACGCAGGCTTTCGTCCGCCGTGTTCCCTGCGGGAGCGGCAGAGCCGAAAACGCGGGCTTTTATCTGCCGGAGCCCTTTGCAGGGGCGGCAGAGCCGGGCGTTTTTACCACGACACAAAGCGCCGGAGTCATCCGCCGGCTGTCCGTTATTATCATTTTATCGCGGCTTTATTTAGCATAACGGCAGAAAAATGCAAGGATTTTTTCTGCCTTTTCCCCGATTTTCGGAAGGCGGGGATATGGGGCTGGACAGGCGCAGGGAGGCGGAAGGCGCAGGGAAAGCCGCCGGGGGAAAGAGATGAGCGCAGGGCGGGAGCGGGGAAAGGTGCTTGTGGGAGAGTGGGGCTGTGTTGCGGCGAAACGTGCGGCACGGAGAGCCGGGCGGGTACAGAGGTGCGCAGGGGAAAAGCAATTTGTTATTTTAGGGCGAGAGCGGCAAGTTTTGCAAAGTTGTCTGTTGCTTGGCTTCCCGCAGCGGTGTTTTCGGGCCAGGTCCGGCACATGTGCACGTTGCTCAGCGACTGCAGAGAACGTTTGTAAACTTCGGAAAGTTTGCGATATGAATTGTCCAGCAAATAGACTTCTTTTCCCAGCAGCGCTGCGGCAATGCCGACGTGCAGACGGTCGGTGATGACGGTTTGCACGCTGTCAACCACGCTCAGCATGAGCATAGCCGAAAAGGCGATGTGTTCCCGGGAAGATTTGACGGAGCCGCCGCCCATGGCCGAGAGGTCAATATCGCCCTGAGGGCAGATGATATCCGGCTTTTTTTCGCAGTCGTTGCGCAGAAAAACGCCGACATCTTTGCCGGGGGCGTAATTTTGGCGAATTGTATTAACCATATAAAAATCGGAGTAAGGGATATTCAGGCTGTCGGGCGTCAGAATGTCCTTTTGCAGACGCAGCGCCATATCGTGGTCCAAGATGATTTTTGCTTTTGTCCGGGCGCTGACCAGATAATTATAAGACTGCTCTTCCCGGCAGAACACGACGAAACGTTCATCCAGAACCTCCAGCAACTTGCCGCATTGGTAAAAACTGCCGGGCAAAATGATAATTTTGGCAGCACGGGCGAAAAGAGGGAGCATATTAACGTAACTTTTTTCATAATCGGGAATCCATGCGCCGCCCCCGCCGTAAACAACGGTATCGCTGGCGGCGACGGAACAGCCATTTTCACCATACAGGGTACAGGGCAGATTGTTTTGGGCGAAAAACTGCAGGGTTGCCGCGCCAATGAGCATATCTCCGAGGTTTCCGGGGTTGGGAATATAGGTGAAACGGCCGGCTTTTTTCAATTCGTTAAGCAGCGCCGTGTTATCTATATCCAGCGGACGGAAATTGCGGGCGTCCAGTTTCATCCCGCCGGGAGCGGCATAGTACGCCTTTTTGCTTTTAAACAGCGGCAGGCCGAATAATTCCCGGCGGATGCAATCTTCAGTATATCGTACGGAGAAAACTTTTATGCCCAAGAAATAAATTTTTCGGCACGATGACTTTTTTTTAATTTTTATGAATATGTTTCGGCGCTGCGGCTCTTTGGCGTCGGGAAGCTGGGGTGAGATTTCATGCTTATATCTCCATATCAGATATTTATAGGTTAAATATCTCGGCAGCTTATGGCCGCGGGGCTGCAGAAGCCCTTTTTGCTCCAGATCCTGCAATTCGGCGGCAAATGTGCGGAACATCTGTTCCCTGACGGGGGCCGGCGACCGTCTGCATCTCCCCAACTGTTGTTTGAGGAGGGAGGGGATAAGGCGGGTCTTCATGGCGGAGAATGCCGTACAGAAAATCTATGCCGCGGCGGTAGTCTTTGATTTGTTGCGGTTTGGGGACAGATTGCGTGATAGATTCGGAATTTGCAGTTTGAAAATAAAGCGGTACGTCAATGATGACGGTGCGCGGCTTTTGGGCTAAGAGCGCAAAAACATAGGGATAATCTTCAAACTGAATGTGCGGAATAAATTCTGTCCCCCGAAGCAGGGACTTCCGGAAAAGCTTTGTCCATGCCGTGCAGTAAATTTTGTGTTTTTTGCCTTTGGATGTCCCATGGAAAAACGGGTCGGAAGTAACTTTTACGGGAATGCCGTCTGGATTATAGCGCGTTTGCTGTTGCTGCTCCCCGCTTTTATGATAAATATATGCGAAACTGACCATGTCGGCCTGATGCTGCAGCGCCAGAGCGTGGGTTATTTCCAAAAGCTGAGGGTGGATGAAGTCATCGGAATCGAGGAAGTAAATAAAATTTCCCCGTGCCAGTTTCAAGCCGTTGTTGCGAGCCATGGAAAGCCCCTGGTTTTGCTGGGTGAGGATTTTGATGCGGGAATCTTTTGCTGCGTAGTCTGCCAGAATTTCGCCGCAGCTGTCGGGAGAGCCGTCGTTGACACAGATTGCCTCAAAGTCGGAAAAAGTCTGGCTGAGGACGGAATTCAGGCAGCGCGGTAAGTATTTTTCCACTTTGTAACATGGGATAATTATTGAGATTTCCGGCATTCTGCGTCCTTTCTGTCTGTAGATTTTTAACGACCCTTTTATTTCTACAGTTTCCGCATTGTTTGGCTGCCTTTTCTTCGGTGGAAAACCGGCATTTCAAGATAGACGGGGACGGATTTTGACTGTAGAAATAAAAGGGTCGTTTTTTATCAGCATTTTTTACAAGAGAAATATGCATGGTGTTCAGCGGGCGTTGGGGAACGGACAGGGTCGAATAATCGGAATTGCAAAATCTTTTTGACAGTATAACGGTGCAATATCTATTGACGGGCTTTTACGGGTATGTTATCTGTTTCTGACAGACGGCGTATGTTTCGGAAAGGGTTTATAAGCAGCGTATGTTTCGGAGAGAATTTATAAGCGGCGAATATATCCGGAAGTAACGTATGTGTCCGAATGTGACGGAAATATGCGGCAGGCCGGTGGTGTCTGGTGTGAATGGCGGAGGCAGAGATGAAAAAAATTGTACTGTTGTGGGTTTGGGTGTTTTTGCTCGGGGGCGGCGTTTCGGCATTGGCGCAGGAGAATGCCGGCGACGGGGAGAAAACGGCAAAAGGGTTCTCCATAGCGCGCCGGGTTAATCCCGAATACATCCGGGAATACGAGCATCCGACTTTGCCCTTAAATATTCCGGAATATGTCAGGCGCGAGCCGGCATACGCGCCCGAAAACGAGCTGGATCCGTGGCTGATTATGTATTATGATCCGGAGTATTATCTGGAATATCTGGAGAAAATCCCGGTGCGGACGCTGGCGCAGAGGTATCAGCTGCTGATTTTGTGGCAGCTTTACAAGCCGGAAAAGATTTCTTCGCCGGAATACCGGGAAATGGCAGCGGCGGCGCATAACGAAACGGCGGAATATCTGGCGGGCGACAACTGGCAGGCGGCGTGGCGGAAAGAAGAATATGACAAGCTTATACAAGGCGATTTTCAAAAATGTTATGCCGACATGACGTGTCTGCTCAAGGCCGTTCCTTACTGGATGGATGCAGAGGATCCGATGTGGGTCATCTTGCCTTGCGACCTGGCCAAAAAGCACGGCCTGATTTATTATTTTGATATTGCCGGAGGCGGGCACGGGGCGCAGACCCTCATGATTTCCACCTGTCCTGTTGACAGGAAATATGATTTCCCGCGCGAATTGGGAGACTATGTTGACATGAGCGAGCGGGAGAAAATGGCCAATTGCAGCGGCAGCATCCGTTTTGTTTATTATGCGAAGGCGTATGTCCATGCGCTGGATATTCAGTACCAGCCGTCTTTTGACGAAAAAGCGGAAGACTGGCGGGCGTTTCCCTATACGGAATGGGCGGTGCAGTCGTATTACAATTTCAGAAAATTCAACAGCGTTTTGAATTATGGCATCGGCTACCGAAAGGCTGTCGATATGTTGCAGGAGCATTATGCAGGCGTGTTCGGCGTCAGCTCCGAACGGGCGTTAAACGCGGCGCTGAATGTTCTCAATCCGCCGTCATCGGAGTACTTTAAGCGAATTGCGCCGGACAACGTGAACTATCTTCTGCTGACGGGGGCACCGTGGGCGGAGATAGAAAAGCGGCTTCCTGACGACGTTTCGCCGATGAAACTGCTGGATTTGAGCATCGCGTATCCCGAAAATCTGCGCCGGCTTATCGCTCTGGGGCAGCAGAGGCAGCAAACCAACGTCGACGAAACGAACGATTTCGGCAAGACGCCGCTGCAAACGGCGGCACAGTACGGCTATCTCGAAAGTGTCAGGATTTTGCTTGCCGCGGGTGCCGACATAAATCATCGGACGGACGATGGGAACTGCGTTCATGATACGGATGATGACTGCATTCGCAACGGGAAGCGCACCGCTTTGATGTATGCGCTGCAGGAAGGGCAGTATGAGGTGGCAAAGTATCTGCTGGACAATGGTGCCGACATATCGCTGCTTGATTCGCAGGCGAAAAGCGCCTTTGATTATCTTATCGGCAGAGCGCCGAAGTTCAGCACGCAAAATCGGATGACCATAGTCGGCGGCACGGCCTCTTCCCGGGACTTTGACGAAGAGGTTTCCCGCTTTACGCCGGAACAGGAGGAAGAGCTGAAAAAGCGGCTGTTTGTACAATCCCACCGACAGTTGGCCGATATGCTGGCGGGGGAATGGGAACCCGACTGGCAGGGAACGGGGGACGTATTTAAAGGCAAGATGACAATCCGGGTCAATGCCGATGCAGGAAAGCCGCTGCTGCAAATGGAGGACGAACGCGGGACAACGGCAGACTGCGTTCCTCTCGCAGCAAGCCGCGCAATCTTTAAATGCACGGTCAAGCCAGCAGAAAACGGAGATGTTCCGGTTGCGGACGGCGGTATTGCCGTTTATACCGCTTTTGAGGTACAGCATAATTTTATAAATGTGTTTACGGTTTACGGCGTCAGGGAGAAAGATACTGTTGATGCGGCCCGGGCGGAAAAAGATTTGGAAAACCGCTGCCTTGATGTCGGGAGTTTGTGCTGGCGCGGATTTACCGCACATTATGAACGGATAGAACGTCGGCAGTCCGCCGCTGGGGAGGCGTGAGAACGACTGCCAGAGGGACCGGACGAGAGGAAACGCAAGAAACGCCCGACAGCATTCGGGTGTTTTCTGTTGGCCGGAGGCATCTTGTCAAACACTCCAAGAAACCGGAATGACAATAGTTGTTCCGCGTATTGACGGTCGTCGTTTCAAATCCCGAGCCGGCCTTTCGGACATAACAAAGCCCCGCCGCAAGGGCAGGGCTTGTTAGTATTGGTCGGGACTATTGGATTCGAACCAACGGCATCTTGCTCCCAAAGCAAGCGCTCTACCAGGCTGAGCTAAGTCCCGAAACCGTGCCGGCGGATTGGAAATCCCCGACGCTGACGCATACCATAATCAATAAAAAATATTTTTGCAAGCAATTTTTTATCGGGGAGGAAAAATGCAGAAAAAGCGGGTTGTGTACAAGCGGACGAAAGTGATGGATTTTTTTGCCGGGGAGGATAGACTTCTGGCTGTGTGCCGGGTGCGATTGCGGACATGTGGTGTCGAACGGGTTGGCAATGGCAGCGCGGAGGCATAACTGTGGCTGCGGTTGGGGGACTGGCTGCTGCCGCGGCACGGGCAGAAGGGAAATAACTGACAGCAAAGGAATGAGCATGATACCCAAGAAAATCCATTACGTCTGGTTTGGCGACAAAGATTTCGGCGAGATTGAGAAAAAATGTATGGAAACGTGGCACAAGGTGCTGCCGGAATATGAAATCGTGCGTTGGGGCAACGACTGCATCGACAAGTTTGACAACCGTTATTTTCGGGAGGCAATTGCGGCAAAACAGTATGCGTTTGCGTCGGATTACGTCCGTTTGTATGCGCTGTACCACGAGGGCGGAATTTATATGGATACCGATGAAGAGGTGATTAAGCCGCTTGATGAGTTTTTAGAGCACGACTATTTTATGGGCTGCCAGAAGTGCGGGTCGGCACGGGGGCTGAACCCGGCGCTGGTCGGGGCGGTGCCGCACAACGGCGTGGTCAAAGACCTGCTGGCGGTTTATGACGATTTGGCGTTTGTCAATCCCGACGGGAGTTTTAATCTGAAGCCGAACCCCGCGTATTTTGCCGACGTGCTGACTGAAAAATACGGGCTGAAGGAAACGTTTGTCAAGTCGGGGCGGATAGAGTTTTATCCCAATTCGTTCGTGTACGATTATGACCACTTCGGCACCGACAACAAGGATGCTTATGCCGTGCACCGCTATTCGGCGAGCTGGCGCCCGGACTGGAAAGTTTTGAACAAGCTGACGCTCAGGTGGGGCGGAGTATCGTATATCCTGCGCAAATACAAGAAACGCCGCGAGGCGCCGCTGCCGCTCGGCGAAGGGGAAAGTTTCGTCTGGCATAAGAGGATGTCGGACTATGTTGCCTGGGCATTGGTTAAGAGGGTTGAGCAGAAGTAGCGGAAACCGGTGCAGGCGCGCGGGGCGAAAGCTATTGCGGAGGTGCAGGACGGAAACCGGTGCAGGCGCGCGGGGCGAAAGCCGTTGCGGAGGCGCGGGACGGAAATCGGTGCAGGCGCGCGGGGCGAAAGCCGCTGCGGAGGTGCGGAACGAAAACTGGTGCATGCGCGCGGGGCGAAAGCCGCTGCGGCATGGGAGCAGAAGCCGGTGTGTGCTGAAGATTAATGCAATAAAGACGGACGGAGGTATGATGCGCAAATTAAGACGTTGGATTCAGAGTAAATTGCATGGTTATGATTTGCCGGAACTGGTTAAGCCGAAACCGCTGGCGATTAAACCGACGGATAAAATCTGCATTTTGGCGCCGCATGCGGACGACGAAACTATCGGCTGCGGCGGGCTGCTGGCGCTGTACGGGCCGCAGTGCGACGTTATCCTTCTGACCGACGGCGCCAAGGGCGGCGACCGTTCCAAGCCCGATGAGGTGCGGCGGGTGCGCGAGGCTGAATTCGAAGAGGTGATGCAGTTTTTTGACGTGCGGTTTTATCAGTTTATGCGGGCGGAAGACGGCAATCTGATTGAGGCTTACCGCCTGTTTCAAAAACTGGATTTGTCGGGGTATGACTATGTGTTTATGCCGCACGGGCTGGACAGCCATAAAGACCATGTTGTCGTGTCGGCGTTTTTCCGCCGCCTGCGCCGGGAAAACAGCGCGGTGAAGGCGGTGCCGGTTTACTATGAAGTCTGGGGCGCGATGGCGATGCCGACGCATTATCTGGACATTTCGGCAGCGGCGGAAAAGAAACGCGAAGCAATGGGCTTTTACCGCTCGCAGGGGAATATCGACTATGCCGGGAGGATACTCGGATTGAACCATTACCGCGGTATCCGCCATAACGTGGCGTATGAAGAGGACTATACCGTCGGGGAATGAAAGACGGCAGATGAGCCGGACTGGCGTGGCGGCGGCAGATGGCCGGGCGGCCGGCGTTGAGGCAATAAAAAAACGTCCGATTATCGGACGTTTTTTTAATTTCAGGCAGATGATTTCAGAATGCACGCTCTTCAAAGACATAGCGCCATTCGTCCATCGGCGGGAGAACCGCTTTTCCGTAACGGTGCACGAGGCCGATTTGGCCGTTTTCAAGCCGCAGAACCAAAATTCCGTTGATTTTGCGGATGAAACAAACTTTTCCGGCGATGCGGTTGCCGTCAGAATCATACACCGTGTGGGTGCCGTTCTGGCTGACAATGTACCACTCGCCGAGGTCGGCAACAGCGTCGACGCGCTCCAGCAGAGCCTTGTGGCTTTGGCTGCACAGCGTTTTCTCGTCGATGTTCCAGTACCGCCCGTCGGGCAGGAAACAGACGTTTTCGCCGGTTGGCAGCGTCAGCAGCGGTTCCTCGGCGTTTTCTTCAAAGAAGCAAAGTTTGCCGTCGCAGACGCAGCTGAAATTTCCATTGGAAAATTCGTACACGTCGCTGATTCCCCTGAGCAGATAAGCCAAAGGCACGTTGTTTTTGGTTTCGCGGCTCAGACGGTATGTCATGCCGGTCTGTCCGTTGCATTCTTTGGGAGACATCTTTGTCAGAGTCAGGTTGACCAGACAGGCGATGTTTTTGCGCGCTCCGGAATACAGCGATGTTTCTGCGCCCATGGCTCCGTCAGGATAGTGGAAAAAGACTTTGCCGTCGTGGTAAAGGGTCAGCATATAGCCGCCGCCGAAAACAGCGAGGCCGTTGTTGACCGAATACATCTCGTTTCCCTGTTCGTCAAACAGCTCCCAATCATACGCCAGCCCGGCCGTTTTGGCGGACGTGCCGCGATAGAGGGCTTTGAGACGGGTGTTGTAGGGAAGCCATTTTCCGGCGTCTCCGGGCATCAGCGGCGCAGCTTCGCCGACGGGAATTTCGCGGGCCGTAACGCGCGCATAACCGCCGTCGAACTTGACGAAGTCGTAGCGGGTGCCGCCGTCAATCCTGTTGTACTTGTCGTCATACAGGGTTTTGACGCCGTTTTGCAACAAAACAACCCAGTCGCCGGCAAGCGGTACAAAACTCGAAATGTCGTCAAAAACAAGCCTTCCGTTGCGCGTGAACATACGGTATTCGCGGCGGAAACGGACTTTGCCGGCACCGGCCACGTTGTTGGTCGGTTCGTAAAGCAGAATGTAACTTCCGTTTTTGAAAATGTATGCGCTTTCGGCACGGACATTTTCTTTAATCAGATATCCCTGCCAGTCATACAATGCGAGGAAACTCTGACCTTTTTTGTCGGCAAAATGCAGGGCGTAACTGCCGTTGGCAAAGGTTAACACGCGTACAATCTTCTCCTTGGCGCCATCGGCTGCCTGAGGATTAATTCTAATAATTTTCATAAAAAATGATTTTTAAATAAGACATAAAATTAACTAAAACGATGTGAGGATAACACAGCCTGCGGCAAATTGCAAGCGTTTTTTTTGACAAAAAAATGCCGCGTGATGCGGGGCTGGGGCTGAGGCGGTGCTGCTTATGATACGGCGTTGATTGGAAGAGCGGTGCGGCCTATGAGGCGGGAGGGAGAAGGGGCTGGCGGCAGGCGGCTTCGTGCGGCATAGGCGCAAATAAAAAAAGGCGCGCTTTCCGGTTGGGGAACTGACGCGCTCTTTACGAAAGAAAACAGGGGCAAGATGCCGGGAATTGCAACCGTATATGTCAGCTGTTTAAGCTTGGGAGAGCTTTATTCTTCCCCACAAAACCACAGCCCCGGCGGCATATACCGTGACCCAGACTGCCAGTCCCTGCCAGAACGGTACGCCATGCGCCGTACAAAAGGCAGCGGGTGCCAGCAATAAGGACAATACACTCAAAATGATTCCCGTTTTCTTTTTGTTTTTCAATACATGTTTCATAACCAAATAATATTTAGAGTTTATAATAATTTCAAAAGCTTTACATATTTAAGAGGAAAAAAATAAAAGTCAACCCCCGGAGGAAGATTTTTTTGCATCAGGGGCTGATGTCCGTAATTATGGGAAATAAGAGCGCAGCCGGCGACGGAAACAACGGGGGAGGCAGATGAGGCCGGCGACGGAAACAACGGGGGAGGGGACGCAACAGCGGGACGGACGGGGGCAGCGTGCAGCGGGGCAGGGCAGCGTTAGTCCACGTCCCAGGGAAAGACAATCCAAGCGTCGCCGGGGAGGGTTACGGCACTCAAATCCGGCTGTTCGGCGCAGCAGTCTTTGGTTATCAGCGTGCACTGGCGGGCATTGGGGAAACGGCGTCGCAGATAACGCACGGTTTCGCCGGAATCAGCGAGGTCGTCAATGAAATAGACGTCGCTGCCGTCAAACAGGCGGTCGGTCGAGATGTCTTTGGTTTCGCCGCGTTTGTTGTCGCTGTCGTAGGAAATCAGCTTCATGACGCGGATATCGCGTATGTTAAGGCGGTAGGCTATCAGCTGCGCGGGTATCAGGCCGCCGCGGGAAACGGCGACGAGCGTCATGTGGTTGATGTCGGGGCAGTCGGCAGCGATTTTATGCGCGATGTCGGCGCTCCATTCCTGAATATTTTCCCAGCTTATGTGATGTTTGCTCATGTTGGTGGTGTCCTTGTTGCTTGTGTTTTTGTGGCTTATGTTTTGCGGTTTGCGTCCTTGTGGCTTATGTTTTGCGTCCTTGTGGCTTATGTTTTGCGTCCTTGTGGCTTATGTTTTGCGTTTTGTGCTTTTGTGACAACGGCGGTGTGTTTAAGCCTCAGGCTGCGCCGGGAGCCGCTTTTTCGGCGGCGGGTTTTGCGGCCGTACCGTCGTTGGGTTTGGAAATTATGCCGTCGGCGAGCTTGGGTTCAAACCAGGTCGATTTCGGCGGCATCAGCATCTTTTGGTCGGCAACGGCAATCAGCTCATCCACCGAGGTCGGATATACCATAAAGCCGACGCTGCCGGGGCGGGCGTTGACGAGGCGTTCGATTTCTTCCGCGCCGCGGATGCCGCCGACAAACTCAATACGTTCGTCGCTGCGCAGGTCGGTTATGCCGAGAATTTGGTTTAACACCTTTTCGCTTAAAATACTGACGTCCAGTTTGGATACGGGGTCGCTGCCGAGCGGGGCGCCTTTGTAGGCCATTTCCTGCCACTGCCCGTTCAGGTACAGCATAAACTGCCCTTTGTGCGACGGCTTTTTACGCTCGGACGGGGTGAGGACGAATTCGTGCGTCAGGGCACGGATAAATTCGCGCGGGTTCATGCCGTTCAGGTCGTGTACAAAACGGTTGTAATCCCATATCCGCATTTCATCGGCAAAGAATGCGACGGCGAGAAAACGGGCGCTGTCTTCGGTGCCGTCTTCGGCGGCAAGCCTTGCCGCGGCGGCGGAACGGTGGTGCCCGTCGGCGATGTAGGCTTCATTTTGGGCGGCAAACGCTTCGGTTATCAGGCTGATGTCGGCAGGATTGTCAACAATCCACAGGCTGTGGCGCACTTCGTGGTCGGCGATAACCGACAGATACGGCGCTTCCTGTTCCGTGATACGCTTTAAGAGGGCTTTGACCGAGGGAATTTCGCGGTTGACGAGCAGGGCGGGGCCGGTTTGGGCGCCGACGGTGCGAATCTGGCGCACACGGTCGTTTTCCTTGGCGACGCGGGTCAGCTCGTGGCGTTTAATCCGCCCTTCGTCATAAGCTTTGACCGAGGCGGCGACTGCCAGCCCGGTCTGGATATGGGAGCCCATGACCATCTGGTATATATAGTAACAGGGTTTGTCTACCTGCTGGAGCACGCCTTCCGCAAGCAGGCGGCGAAAGTTGTCGGCGGCGCGGTCGTAAACCCGGTCTTCATACGGGGAAACGTCGCCGGGGAAATCTATCTCGGCTTTGGAAATATGTAAAAAGCTGTATGCATTGCCCAGCGCACGGACCTTGGCTTCGGCTGAGGACAGCACGTCATACGGCGGCGCGGCGACTTCTCCGGCATAAAAAGGGGTGGGTATAATCCCGGCGAAGGGGGCATAAATCAAATTGTCATCAGTCATAGTGTCAGTCCTTGTTTCTGTCCTGGAAATCCGGTTCCGGCTCGGCGCAGGCGGCAGCGGCAGACGGAGCGTCCGGCTGCAGGCACTGACCCGAAACGCCGCCAGCATACAAAGCCTGTCGGCGGTTGTCTAATAAAATGCGCGGGTTGTACACGGGAATTTTTCTGGAGGGCAGGAACCGGGGCGGCAGATGTCGGAGCGAAAGGGGATGGGGAGGCAGATGCCGGAACGGAAGGGTTCGGGGCGGCAGAGGCGGAAGCCGGAGGCAACGGCGGCGGGGATTGCGGGCAGCGGCGGGAATCTGAGCCGGGTGATACCTGTGTCAGGTTTGGGGCGTTTCTAGGCAGGTTTTAAGATAGCGGTGCAGCGTGCTCCAGGTGCAGCCCATAAGGCGCGCGATTTCGGCTTTGGAGACATTGTTTTGCAGCAGCGCCATAATCCGGCCGTGCTGCTTTTGCAGTTTGCAGCGCGCGGTACCGTAGGGGCGGCCGAGGCGGCGCCCTTCGTCGCGCAGGCGCTGGAGCGAATTGCGGGTGCGTTCCGAAATCAGCTGGCGTTCGATTTCTCCGGCGAGGGAAAAGGCGAAAGCGAGGACTTTGCTCTGAATGTCTGCGCCGAGGCGGTAGTTTTCTTTCAGCGTCCATATCTGGCAGTCCTTTTCCAGGCAATGCTGCAATATGCCCATGACCTCCAGCATATTGCGCCCCAGACGTGACAGTTCGGTCGCAATCAGGATGTCCCCCTTTTGCAGGCGGCCAAGCAGGCGGCCGAGCCGGCGTTCCTGCAGGCCTTTGCGGGTAGATACGGTTTCTTCGACCCAGCGGTCAATCTGCAGGGACGAAAAAGCGGCGAATTTTTCGATTTCGTGGCGTTGGTTTGCCGTGTTTTGGCGGTCGGTGCTGACGCGAATGTATCCGTATATCATATAGCCATTCCTTTATGTTTTCTGAATTAAACCGGAAGGAGCGGGACTATACAATAAACCACCGTTTAAATTGTATATCTGCGGCCATCATATAAACATCTTAGGCAAAGTCAAGAATTTTATCGTAATTCATCGTTTTTGTGGCTAAAACGATGTAAATGGAAAAGATTGCCGAGGACTGTCTTCATAAACGGTGGTTTACGGAGAGTGCCGGGCGATGGAATTTGCGTTTGTGAGAAACGGACGGGAAGAAGCGGACAGGGAGAAAATCCGGGCGTTTGCAGAAGCGTACGGTCTGGTTCCGTGCGGGGAGCTGACGGGCGCGAACATCGGGGAGGCCATGGCCGGGAATTATGCAGGGGAAAGGCCCGAGAAAGCGGCGGGACGGCCGGGGCGCACGGGCGGAATGAGGCCGGAGAAAGCCGCCGGGCGGCCGGGGAGAGGAGATACGATGATTGTTGCCGATGCGGCGGCGCTCGGCAGCCGTTACGAGGAAGCCCTGCAGGCAGTGAGCCTGGCGGCGCGGCAGGGCATCAGCCTGTACTGCGTTAAGGAGGGGCTGCGGATTGACGCGCTTTTTCCGCAGACGTTTGACCGGGCAGCGGAGATATGCCTTCAGCTTTATAAAGCGGTTTTATCTATCAGGAACAAAGGAATTCAGGATGAGCTTAAACGGACGGGCAAAAAGCGCGGACGGCCGTTCGGCACGGCAGCGGTTTCAAGCCTTGACGGCCGGAACAGGGAAATTTTTGACGGGCTGCGGCAGGGGCTGGCCAAGGCGGAGATTGCGCGGCGGCTCGGCGTGGGGAGGACGACGCTGTATCTGTATTTGAAGAAGAATGAGGATGCTGGGCTGAGAACCGGGACGGACGGTGCCGGGAGAGCCGGAGCGGGGAAAAACGGGGGGAGTGGTGCCGGAGCGGGCAGAGGAGTTGCTGCCGGGACGGGCAGAGGAGTTGCCGCCGGGACGGGCAGGGAAGTTGCTGCCGGAGCGGGCAGAGGAGAAATCGGACTTCAGGCCAACAAAGCAATTTATGACAGGAACAGAACATGAGCATTGATAACAGCGGCGATATTAACACGATTATTTTGGCAGCGGGGAAGTTTAACCCGAAAAACATTTCTTCGGGCATGATTACCGACCCGGGGCTGCTGCCGATACGCGGCAAGCCGGCCATCAACTGGTGCATTGACGCGGCGAAGAAGAACGGGGCGGGCGACATCAAAATCGTACTGCGTTCCAGCAACACGCGGCTCAGCCGGTTTCTGGGCTACAGTTATCCCGACGTCAGGCAGATTTTCGTCGGCGGAGATGACGATGCGGCGACGGCGCTGGTTTCGATGCTGGGCAGCTGCAACGACGATATGCCGACGCAGATTATCCTCGGCGATACGCTGATTAACGAGCCGTTTCCCGAAGAGGCGGACGTGTTTCTGGCGTCGCCGAACATCAAGACTTCAAAACAATGGTGCCTGGCGACCAAAGACGAAAACGGGCATCTGCTGCGCATTTACAACAAAGAACGCGACATTTCGGTAACGGGGAAAGAGGCGCTGGCCGGGTATTACAAGTTTTCGGACACGCGGTTGCTGAAGCGGCTGGTGTTTGAGGAGCTGCGGGCGGAGCAGCCGAGCATTATCAACGTGTTTCTCAACTATAACCGGCAGGTGCCGATTTTAATCAAGACGACGCGAAACTGGTTCGACTTCGGGCATATCAGCGGGGCGGTGCAGGCGCGGCTGGGGCTGTTTTCGGCGCGCGAGTTCAACAATCTGGCGGTAGACGCGGTGCGCGGGACGATTACGAAAATTTCCAAAAAGAAGCAGAAGCTGTTGGACGAGGCGAACTGGTACCAAAGCCTGCCTAAAGAGATTTCGTGCTATGCGCCGCGGGTGTTTGACGTCAGCGAAGACGGCGAGTTTGCGCGGGTGGAGATGGAACTTTACGGCTATGCGAATCTGGCAGAGACCTTTATTTACGGTTCCAACAACCTGGAAGACTGGTACAACATCATCGAGGCGCTGCTGAAAGTGCATAAGGTGTTTGAAAAATACACCGAGGCACCCGACCGCGGCGAACTGGAGGAAATTTACATCGTCAAGACCGAACAGCGGCTGGCGGAAATTGCGGCAAAATATCCGCGCATTGCGGAGATGATGCAGAGCCGCTATCTGACAATCAACAGCACGCACTACCGCAATTATCCCGAATTTAAGGAAGACCTGGCGGCGGCGCTGGCACGGCTTGCCGAATACGGAAAGCGCACCATCGTGCACGGCGACTATTGCTTTTCCAACATTCTGTTTGACCCGATGCATTATATCTTCAAGCTTGTGGACCCGCGCGGGCGGTTCAGGACGCAGACGATTTACGGCGACCCGCGGTACGACATCGCCAAGCTGCGCCACAGCATCGTCGGGCATTACGATTTTATCGTTGCGGGACTGTACCGGCTGGAGCAGAACGGGCGGGACGATTACGAATTTCAGATTTCGTCGCCGATTGTGGCGGAGAAACTGGAGCCGTTTTTTGACGAACTGGCAGTCGAATACGGATACGACAGCCAGGACATCAAGCTGATTGAGGGGCTGCTGTTTCTGACGATGATACCGCTGCACGGCGACGACACGAACCGGCAGAGGGCCTTTTACCTGACGGCGGTACGGAAACTTAACGAGGTTTTATACGGGGAGCAAGCGATATGACGGAACAGAGGAAATTACGCATCTGCATTGATTTGGACGGGACAATCTGCGACATCCGCAAAGACGGGGAAACGTACGCCGACGTCAGGGCCAAGCCGGGTGCGGCGGAGAAAATCCGCGCGCTCAGGGCGGCGGGGCACACGGTGATTATCAATACCGCGCGCAATATGGGTTCGACCGGGCACAACGTCGGCAAGGCGCTGAAAAACGTCGGGAAGATGACGTTTGAATGGCTGGAGAAGAACGGCATCGAATATGACGAGATTTTTTTCGGCAAGCCCAATGCGGACATCACGATTGACGACCGGGCGGTGCGGTTTGCCGACAACTGGGCGGAGATTTCCGAAGATATGCTGATGAGGGAGGCTAAGGCGAAATGATTAACGTGGTGATACCGATGGCGGGGGCAGGCTCCCGTTTTCAGGCAGAGGGGTTTGACAAGCCGAAGCCTTTTATCGATGTCAACGGCAAGATGATGATTGAGCGGGTTCTGGACGGGGTCAGTCTGCCCGATGCGCATTATACGCTGATTATTCAGGAGCGCTTTCGGGAGGAAAACGGGGCGGAACTGGAGAGGCTGTCGGAGCGCTACCGCACGGCGTTCGTTACGGTGGAAAAGCTGACGCAGGGCGCGTGCTGCACGGCGCTGGCGGCGTTTGAGATCATCAACAACAACCTGCCGGTCATCTTTGCCGACAGCGATAACATTTTCACGCGGGAGGTGTTTGCGGGGTTTGCCGAAGACTGCCTGGCGCGGAGGCTGGACGGCAGCCTGCTGACGTTTGCGTCGGACGAGAGCTGTTTTTCGTACGCGGAAACGGACGCGGAGGGCGTGGTGGTGCGGACGCGCGAGAAAGAAGCCATCTCGCGCCACGCCATCGCCGGGGCGTATATGTTTGCGCGGGGGGCGGATTTTGTGCGCGCCGCCATCAATATGATGATTTACGGCGACAAGGCAAAAAACGAATATTACATGAGCAATGTTTATAACCATGCGGTACGGCTGGGGCTGAAAACCGGGGTTTACGACATTGCGGCGGACGCTTTCGCCTGCGTCGGCACGCCGCGGCAGCTCAGGGAGTATCTGGAGAGATGAACGGGGAGATATTGGGGACACGAACGCCAGGCGGCGACAGCGGCATAATGAGCGGGGCGCAAATGCCGGCAGGATATACAGGCGCAAATGGCTGGCGGTACAGCGGTAAGATGAACGCGGATACAGCGGTAATCCGGGCGCGAATACAGCGGTAAGACGAACGCGAATATATTTGGGATATGAATGGCAAGAAGGGGATTGAGCAAATGAGGATCAGAAACTTTTTAGTGCATACGGCGGCGTGTTTTATTCCGAACCGGGAGAGGCGAAAAGCTTTCCGCCGGCGTTACCGGCAGCCGGATGCAACGGAGCTGCTGCGGCGCCGGGTGGCAGTTCTGGAAGATACACTGAAAGAGAAAAAAAGCGGGAATGACAATAGAACAGACCTGTTGTCCAGAATAGAATTGTTGGAACAGGAAGAACTTTGCCGTAAAAAAAGAATTCAGCAGGTAACGGCGGAAAAGGCAAGAAACAGTATACAGGACTTTGGCAAGAACAACAGATTTGTTTTAATTCATGAAGACGGCCGTGAGGAATATAATCCTCAAATAGAAGGGTTGACTGTTATTTTTTACGGTAATGACAATCGTGTAGAACTCCACGCTCCCATAAAGTTTATAAATTGCCGTTTTAAATTAGGCGACAGGGCGGAAATTGTCATTCAGAAGACCCGCTATAATATCTGTGATGTCTTTGTTGATGCACCGATGAAACCGGGGAACAAATTAATTATCGGGGAAAATTTTTCTTGCGGCCATACGGTTTTTTATTTGGGAGAAGACCCCGGAGTCTGTATTAAAATAGGAAACGACTGTATGTTTTCGGTACAAAATTTTTTCCGCCCGGGTGACGGACATAAAATTACGCAACAAGGCCAAACCGAGCAAATTAATGTTCCGAAAGACATTGTTTTGGGTAACCATGTCTGGCTGGGTATGCGCAATATGATATTAAAAGGAACGGTAATTCCCGACAATTGCGTTATTGCCACATCGTCTGTGGTTAATAAGGTTTTTACAGCTAAAAATTGTATTATAGGGGGGGTACCCGCCAAGGTTTTAAAGCATGGCGTGGAATGGCACAGGTAGGAGAGAGACTGTTTTTGCCGTTTGGTATATCTTAACCGCGGCAGTCTGAAATATTTAATTGGTGGTGTTATGTACTTATTTGAAAAAAAACAGAGAAAGAAAAAAGTGCTGCTTTGTATTGATAAAGATCAGATGCAGCCTTATGATTACAAGCTTCCGTCATTTGAGGGGCTTGCCGGCATGGGGGGAAACAGCGGCAATAACGTTTTTCAGTTCGGTATGCAGAAGGTGATGTTGTCGCCGTATGTTGACGTGGATGTGTGCACGACGTTTTTATCCCGAACGGACGAGTTTCTTAAAGATGCGGATCGGATTAACGAGAAATATGATGCGTTGGTTACGTTTCCGGCCAATGTATTGGGAACCTATGCCAAAGAGCATGGGCTGCGGCGTTGGGCGCATGCGGTTAAGAAAATTAAAAAGCCGTTTCATTTTATCGGAGTGGGAGCCCAATCCGATTATTTATATCATACGGATTTTGTTGAAGACATCCGGCAGGAGGGCTGCGACTTTATCGGGAGTATACTGGATACAGGAGGCATGATTTCGCTGCGCGGTTATTTTACGGCGGAAGTTGTTAAAAAGCTTGGATTTTCGGACAGTGACTTTACGGTAACCGGCTGCCCGTCCCTGTTTATGAACGGGCGCAATCTGGTTATAGTCCCGCAGGATATTGTGCAAAGCGAGCTCAAGCCGGTGTTGAACGGAACACATTTCTGGTTTGACGAGAGATTTCATGTTTACTTTCATCAATATCCAAATTCTGTTTTTGTGGATCAGGACGTCTTATACCGTCTGCTGCTGCGACAAGAAGAAATTCCCCAGACCCTGGGAATGGAGCTGCCGCATCTGCGCAACGGCCTCTTTGCGACTTTGTACAATCAGAAGCGGCTTCGAATTTACGGCGATTATCTGGCATGGGATGAGGATTTAAAAAACAGCGGGTTTAATTTTTCCATAGGCGGTCGCATCCACGGCAATATCGTGTCTTTGCTGGCGGGGATTCCTGCTTTTATCGACGGGCATGATTCGAGGGTTATGGAATTGGCGGAATATTTTAGCATACCGTGTGTACATATGTCGGAACCGGAAGATTTGTTTGATATTTATTCGCGGCTTGATTATGGACAGTTTAATCGTTCGTTTGCTCAAAAATATGATATTTTTGCAGAGTTTATGAAACGTGCCGGGCTGCCTTTTTGGGATGACGAACGTTTCATAAATGAACGTGTCAGCCGTGTAAGATGTCAATATCCGCCGATGGAATTCGGCCGAGAGATGTTTATTGACGCCTTAACCAAGTATGCTCAAAAATAGGAGAAAATTTATGAAAGAAAAGATTATCCCGATAACGTTTTCGGTTGATGACAATTATGTTAAGCATGCCGCGACGGTTATGGTTTCCATCCTGTCAAACTCGGACAGCAGCTATACGTATGAGTTTATCGTCTTTGACAACGGTATAAAAGAGGCAACGAAGGAACTTCTGCGAAAGGTTATTTCCAGATACGGCAACGCACGGGTGAAATTTATCGACATCCGCGACAAGACGGCGGGTTTTCTGACGACAAACATTAAGACGTCGGCAATATTTGACAGGCTGTTTATCCCGGAGGTTTTGAAGGAATATAAGAAGATAATCCAGTTAGACGCGGACATGGTGGTTCTGGGAGACATTTCCAGGCTTTTTAACGAGGATACGGGCAATTGTTATATCGGGTGCGTCCAGGATCGTTTTGTCCGGCAGCATATCAGCGACAGAGATACGGTCTGGCTGCGCGACGTCGAAGGGCTGAAAGGGTATGACTGGGCGTCTTATACGCGGGATTATCTGAAAATGAAACACCCCGAAAATTATTTTAACGCCGGAATGATGCTGATGAATTTGGAACTGATGCGGAAAGATAAAATTTCTCCTAAACTGGTGGCGTATTTGCTGGAACACCAGCCGCTCGCCCTGTGCGACCAGGACGTTTTGAATGCGGTTATCGGCGATAAGAAGAAGCTGCTTTCGCCGCGATGGAATTTTGTCATCGACTATTCCATTCTGCATCCCGGCGATGCATATTCAAGGGAAGGGCGGGAGTATCCGTACATCCTGCATCGCAAACTCTGGGACGGGCATTTTCTGCGCGGGTACAGCGAATATTACTACCAGTACCTTCCCGAAGAATTCGGCAACCTGCAAAGAAGGAAGACGGAAACCGTCAGCCCGCGCGACATTACGTTTGTGTGTACCGGAAAAATCATCGGCAAGGGGCGGTATGCGACGGCCAGGTCGCTGCGTTCGGTACGAAAGTATTTTCCCGAAGCTGAAATTGTCCTGTCTACATGGGAAGGGGAAGACCTCTCCGGGCTTGACGGGCTGTATGACCGTCTGGTACTGAATAAGAAAATGGAACCGGAATATTCGGCGCATTTGGAAAGCTGTCCGTGGAAAGCGCCTAATACTTACGATTTGCAGCAATATTCCGTCAATCGCGGGCTGAAGGCGTGCCGGACAAAATACGCGGTGCGGTGGCGGACGGATTTTGTATTGCAAAACGGCGATTTTTTGAAAAATTACAATACGTTCAACCGGCTTTTTGACATGTATGAAGCGGATTGCAGAATTTTTGAGCAGAGGGTACTGATTCATAAGACTCTGACAGTTAATCCGCATGCGCCGGATCTGGCCTTTGCGCAACATCCGGCAGACCTTTTCCATTTCGGGCTGACGGAAGATTTGCTCAGGCTGTGGGACGGGCGGCCGATGCCCAAAGGCGTGTATGATTTCTTTTGCAGAGGCGCGGGGCAGCCTAATCCATGCCGTTTTGCCAGCAGGTATATCATAGAACAGTATTTGTGGGTTGCGCTGCTGGAAAAAGCAGGAAAGGCTGCGGCCGTTCCGGAATATTATCTGGCGACGTCGCCCCGGCTGAAAGAACTGACGGATCGTTTTTTTGTTTCCAATTTCCTGATATTTGATCAAAAAATGCTGGGAGCCGTTTCAAAGTTCGACAAAATGCAGCGCAAGCAGCAGTATCGCTTTTTCTCGTTCAGGCATTTTTGCAACGAGTATACGGAGCATGTTGACCGGCATAATGACAAAGTCAAGGATATTCTGAAGCTGTATGCGTATAAAGATACGTTAAAAGCGCTGCGAAGAGATTTCGGCGCGCCGTTTGTCTGTGCGGGGCGCAAAATCCTTCCGGTGCTGCGCTGGGCGGCGCTTCCGATACGGGTATTCTGGTATCTGGCCAAATATGGCAAGAGAAATTTTCTTTTGCGGCGGAAACTTTGATGGAAATAAAATTTTCAGACATTACGGTCGTGGTGCAGGGAGCCGTGTATGAAGGGATTACGGTACGGGCGGTTGAGAGCGTGCGGCGGTTTCTGCCAGGGGCGCGGGTGGTCTTTGCGACGTGTGTGCCGGGCGGTGTGCCGGATGGCGGTGCAGATGCCGGAGCGAAAGGGTATGGGGCGGCAGAGGCCGGAGCCGGGGCGCCGTTGCCGTGTGCCGGAAGCAGGGAAACTGCAACACCGGACGTCGGTGCCGACGAGGTTGTGGCGGTTCCGGATCCGGGCGGATTTGCCTATGCCGAACGTCCGGGAGAGAAAATCAACAACGTTAACCGCCAGATTGCCAATACGGCAGCGGGGCTGAAAAAGGTGCGGACGCCGTATGCCCTGAAGCTGCGTTCCGACTTTTTGCTGACGGGCAATGGTTTTCTGCGGTATTTTGACGCTTTTCCGGCGGCGGACGAGGCATACCGCGCATTCGGGCATAAGCTGCTTGCCTGCTGCTATTTTGCGCGCAACCCGCGGTCGGATATGCCGTTTCCGTTTCATCCGTCGGATCTGGCGTTTTTCGGGCGGACGGAAGATTTGCTGCGGCTCTATGACATTCCGCTGATGACGCGGGAACAGGCCTATTGGAACCGGCAGGACAGGCATCAGTACCAGTATGTGCCCGAACAGTATCTGTTTATCAACTGTCTTAAACGCGGCGGATTTGCGCCGGAGTGCGGCTTTTACAACGACTGCCGGGAAGCGGGCGTGGCGCAGACGGAGCGTTTTTTCGCGTCCGATTTCATATTCCTGACGTTTGAGCAGTTTAACCTGCGGCCGACGAAAGCGACTTTTGACATGGCGGTACATCCGAATGCGTTTCGCAGCTGTTATACGCATATCGAGTGGCGGCGGCTGTACCGGGATTATGCGGATGCGGCGCACGTTGTGCCGGAGCGGGACGAAGAGCGCGAAAAAATCGAGCGGTTGTACCGGAGATACCGCAAATACCGGTTTGTCAGCAATGTCTGCGCGCTGTTTTTCCGGCATAAGGGAAAGCGGCGGCAGGTGCGCAATGCGGTGCTGGAATATTTTCTGGGGAGAGGGTCGGCGGAAAAAGCCTGATGCGGCGCGGCGGTTTCGGGGCGGATACGGACGGCGGTGCCGGGAACGAAGGCGGCGGAGAGAAAATATTTTTTTGACGCCAATCTAATATGTTATGAAAAAATGTGCAAAAATATGAAAAAAATGCTTTACAATAAAAAAACAATGCGCTATTAAAAGCTCTGTTGACGCACCCGTAGCTCAACTGGATAGAGCATCTGACTACGGATCAGAAGGTTGTGAGTTCGAACCCCGCCGGGTGCACCAGTTTTAAGCCCTCTCTTTGGAGAGGGCTTTAGTTTTGCCTGAACGGGAGAGGAAGGGCAGAAAAAGAAGAGGAGAAAACGCAGCGTCCGGGTTGCGGTGCGGCGGAGGTTGCGGGCTTAATGTTACGGGCTTAATATTATGGGTATAAGGCTTAAATAGAGGTTGCCAAGCGGGGAACGGACTGTATATTTATAAAGATTTTTCAGGACGACTCTATTGTTTTGCGGATGTTTTAATGTATAAGCTTTTGGTGAATTTGGTCAGTTTCGGGCTGCTGATGGCAGTGTTGCTGTTTGCGGGCATTTTTGTTTGGTTTAAAACGGCCGGGTTTGATATTCCCGACTATACGAAGCTGGCAACATACGAGCCGCCGGTTACGACGCGCCTGTATGCCGGCGACGGGCAGGTGCTGATGGAATATGCGGCGGAGAAGCGTATTTTCGTGCCCGAGGATAAAATTCCCGAGCGGGTCAAGCAGGCTTTTATCGCTGCCGAAGACAAGCATTTTTATTCGCATCCGGGGATAGATCTGCTGGGGATTACGCGCGCGGTATTTACGAATGTCGTCAATTATGCCAAAGGCAAACGGCTGGTCGGGGCGTCGACGATTACGCAGCAGGTGGCGAAAAACTTTCTGCTTTCTTCGGAGCGGTCGCTTATCCGCAAAATCAAGGAGGCCATTCTGGCGTACCGCATCAGCAACGCATTTTCCAAAGAGCACGTTCTGGAGCTGTATCTGAACGAGATTTACCTCGGCAACCGGGCATACGGCGTGGCGGCGGCGGCTCTCAATTATTTCAACAAATCGCTGGCGGAGCTGACGCTTGAAGAAACCGCCTATCTGGCGGCGCTGCCGAAAGGGCCGAACAACTACAATCCCAAAAAGCGTTATGACGCGGCGATTGCGCGGCGCAACTGGGTTATCGGGCGTATGGCGGAAGACGGGTACGTGAGCAGGGAAGAGGCCGAGGCGGCGCAGAAAAAGCCGCTGGTAACGGTGGAGCGGAAATTCGGATATCTGAAAGACGGCGAGTATTTCAGCGACGAGGTGCGGCGCGTTATTTCCAAGAGCCTCGGCGAGGATGCGGTGTTTGAAGGCGGGCTGATGGTGCGCACGACAATTGACCCGGCGCTGCAGCAGCTGGCGACCAAAGTGTTCCGGCGCGGACTGCTCAATTATGACCGGCGGCACGGGTTCCGCGGGGCAACGGCACGGATAGACCTTAACGGCGACTATAAGGACGCATTGAAAAAAACGGTTTTGCCGGCAGGTGCGGAAAAAAGCTGGCAAAAGGCGGTCGTGCTTTCGGCAGGCGCCGCGGAAGCCAGGATTGAAACCGAAAGCGGCAAACAGGGAACCATCGGGCTGAAGAGTCTGGCGTGGGCGCGCAAGGCGCTCAAAGACCAGCGGGTCAGCGAGGCGCCGAAAAAGGCGTCCGACGTGTTGGCGAAAGGCGACGTGATTTATGTCGAGGAAGCCAAAAACGGCGCGTTTGAGCTGCGGCAGGTGCCGAACGTCGAGGGGGCGATGGTGGTGATGGATCCGCACAACGGCAAGGTGCTGGCGATGGTCGGCGGCTTTTCGTTTGCCAAATCGCAGTTTAACCGCGCGACACAGGCCTACCGCCAGACGGGGTCGACGTTTAAGCCGGTCGTCTATGCGGCGGCGCTGGAACTCGGCTATTCGCCGACGGATTTAATTTTGGACGCGCCGTTTGTGCTCGACCAGGGGCCGGGGCTGCCGCTGTGGAAGCCTTCCAACTATTCCAAAGGGTTTTCGGGGCTGACGACGCTGCGGCAGGGAATCGAAAAATCAAAGAACCTGATGACGGTGCGGCTGGCACAGGACGTCGGTATGGACAAGGTGGCGGCGATGGCGAAACGCCTCGGCGTGGACGATAACCTGCCGCAGCTGCTTTCGATGTCGCTGGGTGCGGACGACACGCGTTTGGTCGACATGATAACGGCGTATGCGGTGTTCGTCAACGGCGGGAAAAAGGTTACGCCGTATCTGATTGAGCAGATTCAGGACCGTTACGGCAAGAGTTTGTATAAAAACAATGACAGCCACTGTATCGGCTGCAAAGCGGCGCATTTTGACCCGGCAGCGCCGGTGCCGGAAATTACCGATGACCGCGAGCGGGTATTGGACGAGCTGACGGCGTATCAGATGGTGTCCATCTTGCAGGGCGTGGTACAGCGCGGAACCGGGGCAAGGCTGGCGCAGCTGGGCAAAAATCTGGCGGGCAAGACCGGTACGACGAACGACACTAAGGACGCGTGGTTTATCGGCTTTTCACCGGATATGGTCGCGGGCGTGTATATCGGCTTTGACGAGCCGCGGACGCTCGGACGGGTAGAAACCGGTGCGGCGGCGGCATTGCCGGTGTTTTACGATTTTATGAAAGAGGCGCTGAAAGACAAGCCGAACCTCGAATTCCGCGTGCCGAAAGGAATCCGTTTCGTACGCGTGAACCCGAAGACGGGACGCCCGGCCACGCTGGATGACCGGGTGGTCATTACCGAAGCGCTGAAGCCTGATTTTGACTTTAACAATACGCAGAGGGTTATCGGCGACGACGGCAGGTCGATGCTGGATGATAAGAGCGAAGAGGCGTTCGGGCTGGGTTCCGAGTACTAAAAGGGGAAAATTTGAGCGTCTAATCGCGGATGGCGTTTCACATCGTCGCATCGTGTACGTCAAAGTACACTCGTGTTCCTCGGGAGACATCCGTTTCTATCCATCGCAAATTTCCCCTCTTTAGGGGAGAGTACGGCGGCGTTGCGGCGAACGGTGGCGTTCGGGCTGGGTTTCTTTAGGGGAGAGTGCGGCGGCGTTCGGGCTGCGGCGTGGTGAAATTCCGGCAGCGGGACGGCGATGTTTTCTGTTGACAAAAACGGGCGGGCGGCGTAAGGTCGTTTGCAAACGGAAGCGCACGGCGAAAGCGCTTTGGCGGCATATGCCGCAATACGGCAGAAACAAGGAAACTATCATGAAACATGAACTTTTGGCGCCGGCGGGCAGCCTTGAAGCAGGATATGCGGCGCTGCATTACGGCGCCGACGCGGTTTATCTCGGGCTGACAAAGTTTTCGGCGCGGGCGGGAGCAGAGAATTTTACGCCGGAGGAACTTGACGAATTTACGGCTTATGCGCATACGCTGGGGCGCAAGGTATTTGTGGCGCTGAATACGGTTTTGACCGAGGCGGAGGCTCGCGAGCTGCCGGAGATTTTTGCGGTGTTGCGGCGGACGCGGGTTGACGCGCTGATTGTACAGGATTTGGGGGTATTTTATCTGGCGAAGAAAATGCTTCCGGGCATGGAACTGCATGCAAGCACGCAGATGGCGGTGCATAACGCCGAGGGGGCGAAGTTTTTGCAAAGGCTTGGATTTAAGCGCGTGGTATTGGCGCGGGAGCTGAGCCTGCGGGAGATTCAGGCGGTGGCCGAGGCGGCGCCGGATTTGGAAGTATTCGTGCACGGGGCTCTGTGTTATTCTTACAGCGGGCAGTGCCTGTTTTCGGCGCTGGAATACGGCAAGAGCGCAAACCGCGGGCGGTGCGTTTATCCGTGCCGGGCGGAATTTGCAGTGGAGGAAGAAAACGATAACAGAGGAGCGCGGGAGGACCGGTACGGGCTGGCCGGGAACAGCGATAGGGTGAAAACAGGGCAGCGAGAGTTTGTTGGGAATTGTGATGCGGGGAGAACAGGGCAGCGCGGAGAAACTGAAGGTTATGGCGCGGATGGAACAGATTGGCACGGTCTGGCCGGAGGTTGCGGCGGCTTAAGGTCGCATTTGTTTTCCATGAAAGATTTGGCGTTGGAGGAGGCGGTTTTGAAAATCCCGGCGCTGTCGCTCAAAATTGAAGGGCGGAAAAAGTCGCCGCTGTATGTTGCGGCGGTTACGAACTATTATCGTCATATTCTCGACGGGCGCAAAAAGGACTTGAAAGAGGCGGAGGACATCCGGCAGATTTTTTCGCGGCCATGGTGCCGGTTCCATTTTAACGGCAAGGATAAAAACGTGGTTGACGCACATTTTGTCGGGCACCGGGGGCTGCTTATCGGCAAAGTGGAACGCGTCGGGAGAAACCGGCTGGGGTTTAAGACTTCGCATGCGGTGGCTCGTTATGACGGCGTGCAGATTGACGCGGCAGGCGACGAAAAACCGTTCGGGTTCGGGGTCAAGGCACTGTTTGTCAACGGAAAGCCGGCGATTGAGGCGGCGGCAGGGCAGTATGTGGAATTGGAACTGCCGGAGGAGCATCCGTATCTGGCAGCTGGCGCACCGGTTTATCTGGCTTCATCCTCGGCGGTGAAAGGAAAATATGCTTATCAGAAGCCGAAACCCGGCGCTTATCGCAATCGGGCGGAACTGGCGGTTCGGGTGGAAATCGGCGCTGATGAGGTGCGGGCGGTCTGTTGTGGGGCAGACGGCTGCGCAGGGACAGCGGAACATATCGCAGACGGCAGTGCAGGGACGAATGCTGAAAGGTTTGCCGGAGTGGCAGCCGTTATGCGAGGGGATTTCCCGCCGGCGAAAGATACGGCAAAAGTGGAGGCTGCCGTGCGGGAAGCGTTTGCCAAAACCGGAGGTACGGCCTTTACCGTGGCAGCATTGGATATTGCCAATACCGAAGCGCGGTTTGTTCCGGTTTCGGTATTGAATGAATTGCGGCGCGGCCTGTTGGATAAAGCGGCGGCAGCGGCGAAATTGGCGGAGGAAGAGGCGGCTGTGCAGATGGCGGAATCACGGCAGGCCGTGAGAACCGGCGGAGCAGAGGCGGTGAATGAATGTGAAAATATAGATCCGGATGCCGGGGGAAATTGTTTGGCGACGTGTGCGACGGAACGGCAGGTTAAAAAATTGCGGTTGTTCCGTATCGGGCTGGAAACGGCTGAAACGGACTGGCAGGCGTGCGATATGGCGGAAACATGGTTTGTATTGCCGCAGATATGCCGCAATACGGGGAGATTGGCCGCGGTTGTGCAGAGTTTGTATGATGCAGGGGCGAGGAAGTTTGTTGCCGAGAATTATTATGCTTTCGAGATGCTCAGGCAGTACGAAGGCGTGCAAATCGGGGCGGGAAGCTTTATCTATGTCATGAACCATTATGCGACCGCGGCCTTGCGTGATATCGGCGCGGCGTGGGCAACGCTGGCGTTGGAAAGCCCGGCGGAAAATATGGCGGAGACGGCGGCGAAGGCTCTGGTGCCGACGGTTCAGGCGGTGTTTGCATATCCGCCGTTGTTTACGTCGGCGGTCTGCATCCGTCCGAATGCATGCAAGGATTGCAGCCGCGGGGTGAAACGCTATCGGCTGAAAAAAGACGGGCGCGCGTTTACGGCAGTTTCACGCGATTGCCAGGTGCAGGTTTTTGATACCAGGCCGTATGAGCGCGAGGCAGTTCCCGGCATTTGGGCTGTTATTGACGAAAGAGATTAATCCTCAAAAAGGGACAGGCGGCCGGCAGAAAGCGAGACGTTGATAAGTGAGAGCCGACAGGAGAACGGCTTTGGGCTGTTGGCATGCGGCGTTGGCGGCAGAGGGGGCATTGGTTGCAAAAGGCGTCTGCGGCGTTAGCGGCCAAGAGCCAGGACGGCAGAGAGCTTGGGCGGCAGAGGCGACTGCGACGTTGGCACACAGGGAATTACAAGAGGCCGCCCAGCAGTCCTTTGGCGCTGTTTTTCAGATTTTCGGCAGTTCCTTTCAAAGTGTCGGCGCTTTCGCTGGCAATATCTTTCAGGCTGTTCAGCCCCTGACGGACAGCTGTATCGTAAGCGGTATCAAGGATTTTTTTCAGAATAAGAGAGGCGGTTTCAATAATGCCTTTGCCTTGACTGCCTTTTTCACGGCCGATATCTTTCAGGGTGACGGCGGGCAGGGGAACGGAAGCGGCGGCGCCTTTGCCGCCAAACGTGGCGCCGAGGCTGACTTTGCCGCCGGTTATGTTAAGCGCGTTGATGATGACTTTTTTGCCGCCTGAGGAAGAGGCTGATTTCGCGGAGCCGCCTGAGGAAACGGCGGGCTTTGCGGTGCCGGCCCGTGTGGCATCGGTTTGGTCAGCGGCGGGTTTGGCAGCGGCGGCTGCGGCGTTTTTGTTGACTGCCGCCAGCAGGTCGGACACGTTGTTATGGGCGACGCTTTTCAGTTCATACGCAATTTCGGGGTTGGCGATGCGGATTTCTTCGACAACAATGACCGGTTTTAAGAGCGAGCGCATATCCAGCCTGACATAAACGGAGCCGAGGCTCAGTATCTGCGGCGTCTGATATCCTTCGGGGTTGGCGATGCGAAGGCCTTTCAATTCGGCTTCTCCTTTGCGCAGGGACAGGCGGAAGCCATCGAGCGCGACTTCGGTGCCGGTCAGCTGCGAGCCGGATTTGGCAACGGAGGCTTTGACAATCGATTCAAGGTTGAGATACAAGCCGCAAATTCCTCCGGCAAGCAGAATGATGATTGTAAGCAGGATAAGCAAAAATTTTTTCATGACAGTCCTTTCAGCCGAAGCGAAACAAATTCAAAACAAATTCCCGAAAGCCGAATCGGACGGTTGGTGCGGGCAGCTTTGGGGATGCGAATATATAATGAAGTATATATTTTTATTTTAATTTTGCAATCAATTAAAATAAAAAATCTGCTGTAAAATGTGATATTTTTTATGGGAGAAAAGCTGTGTTTCACAAGGTTACAAAGTAGAACGAGCGGCTATTTTGTTTTTGTCGGCGTCCGCTGTGGTTTATATAGGGGAAATTTTTTTTAATTTACAGTTGCGAAATGTGAAATTTATTCCCATATAGTATTTATCATATATTAAATATGGTAGACAAGCTTAATTTTATAAGGAGAAGAGATATGCCAAAATATGGTGATAAAACAGCAAAAGAACTTGATAATTATTTGAAAAACTACAAGCCTGTACTTGGGAAAACAAGAACCGGACTTGCCGCTCCTGTTAAAGACTTGAAATGTAGTCATACATTAATGAAAGAAATGAAGCTAAAGGAAAGTAATCCGTTTTTCCACTGTAAAGCAAATTATGAAGCAACAAAGCGAAGCGGCGTATATGGAGCGGGTGTTGCAAATATTATTGATGCAGGAAAAGAAATGAAAGATATATTTATCAACAAATATCCCATCGCTGACAGTGTACGGGATTACCGGGCAAATTTAAGAGGACAGAGAGGAGCGTTGCAAGGTAAAACATTAGAAAAAACCTGTCCGGCACACCATACGAAATATAAATAAGGAGAAAATATGAAAAAAAAATTATTGTTGGTGATAAAACACATCCTAAAGGCGATAATCTTTTTTTGCATGATGGCGGTGTTGGGTATTAGCTGGGCAATAACCTTTGGGATGGCACCTTTGTGGTTTTATTTGTATGGAGCGGTGGTTATCGTCGCTCTTGGAGCATTTGGCTTGTCATACTGTCAGAAATATCGCAAAATTGCATATATTGTTTTGGGTACGGCGCTGGTCATTTTTATTCTGATGGGGAAATATGTCCCGGAAATTAAAGAGCAGCACGATATTGATGCCTGTATGGACAGTGGAAAGGTGTACGACCCCGTTCAAAAAATCTGCCGTGATGACTGTTGGAAATGGGACGATGAACTGGGGTGTTTGAAAGAGTAGGCCTTACCTGACGAAAGATATGTGAAAACACGAAAAAGCCTCCAAAAAACGGAGGCTTTTTCATTTGGCGGGGGAGGTAACGCCATTTGATGGAAGTTAAAAAAATAAATATATAAAATTCAATGAGATGTTCGGTATTATTTTTGTCGGCGTCCGCTGTGGTTTATATAGGGGAAATTTTTTTTAATTTACAGTTGCGAAAGTTGCGAAATGTGAAATTTATTCCCATATAGTATTTATCATATATTAAATATGATAGGTGTTTGATTTTATAAGGAGAAGACAGAGGGATTCAAAATCTACAAAGGAAAAACTGAAACAAGCAGCGCAAGCAGTTAGAGATATGAATAGAAATTATTGGGATATGAAGCGGGATAATACAATAAATGCTGATGATTATTTTCATTGCAAAGCCAATTATGAGGCAGCTTCCAGAGGAAGAATTGGTGAAAAAGTTGCCGAAAAATCAGGCAATGAAAGAAGAGTTTGATTACTACTATAACCAAGTTTGGAAAGGTTTATCTTCTCTTGCGGCTTCAAAAGATAAAATTCATGACAGAAAGGTAAATGAAATTGGTAGACAACGAGCAAAAAGTGGTGTATATACCAGTTCAAAAGATGGGTGTCATTCTTTTAGAGTGAAGGGAATCAATGGAAAGTACTGAATTAAAAAAGTGGATTTGGCGGATAGTGCGCTTTGTTTGGAATATTTTTGCACTTTTCGGTGTTTTTGTTTGCGACTATTTTCTTTATTTGGTGTTTGATGAAGAAGGGTATTGTCTGAGCAGCCAACAAGGAGTGTGGGACAATGAGCAGAAAATCTGCCGCAAAGATTGCATTAAGTGGAGCCAAGAACAAGGCTGCATAACTGAAAAAATGTTGGAAGGTGATACCGAGTAATATTTTCCTTAACGAGAAAAAGCCTCCGTTATTCGGAGGCTTTTTCATTTGGCGGGGGTTGGTCAGAAATTTATGAACTAAGGCTAAGATAAATTATAATCAAAGCTGCTGCTAATAAAACAGCAAAAATTCTCCAACTTCTATACATTCGGTATAGTCCTTGCGTTGGATAACCATTCTGTTCGTATTCATCACATACCCATTCCATACGTCCTTGCTCATAGAAATAAGCAGACCAAAGGATAAAGCAAACCACACCAAGAGAATATCCCCAGTGTATAAAGAACAAGGCAATACCTGCGATGACAAGTCCTTTAATAATACGGCTGTAAATGCGCTCCGCCTGTTTCTGTTCAGCTGAGTGTTCAGATTTTTTACCTTTTTTCATAAATATACAAAAATTAATAATTAATACAAAATAAATTTAAGTAGTCAAGGAGTACCATACAACGGAAAAAAGTCAATATTTTTTTCTCAAGGCCTGCCGGATTTAATCTATATTAAGCGTTTGAAAATAAAGAAATATAAGTAAAATGGTTCGGAAGTTTCTCCCAAAATACGATTTTGAAATTTGCAACATACAAACTGGGGTAAGCGCTTGATTTTTAAAAAGAGAAACAGCTTTCGTGATAGGAGCTGCCAACTATGGCGGACAATACATACCGGTCAGGCGAACATCTTATACAAACTGCGCAAACACAATGCGACTGCGCAAATACAATGCGACTGCGCAAACACAATGCGACTACGCAAACACAATACATTGTGGATTGTTCTTTTGGGGGGATTGCCAAAAAAGCTATTAATGTGTATAAAAGATTAAACGTTGAAAATCCGCTAAAAACGGGCAATGCTGCCCTGGATTATGCTGCAGGACAAATAAAGCCGGTAAAAGCGTGGAATACGGGGTTTAACGCGGGAAAATATGGTTTTATCGCCAAACAAACATACGATGAAACCTGTAAACGCAAAAAGCAGAACCAGTCAGAATACAGGAGAACAGATATGAACAAAACCCTTGCAAACCTTTTAATTTTAGGCGGTGTTAACCATATCATCTCCTATATCCCTCTTCCTCAATTAATAAATCAAATCTGGTCTGTTTATCATCTTTTTCGTTATCATCTTATTGAAAAAAATTTTTTCCTTATTCGCTCCTATGCAAAATAAATTTAGCAAAATTACTCATTACATTGAAGCTTTAGGCGCAGTAGACTACCTTATATTTTTATTTGGAACAGTCGCCGGTTTTATTTTCGGCTATATCTCCGCACAAAGACAATACAATAACAAACCGCCGATTGACGATATCGCCCTTGTTTACTTTTCTTGTCTGGAATATGCATATTATGCTGCGCTTGTTATTGCATTTATCTGGGCAACATATATCTCATTTTTAAAAAAAACACGACTGAGTGTTTGATTAAAATGCCTCCATACACCTTTCCCGCACCGTTAAAAAACTTCCGCAAGCCGGGAGAAAATGGCAGGGTTTGGCTAGCAATTCACGAACCGCCGCACATCCTCAGCAATCGTATCTTTGTTAAAAACAATTCCATTTATACCGATTGATTTTGCCGCCTCAACGTTTTTCAATTTATCATCAATAAAAACAACCTCTTCCGGCTTAGCTTTCAATAACCTTAGAACCTGTTTATAAATTTCTGCATCAGGTTTTAGCAGCCCCAACTCATACGACACAAAAATTTTATCATCCGCTGCCAATCCCTTTGCTGTATCAAATAAATTTGGCAGCGCATTAGACAACAGACAAACCTCAATCCCTTTTAAGTGAAGTTCTGCCATAACTGCCAATGTTTCGGCATAAAATTCTCCAACGCCTTTGTGCATTGCCTCATCAATCAAAGCCTCAATACCCGTCGAACAGCCAACCCCGCAATGAGCACATAACTCTTTGCAAAACTGTGAAAAATCAACGTTACCTTTCATAAACGGATTATAATTAAATGATTTTACTCCCGCTTTGGCATCAAAATCATCTTTTTGGGGAGACATTTTCCGCATAAGACAATTAAGAGGATGCAAACTATAAGGGTAGCAAACCTGCCCGACATCAAAAATACAAAATCTTATCGCCATTTCTCATTACCTATAACATATTTAATCTGAGAAATATTAAAATACAGAAATCAGCCAATTACAAGCTTTTTGAGCACGATTTGACATCTTGCCCTTAGGGCTATTAAGTTAAAAATGGCAGCTTTTGCATTTCTTCGTTCCTCTTATAGTTGCGAAATGTGAAATTTATTCCAGTATAGTATTTATCATATATTAAATATGATAGATTAGTTTGATTTTATAAGGAGAAGAGATATGCCAAAATATGGTGATAAAACAGCAAAATAACTTGATAATTATTTGAAAAACTACAAGCCTGTACTTGGGAAAACAGGAGCCGGACTTGCCGCTCCTGTTAAAGACTTGAAACGTAGTCATACATTAATGAAAGAGATGAAGCTAAAGGAAAGTGATCCGTTTTTCCACTGTAAAGCAAATTATGAGGCGGCAACACGAGGTTCTTATGGCAGTTTTGTTGCTGATAAATTAGGCGTTGTTAAAGAGATATGGGATATTGAAGTTAATAAATTTCCTGTATCGGATACAGTCCGTGATTTGCGAGCCAATGCGCGTGGACGGGCAGGGGCAAAGGCAGGAAAGACTTTACGGGAGACTTGCCCGACACATCACACAAAATATAAGTAGAAAGAGGAAAAGATGGCAGAAAAAGCAACACAGGTAAAAGAAGATGCAGTGTTTAATATATTACTGAAATTATTTTTTATTTTTCTAATGTTGCTTGGTTTTGCTTTTGAGTATGCTGCCATCAATAATGCAGAAGGGGATATTTTGAATATATACTATTCTGTGATGACAGCATGTTTATTTTTCTTTGTTTTGACTTTTTTTTCTAAAATACGAGTTATAGCATATTGTGCGTTTGTTATTTGCATTGTTGTTTATGGGTATATGCATGATAACCTTAATGAGATTGTGACTGAACGCCGTAGGGTAGATTGCCTTGAAACGGGGAAGATTTACGACCCCGTTCAAAAAATCTGCCGAAGCGACTGTTGGAAATGGGACGATGAGCAGGGATGTTTGAAAGAGTAAGTCTTACCTGACGAAAGATAGTTCACAAAGAAATCCATTACTTTTGCAAATATTGCAAAAACTGATGAGGCCTGTAGTGTAGGACTGACTTTCACTTCGTTCGGCCGCACAGGCGCGCATTGCCGTCGGCAACCGGCATACTTCCGTCTGTCTTGCGCTGGCAGTCGAACCTGCTTTTCGGTTTGAGTCCAAAATCATTATTTAAAACAAAAAAAAACGCCGCAAGGGTGCATTTTTGTTTTAATGGTGGGGCTTGGCTAGCAATTCACGAACTATTCTTTTATCCAACATCTCAATAAATAGCATATACAATATACATATCGTGGACTATATGCATCTTATAAAATTGTAGATACTCCTCCTTTTATAGTCAAATTAACATCTTCTTTTTTACGATTCTTTTTCTAATCTTCACATTTTATTATCTAATTTTGAGCTACGCTTTCCAAAGTGCTAATTTCAATATCTTCCATAGGAGATGCTTGTGAATAACATTAAACTGATCATAGAAAGACCAATTAATTCAATAGCTGTTGGTTGGACTATACTTCTATTAACTCTACAACTAATTTTCTTTCATTATTATGAAAGTCATCAAATATTAATTTTGCTTTCGAATAAATGTATGGTAGATTTTGTATCTGTTATTGGGTTATTTGGAATAGGTGAAATCTTTGCGGCTCTTATCTTAACTAAAGAGAATTTTGTTAAATTTAATGCTGTATATACATTCATTCTGACTATTATATTGACTATTGGTGCTGCTATTATGGCGGCCGCAATAATTGGTTCGTTCCGTATTTTACACTTTTTATCGTATTTATTAAAAGAAAATGGAATGCAACACATTCCCTTCTATAATTTTCTTTCTATAATGTATATCAACATCATTACTTTATTGGGACTAACCATTCCAGATAAATATTTTGGAAAAATAAAATATAAACGTAAGCAACTAATTATAATAATTTCTTATTTTGTTATCATCTCAATCCATTTTTAATAAGAAACAAACCTCATAATTGTTGCTTATGAATTATATTTACTTCATTAAGTTTTTATAAATTTAGTTTACCTTAAGAAGTTATATATAAAATTACTAAAGAACTTCAAAAATATGTATTGCTGTAAAATTATTTTATAAACAAAAGAGCAAAGAAATAAATCCCTGCTCCTTTGCTCCTGCGTTATCTGCAGTTTCTCACTCCAAAATCATATTGCTACAATACTTATATGAAAAGGAGTGCTAAAAAACAATCTGTACGTAACTTTTTATTGTTAAGTATGCTGGTCTGTATGCCAATTTCTTAAATAGAGATGTCCCTAAGACCCTACTGGACTCCAACTATATTAAACCATTGAAAAATAAAGAAATATAAACAAACGAGTTCGGAAATCTCTTCCAAAATATGATTTTAAAATTACAACATCCGAATTCGGTTAAGCTATTGATTTATAAAAGAAAAATAGCTCCAAAGATAGGAGCTGTTAACTATGGTGGGGCTGAGCTAGCAATTCACGAACTACGTTTCATGAAAAAAATTGAATAAAAGTAAAAATTGCAAGAATCTAAATTTTTCTGGATTTTTACATAATTGTAAGTTATCATAAGAAAAATCAACATATTTGAGCTTATTTATGGAAAACACAGAAGAATATATTTCATCTGCTTTTATTGACTTACATTATGAGGGTAAGAAAATAAAAGAACACACAATGGATTGGTACGAATTTTCATCCTCCATTGATGGTCTTACCTGCTTACTTAAAAATGTAGCTGAAACTCTAGGAGTACCTGAAAACAAATTAAGTATTGAAATTGGAAGTATTCAGGACGGAGGGCTAAAAACAAAAATAGTCATTAAATGTGCTATGGGGATATGGTTTCTTGATCATTTAGGTGGTTATATTCTTGACAACGCACTTGATGCCATTAATGCCGATAAGTTTATTAAAGAACAAACTATTAAGGTGGCAAATAAAACTCTTAATATTTGTGATAAAGGCTTAGATTTAGTAAATGATATTCTCGACAGAACAAATACTTTCATAAATAATAAACTTAATAAAAAAAATGAAAATAACCCTATCAAATTATTGGCAGCATCTAGAGATAACATTGATACTCAAATAATGAAAAACCAAAAAAATCATAGATGTCTGGAGCAATTTGTTGAATGTCTTTCAAACGATGTTGAAAAATTGGAATACTCTCCTAGTTCCTCTAAAGGACATAAAACAGATATAACATTTACTCCCAAAGAACTGCCATTCTTAACAAATCCAATAAAAGAAAAAAGAGATGAAGATAGTGAAGAAGTATCAACAGTATATGTAACTTTACGTCTTGAAGGTTCCCACTTAACCGGAGAAGAATGGTCATTTGTCGAAGTGAACAAATCAACAAAGAAAAAAACAAAACCTAAAAGATATAAAGCCGAAGTTTATGATTCTTGGCTGTTAAAACTTGGAAGAGAAAAAGCCTTAACAGAACTAAAAGATGTTGATTTATATTGTGAAATGCTTGTTAAAAGAATCACAAAAGATAAGAGAGACACAATTAAACGCATAATTATTAAATGTTCAACAGAAAAATTTGAACCGACTTTATTTGATAACTATTAAAAATCATATCAACTATAGAAAAATGACTAATGCAAACGAATATATAAATTTAACAAAAGCATTACTTAACAGAATTGGAACAACAACTTTCTATATACAAGAGCAGGATTTTGTATCTTCGGTTACGGTACCTTTCTTCAAGCAGATTGCTCAAATTGCATCTGACACTCTATTATTAATAGAAAAGAACTCGTTCTATAATGCCTGTCTTTTATCTACGAGTATTGTTGAGAGCATTATACAACTAACCTGGTTAGACGTTGATATAAAAAAACGTTCCCAAAACTATCTTGCTTTTGGCCTAATTGAAGACCTACCCAGAATAGAAAATCATCCAGAAGAATATGAAGATACCTTAGAATGTTTAAAAATAATAGAAGCCGAGAAATTTTTAAAGAAAAATCCAGCTGATAAAAACCCATTAAACCGTAAAAATTATATTAATCATTGGTACAACATAGATGGAGCTAGTGGGTTTGAAGCAATGGTAAAAAAACTCAACCAGCCATATATAAATAAAGTTTATGAAATGTATTCTATCCTTTGTGGCTTCAAGCACTTTCAACCATTTAATATTGTTAGATTATTTGATATTAAAGAAAAAAAATTATTTGAAAATGAGGGACAAAAGTTCATTGCATCTCAGATAACTTTATATTCCCTCATTGAAGCAGTTAATATTATCAATAAATATCAAGATAATAAAATTGAATTTCTAGATATAATGGCCAGAACAACAGAGTTAATGAAAAATGACTTAAGATTTCCTTTAACACCCAGCAGCTAGCCGTTTCATATTTTCATGATAGACATGGATGTCATTTGCCAAAGAAGAAAATGCCGCAATATTTTCTTTATGAAAATCAACAATCCCCTCAAATTTTGAGCCAACCAACAATTTATCAAACGGCTTTTGTATTTTATAAATAAGTTTTTGCCCGTCCAAATAACAATCAGAAAGAAGCAATCCGAGTAATTCTCTTTTTTGCAAAGGGGCTGATGTTTTCATAATCATAGAAGCACTAGCCGCAATATCTAAAACATCATTAACCGTATCTTTTATTTCCTGAGTAATATCCGCATATTTTTCTACCGTTTTTTGCAGCTCTTTTCTTTTTGCTTCAATATTAGCTTTTTCTTCTTCCCACTCAGAACGGTCAATACCTCCGTCAAAGAAAACATCTTTTACCCGGCGTTCTCGAACATTTAATTTTTCAATCTCATTGGTAATCTGGCGTTTCATAACTGCATTTACTTTTTCTTCATCAATAAGTCTTTGTTGGATATTTTTCTTTAGAAGCTCCACAATATCGCTGTTTATTCTGATTTTGCTGAAAACTTCTTCATCCAACTGATTCAGAATTACGGATTCGCTAACCAATTCTTGATTGCAAGGTCCTTTTAAACGACCGCAACGTAAATAAGTATATGTTTTGCCATTTGCCTTTTTATGAGTTTCCTCGCTCAATGTACAACCACAATGCGCACATTTAATCAAACCTCTGAAAGCAAACGGAAGACTACCATAGACCTGTTCTTTACAATGTATTTTTTTGCCGGATAATAAATCCTGAACTTTATCAAACAAAGATTTATCAATAAGCTGCTCATAGATATGCGGAATAACCTGCCCTTTTACAACCATCTCTCCATAATAAAAAGGATTCGTCAACATATTATAAACAGCAACCCGACTTATAGATTTTTTTGTTTTAGATCGGAAAGAGTCTAAATTCATTTCCTGAGCCAATTTCCAAATACTTCTTAAAGAATGGCAACCGGTAGCATATTCCTCGAACAGCTTTTTTACAATTGGTGCACGCTCCGGATCTGCAATAACAGTCGCTTTATTTGTTTCATCTCGCGTATTTAAATACCCAATTGGCGCCCGTCCCTGCCATTTACCCAACGACCAGTTATAATTCATACTACGGTTCACATTGTCTCTCATAGAAGCAATATACATCTTCGCAGAAAGAATACCCATATCCCAGCGCATAATATCTGCCGATGAGCTGTTTTGATTAAGAATAAGTCCCTCTTTGTAAAAATGTAATTCAATCTTATCTTCTTTTAATAAACCTTCCACAGCAACACATTCATTAAAACGTCTTTGAAAACGGTCAATACAATGAACGACAATAGCTGTTTTTTGTTTCTGCTTTCTGACAAACTCTAACATTTCATTAAATTTAGTACGTTTGCCGACCGTTGAACTTTCGATAACGCGATATTTCTTTAAAATAGCTAGACCCCGTTTCTGACAATATTCCGCCATAATATCATGCTGCGCGTCTAAAGAAGCTCCGGGTTCTTGTTCTTTACTGGAAACACGAGCAAAAATAACAGCTTGTTTACAATCTTCTGATTGAATGCATTGATATTTTTTAGACATTAGCTACTCCTCTGTTTTTACATAAAACTATTATGCCGCGGTTATTTGGGAATGTACGCAGTTATTTTTAGTTTTTGACGACTTTTTTGCTAATATTTTACTTATTTTTCAATTCATTAAGCTCTTGTCATCGGGAATTTCAGAACTTATTGACACGGATGTCATTATGTTTTTTGTTTTATAAATATTTTTGATACCAACCGTAAAAAATTTAATCAGATTATCCGTCATTTCGTTTAGCTCAATATCCGTAACATCGGGATAGAGAACTGATAGCTCGCTTTTGAGCCTTTCATATTCATTTAACATATTTAATTTTATGTCGTTATCCCAAAATGATGTAAAGCCAAACTTCTTTTTTTTATAAATTTAGAATTTTATATGTTAACGTATGGTCTTTAATGTCATTACGTTACAACATTCTTTCAATAAACCGTCTCAATGTGCTTCTTTGCACACCAAGGATTTTAGCGATTTGGGATTTGGAGATGCCTTTAGATAATAAATTCCGCACTTTTTTAGCATTTTTTGAGAGTTTGAGCTTTTTTGATTCTGCGGAAAACGGGCGTCCGAGCTTTTTGCCGGATGCCTTAAGATTGGCAAGAGATGATTTTGTGCGTTGGGATATTAAGTTTCTCTCTATCTCCGCGGCCAATCCAAAGGCAAAAGCTAAGACCTTTGATTGTATGTCATTGCCGAGATGGTAGTTTTCTTTCAAAGTCCAGACCTGACAATTTTTATTAAGACAGGTTTCTAAAATCCGCATGACTTCAAGCAACGAACGTCCGAGCCGGGATATTTCGCAAGAGATAAGGATATCATTTTCCTGCAAATTTTCTAATAATTCACCAAGTTTTCTGTTTTTTAGTGCTTTTCGGGAAGATATTTTTTCCTCAACCCAGTTATCAATATTTAAGTCATGCTTTTTAGCAAATTGTTCAATCTCAAAGTGTTGGTGTTCAAGGGTTTGCTTGTTGGAACTTACCCGAATATAACCGATTACAGCCATTGTTTTCTCCTTAAAATTTCTTCAAAATTCCGGTCAGTTTATTAGAACGATAAAAGCAACCGCTTTTTGCAAGTTTCGCACTTTTTCTTTTCAATAAAAAATCAAGGAAAAATAATGGCTTGTTTTCTTTTGACTTGGGATGCATCTGTCTTTTAGACAACCGGTCACAATCGTTGGTTTGTGTATAGTGAAACAGTCTAGCTTGGCTAGATTACAAACTTTAATTGCAATTAAAGATAAGGAATTGAAACTTATGAAGAAAAAACTTTTATTTACAACGGCTTTAGTGGCAGCTTTTACGGCGACTAATGCTTATGCAAAGATTATAGATACATTACCGGTACCTGATGAAAATGGTTTTCAGGGATGGATAAATCCTAAAGAAGACCATACAGGGAGAGCAGTTGCTACTAACACCAATGCGGACTATTTAACTGACGGTGAAATTGTCATAAAGAATGTATATCTGCAAACTTTATATGGAGAAAATGAAGAAAATCGTAAAGGCATAGATGTTGGCGAAAAAGTTAATGAAGGTTCTGCAAATACGCAAAAACTTGTTGTAACCGATGGTGCCCGTTTGGATATTTATAGACACCAGGGACCGGATGATTCTCCTGAAAATGCCGAAAAAGCTCAAAACCTTTTCAACGTTAATGGTGGTAGGGTTGAAATTAATAACGGTGAAATTCATGCAGATGGTATTACAAATATTTCCGGTGGCGAGATAACAATAACAGGCGGTGAATTAACTGCTGAAGATGCCGGTGCTAAAATGAATATCTCTGGAGGTACAATTAACCTCAATAGCCATCCATCTATGATGAGTGGATTTGGTGTCGAAATTTCCGACGACAATCCAACAGACGGATTCGTTGAAACAGCATGGGGGGCTGTTGAAATGACCGGAGGTGTTATCAACGTTCTTAGCGGTAATGCATTGGGACTTTCCGCAAAAGAAAATACTACCGGAAACGTAATAACCGGTACCGCTCTTGACATAAGCGGAGGAGAACTCAATATTAGCGAAGGTGCTGGGGTTGCTGTAATTAAAGGTTACATTAATGAAAATGATTTAGCAAAAGGCACCGTAAACATAACAGATAAGGGAATAGTTAATCTTTCCGGTACTTTACGGGCTGACGTTTCCGGCAATGGTAATTTAAATATTAAATCTTCAAGCGCGTTGGTTGACGGTAATGTTGAAGGCTCTAACCTGACTTTTGAAGCCGACCATTCTTTAAGTAAGGCTGTTTCCGGCACAATCGGCGATTTGGCTTCTCTGAATGTTAACAAAGGCACTTTGACTTATGACAAACAGACCGGTAAAATCGGCAATTTGAATGTCGCCGGCGGTTTGGACATTGGCACAAATACCGTAAATGCCACGAATGTTGACTTCAAAGACAACTCCAATCTGGCTTTGCGCGTGGCTGCCACTGACAATTACGGTAAAATCAATGCTGATAAAATTGGTATCGGTAATGAAACAACCATAAAAATTACGCTTGATAATGGAGTGGTTGAAAGTGAGGGTGAAACCTTTAAATTCTTAAACAGCGGAAACATTGACGGTGAATTTACCAACAAGATTTCGGAAAATGGCCGTTATGACATTGTTCAGAATAAAGACGGTTCGTTTAATGTTACTCAGAAAGATACGACGGCTTCCGATGTTGTTGCCGAGGCTGGCGGTACGGCTTCTAATGCCGCAACTGCCGAAGCTTGGGAAACAATCAACAATTCGTCAAGTGCGGGAGCTCAAGCTAAAGCTGTTTCTAACGCTCTATTCAGTCTGTCGCAAGAAACTTCTGCTGCAGGACAGAAAGCTTATGTCGACGCTTTGACAGCCGTAGCTCCGGAAGTCGCGCCGATGGTTCAGAAAACTCAGACTGAAACCGCTAACCAGGTATTCGGCGCCGTATCGACCCGTTTAACCGGCGGTTCAATCTCGACCGGTTCCGAAGGTATGTCATCCGGTGATTCTAATCCTGACGCTGCTGTTTGGGTTCAGGGTATGTTCAACAAATCTAAGCTGGACGACACATCCAAAGCCAAGGGTTTTGACGCAGATTCTAACGGTGTTGCTCTCGGTATTGAGAAGTTTATCAATAAAGACGTTAAAGTCGGTGCCGGTTATGCTTATACAAACACTGATATTGACGGATTTATGCGTTCGACAGATGTTGATACACATACTGCCATCCTGTATGGTGAATATAAACCGTCTAACTGGTACGTTAACGGTATTGCGACATACGGCTGGTCTGATTATTCCGAAGATAAAAATGTTGCGGGTGTTGGTGTAAAAGCTGACTACGATGTTGAGACATTCGGTTTACAGGCTATGACCGGTTACGATATGCAAGTTAAAGGCTTTGGATTTACGCCGGAAGCCGGATTGCGTTATGTTCACATCAAACAAGATGCTTACAAGGATTCTGCCGACCAGCGCGTTTCTGCCAACGACAGCGACATCTTGACCGGTGTTATCGGTGCTAAGGTTAGCAAGAATTTTGAATTGTCCAATGGTATGAACATCAAGCCGGAAGCCAGAATTGCCGCGACTTATGACTTGTTTAACGATGATGTTAATTCAGTCGTAACCTTGGCTAACGGTTCGGCTTATGCGGTTGAAGGTGAAGCTCTTGACCGTTTCGGAATGGAGTTTGGTGCCGGCGTAACTGCTGAGCTTAACTCTCAGGTTGAACTCTCGCTTGGTTATGAAGGCAAATTCCGTGAAGATTACCAGGACCACACCGGTTTGATTAATGCTAAATATAAATTTTAATATTTAACATTCCTTTGCTTAAAAGCGCTTCGGGAGAAATTTCGGAGCGTTTTTTTATTTTACAAACGACTTATTGTCACAACTGTCATCAAGTTAAGCGCTTGTTTTTATTTTAAATTCCCAAATCGTAACAAAATGTCATCCCAAAGTAGAAAATAAGGGGCTCGCGGATGTGATTTTTCCCGACATAATAAAATTGTAAATAACGCAAATACAGGAGATTACAATGTACTTTATCGAATTGAGATACACCAACGGAAAAACTGTCAGATTGCCGGAACCCTATTTTTTATGGCAGCAGGCTAACAAGGCTCTTTTGGACAGGTATGCAGCTAAACCGTATTACACCGCAAGCATTGTATCCGAATAATGAAAGGGAATTTACTATGTTAAAGAATTTTGAAAATTGGCTTTTGGAACAGAATTATAAACCTTCTACCGCTTTTG
>ERZ780208.138-NODE-138-length-78936-cov-6.353735_pt1 | contig 78936 bp, 67 predicted proteins | sample MGYA00511167_ERZ780208 | MGnify/ENA primary metagenome ERZ780208 (study PRJEB29588, sample SAMEA2159202) | human gut metagenome | biome: human gut; feature: human-associated habitat; material: faeces | place: Denmark | collected 2008/2010 ...
CTTTTCCGTTTGGGCAGTTCAGGATGAAGGCGACAATACGGATCACGGCGGATTGTTCCCTGGCTGACAGCCCGCATGGTCATCTTCTTCAGCCTATAAAGATGTTCATGCACGCTCTTCGGGCTTAAATTCCTGTCCGTCCTGAGAAAAAGTTCAAAGTCATCATAAAAAACACGGTTAAGGTTCCGTAAAAGAACATCCTCTACGCCACGTTTTTCCTCGATGAAAGCCGAAAGATGCTTATATGAACGCTGGTAAGAGTCATAAGTTTCTTTTATCCGGTCTATTCCGATACGTTTCTTAAACTCCTCGTTATGCTCTCTGAAAAGAGCCAGCAGAGTTAACGGTTTCTGACCGACTCCCATCACGGCATTCTTTACCTGCTCTGCCGTAATAAATCCCAGACTGTTCTTAATCCGCCTGTAATGCTCCTTGATTTCTTTGGTCAGATCATCAATAGCCCGGTTGACGGTAATGGCATTCTCACTGCGGCCGTCAGCCCGTCCTTTTTCAGGATTCCAGATGGCCGGATTGACGGATACTTTCGTTCCTATCTGTTCCCATTTGGCATCTATGCTTATCTTGCACAGCAACTGGCACGTTCCATCCTTACGGACTTTGGTGCGGTTTATATAAAACAGTATCGCAAATGTACTGCGACGTTTGATTTCCATATTGTCAGTATTTCTTTTCATAATCCTATTTTTTGCCATTATCAAATAACTACAGAAAACCGCTCAACAATTATTTTATCCAATGCTTTCGTATCTGTATCTATCTTATTGTCTGTCACCTTTGCGTAATGCTGTGTGGTCTCAATACGACTGTGCCCCAACATCTTGCTGACCGTTTCAAGCGGTACGCCATGGGAAAGTGTAATTTCTGTCGCATAGGTATGACGGGCTGCATGGAAGACCAGCTTACGTCCTATACCGCAAATTTCGGCGATGCGTTTCAGATAACGATTCAATGAACTGTTGGAATACATGGGGAGAAGCTTTCCTTCAGGAGCCATATCGCGGTATTTTTCAATAATATGGAACGGCAGTTCCATAAGCGGTATTTCAAAATCTACACCGGTTTTCTTGCGAGAACTCCTGATCCACCAGGTACCATCTTCCGCGAGAGAAAGGTTTTCATTTGTCAGCAGACACATGTCGCTATAGGGAATACCCGTATAACAGGAAAACAGGAACATATCTCTCACATGATAAAGAATCTGATCATGGAGAGGTGTTGTCATAATCCTATTCAATTCTTCGGAGGTGAGATATTTCTGTTCCGGTTTCGGATGTACCGGTTCATATCCGACAAACGGGAATACTGTTATTATACCGTCAGCAATAGCTTCTCCGACAATTGTTTTCAGTTGGACGGTAAGATTGACTATTGTGCCTGAAGCCAGACAACATTCCGTACGTAGATACAAGTCATATTTTTCAATGAAGGAACGGTCCAATGCGGCAAAAGGGATATCTGACAGCTTATATTGCATCTGTAAAAAACGTACCAGATGATTGTAGGAATTGCGGTAAGCCCTCAATGTCTTTTCCGTACGATTGATCCCAACGCGTTTCTCGAAATTTCTAATGAAAAGTCTGAAATAGCTTAATAGGGTTTCCTGTTCCGAAGCCATACCCAAAAGTTGATGCTTTACATCCTCTGCTGTTACATCCTCACGGATTGCAGATTGTTCCGCATAGATGCCGAGCGCGGCAGCACGTATTTCATCCAGTCTGTTGTTTATGTCTCTTGCCGCAACACTTTTTCCACACGCCCGTCCGGATGACCACAATGACTGTGGCACACGAAACTTGACACTGAATGCTGTTTCAGAGTGCTTGCCGACAATAAGCCGTGCCATCACGGGACAGTTTCCCCTGGCATCCGCCTCGCTCTTTTTAAGGTAGAACGAAACCTTTACATCTGTCTGATTCATAATCTGTTCCATTGTTTGCAAAATTAACAGAGACAGAGTTAATCATCGGCATGTAAAATATCGTCAGACATCGACAAAGCTATCACCATTGACTTCCGGAACCTATATTTTTCATATCTCAAAAAAATAAGTACCTTCGCTAAGCCAAAATGATGAAACTGCGTTCTTTACGGTCGGAGCAGAAAGGATTTTCAAACAACTCCATACAACTGGAATGGGCAACGGATAGGTAGCAATTTTTTCGCTTAACTATTCAAAAAACGGCTTCAAAGCACACATTTACAAATGCGGAATAATGCTGCGTATCTCCCTGAAAGCCCAATAGTTTACATTATTCTTCCTAAATCCATCCGAAATCGGGCGAGTTTTGTTATCTTTGTTGGTACGAAAATAGGCTGCGGTTCGGCATAGCCAAATCGGAAACGAGGTTTCCGTTTGTCTCTGCGCTCACCTTTCGCTATCTTTGCATAAAATGCAGGGCTGTGTCTTGGTATAATTGTGGTAATTTTCTGTATGACAGAGACTGCCTTTGCAAAAAAATAGGGAGTGTGAGTATGTCGGTTTCGTGGAATTTGTGGCATGGTTGTCATAAAATAAGTGAAGGGTGTAGGCATTGTTATGTATATAGGCAAGATAGTCGATATGATAAGGATAGTAGCGTCGTGACACGTACGGCAGCTTTCGATTTACCATTGCGTTGTAAACGTAACGGTGATTTTCGTATACCCTCGGGTGAAATGGTATATACATGTTTTACTTCCGATTTTTTTCTTGAAGAAGCCGATGAATGGAGAGCCGAAGCATGGGCTATAATTAGGGAACGCTGTGATCTATCGTTTCTAATTCCGACGAAACGTATAGACCGTTTCAGAGTATCTTTGCCCAGTGATTGGGGCGATGGTTATGACCATGTCGCTATTGCTTGTACCGTAGAAAATCAAGACAGGGCGAATTATCGGTTGCCTCTTTTTCGTTCGTTGCCTATACGGCATAAACTATTGTTTTGTGCTCCCTTGTTAGGAGCGTTGGATTTGTCTGGCTATCTCGATGACGATATAGAGGAAGTGTCGGTCGGAGGAGAGTCGGGTATGGATGCGAGGGTTTGCGACTATGATTGGGTGTTGGATATACGCCGACAATGTATAGCTGCCGATATCCCGTTTAGCTTTCACCAAACCGGAGCCCGATTGCGTAAAGGAGGGAAGGTATATCGTATTCGTCGGGAATTCCAGCATTCACAGGCGAGACGTGCGGGGATAAATTATAAAATCGATAGGTAATTCTTTCCAAAAAGCAAAGTAATTTCTCGGTGGGTGTATGAAAAAATTTATTCGCTTGATCTATATTCGCTAGGAGAGAGCCCGGTTTGGTGCTTAAAATATTTCCCGAAAAACGATTGAGTCGAAAAATTTAAATGATAGGCGATTTCCTGTATACTCATACCCGAAAATTTCAGAAGATTTTTAGCTTCGAGAAAGACTTTCGATAATTGCCAGAACACTATCATTATTTGATACGAAATTCTTCTCGATATTCTATAGGTGATTTTCCTGTTTGTTTCTTTATCAGAGTCGAAAAATATTTGGGTGTGATACACAATTTTTCTGCATAAAAAATAACGCTTCGTTCTTGTGTGTGATATTGGGTGAGTAGGGTGATGAATTTTCCGAAAAAGATTTCCTGCCGACTCATTTTAATTTCATTTTTGGAGGGTGAATCATGGGTAAGTATCGTGTCATGAATTTTATACGCAAGAGCAGAACCGAGTCTTAGGAGCGTTGCAGTTTTCTTGGGTGTATCTTGTGTGTGGCAAATGAGCTGCATGAGAGAGATAAACCGACAAAAAATATCAGTATCTTCATTAGATAAATGAAAGCAAGGTTCTTTTTGTATTTGCATGTATAGAGGAATCATGTCTCGCGCGTCGAGGAAGGATTGTTCGAAGAAAGCACTTGAAACGGCTATTCCATAAAATTTACGATTACCTATATCTTTTACCTGTATAATATTTTCAGGAGTGTTTATAATCATCATGTTGGTAGTGATGCGATATTCCTTTAAATTAATATTGCATATTAGTTCTCCTTCTAAACATATTACAGCTACCAGAGCATCAACTCGACAAGGATATTTGAACAATTCGGTGTTCGGTAAATTTTCTCCGATAATGATGAAGTCATCATCTAATCCCGTGGGATTATTTCTTTTTATCAATTTCGAAAGTTGGGCAAGAGTGAAACTTTCGATGCCTTTTTTATCCATAAATACGATATTTTGCCCAAATGTAACTAAATAACTTAGAATTTTAGCTGTGAATATTATTTAAATACGACTTTTAGAACATCAACTGTGAAAAAGAGGACTTTGTCGATGGAGGGCTTTGCGTCATCTTTGTATCAAAATTTAATGGAGAAAAGTATGAAAAGGAATGGTAAAGCATTTGCTTATTTGTTTTTGGCGGTATGGTCAATGACGAGTATAGGATGTACGTCTTCGAGTAAGGAAGAACGAGCTGTCAGGGAGATTCCGGTGAAGACATGGACGGTGTCTCTTCGAGAAGGAGTCTATACTCGCAGTTATATAGGAGAAATTGAGGGCGAATCTTCTTCCTCGTTGAGTTTTCAAGTCCCGGGGTATGTAGAGTGTATATATGTAAAAGAAGGTCAACGGGTGGAGCGAGGCGAGCTGTTGGCTCGATTGGACGAGACTACGTTACAAAGCACTTATGATGCGGCATTGTCTACTTTGAAACAAGCCGAGGATGCTTATGCTCGTATGGAGCAACTGCATAAGAGCGGAAGTTTACCCGAAATTAAGTGGGTAGAGGTTCAAAGTTCTTTGCAACAGGCTCGTAGTATGGAGCAAATAGCCAAGAAAAATTTGAAAGATGTCGAGTTGCGATCTCCATATTCGGGGATAATAGCTCAGAAAAGTATAGATACGGGGAGTACTGTGCTTCCGGGAGTACCGGCATTTAAACTGATGAAGATTGATTGGGTGAATGTGAATATTTCTGTTCCTGAGAATGAAGTTGCCGATGTGAAGATGGGAGCCGATGTAACAGTTACAGTAGCTGCTTTGGGTGGTAAATCTTTCTCTGGAAAGATTACGGAAAAAGGAATTGCGGCCGATCCTCTGGCACACACTTATAAGGCGCTTGCAAGGATAGAAAACCGGCAGGGAGAGTTGTTGCCGGGTATGGTGTGCGTGGTTAACATGGGAAGTCGGAACAATTCGCAGATAGTGATTCCCAATTCTGTTGTACAGGTAGATTATAATGGCGATCACTTCGTTTGGCTTTGCAACGACGGGGTAGCGGTGAAACAGACTGTATCGGTTGGCGCTTTGTCGGGGAATGGTGTCATTATTTCTTCTGGTTTGGCAGTCGGTGATAAGGTGATTGTCGAGGGTGCATCGAAAGTGAGTGAAAATATGAAAGTATCGGAACAATGAAAACAAAAGGAGGTATTATAGAAGCTGCGATGAAATATCGTCAGATTGTCATTCTGATTGTTTCATTGATGTTTTTCTTGGGTATATATGCTTTGATAAAGATGCCCAAACAGGAATTCCCTGTTTTTACGGTGCGTCAGGGAGTAGTGATAGCCGTTTATCCGGGAGCCACTTCCGATGAGGTGGAAGAGCAGGTGACTAAACCGCTTGAAGATTTTATTTTTGAGTTTAAAGAAGTAAAAAAGTCTAAGACCCATTCACTCAGTCGAGATGGCATGGCGATCGTTTTTGTCGAGTTGAACGACGATATAACCGATAAAGATGAATTTTGGGCTAAATTCAAACATCGGGCTGCGGTTTTTAAATCCGAGTTGCCGACCGGGGTATTGGCATTGGTTACTAACGATGACTTCGGCGATACGTCAGCCATGTTGATAACGATCGAATCGAAAGATAAGACCTATCGGGAACTGGAAAATTATCTCGACGAACTTAAAGACCGATTAAGGAGTATCGATGCGGTAAGTAATTTACGAACATTCGGTGTGCAGAAAGAACAGATAAGTGTTTATCTCGACCCTGCGAAACTTGCCCGATATGCTATCGGTAACACGACATTAGCAACAAAGTTGTTAGCGCAAGGTTTTACGACGATGAGCGGGGCGGTTGATAATAGCAAGTTTGTGGCTCCCATTCACATATCCGAGGCATATGATTGTGTGAATGATGTGGCTGATCAAATAATTTTTAGCGATCCGCAGGGGCATGTTATACGTCTAAAAGATGTGGCGCGTGTCGTGCGGGAATATTCCGAGCCGGATTCTTACATTACGAACAACGGAACGAAATGTTTGGTCCTCTCTATGGAGATGCGCGAGGGGAACAACATCGTTCAAATGGGTGAGGACGTCAATAAGGTATTGGAAGAATATGAGAAGGAATTACCCGATGATGTTTCTATATTTCGTATTACCGACCAATCACAGGTGGTGGGAGATTCAGTGACGACTTTCCTCAGAGAGTTGTTGATCGCTATTATTGCGGTTATTATTGTAGTTATGCTGTTAATGCCTTTGAGGGTCGCTTCGGTGGCTGCATCGACGATTCCTATTACTATTTTTCTGTCCCTGTTGGTATTTTATGCTTGTGGATTGGAATTGAATACGGTGACTTTGGCGGCGTTGATTGCTACATTGGGTATGATTGTCGATAACTCCATAGTGATTATCGATTGTTATATGGAAAAATTGGATAGCGGAATAGACCGTTGGACTGCTGCGATAGAAAGTGCAAAAGAGTTCTTTAAATCGATCCTCTCGGCTACATTGGCGATTAGTATCACGTTTTTCCCGTTTTTGATAACCTCGCAGGGAATGATCAACGATTTTTTGCAATCCTTCCCGTGGGCGATAACTATTATTTTGTTTTTATCCTTGCTGGTAGCTGTTTTGCTAGTTCCTTACATACAATATCATTTTATTCATACGGGGTTTAGAAAACAGCCCAAAGAGGAGAAAAAGCAACGTCGTTCGTTCTTGACGATTCTTCAATCTTCTTACGACAAATTGATTGTTAAGTGCTTTGCTCATCCGATTCGGACGATGGGGGTGGGACTTCTTTCTATTGTTGCTGGTGTTGTTATATTTTTATCATTACCGATGAAGTTAATGCCGTTTGCCGAGCGTAATCAATTTGCGGTGGAAATATATATGCCTTTTGGTACGGCACTCGAACAGACAGCCGCTGTGGCGGATAGTTTGGAGTCCATACTTCGGCAAGATAGTCGAGTTGTTTCGGTAGCTTCGTTTAAAGGTGGCGGTTCTCCTCGTTTCCATACTAGTTATGCTCCTCAAATGCCGGGTTCTAATTATGCCCAATTTATTGTCAATACCATTGGTAATAAAGCTACGGAAGAGATGATTGCAGAATACAAGGATAAATATCTCAATTACTTCCCGAATGTCAGAGTCCGGTTTAAACAACTCGAATATTCCGAAGCAGCCTATCCGATTGAAATGAGAGTGAAAGGGAATAATCGGGATAGTTTGCGATTGGCGGCCGATAAGGTAAAGTCGGTAATGTCCGAATTTGATGGACTTTCGCTGGTTCATGATAATTGGGAAGGGCAACTTCCCGGAGTATCGTTGCGATTGAAAGACGACGAAATGAGCCGATTGGGTATTAACAAGGCATTGTTATCGACCGGTTTGTCCATGCATTTGGGGAATGGGTTGCCGGTAACTACCGTATGGGACGGCGATTATCCTATCGATGTGGTCCTGAAAGATGGTGGCAATATAGAACCTTCATATGAAGATGTGGGCAATCAATATGTATCGGCATGGGGGGGTACGGTTTCTGTCCCGGTAAGGCAGATTGCCGACATTGAGCCTGACTGGCACGATGCCCAAATCGCGCATCGTAACGGTATACCGTCTATTTCGATACAATCCGATGTAAAGGAGGGTTCCAATGCGGCTGCATTGACTAAGGAGATCGTAAAGGCGATTGAAAAAATCGATTTGCCCGATGGGGTTGATTTTGAAGTCGGTGGTAGTGAGGAGACAGACAATGAGATGTTGGATATGATATTGAGCGGTCTGTTTATTTCCATTGTTGTTATATTCTTTATTTTGCTGTTTCATTTCCGCCGAATCAATATGGCGTTGCTTGTTTTGGGCTCCATTTCATTGTGTCTATTGGGTGCGGCTCTCGGCATTTGGGTAATGGGACTCGATGTGAGTGTGACAGCCGTATTGGGTATTGTGAGCTTGATGGGTATCCTTGTACGTAACGGCATTATTATGCTCGACTATGCCGATGAGCTAAGGGAAAAAGAAGGTTTGACGGTTAGGGAAGCCGCTTTGCACTCAGCGAAGCGTAGAATGCGCCCTATTTTTCTTACTTCTGCTGCTGCATCGATGGGAGTTATTCCTATGATTCTTGGCGGTAGTCCGTTGTGGTCCCCTATGGGTTCGGTAGTGTTTTTCGGGACTATTGTTTCTATGGTACTGACTGTAACGATATTACCCGTAGCCTATTGGTTAATATTCAGCAGAGCCGATCGCAAAAGTATAAATCATTGAAAGAAAGAACAATTATGAGAAATCGAATTATATATCCTGCGTTATGTTTGATGTTAAGCGTGGTATCTTCAAATGCGCAGAAACTTTATACACTCGAAGAATGTAGAACATTGGCATTGGAAAATAGTGCAAAAATGAAAAACAGCCGTTTTGAAGTCGAGGTTGCCAAACAAACTTCCAAAGAGGCTTTTACCAATTATTTCCCGAATGTGTCGGCGGTAGGTGCGATTTTCAAGGCCAGTGAAGGAATGGCTCAGATGGATATGGCACTGCCGGTTCCGGGAATACCGCCTTTATCTATGGAGATGTTGAAGAAAGGGAAGACGGCAGGGGTGACTTTGGTTCAACCTGTTTTTATGGGTGGTCGCATTGTTAATGGGAATAAGTTGGCAAATATAGGAAAACAAGTGAGTGAATATCAGCTTTCTCTTACAAAAGATCAGGTAGAAGCCTCTGTTAATCAATATTATTGGCAGATTGTCGCACTAAAAGAGAAGTTGCGTACGTTGGAGACGTTGGAAACTCAACTCAAAGGAATATATAAAGATGTAAAAGCAGCGGTTGATGCGGGGCTTACTACACGAAACGATTTGTTAAGAGTGGAGTTGCAACAGCAAGACATTATGGCGAATCGATTAAAAGTAGAGAATGGTTTGTCAGTGACAAAGATGCTATTGTGCCAACTTATAGGTGTCGATAAGAGTAAATTCGATATTGCTTTCGATGATTTTCCTTCGGCTGTATCTCCGTTGGACTATTATGTTGCCCCCGAGACGGGACTTGAAAATCGTGCCGAAAGTAAACTGCTCGATAAGAGTGTAGAGGCTGCTAAATTGCAACTGCGCATGAAGCGAGGAGAAAATCTTCCTTCTGTGGGGGTAGGAGCCGGGTATATTTATCATGATTTGATGGAAAAAGATACCGATTTCGGAATGATTTTTGCCAGTGTGTCGGTTCCTATTTCTTCATGGTGGGGAGGTTCGCACGCCATTAAACGGGAAAAAATAAAAAAGCAGCAAGCCGAAAATACCCGGCAGGATTCCCGGGAAATGATGTTGGTTGAGATAGAAGTCAAATGGAACGATTTACAGGAAGCCTATCAGCAAGTGCTTCTTTCCGAGAAATCCATAGAATCTTCTACCGAAAATCTTCGTCTCAATAACGATTATTATAAGGCGGGGACTGTCTCTCTGTCCGATTTGCTCGATGCTCAGTCGCTTATGCAGCAAAGCCATGATCAGTACGCCGAGGCATGTACGGCTTACCAACAGAAACTTACAGCCTATTTGCAGGCTACCGGACGATAATTAGTTGCATTGGATTCGTGTAAAACAGTCCGGCCGATAATGAATCTATATCGGTCGGACTTCGTTTATTGTATGTAAGAAGAAGTTTTTTTGGCAGGGAAGTTTATAACGAAATTTTCGAATGGTATCGCTTCTCTCCTTGAAGAATCTCTATAATATAAATCCCCGGTTTCAATGAGGTGAGAGGTGAAACGATAGAAGAACTGTTGTAGCAAGATGAATGAACCAGCGAACCTGATGTCGTATATACATTGGCTTTTAGTGGCGTTTGATCGTTCGTGTCGATATACAACATTTGTTTATAACAATAACATCGTAAAGATGTATCGGTTTTACTCGTTTCAATATCGCTTCCTCCTGTCGATTGACGTTTTTTGGCGAATATCCAAGATAAAAAGTCTTCTCTTTTAAAAACCTCGTCCCATACGAAATGGCTTGCACCGGGAACTTCTATATATTCTGCGTCAGCTTTGATATTTGTAAGTTTCTGGTAGGCTTGGCGGGAATTGTTTACGGGAACGACTCCGTCTGCGTCGCCGTGGAAAAGTCGCCAATATATGTTTTTTACCTTGTTGTCTAGTCTTTCTACATTCACTCCGCCGCAAATGGGTATAGCTGCGGCGAAAGTCTCGGGATACCGGCAGGCTATATCGAATGTACCCATGCCACCCATCGAAATGCCGAGGATATATATACGGTCTTTATCGATTTCTTCCATTTGAAGGTAAGAATCGATGAGTTCTTTTACCAGTTTGATCGGTGTGGAGGTTGGATAATCGATTGGGAAAGTTGTAGCATCATAGGAGGCCGGTTGTGACTCGAATGGCCAAAAATTGGACAGAGGACATTGTGGGAATAGTACGAATGCAGGATAATCTTTTCGGTTTTGGGGATTTGCGAACATTTCGGAACCGTATCTCAGTTGACTTTCATTGTCTGAGCCTCTCTCTCCCGCACCATGCAGGAAAATAACTAAGGGATACTGTTTCCCTTTTTCTATGGTTGGTGGTTCCAATTTCCTGTAATTTAGCGACCCTTCCGAGGTTGAATGGAATGCTTCTTTGGTAAATACAAGATTGGGATCTTCATAATCGGCGATTTTGGTGCATTTCATCTTCATGGACGATGTATTCACTTCTATCGTATATATTCCGGTTTCCGCTACTTGGAAAGCGTTATCCGGTTTACCGTCGGTTTCTAATTTTATGTATAAATCATACTCTCCGCCCGAAGTAATTATTTGATGGCCTGCTTTTTCCAAGTTACAAGTCAGTGAGGTTGTCCAAGACCGTGCTGTAAGTAATTTAAATCGTTCTTGATTCCCGTTGTCTTTTTTTAATGGGCCGCTCCACGTAAAAGTATTTTCACTTTCTTGAACCATGACGAGTGCTCCGTCTGGATTCCAACCGGCCGAACAAGCATTGCCTACTACATATAAATTATCATAAGTAACGGCAAATATAGGATCTAGAACAAGAAAGATGAAAATAGATAAAAGTGAGACTTTTTTCATGGTTTTGAGCTTTTTGAATTTTGTTTATTATTATGACACAAAAAGAATGTATAACCCTTATAGTTACATTCAAATTTTTTCGAACTATAAAAAATAGAAAATTGTATGGATAAGAACTTGTTTAAATTTTCATATTGCCCCTGCTTGCGTTATCTTTGCATTATGCGAAGATGGGGATACAGATAAGTTGCGTTCCGGCAATTTCAAGCCTGATCTTTTATATTATTTGCATGTTATAGAAAAGAATGAGGAATATTATGTATTTACGTCCTATATTTTTAGGGATATTTTCTTTTTTAATTTTAACGGTGAGTAGAGGTGAGATGATATCGCCTTTGAAAATTCCGTTATTGATGAGTGCTAATTTCGGAGAATTACGACCGAATCATTTCCATTCGGGGATTGATTTGAAGACACAAGGACGTATCGGATTGCCAGTATATGCTATGGACGACGGTTATGTTTCTCGGGTCGTTGTTTCTCCGTGGGGATTTGGCAGAGCTGTGTATATCAATCACTCGTCGGGTTTGACTACGGTTTACGGACATTTGGACCGGTTTGCGCCTTTTATCGATGAAATTGTTCGCCGTCAGCAGTATGAGCAAGAGGATTTTTCTATCGATTGTGAATTTGCCGAAGGTGAAATCCCTGTCGCACAAGGCAATATAATCGGATATAGCGGGAATTCGGGATCGTCTGGCGGTCCTCATTTGCATTTGGATATACGGGATACCGATACGCAAGACCCGATGGATCCTCAGGAATGGTTGTCTCCTTTAATCACAGACGATGTAGCTCCCGAAGTTCGTAACCTCGTTTTTTATACGCATGAAGGGGTGATGGGAAATACGACTCGTCGCATGGAAAGAAAAGCGGTGCGCGCTTCGGCCGGTTCTTACTCGATAGGGGAGTCGGTTCCGGTATGGGGCGATGTATCGTTTGGTATCGAGGCGTATGATCGAATGACGGGTACGACGAATAAATATGGAGTCCATCAAGTCGATTTGTATATCGATGACAGCCTGTTTTTTTCGACCTATATCTATCGTTATTCGTTTGACGAGACTCGTTATATTAATAGCTTTGCCGAAGAAGGAGTGATTATGCGCACTTATATTGCACCGGGTAATCGGTTGAAGTCTATTTATAAACAAGTAGAAAATAGAGGCATTCTTCATGTCGATGAGGAGCGAGCCTATCGTTGTCGGTATGTTTTGACCGATTATGACGGGAATAGTTCCTCTGTCGAATTTTCATTGATTGGAAAATTGCAGGAACCTCCACTCCCTAAAAAAGAGGGGATATATTTCTCTTATGCAGTAGATAATCTCTATAAAAAAGACGATTTTGGCATTTTTGTGCCGGCCGGAGCTTTGTATGAAAATCTCGATTTTACGAGAAGAAAGATTCCTTCGAAAAAATATTGTTCCGATATTCACATTATTGCACCTTCTGTACCCCCTTTGCATAAAGCTGCCGAAATTTCTGTACGGTTGACCGAGGATAAATTGTCAGATAAAAGGCAATATTATTTGGTTCGTTTGGACGATGATAGATCCTATCCGGTTTGCGGGGAGTATGCAAATGGTTGGTATAAGGCTAAAATTACGGAGTTCGGGTCTTATGCCGTTTCGGTAGATACATTGCCTCCGACGATACTTCCGATTGCACCAGACAAATGGTCGACTCGGGAAAAAGTCATTTTGAAAATAAGCGATGACCAAAGTGGTTTGAAAAGTTATCGGGGAGAGATCGACGGGAAATTTGTTTTGTTCGAATTAGACGGGAAGACAGGTAGAATTTCATATTGTCTCGAAAGTAACAGGGTAAAAAAAGGTAGCGAGCATACGTTGCACGTTGTGGTTTCCGATATGTGTGGCAACGAGCAGTCTTATACGAACTCTTTTGTGTGGTAAATAAAAATTATTTGATATGAAGAAAATTGCGATTTTAGTTTTTTTTACGGTAGGATTTTTTGTCCACGTGTGGGCTTGTACGGGATTGATTGCCGGGAAGCAGGCTACTGTCGATGGTAGTGTATTGGTTACTTATTCGGCAGACTCTCATACTTTGTACGGAGCTTTGACTTCTTCTCCTGCTGCCGATTGGCCAAAAGGCTCTATGCGTTCGATTGTAGAGTGGGATACGAATAAACCATTGGGAGAAATAGAACAGGTAGAACATACCTACGCCGTGATAGGCAATATGAACGAACATCAGCTTACTGTTGTGGAATCGACATGGGGTGGTCGTCCCGAATTGGTCGATACGACAGGCATTATCGATTATGGCTCGTTGATGCAACTTGCACTTGAACGGGCGAAAACCGCACGCGAAGCTATAAAGGTAATGACCGGACTTGTAAAAAAATACGGATATTATAGTAGTGGAGAATCGTTCACGATTGCCGATCCCAACGAAGCATGGATTTTGGACTTGATCGGCAAGGGCCCCGGACGCCGGGGAGCCGTTTGGGTGGCGGTTCGTATTCCTGACGATTGTATCGCCGGTCATGCCAACTATCCTCGTATTCACAAGATTCCTATGGACGATAAAGAGAATTGCTTGTACTCTCCCGATGTGATTTCTTTTGCTCGGGAGATGGGGTATTTTGATGGGCTGAATAAAGATTTCAGTTTTGCGCGAGCCTATTCACCCGCCGATTTCGGAGCTTTGAGAGCTTGCGATGCTCGGGTGTGGTCTTTCTTCCGTAGGTACGATAGTTCGATGGACAATTATTTGCCCTATGTCAATGGAGAATCGGCTGAACCGTTTCCGCTTTATGTTAAACCCTCGCGAAAGTTATCTGTACAAGATATGAAAGAGGCTATGCGTGACCATTTCGAAGATACGCCTTTCGATATGACGCAAGATGTAGGGGCTGGGCCATTCAAAGTCCCTTATCGTTTCCGCCCCATGTCATTCGAGGTAGATGGCAAATCCTACTGCATGGAACGAGCCATTGCCACGCAGCAGACCGGATTTACGTTAGTCGGACAAATGCGGAATTGGTTGCCCGATCCTGTCGGTGGTGTACTTTGGTTCGGAGTCGATGATGCCAATACATGTGTTTATATCCCGATGTATTGTGGTATTACACAGGTTCCCGAATGTTTTAGTCCGGAGAATGGATCGATGTATGATTTCTCATGGACCTCGGCTTTTTGGATTCATAATTGGGTGGCGAATATGGCTTATGCTCGTTATGAGCCTATGATAGGAGATATTCGCAAAGTCCAGTCGGCTGTCGAAACCTCGTTGAATCTCCGTCAGCCGGCGGTCGATAAGGCTGCTGTCGAGTTGTATGCGACCTCTCCCCAAGAGGCTATTGCCTACCTCACGCAATATAGTTGCGATGCCGCCGAAGCCTCGACCGCTCGTTGGAAGAAGTTAGGTGAGTATCTTATGGTGAAATTCCTCGATGGAAATGTAAAGCAAGAAGAAAATGGAAAATTCAAGGATAATGGTTATGGATTGCCCGATTCTCCACTTTTCCCCGGATATTCCCAAGAGTACTATGAAGAAATCGTGCGGCAGACGGGCGATCGCTTTCTCGAAACGCCTCCGAAGTATTGAGCCTTGTCGGGAATTGTTTGGGAGAGTGAGGTAGCTCTTGGATTACTGAATGTTAAATTAATGAGAAACTTTTGCTTAAATAGTGTGGTGGTCTCGTTGAAATAACTAAATTTGTGACAGAAGATAATTAACTATTGAATTCTTTACGATATGGGAAATGAAGATTTATTGAAACAGGTGACCGCCAAAGCTCAAATATGGTTGGGCGATGGCTATGACGAAGAAACAAAGGCCGCTGTGCGTGCCATGCTCGATAACGAAGATAAGACCGATTTGATAGAGGCGTTTTATAAGGATCTCGAATTTGGTACGGGTGGTCTGCGTGGAATTATGGGAGCCGGAACGAATCGTATGAATATCTATACGGTGGGAGCTGCTACTCAGGGATTGTCCAATTATTTGAAAAAGGCCTTTGCCGACCTGCCCCAGATAAAGGTTGCTATCGGTCACGATTGCCGGAACAACAGCCGCAAATTTGCCGAGGTCGCTGCCGATGTTTTTTCGGCGAATGGTATTAAAGTATATTTGTTCGATGCTTTGCGTCCTACTCCCGAAGTTTCTTTTGCCATTCGAGAGTTGGGGTGTCAGAGTGGAGTGATACTTACAGCATCGCATAATCCCAAAGAATACAATGGATATAAGGCTTATTGGAACGACGGGGCACAGATGATAGCACCTCACGATAAGAATACCATAGACGAAGTAAATAAAATCACTTCGGTGAAAGATGTGAAGTTCCGGGGAAATGCAGAGCTGATCGAGATTATCGGAGAGGAAATAGATCGTCGGTATCTCGACCGTATTAAGACTCTATCGCTTAGTCCCGAGGCCATTGCTCATCATCACGATATGAAAATCGTATACACGCCTATACATGGTACGGGTGTGAAGTTGATTCCTGCTTCGTTGAAAAACTTCGGATTCACCAACATCATTCACGTTCCCGAACAAGATGTTGTAAGTGGAGATTTTCCGACTGTCGTTTCTCCCAATCCCGAAGAACCTGCGGCTCTCGATATGGCTATTAAGAAAGCCATTGAAACCGATGCCGAGTTGGTCATGGCTTCTGATCCCGATGCCGATCGTATCGGTATCGCTGTGCGTAACGATAAAGGTGAATTCGTTTTGGTGAATGGTAATCAGATTGTGATGATATTCCTCAATTACCTGATGACCCGTAATAAAGAATTAGGGCTGCTGAAAGGTAACGAATATATCGTTAAGACTATTGTGACGACCGAGACTATCAAGACGATCGCCGAGCAGAACGGATTCAAAATGTACGATTGCTATACAGGCTTCAAATGGATTGCTTCTGTTATTCGTGAGAACGAAGGCAAAGCCCGCTATATAGGTGGCGGAGAAGAAAGCTACGGATTTTTGCCCGAAGATTTCGTTCGCGACAAAGACTCTGTATCGTCTATTTCTTTAATGGCTGAAATCGCCGCTTGGGCGAAAGACAAAGGTATGACTATGTACCAAATGTTGCAGGATATCTATATTAAATATGGATATTCCAAAGAAAAGGGTATCTCGGTCGTTCGTAAAGGGAAATCGGGAGCCGAGGAGATAGTCGCCATGATGAAGAATTTCCGTGAGAATCCTATGAAAGAACTCGGTGGTTCTCCTGTGATTCTTATAAAAGATTATGCATCGCTTGAAGCTACCGATGTGGTGAATGGTACGAAATCGAAACTCGATATGCCTGTAACTTCCAATGTCTTGCAATATTTTTCGGCAGATGGTTCCAAAGTCTCTATTCGTCCTTCCGGTACAGAACCTAAAATCAAATTCTATATCGAAGTGCGTGGTATCAAGATGGATAACTATGCCGATTACGATGCAGCCAATGCAGCGGCCGATGCTAAAATCGAATCGATTAAAAAAGAGTTGGGTATTTAATCGTTTCTGATTGAAATGGAGCCTTCTTGGTAGTAGAGAGAAATTAAATTTTTGAAACACTCTCCAAGTATATATCCCCGGAAAGAATTTCTTTCCGGGGATTTTTTTATTAAATGACTTTATTAACTTTTCCTTACTGTTCTCGTAATCGAGTTCAATAGTCAGCATTCAAGTATGGTTAGTTCCGTGGCATTTTCTCTGTATCGTATACATATAGGCTTTATGTAATTAGGAGATAAAAACACAATATAAAACTTGTTTTTAATTTCCCTTTACACTATCTTCGCCAAGTCGTTCGGCTGTTTGGTCTGTTCGACAGACATATTTTTTTGAAGCGTTTTGTTTTATCCTTTACAAGAAAACGACCAATTTTTAGCAGAAGGATAAGCAGTGCAAACGCTCATGCTTGCCATATATGCGCACGGGAGTGCAGGTATATATCGGTCGGCGTGGGGGAGCTGTTTATTTCTGCGTGGTTACTTGGTCGTACCTCTTGTAAGATAAACAGGTAAGTTCCCTACGCTTTTTTAGTTTTAAACGTCTGCCGGAGGGGAATAGGGAGGCAAAAATCGATTGTATTTTATATGATTAACCTATCGAAAAACAACGTTGAAATGAAAAAGCCTTTTATTTATTCGGCTATTGCTTTTGTTCTTTTCTTGTTCGGCTGTGAGGAAGAATATGACAAATCGGGTATTTATTCTGTCGATATTGTGACGATGAATAAAACGGATGCTTATGCGGTTGTCGATTATAGGACTTTGTGTGGCTCCGGGAGGCTTGATACAGTTCCTCCTCATTCAAAAACGGTCAATAAGATATTGATTTGGGATACACATTTGGTCAAAGATTCTATGTGGTTGGAGTCGGAGCAACGTTTTGAGTATGTTCCCGATAAAGATTCGAGAGTATATACTCCTGCCGAATTTACATTAAATTATTATCGAGGGACGAATATGGACGGTCGGTTGGTCTTGTCGTCTATGAATAAAAAGAAGGTTGTCTATTTCAAGAGAATAGAACCTAATCAAATATGGGGTATTGAAATTCCCTGATGGTATAAGGTTGCAATTGTTCTTTTTGGTTGGCGACCGAGGATAGGGTCTCGATATTTCATGTCTTACGAAAGAGGGCATTATCAACCCCTCTCTTCGGGACTATTGTTTTTCAGCTTCTCCCCTATGGCACAACGTGCCATAGGGGAGAAGTAGATTACTTTTAAACCCTTCCTTTGTGGGGCGTTAGCCATATAGAGGAAGAGGCTCGGTTAGAATTCACTTGTGAAGTGGAATTTTATCTTGGGAAAATCTGTTTGAGCCATTTGCAGAACATAGTTCGAATCGGCCATGAAGACGTCGCGACCATCGCGGTCTACACTCATGAACTGGTGTTTCCGTTTTTTGAATGCTTCGAGAGCCTGTGGGTCGTCGCTTTCTATCCAACAAGCCTTGTAAAGGCTAATGGGCTCCCAACGGCATTGCGCTCCATATTCGTGTAGCAATCGGTATTGGATAACTTCGAATTGTAGTTGTCCTACTGTCCCGATGATTTTACGGCCGTTGAATTGACTGACGAATAATTGGGCTACACCTTCGTCCATTAGTTGATCTATACCCTTGTTCAATTGTTTCGACTTCATCGGATCATCGTTTTCGATGTATTTAAACATTTCGGGCGAGAAACTCGGTAGCCCCTTGAAGTGCAATTCTTCGCCACAGGTGAGCGTATCGCCTATTTTGAAGTTGCCTGTATCGGGCAACCCGACGATGTCGCCGGGATAAGCTTCGTCGACCACCGATTTCTTCTGTGCCATGAATGCCGTGGGACTCGAAAAGCGCATCATCTTGTTACTGCGCACATGCTTGTAATTGGCATTTCGTTCGAATTTTCCCGAACATACTTTTACGAAGGCAATACAACTGCGATGATTGGGATCCATGTTGGCGTGTATCTTGAATACGAACCCTGTGAAGTTTTCCTCTTCGGGGCGGACGACTCTTTCTACCGCTTGAATGGGTTTAGGTGCAGGCGCTATTTTCACAAAGCAATCGAGCAATTCTTTTACTCCGAACATATTTAGCGCCGAGCCGAAAAATACGGGAGCCATTTTGGCTGCTAAATAATCTTCCGTGTTAAATTCGGGATAGACGCCTTCAACCAATTCGAGGTCGGCACGTAACTTTTCGGCATCTTGTTCTCCTATGTAGGTTTCCAATTCGGGACTGTTCACATCAGTTAATTCGATGCGTTCGGTAACGACTTGTTTATTCGGTGTAAATAGGTTTAGGTTCTGTTCGTAGATATTGTAAACTCCTTTGAATTTTTGTCCGATGTTGATAGGCCAACTGAGGGGACGTACGTTTATTTTCAGCTCTGCTTCCAATTCGTCCAGAATGTCGAACGGGTCGCGACCCTCACGATCGAGTTTGTTGACAAACACGATTACCGGTGTATTGCGCATACGACATACCTCCATGAGTTTGCGAGTTTGTGTTTCAACACCTTTTGCAACGTCGACTACGATAATTACGCTATCTACTGCTGTCAGTGTGCGGTATGTGTCTTCGGCGAAGTCTTGGTGACCCGGGGTATCGAGAATATTTATCTTATAATCGCCGTAATTGAATCCCATGACCGAAGTAGCGACCGAGATACCGCGTTGCTTCTCTATCTCCATCCAGTCCGAAGTGGCGGTCTTTTTGATTTTATTCGATTTTACAGCTCCGGCAATGTGAATAGCTCCTCCGAAAAGAAGTAGTTTTTCGGTTAGTGTCGTTTTTCCTGCATCCGGGTGGCTGATAATAGCGAATGTTCTACGTTTACTGATTTCTTCTGTAAGTGTACTCACGTTATTAATGGGTTTCTTGTAATAATTTTATGCAATTCGACAGGCTTTCGTACCAGTGAGGAATAGTCAGCCCGTATGTTTTTTTAATTTTACTTTTATCGAGGACACTGTAAAAAGGTCTGTGTGCCTTACTGGGATATTCATCGCTTCGTATCGGTGTCACTCGACAGGTCGTGATCCCGGCCAGCCTGTGAATAGTTACTGTGAAGTCATACCAACTGCATACCCCTTCGTCGGAGAAATGGTATGTTCCCGGCACGAATGTATCCGCTTGCAGTATGACAAGGATTGCTTGTGCGAGGTCGGCGGCACAAGTGGGCGTGCCTATTTGGTCGGCGACTACCGATAACTCCTCCCGTTCTTCTCCTAAATGCAGCATGGTTTTGACAAAATTGTTGCCGTAAGGAGAGTATAACCATGCTGTGCGAATGATAATGCTTTCGGGACAGATGTCGGTCAATATTTTTTCGCCTTCTAGTTTGGTCGAACCGTAAACCGATTGCGGGTCAGGGACCATATCTTCGGTATAAGGACGGTAACCTCTTCCGTTGAAAACATAGTCGGTGGAGATATGAATCATGCGGGCTCCGTAATCGGCAGTCGCGCGAGCAAGGTTTTCGACAGCATCGGTATTGATTTTTTTGCAAAGTTCGGCATTGTCTTCCGCTTTGTCTACCTGGGTATAGGCGGCACAGTTGACGATATAGTCGATATGGTTGTCGGCTATGGTTTGTTTTACGGCTTCGGCATTGCAGATGTCCAATTCGGCGACATCGGTAAAGATACATTCGAAACGGTTGTTACCTTTCAATACGTTCCGCATTTCATGTCCCAACTGTCCGTTAGCGCCCGTAATAAGAATTTTCTTAGTCATCGTTTTTTATGTTTTATTCCAGTTCCAATTCACCGGCTTTTTCCTGTTTGTATTTCTCGGCGAGAATCGAAAGGAAAGTCGATATCTGTTGAATTGCTTTCAGTGTGTCGGATTGGATTTCTTTTTTCTGCAATCGCAGTAACAATACTCCGTACAACGCATTGAAACAAGTTTCCAATTCATCGGTCTTTCCCTCTCCCGATTTGGCTCTCAGCTCCACTATATAGGGCAGAGTCTTGAAAAATGCTGCTCCGTAAAACGGTTCTCGGGTAGATTTCAGCAAACGCAGATGCAAATCTGTCAAGTCGATAAGTACGTTCTTGTTCAGTTGTAAATGGCCTTTCTTTTCTACACCCTCCGAGTGCATCATATCGATGAGTGATTCATACCAATCCCGCATGCTCTTTTTTTGTTCCTCGGGTAAGTCATAAGAATCGATGATATGCTTTTGTATTTGGTCTATATCCAGCTCGTAAGCTCGGATAATATCCTCGATTTGCCACATATACAGCAAGTATTCGGCAATATTTTCCTTTTTTTTCTGACTGGCTATGATCATTTGTAACGAAATTTTAAGTAAACAGTCTGTGTTGCGACCTTTGGGTTATAGGGATTCCTTTCCCGAAATTGTTTGCAAAGATAATGTAAATCGTTTGCTGTCGCAATGTTATGTAATGAAAAATATAAAAGTTCAAAGTCTCCTGTTAAGGTGATTGAATGGGAAGAAATAATTTGTAGAGTCGGAATGCGTTGTTCCGAAATTCGAGAAGTGTTTAGGGGAGAAAGAGAAAACCTCCGTTATGTAAATGAAGCATAACGGAGGTTTTGATTATTGACGAATAAGTTTTGTCAATTGTTCTGGATTCGGGTCTTTGGCGATGATGACACCCTCGGGCGAAATCAGATAACTGGCGAATCCTTTGTTCAGACGGTAGTTGTCGAATATATCCGATTGAGAACCGTCTTTGTCATAGAATTGGGTAGCGGTGTTTAGCCCGTCTCGTTTGATCGTCTCTTCGAAGACTTTTCGACTGGTATCGAACGATACCGATACGAGACTGATGTTTTCGATTTCACTTTTGTCTATTTCTCGGGCAAACCGTATATTTTCCATACGAGACGGAGCATCGTATCCGGCCCAGAAATTCAGCAAAACATATCGGCCTTTTAATTCACTGAGAGTAACTGCCCCCTCTGAATTTTTTAATTTCAACATCGGGGCCTGTTTCCCTTCTTTTAATCCAGTTTCTACCGGATTGAAAGCCGACGAAAACAATAAAACCAACGCCAGCATACCAATAACTGACTTTGTTTTCTTCATAATGAAGTATTATGGTTCATACTAAATCTGACGTCAGGGTATCGCACCGAAACGGCAGACCCCACTGATTTTCAGCGGTTAGTTCCTCTTGCTTAGGACGCTTCCTTCACTACCGGGAACCCATAAAATCGGGACAAAGTTGGAGGTTTTTCGGGAATTAACCAAATTATTTGTTCACTTTTTAACTTTTTGGATTCGTAAATGATTGATTTTTAGTATAAAATAAAACTTTTTGGAGTAGATGTCGAACTTGGTGATGAGTCGCTATTTATAATTGAGCTAAAAGGATAAGTTCTGGGTAGCGGTTTGCGGTAAAAATGTTTTTTCGAGAACAAATTAATGTTTATGAATGTTAGATAATTAGAGCCATTAGAATAGGCTATAAGGGATTATAAAACAATTATAGTAGGGTTGAATAGGTGTGAATACGAAGATATTAATTTCTATATGAGACTCTTTTGGGATTAATGGCTAATAATATTTAGATGAATCTGTCCATGTTTGTTTTTCAAAATTTTTAATGTTTTTGGTGAGACATGGACAATGATTAATTGATGATTAAAATTCTGCAATGATAATGCAATATACAATTACAGAGAAGCTAAAACGATTGATGTATAAAATTTTAGTCGCTTTTTTAGGTGTGATGTTTACTTGTTTCTCGGGAGTGGCGCAAGAGGAGCTCTCGGTTTTGGCAGATATAGGATATAAAGAGAAGATAACATCAGCACTTTCTTCTAAACTGGTTGAATATAAAAATACATCGGTATCGAAAGATACTTTTTTATTAAAACAATCGGGAGAACGAGCTATTGATATGATTGCCGGTAATGATGATATGTTGGTGGATAGTGTAATAATTAATATCGATGTAGAGTCTTCTTGGAAAAATAGGACGCATAAAAGTTTACGTTGGAGTCTCAAAACAAATCTTTTATACGCTGCGACATCAACTCCGAATCTTGGATTGGAGGTCGATTGGGGAACACAAATGAGTGTGAATGTAATCGGCGGCTATAATCCGTGGAATAGGAAAGGAAAGAAAGGTGATAACGATAAGATTGTGCATTGGCTGATTCAGCCTGAATTGAGATATTGGTTTTGTGAACCGGCAGGTGGACATTTTATTGGGATTCATGCTATTGCAACTCAATATAATATTGGCGGACATAAGTTTTTCCATATTTTCGATAAAGGATATAGGTATGAAGGTTGGGGAGCAGGTGCAGGATTTACGTATGGGTATAGTTGGATGCTTTCGAGAAGATGGGCGATCGAAGCCTATTTGGGTTTAGGTATAGTACATCTTGATTTTGATAAATCGAATAACAAAAATTGGTGTTGTACGAGGTCGGAACATTTTACTAAAACCTATTTAGGACCGACAAAGGTTGGCCTTTCATTAATCTATAATATTAATAAATAAACGAATGATGAAATATATAATTCATACTTTGACTATACTGTTCTTTTTTTCGCTGCTGGTACTTGTTTGTTTTGATTCGATGGCTAGTGAAACAACTCATCGAGGGAAACTATCTATCACCGAAATACGAATACAGGTTGTAGGAGATAGTATAGAACTTAGTTTTAACTGTGTTCCTGAACGGTTTGTTTTGAAGGGAAAAGAACGAATAGTAGTGATTCCAATGATATCCGATGGTATTAATCAGTCCCAATTCCTTCCGTTTGTCATAGTTGGTAAGAAGGGGAAAATGTCTTTTTTGTGGAGTTCCGATTACAGAAACGGCATGAAAATCGTCAAACATAAACAAGAATTCGTGTATAGGGAAAAGATGAAATATGAAAAATGGATGAAAGGCGGTTTGTTATCTTTTCAAGGTTTAGTCAAGTCGTGTACGAAACAAGCTAAACTGATAACTGTTCCTGTTTGCGGTAGGATTTTGCAGAACCCGGACCCCGAAGAGTCGGAGTCTATCATAAAAAAGAATCAACCTTTGGGCTTTATCAAAAAATTGGGTCTACGTACAATTTTTATGGAAGCAGACGAGAGATTGAAAAAAGACTTTTATAATCATTATAAAACTACTTCATAATTAAATTTTAGAATTATGAGAATTAAAAATTTATGGGCAGTTGCTATAACTGTATGTACATTATTGTCGTGTAGCGATTCTGACAATAGTATGAACGAACCTATTGTTCAAGGTAAAAAGGCAGCTATTACTGTTAAAATAAAAGGAAGTACCGTTACTCGGGCTCAAACGGGTGAGGAGGCAGGATCGGCCGATGAAAACGCTATCAAATCGTTGGAATTTTTTGTTTTTAACTCTGACGGGTCTTATCAAAAATATTTTAAGCCAGAAGTTTTAGCCGCGAATAATCAGTACACGTTCCTTGTCGATGCAGGAAATCTTACTGTTCTCACTGCGGTCAATCAAAATTTGGGCGAACCTTCTCCCGCGCCGGCTTCATTGACGGATTTCAAAAAAAATAGTCTTTATAAAGAGCTTTTATTAGATGGCTCGAATTCTCGTGCAGATATCAGTACTTCCACAGGATTTGCTATGGCGGCAGAAGGGACGATTAATGTTGTGGAAGGGGAAACGAATACGCTAAATCTCTCTGTTCGTCGATTACTGAGTAAAATTGAAAGTCCTAAGGTGGACCCTTCAAATCAAATTACTGCTCCCAAAGATGACCTGCTTAAAATATTGGGATTGGGTGAAAATGGTACGGTTCCGAGTGATTTGAAATGGACCTTCGACGGTTATATGGTTATTAATGGAATTAATCAATCGCGTGCTTTTGAATATAAGGAGCTCGAAGATTGGACGCGTTTTGCCACAGCTACTAATTTCAAGACGACATTTTCTATGGACGGGGAAACGGTTGAATCTGTGTATTCTGTGAAAAAAGACGATGCCGATGAGACCACGAATGGCTTTTTACCAGCGATTTATGATAAACCGGTTTATGTATATGAGAATGTTCCGACTACTTTGCAAGGCGGTAACGGTTCGGCTGCAACGGTATTCGATAAAGATGAAGTAGTGGCTTTCATTGTTCGAGGAACGTTCTCGGGTACAGGTGTAAGTGGCGTAACTCGTTATTGGAGAGTTAATTTGTTAAAAGACGATGCTTGGAAAATCTACCGTAATAGTATTTATCGCATAACGATGAAAGATATTAAAACTGTGGGTTGGTCTACGCCGAAGGAGGCAGAGGAAGAAGGGCCGGTCGTTAGTCCTACAGAAAGTTCTATTTCCATCAATATAGAGGTGGCTCAATGGGATGTAAGGACACAAGATGTAGATTTATAAATAGCATAAAGACTGATTGCCATTATTCTTGGAGTAGTATTTCCACTCCAAGAATAATGGTAGATAAAAAACGATTGTATCGTGAAGAAGATAATTCTGGTATTATTGGTGATATTTTGTATGGGGTGTACTCGTGAGGGGCCGCATTATGATTGTGAAGATGGGGCTTTGAGTTTGGTCTTCACGCATGAGGGAAGTACGGCTAACTTCGATCGTTCGGTTGCAGATGATATAGAATTGTATTTGTACGATAATAATGGGAAAAATGTAGAAATGAGGCATATTCCTTACGAAGAAATAAAAGGAGGAAAACCCTATTTCCTTGAACAAAGATATACTGGAAGTATCTATTTGATTGCTTGGATTTTATCGGGTGATAGAGTAGATGGAAAGGCCCCGATTGTGTTTTTTAATGAAGATAATTATTTTACAGCAAGATTTGCAATGGGGGAACGACCGATAAGTCGCTCTCAATCGTATAGCGGCTCGTCGCAGGAGCTTTTTCTAGGGAGTTTGATGTTCGATTCAAATCCATTAGAAGAGAAAGTTATTAATGTTGAGGTTGAAAAAATGTTATGTAGTATTGCGGTTACTATAAAAGACGGTAATAGTTTTAAAAAACAGTATCCGGGAAAACTCAGTATGACTGTTGCAGGAGCGTCTGATTCTTATCATGTTTCTAAGGGTCACCAATCTGGTGATCGGGTTATAATAGAAGACAATTTTACTTATGTTGAGAGCGAAGACGAATATGTTTCGAATAATAAAGTATTGCCCGCCTCTATGGAGGCAGAAAGTGGGTTGGAAGATAATATCGTCATTACGATTTTGGAAAATGGGATAGCTCGATTGGCGGTTGACACAGAAACTAAGGCTAAAAAAGGTACACGGATAGATGTGGTAATTAGACCAACTCAACAGGAAGCAATTATTTCAGTCGATTCATGGCAGATTCGTAAAGCTCTGATCGTACTATAAAAAGGTGACAATATGAAAAATTTATTTATATTATCGATTATCTTTACACTGGTAGGATTTTATTCTTGCCAAACTAGGTTTAACGATGAACCTTCTTCCGAAGACTATTCTTCTGGTGAGTCGGAAGTTGAAATATCTATTGTAACCGATCCAGTGAGTCGAAGTACCGAGTATTCCACTCCGAATGAAAATATTGTCGAAAATCTCGCTCTCGATTCCCGCAGTCGACTGAACGGAGCGGTTTGAGGAGTACGACGAATTTTCTTGATGTATTGCTTTTTGACTCAGAAGGGAAATTTCTTTGTTGGCGAACTACTTTTAAAATAAATGGAAAGTTGCGTACGACACTTCCTATTGGTAAAGATTATGATGCTTATTTTTTTGCTAATTGTCGATCGTTTATTGAAAAGATGCTTCCTGATGAGGTAACCGAGAGTCAATATATAGGGAAAGCCGACTGGGAGGTGTTTCGGAAAGAGTTGGTAGATGAGGATCCGAAGAGACTATTACAAAATACTCCTGTATTTACGTGTTTGCCCATGTGGGGAATGCTGGAAAAACAAGAGGTGAAAGATGGAGTAATTAATTATTGGCCGTTGTTGAGTCTTATTCGGTCGGTTGCGTCTGTTGATGTATATGTGACTACCGATATTGCAGAATTTACACTGAAAGATGCTACTTTGTACAATGTTCCGGATAAAGGTTTTTTGGGTAACAGTTCGAATAATATCGTCGATGATAAAGTGCAAGTGGCGTATTCCCCAGTAGATATGGGAACTGCTCTTATTTTGGAATCAAGCGATTATAATATCTCCGACCAATCTATTGCCAATAAGCTGTATTTATATGATAATGATACCCAGACCGAAACAGAAAATCGGAGACACACTCGTCTTGTAGTTGGAGCTGAGTATAAGGGGTCGAAATATTATTATCCGATTGATTTCGAGGACTCTGAGGCTGATAAGCTTATTGAGATTGTACGAAATAAAAAGTATGTCTTTAATATTAATTCAGTTAGTGGTCCCGGATATACCGATAAAGAAACGGCTGCGGGACAACCATCTGTTCATCTGAATGTCAATATTGTTGAATGGGACATGACTGCCGGACAAATGGGGACAAGTGGTAATTACTATTTGTGGACAGAGAAGCGAGAGGCTGTGTTATATCGAGATACGAATTCGATGACTTCTATCGGAGTGGAAAGTAACATTTTATCGCAGGCTATTCTTTTGGCATTTAAAACCGATATCAATGGTTCTGTTACTACACTGCCTAACGGAATTCAGAACAATCGTTTTAAAGTTGAGCTTATCGATGATACCGATGGTTATCCTATAAGTCTCAGAGTAACTGCTTTAAGAGATTTTGATAAGACAACGTCTACCGCCAATACAGATACGATCGTATTGCTTTCTGGAAGAATTAGGTTAGAAATACAAATATTTCGCTATGACAAAGGAATGAACGATTGGGAACTAGATGACGATATTGACATTGATTTGGAGAAATAATTACATATATAATCATAAAAATAGATAGTATGAAAAAAGTAATATGGTCGTTTTCTCTTTTGGTAATGGCCCTTTTTCTGTCTTGTAGAGAAGATGATGCCGATCGATTTTTCTCTGGGCAAAATGATAAATTAATCATAAATTTTAGTGTTCAGGATCCTACTAGCGGATTAGCTACACGTTCGGCAATAGCTCCCGAAGCTGGGGAAGAAAATGTGAAGACGCTTGATTTGTTTTTTTTCGAATCGAATAGTACTGGAACAGGAACTTTTAAGGGGCTGAAAGAATTAATTACAACCCCGGAGAATCCGCTGGTAATGAATACCGATATGGTATTTGATTTTTCGGATATTGGATTGAGCATGACAGAACCGTATGATATTCTGATCGTTGCTAATATGGGAGATAATTATTTACCGACAGATGGCTCTCAAACATTAGCCGACTGGAAATCTGTAATTCAAAGAAAAAATTATAAAGAGGCAAAAGCGGAAATTCAAGTGTTTATGTCGGGGACAGATACAAATGTACCGGAATATACTACGAAACCACTGGAAAGCGACGCTTTGTTGATGAGTGCCTCATTAAAAAAAGGTAAGCAAGATACTAAACTTAAAGCTGTATTACAACGTGCTGTTTCTCGTTTTGATATATACAATTTGGCGGCGGGATATACTATTGAGACTGTATCGGTTTGGAATGCATACCCGTCTCTTTTTGTATGGAATGGAGAACCGAATGCTTTTGATAAAGATGCAGAGCGTATTGCGAGACTTTATGGATTTGAGAACAAGATCGGAGGCAATGAGCTGGTTGGAAAATTATACGCTTTTGAAAATTATGTAGCATCACCCAAACAGAATGATGAGTTTACGACTTGTTTAATTATCGGTGTGAGAAACAGTAGTTCCGGTACTGTATCCTATCATCGGGCAAATATTCACCCACTTGGCTCTGGGCAATCTCTTAAACGTAATAATGTATATAAATTGACTATTAACTCAGTTAAAAAAGAAGGGTATACGACAGAATTGGAGGCATATAAGGGTGAAATAGCTTCGCTGGGTTATTCCATTAACTATTGGGATATGGATAGTCATGGTACTGTGCAGTTCGATGGAGATAATATATTAGCGATACCCACAAAAAAAGTGATGTTTACACCTAATGGTGGAAGTTACAGTTTGGGTATATTTACTTTTGGCGAAGGGACTTTATCTCTCAGCAAAAAAGTATTGGACGATGGTATATCGGTCGGTTTGAGTGGTAAAACTTTGACCGTTTCTGCCACAATATTGAGTAATGTAAAAGACCAGCGTAGTGGTATTATAGAACTTTCTTTTGGTAATTTGAAAGCTACGATTGATATAGTCCAATTAGAGGGAGGAGATCTCTATTTGAAATTAAATCCCAAGAGCATACCTTACTTTGCTAATACTGCTGGGGTTGCGGCTCCACCTATTGCTGTGGAAGGATCGGGAGATTGGGAAGCGACTATTTATCCCCCGGGAGCAGGGGCCTTCTTTTCTTTTGCGCAAACTGGGACCTCGGCTGTGACCGACTACGATAGCAGTAAGGCAACCAATAATATTATTCCGATTTATACTCATACAGCCAATGCGACTACCAGCCCACGTTACGGTTTTTTGGTAGTTAGTCTAAAAGAGGATCCTTCGGTGCAGAGTACCATGTTATTGATTCAGAGTGGAGAACCTGGATTTGAATTGACACCTTCGGTTACTGCGATTGATTTTGAATATGATGGAGAGTTGACTATAACGGGAAATAATACAAATACGTTTCTTGTCAATCCGGGACTGTCTACCGATGGAACGACTGTAAATCAGTGGAAATATGTCCTTGAAGGAGATAACGCCGAGGCATTTGAAATAAAAGATATTCACGATGATAAAGATTTGAAGCTTAATCGATTGACCGTGACGGCAAAGCAAGAGAACGCAAGTAGCAATACTTTAAATGCCCGTCTTTATTTGGCATTGGTGGACGATCCCAATGTAAAATCTCATGTGATTACTATCAGTCAGAAACCTATGTCCTTTAATACAGGTATTGTAGGGAATACCCTTTATGTTTCTGAGAATGCAGATGAGACGCAGGTCGTTAGTTTGCAAGGTAGTAGTAGAATGAAATGGATTGCGGAGTTGGAACAGCCGGAACCGGCATTAGTACATACTTATGCCGTAAAATTAGTGGGTGAAAAAGGCGATGCCATGTCATGGGGATCGGAATATTCGATGGGTACGAAATTTAAAATACAATTGCCTAAGATTTTGTATAAAGATGCGAATCGGGATATAACGTATCATGTAAAATTAACTTTGGCGGGGACAGATGTTTCTTCTCGTATTGCAATCGTTAGGAAAGTGCTTAAACCTATTTCGATCAGTGTCGCAAACCTTTATGGAGGATATGGTGCTCTTGGAAATGGTATTCTTAGTACCTTTCGGGACTATGGGATTTATTCTACTTTCTTTGGTTCGCAAGGGATAGTTTATATGCCTGTAACGCCGACTTTGCCGAATAACGAAAGTAATAGTGCAGGGGTAGGAGCTAATATTCCGGATAATGTCAATGTTCTTTTCTCGGGGAGGTATGCGACGACGGTTTCCAATTATTACGATAATTTGATTACGTGGTTGGAAAATAGCCCTAATAAAAATAGGTTTGCTATTGTTTCTTTGGATAATAGTAACTCGGAAAATCAAGCACTATTTGCTAAATTTACCTCATGGGGATATAAATATAGAGGTAATACCGGTTCGTATGCCTCTTGGGTAACTTCTCATACGAATGACCCTGTGTGGGATTATATAGTTAAGAATGGGCCATTCAGTAATTTCCGGCCTTCTCAACAAATTAATTTTAACGCGATGTTTTATAGAGATGGAATAAGTGGAACTTTTGATGTTCCGACAGGCGTGACTAGCGTGTTGGAGGTTGCAGGCAATGGCTGTTCATTATCCATTGATTTGCAACGACGAATAATATTTTTGGGGGATTCCCAGCATACCAACACTTGGACCCCTGCTTGTAATGCATTGGCTACTGTCACCGATAATGAGTATTATGGTCGTGGTGTATTGTGGGCGACTTTGTGGGCTATTATTTATAATACGGCTCAGTATGGGGATCATTTTACAGATGTATTTAATACCCGTTAAAAATTATATCGGGTAACTTGTATTTGTAGGTGTGAAAGAACCGATTAATTTTATTTATTAGTCGGTTCTTTCTTTTGAGAACTCAGTGAGAATAGACGGCTTTGAGAATATCTGTATTTGGACGTCGTTATTGTATGGATTTATGCTGAAAATTCATCAGTTCTCTTTATCTTTGCAAGAAGTAATTGTAAGAGTGAAAACGGAATAAGATTTGTTCCTGCTTTCGTTTGTGCTATTTTTGTTGGAATAAATAGGAAGAGATTTTTTTAATGAAACCAAAAACCGAAATTATACTTATTAATATATCGGGTGACGATAAACCGGGAGTAACGACCGCTTTGGCAGAAGTGTTAGCCCGGTACGATGCTTTTATTTTGGACATTGGGCAGGCCGATATTCACCATACGCTTTCGTTGGGAATATTATTTAAAACTGACGAAACCAAATCGGGCGATATACTTAAAGATCTCCTGTTCAAAGCCTATGAGCTTGATGTGAACATTCGTTTCTCTCCTATTAGTGAAGAGGAATATACGCGTTGGGTGGGGTTACAGGGAAAGAACCGCTATATCATTACGATATTGGGGCGTTGTATTACAGCCCGTCAGATAGGTGAGGTCACCCGTATTGTGGCAGAGCAAGGATTAAATATCGATGCCATTCAACGGCTTACGGGACGTATTCCGCTCGATGAAACGGTTCGGCCTCCCAAATCATGTATTGAGTTATCTGTGAGGGGTACGCCGAGAGATAAAGTGGCTATGCAGTCCGAGTTCATGCAACTTTCTGCACATTTGGGCATGGATATATCTTTGCAGGAAGATAGTATATATCGCCGTTGCCGTCGGTTGATCTGTTTCGATATGGATTCTACACTAATAGAAACCGAGGTTATCGACGAGTTGGCAGTGAGAGCCGGGGTAGGTGACGAAGTGAAAGCGATTACCGAGTCGGCTATGCGAGGGGAGATCGATTTTTGCGAGAGTTTCGCACGACGTGTCGGTCTGTTGAAAGGACTCGACGAATCGGTCTTGAAAGAAGTAGCTGAATCGCTTCCTGTCACCGAGGGCGTGGATCGTCTGATGCAAGTGTTGAAACGGGCCGGATTCAAAATTGCTATTCTTTCGGGTGGATTTACCTACTTCGGAAACTATTTGAAACAACGTTATGGAATCGATTATGTGTATGCCAATGAGTTGGAGATAATCGATGGGAAATTGACGGGACGTTATGTTGGCGATATTGTCGATGGGCGTCGAAAGGCTGAGTTGTTGAAATTGATAGCACAGGTAGAAAACGTGGATATAGCTCAGACGATAGCTGTCGGAGATGGAGCGAATGATTTGCCTATGTTGAGTACGGCAGGTTTAGGTATCGCTTATCATGCTAAACCGAAAGTGAAGGAAAACGCTAGCCAGTCTATATCGACGATAGGCCTCGATGGTGTTCTCTATTTTATCGGATTTAAAGATTCGTTTATTTCCGAAGCCAATTGATGAGTATATTTTGCCGGGTTGTTGCAAATGATAATATGAATTATGAAACGAATTTTGTCGATTCTCTTTACAGTGATCTGCGGATTGGCTTGTTTGCAGGCCCAGACCGTGGGTTTGGTTTTGAGCGGAGGCGGAGCTAAGGGAATAGCGCATATAGGTATTATCAAAGCTCTCGAAGAAAATAATGTGCCCATCGATTATGTAGCCGGTACGTCGATGGGGGCTATTGTGGGGGCATGGTATGCTATGGGATATACCCCCGACGAAATGCTGGATTTGATTCTTTCCGAAGATTTCAACTTGTGGTCTCGTGGAATTTTTGACAAAAGATACGTCTATTATTTTAAGAAACCCGATCCTACTCCCGAGATCGTTACATTTAATGTCGCTTTACAAGACTCGACTAAATTCGAACCGCATTTCTTGCCTAATAGCCTCATCAATCCGTTCCCTATGAATTATGCGTTCATGAGTATATTTGCACCTTATTCGGCACAGTGCGAAGGGAATTTCGATAATTTATTCGTTCCGTTTCGAGCGGTTGCCTCCGATGTATATCACAAGCGAGAAGTCATATTGAGGAATGGTGATTTGGGTGATGCCGTGAGAGCTTCCATGAGTTTCCCTTTCGTATTCAAACCGATTGAAATCGACAGCGTATTGGTCTATGACGGCGGTATTTATAATAATTTCCCTGTCGATGTGATGAAGTCCGATTTTAATCCCGATATCATCATCGGGAGTATTGTTGCCGCTAAACTGGATAAACCCAAAGAAGACGATTTGATGAATCAAATCGAGAATATGGTCATGCAAAAAAGCGATTATACTCTCGATCCCGAAGATGGGATTTTGATGCGTTTCAATTTGAGTGATGTAGGACTTCTCGACTTTCCCAAAGCACGGCAAATTGCCAAGATAGGATATGACCGTACGATAGCTATGATGGATTCTATCAAAAGTCGTATTCCCAGAGAACTATCTCAGGACACCCGCCAATTGCAGCGAATGGTTTTCAAAAGTAAAACCCCCGACCTTGTATTTGATAAAGTTTCGGTAGAGGGAGGGAATCATCAACAACGGGAGTATATTCGTCGGCAATTCGATTCAGATGAACCTTTTTCCGATGAGCAGGCTAAGGCTGCTTACTATAAAACCATATCCGATGGAAAAATATCCGATTTGATACCTCATGCCCGATACGACAAGGAAAGTGGCATGTTCAATCTCGATATTAAAGCAAAAGTGCACGATCAACTGGCGATAGGAATGGGAGGATTTATTTCGTCGACTAGTTCCAATCAAATATATATAGGTGCACACTATCGCACGGTAAGCCTCAATTCTCTCGATCTCGATTTAGGTGGGCAAATAGGACAGTCTTATACTTCTGGCATGTTATCGGCTCGTTTCGATTTGAAGACCGTTATACCTATGTATCTGAAACTGCAAGCTGTGGCTTCTAAACAAAAGTTTTATCAAAATGAAACGTTGTTTTATTCCGACCGCATGCCCTCTTTTATCACACAATCCGAGCAATATGTGAAGTTACGGTTGGGGTTGCCGTTTTTGACCGGTTCGAAAGCTGTCGTTTCTGTTGGATATGGTTCGATGAACGATAAGTATTACCAATCCAATACGGTAGATTTTTCCAAGAATGAACAGGATCGCAGTCGTTATAACTTGCTTGTAGCATCGATGAAATTCGATCAAAATAATTTGAATAATTACATGTACCCCACCTCTGGTACAGATTGTTCCGTATTAGGGCTATTGGCGTATGGAAAAGAACGATTCAAACCATATAACTCGAATTTGCAACCACATAGCAAACAGACACTTTCGTGGTTACAGATAGAAGGAAATATTCATACCTATTTCCCTTTGGGAAATAAATTCGTGTTGGGTGTTCGGGGAAAAGCCGTGGTATCGAGTAAAGGACTGTTGAGTAATTATACTTCCACACTAATCCAAGCACCGGCATTTACTCCTACTCCGCATAGTAAAACTATCTTCAATCCAGCTTTTCGTTCCACACAATATTTGGCTGCGGGAGTGATACCCATTTGGAAAATCCTGAATAATTTGCAATTTCGCAATGAGTTCTATGTTTTTGCTCCATTTCGGCAAATTTACGAAGGTGAAAATATGGTTCCCTATTATGGAAAAGCCTTTACGAAGTATCATTTTATGGGCGAGAGTTCCTTAGTGCTCGATCTCTCTTTCGCTTCGATTAGTCTTTATGCCAATTACTATGATTATCCAGCACGTAACTGGAACTTCGGTATAAATATCGGTCTGTTGGTATTCAGTCCTAAATTCTTGGAATAAGAAAAAATCTATTTATCTGAAAATGGGTACGATAGAAAAAAATCATATATTAGAGGTAAAAAAATAAGATAAAAAGATACGTCGGAATAAAATTATTCCTATCTTTGCAACCGCAAACGGCTCCGTAGCTTAACTGAATAGAGCATCTGACTACGGATCAGAAGGTTACAGGTTTGAATCCTGTCGGAGTCACGAAGAAAGGCTGTTCCCAACAAAAAGGAGCAGCCTTTCTTCGTTTGCATACCCATGACTCTCGCCCTGCTTGTCTGGTTTGTAGAAATAGTGTGCGTCCGGTCTGACGGATTTGAGCACATGAATACGGACCATGATAATTCGGAAGCAGTACAGATTGATGGCTGCAACATCAGGTATTCCGCCGTGTGGCAGAATTCTTGCGGTTGTTGAGACGGTAGGCATAGGGCATACTTCTTAACCGGCATTAATCTGAATGATTTCGCATCCGTCAGCGTTTGTCGTGATATTATGGAATGTTTTATTTTTGCGTTGAAGCCTGGACGGTCTTTATACAGCCAATGCGGCTTTTTCACTTGGTTCCCGGCTCACAAGGCGTATTGCGCACTATTGGCGTAGATTTGTTCCCGGTCTTTATCCGATATATCCGGCTGCATGTGAGGCAGAGCGGGAAACCAGACAACTTGACGGCAGGACGTAAAACGTATGAAGTCTGATGACAATTCGGGTCGGATGTTTCGTTGGAAGTATATGTATGGCTCTTTTCTGGCAATATGTTCAACCTTCGTAATGCCCAAGGATGAAGAACGGCATGACATTATATGCAACCGCCTGTAGGATGGTTTGATGTGACGGAAAAACAAAAGCGGAAAGAAAAACAATCATGTCTTCTCCCCGCTCTCGTTACATAGTCATTCGTTTGTTTGCGGAAGATGAGGGATTCAAACCCCCGATACCAAAAAGCGGTATACCGGATTTCGAGTCCAGCGCATTCGATCACTCTGCCAATCTTCCTTTTTCGGGGGACAAAGATAATAATAATATTTAGATTGTGCAAAATATTTTCCATGATTTGTTTTGCTGCTGTCTACATAACCGTCTGGAGAATCAGGAAGAAAAGAGCAGGGGGTATCCGTATGCATGACCGGCTCTTCATCCATCTTCCGCACAGTTGCCTTCATCTTGTCTTGTGCTTCTTGCCTGTATCGGCAGCCACATATTTGATATGGTCAGAAGCCAATCTGTCTGACACCAATGCGAAATACGTATGAAGACCGGTGCCATATTCAGTTTAGAATGCGCCTCACTCTCCGTTGTCTGCGGTTTTTGTATATATATGCACCTTATAGGTTGAAGGTGCATAATTATGCGGAGCATGCTTCGCGAGAGTGCCTTTTTTATGTCCATAAGATTCTCCGGCTGTAAATACGTCGTTTTTTTAGTGGTTATGCCAAGCCGTTGAGAGTCAGTGTGATGTGGAGTTTTGCGATTTGCCTGCGCCTTTCCTGTGCTGCCGGAAAGCCTTTCCCGCGGTCTCATATGGGCTTTTCCGCACCGTGGGAAAGCCTTTGTAGTGACACGGGAGAGCCCCTGTGAGAGTGCGGAACGGTCTGTTCTGTGACTCGGCAGGGGCTCGGGCAATGTATTCTATTGTGATTTTTTTTCCTAAAAATCGCTTTTTTCCGTACATCGACACGTGTTTCCGTGTCAGCGTAATTCTCTTTTGCGATTTTCAGTTGTCATGTTTTTTTACTTCCTTGATTGCATGAATATTCATTTCCGGACAGAATGTGTGTCATCCGCGCTTCTGTTTTCTCAGGACAATCTCTACAATCGTGTCGACACCCTGAGGCGTGGCTGGCAGACTTATTAAGGCGGAGCCGTTGCCAGCTTTGCGTATTTTCAGTTTGCTGCCGTCGTCATACATTCTTGCCGACTTTATTTCTTTCGTGTCCAGCGGTATGGTGAGCGTCCGCTCTTCGAGATGGAGTATGTGCAGATAGAGCGTGTCTCCCTTCTGGGTGCTCACGCCCCATTGGCATGGCTTTATCAGTCCGCCGCGTGTGCCGAATATTGTTTCTCCGTATCGTTTTGTCCATTTGCCTATCTCCTTCAGTCGTTCCATCGCTTCGTCCGGCAGACATCCGTCCGGACGCGGACCTATGTTTAGCAGCAGATTTGAGTTCATGCCAGCCGATTTCACGAGTCGTCTTATCAGTTCGTCGGCAGATTTGTACGACTTGTCCGTTATGCTGTAGCCCCATGTGCTGTTCATTGTCTGGCACGACTCCAGGGGCAATGCGTCGCTCACCTTCTGTCCCCCGGAGAATCCTGCGCTGTTCTCTCCCGGCAGGTCCTGCTCGAAGAGCTGGAAGTCCTCGCCCTCGTGCGGTGCGGAGTGATGGTTGTTGCCTATGAGGCATGCCGGTTGCAGCCTGTGTATGAGCGCGTATTGTTCGTCAAGCTGCCAGTCGAAGTTGTCCGCGTGGTCCCACATGCCGTCAAACCATATGGCTCCTATCTTTCCGTATCCGGTGAGTATTTCTGTCAGCTGTGTGTTCATGAAGTTGAAATATGAGTTCCAGTCGGGCTTGGCTTCCCGATGCGGCAGGTCTTTGCTGGTGCTGCCTGCCGGATAGTCGGGACGGAACCAGTCCATATGCGAATAATATATGTGCAGCTTCAGTCCCTGTCTCTCGCATTCGCCGGCAAGTTCCTTCAGTATGTCACGCCCGAAGGGAGTGGCGTCTACTATGTTGTAGCTGCTGGCGTCTGTGCCGAACATGGAGAATCCGTCGTGGTGGCGCGACGTTATAGTGACATATCCCGCTCCGGCGTCCTTGAACGCTTCCACCCATTCGCGGGCGTTGAAGCGCGACGGACAGAAACCTGCTGCCAGATGTGAATATTCGTTGCGGTCTATTCTCTTGGAATGCTGCACCCATTCACCGTCGGCAAGCATGGAGTAGATGCCCCAATGTATGAATATGCCGAACTTCATGTCCTGGAATTGTTTTCTTGCCTGTATGTTCTCAGGAGACGGGTGATAGGTCTGCGCCACGGCTCCGCACGCGCCGAGAAACAGTGCTGCCGTGAGTGAGGTGAATAGTTTTCTCATAATGGTTTAAGTTTTGTCGGTGTCAAGTTATGTATGTCTAAACAAAAAGAACTACAAATAATTTATCCAATTAATTGTAGTTCTTCTGAGGTGCCTGGCGGATTCGAACCGCCGTAGACGGTTTTGCAGACCGTTGACTAAGCCACTCATCCAAGGCACCGTTTTCAAATTCGATTGCAAAGGTATGATTTTTTATTCAATCAGACAAATTTTGAGCGTGTTTTTTCTGTTTTTGTTCTGTCATTCGGACATTTATTCTTGTTTTTCGAGCTGCATGCTTCGGCAATCGGGCATCCGGCACACGAGCTGTTGGCTTTGCTTGCGTTTCTGACTGTCCGTACAGCCCATCTTATTGCGATTGCCGCCGCAGCGGCTATTATTATGTATATTATTATTTCCTGTGTCATGGTTTTCTGTGGGGTGAAAAAACGGGAGAAACGCCGTTGTGCATGCTTTCCTCCCGTTTCTTTATTTTGTTTCTGTTGACGCTTAATAGGCGAAGAGAGGATAGTCTTTCATCTTCTCGTTCACTCTGTGGCGTACGCTTGCTATCACTTCCTCGTTCTCCGGGTCGTTGAGCACCTCCTCGATGAGGGCTGCTATCTCCACCATGAGGTCTTCCTTAGCGCCACGTGTCGTGATGGCGGGAGTGCCGAGGCGTATGCCGGATGTCTGGAATGCGCTGCGTGTGTCGAACGGCACCATGTTCTTGTTCACGGTGATGTCTGCCGCAACGAGCGCGTTCTCTGCCACCTTACCGGTGAGTTCGGGATATTTTGAGCGCAGGTCGACGAGCATGGAGTGGTTGTCTGTGCCTCCGCTGACTATTGTGAATCCGCGCTTCATGAGCTCCTCTGCCAGCACTTTCGCGTTTTTCTGCACCTGCTTCGCCCACTCCTTGAACTCAGGCTGCAGTGCCTCTCCGAAAGCCACCGCCTTTGCCGCGATGACGTGTTCGAGCGGTCCGCCCTGTGTTCCGGGGAATACGGCGGAGTTGAGCAGCTGGCTCATCATCTTCACCTGACCTTTCGGAGTTGTCAGTCCCCACGGATTCTCGAAGTCCTTTCCCATGAGTATGATGCCGCCGCGCGGTCCGCGAAGGGTCTTGTGTGTGGTTGATGTCACGATATGCGCGTATTTCACAGGGTTGTCAAGCAGTCCGGCTGCTATGAGTCCTGCCGGATGCGCCATGTCTATCATGAGCAGCGCGCCCACCTTGTCGGCTATTTCGCGCATGCGTCTGTAGTCCCACTCACGGCTGTATGCCGAGCCTCCTCCGATGATGAGTTTCGGTTTGTGCTCCATGGCGAGCTTTTCCATGTTGTCGTAGTCAACCCGTCCTGTCTCCTTGTCGAGGTCATAGCCCACTGCATGATACAGAATACCCGAGGTGTTGACCGCGGAGCCGTGTGAGAGGTGGCCTCCGTGCGCGAGGTTCAGACCGAGGAATGTGTCGCCGGGCTTGAGTACTGCCAGCAGCACTGCTGCGTTGGCTTGCGCTCCAGAGTGTGGCTGCACGTTGGCATATTCGGCTCCGAAGAGTTTTTTCACTCTCTCTATGGCAAGTGTTTCTACTTCATCAACCACGCCGCATCCGCCGTAATATCTCTTTCCCGGATATCCTTCGGCATACTTGTTTGTGAGATATGAGCCCATGGCTTCCATTACCTCGTTGCTTACAAAGTTTTCTGATGCGATCAGCTCTATGCCTTTAAGCTGGCGTTGGTGTTCCTTTTCGATAAGATCAAAAATCTCCTGGTCTCTTTTCATTGCGGTTTCTGTATTTGTTTTATATGAATGTTTGCAGGCTGCGATAAGCCTTGTGCAAAGTTAATTCTTTTTTCTTTTTCGGGCAAACGGTGTGTGATAAAATAATCAGACCAGCTTTACCTCGCTTATGCTCTGTTCCTTGTCGCAGTAGTGGCATTTCAAAGTTCCGCGCTCTTTGTCTACAACGTTGAACACGGTTTCCATCGGTTCGTTGTTCGTTATGCATTTGGGATTGTTGCATTTCACTATGCCGCGCAGCTCGTCAGGTGTCTCCACCGTCTTTTTCTCCACCACCTCATAGTTGCGTATGATGTTGAGCACCACTTTGGGCGCCACCACCGAAAGCCGTGATATCTCCTCGTCGGTGAAGAACTTGTCCGATACCTTTATGATGCCTTTGCTTCCTATTTTCTTCGAAGGATAGTTGTATCCTATTGTCACCGGCGTGGTGAGGTTGCGCAGTCCGAGGATTGTTGCCACCTGATATGTCTTTTCTGCCGGTATGTGGTCTATAACGGTGCCGTTCTTTATGGCAGCCACCAGTCTTTCTTTCTTGTTCATGAGTCTGAGGATTGTGGTTCGTTGTCTGTCAGATGTCCTGACTATTTAATGATAGTGTTGTCGTTCATCACATCCTCAAGGCTTATGTCGAGGACGTGGCTGAATATCGCTTCACGTGCGAAAAGCCCGTTGCCTGCCTGCTGTATGTAGTATGCGTGCGGATTGGTGTCTACATCGTATGCTATTTCGTTCACTCTCGGCAACGGGTGGAGTATCTTCATGTTTTCCTTGGCATGTCCCAGCATGGAGTTTTTCAGTATGTACACGTTCTTCACACGTTCATATTCCATCAGGTCGGAGAAACGCTCCTTCTGCACTCTTGTCATGTACAGTATGTCAGCGTCGGATATTGTGTTTTCGTTGAATTCCGTATGTTCCTCAAACTTTATGCCGTGCTGTCTGCAATACAGTTTGTACTCATCAGGCATGGCGAGTTCTTTGGGAGCTATGAAATGGAAAGTGGGGTTGAAATGTCGCATGGCTGTTATGAGCGAGTGCACGGTCCTGCCGTATTTAAGGTCGCCTACGAGATATATGTTCAGGTTCTCGAGTGTGCCCTGGGTCTTATAGATGGAGTAGAGGTCGAGCAGACACTGCGAGGGATGCATGTGAGCTCCGTCGCCTGCATTGACAATAGGTACCGGAGAAATCTCGCTCGCGTATTGTGCCGCACCTTCTATGTAGTGGCGCATCACTATGACATCGGCATAATTGGACACCATGAGAATCGTGTCCTTTAGCGTTTCGCCTTTTGTGACACTCGATGCCTTCGCATCAGAAAATCCTATCACTTTGGCTCCGAGACGGTTGGCTGCTGTCTCAAAACTGAGCCTTGTACGTGTTGACGGTTCGAAGAACAGTGTTGCCACAATCTTGCCTTTGAGAAGCTCTCTGTTCGGATGCTTCTCGAATTCTTGTGCCATTCTTATCATGTACATGATTTTGTCCTTCGACAGGTCAGCGATTGTTACGAAATCGTGCTTCATATATAATATGGTTTTCTTATTGCTTTCGACCGCTAAGTTAAGCATATTTTTTCAAACAAAACGGCTTCGGACGTGATTAATGAATGTATCTGACGTAATTTTTTATACACCGGTTCATAGGGCGTTCATTTGCGATATATCATATAAAATGTATGTAGTAACGTTTTTTAACGTCAAAAATGCAAAAATCGTCGTATTCCGGGTATAATACATAAAGTACTTTTTTATGCGGTGTGTATAATATAAATGTAGAGAGTCTCTCTCCGATTTTCACGGCAGTCTGCGAATAGTCTTGAATTTCTTTGGTATGTTCGGGCTTTTTCCCTATTTTTGTAAGCGAGAACAAAAATATACGTTCAACTTTCAAAAAAGGAGGTCGGAAACAGACATAAGAATTTAAAAGACATATTGCAAGCGACTTGTAGACAAGTTATTTGGCTTTAGTAAATCTGGTAAATTGAAAATAGCCCCGAATAATAGGTCGAATGGTAGGTTTGTACCCTGCAATGGGCGCAGACTGCTTTTCCTTATTTGGGCTAAAGGTTTTACCAGAACCTACTAAAGCAGATGAGCGGAAAGTCAAGGCTGTGTCCTTTTTCTTTTGCTCCGTTTGCAGGATGTAGTACAAACACCTATAAAAGCCTAAGTAATATGGATTTCAAGTTGGAATATATGGAACGTCTGTTTGCCAGGATAAGCAGGAAAAAGACGGAGTCCTATGTCATAAGCCGGATATGGCATCAGTTGGACGACGACCGTGTGAAATTTGTCGTTCAACAATATATCAGAAGAACACAGGACAAGTATGCGCTTGCAGACTTGTACTTACCTCAGCTGAATGTTTTCATCGAAATAAACGAGCCTTACCACAAAGATGATAATGGCGTGCTGCGTGAAATAGATAAAATCCGTAACGAGGAGATACTGGATGTCACCGGTTCGAAGCCTGTTGTGATAGACTGTGACTGTGATATCGACGGAGTCCACCGTCAGGTTGCGGAGGTTGTCGGTATGATAAGGCAACGCATTTCCGCGCTCGGTGATTATTTCATTCCGTGGAATGAAGCCGACACTCTCACTGTGGAGTATCACATAAAGAAAGGTTTTCTGAAGGTCGGAGACAACGAATGCCTGCGCACGACGGAAGACGTTGCGGCTGTATTCGGCACAAAACCCAAACACCGGGGATTCCTTCGCGCATCAGGCGCGGCGGTGCCTGACAGGAAGAAGGATATAATCTGGTGGCCAAACACGGAACACCGCCTTTGGTGTAACAGGCTTTCTGAGGACGGAATGTATATCTATGAGTATCCTAAGGCGGAGGACAAGCGTGCCGGACACCTTAATCATTGGCTCAACGCACCGGCAGAAAACCGCGTCACATTCTTACGCTACAAGGATGATTTGGGCTTCTGTTTCTATCGCTTCACAGGCGTGTTCTGTCTTGACAGGGAACGGTCTGTCAAGGAGAAGAGATGTGTCTGGAAACGTATTTCCGATTATTATAAACTTTAATGATGCTTGTCATGAGTAAAGAATATTATAAGAAGCGTCTTATAGACCTTCGTGCTTCGATTGCAAAGGAGAGGGAAGCTAAGAAAAAAGACAACGCCTATTATGCTGATATGATAAAAAGGACATCTTCCATATCAAGCAAGGCAAGCTATCGTAAATCAAAGATAAGCCGGGCGGCTTCTCACGACAGACGTATAGAAAGCCTCAAAAGAGACATTGAGAATGTGAGAGCCACTATGAGAAGAATCAAATAAACAATTTAAAACATATGGGAATAATAAACAATCTTATCAACACTTTAAAAGATAATTTTACAATGGCAGAATTCAACATTAACGGCCGTATGACGGTCAAAAGTCTAAGGAAACAGTTCAAGGATGCGTTCGGAGCTACTTTGCGTGTGTATAAAGGTGCGAAATTCGCGCCTGAGGATGCGACGCTTGCGTCTATACGAAGCGGAGAAAACGCAAAGGGAGGAGAGCTTGCATGCCGTGGAAACATGCAGGTAGGTAACTTTGAGACCAAAATGAAGGAAATGTTCGGAATAACGGTGAAGGTTGCTAACCCTGACAACACAAAGCTTGTGAGTGGTAGCATAACCATTGCTGCCGCCGGGCGCGAGGTCGTTGCGACAGATGACTGGAGCGGCGAACAGCTGCAATGCTATTTCTGGGACACATTGCAGGACTTGCTCATCGCTAAGGGTTATGACATACAAAAGAAAGACTTTGCTCAAGACGTGGAGGATTACTATAAAAGTAACAGATATAAACGCTACGGTGTGACATTCAACATCTACCGTACCAAGAAGAGAAAGGATGTGACATTCACAATCTATGCGATAGAAAAATATTGCTTTGGCGTAAAGTATGCAGGCGACATCGCGAAAGACAAAGTATTGGAAGATGCTATAGGCGGAGCCGGCACAGCTATCCGTGTTGCCGATAAGACATGGGCTGGATTTGGCGAACCGTCACCGCGACATGAACTGAACTTCAAGAAAATGAACTCGGAAGGGATTGGAAAACTGAAAAATCCGAACGCCAGAGCGGCATTCATGAACGGTGTCGTGAATGAAATAGACGCATTGATAAAGAGCCTGGTGGAAGCGTTCAAAAAGAAAGGTTTATGATATAATATATGGGACTTGGTGATTGGGGATGCTTAGGCATAATCCTCTATCTGTGCCGGAACATACTTTATGTGTTGTTTTGGGCTGCTGTGGCTTTTGTGTGTTACATGATATTGCAATGCATATGAAAATACGCGGGTTAAGCTTTTCTTGGAAAAGGGCGGTCGGAATTACTGCCGCAAAACAGAAAATAAGCAGGAAGACAGGATTGCCTACAACCAGACAGGGACTGGAAAGAAAAATAGGCAGGTTTGTACTGAACTCTATTTTGGGAAACAAAAAGAAATGAACATGACTTAAGACGTGGAGATGAAGGAAACGCTTCTCCACGTTTTATGTCGTGTATCGGTAGCATATCATGAAGAACCAGATGTCTCGTGAGCATGAATGATTTCTGATTCGGATGCATTTGAATTGTTTTATAATAAGCCGCCGTGCATTTTCTGAACATCTTTTATAGAATATACACATATATAATATCAATCATCCGTTGTGACGTATATACACTTTGGTTTTTGCGTGCCGACTCTTGATAACTCTTCTGTAATATAGGCTCCGTTTTGTCTTGCGCATTTTCAGAATATGTCTTCCAACGTTTTTGATATATACATAACCCCCGTATTGCTGGCAACGGCTGTAGTACGGTTGAGGCTTAACGCCAGTTTATGGATTAAAATAAGAGTTTAACCTTAGGTCGCTCATGTCTTTGTTTATAAAAAACAAACAAAGCTGCGGAGCGGCAGCAAATCTTGTATTTTTGATTTAAAGGTTTTGTTTGTCATGCTAAAAAGTATACCATCAAATCGTTATTACATATCGGGAGCGCGTTTCTTAGCCATGCTTCATACAGAAAGTAAAATATCATAATATTTGTTTTGCTTTTTATCCTAATTGCATTACCTTTGCCGAAAAATCGGTTTCCGCTCATGAGAAAAATCTTTATACATTTTCTTTGGGGATTATTAGTCTTGAGTTTTGTCACATGTGCCGCTGCCTTTACTGCCATATGGTTCGGGTGGATAGGTTATATGCCTCCGCTTGAAGACCTGCAGAACCCTATCAGTAGGTTCGCGACGCAGGTCTATTCGTCAGACGGGAAGGTGATAGGCACGTGGAACCTCAATCGCGAAAACCGTATATGCGTGTCTTACTCAAATCTGTCGCCCCATCTTGTACAGGCGCTTATAGCAACAGAGGACGAACGTTTTTATGATCACTCCGGAATAGACTTCATTGCGCTTGCCCGTGCGATGATAAAGAGAGGACTGCTCGGGCAGGAGAGTGCCGGAGGAGGCTCCACCATTACGCAGCAACTTGCCAAACAACTTTACTCGGAGACTGCCGGAAGCACTGTCGAGAGACTTTTGCAGAAACCTATAGAGTGGGTGATTGCCGTCAAACTGGAGCGTTACTACACAAAGGAAGAGATAATAGCCCTTTATCTTAACTATTTTGATTTCCTGCACAACGCTGTGGGAATAAAGACCGCCTCCAACACCTATTTTAATAAAGAACCGAAGGATCTTACGGTGACAGAGGCGGCTACACTGGTGGGACTGTGCAAGAATCCTTCACTGTTCAACCCCGTGAGATATCCTGAACGCTGCCGCAGCCGCCGCAATGTGGTGCTCGCACAGATGAGGAAAGCCGGATTCATATCGACGGCTGACTATAACAGGTATTCTGACGAACCGCTGACTCTCGATTTCCACCGTACGGACCATAAGAACGGAACTGCTCCGTACTTCCGCGAATTCCTTAGAATGTACATGACTGCGCAATATCCTGAAAGGGAGAATTATCCAGAATGGAACGAGAGGCAGTTTGTGCTCGACTCAATAGCCTGGGCTAACGACCCATTGTATGGGTGGTGTAATAAGAATCTGAAGAAAGACGGCAAGCCATACAACCTGAATTCTGACGGTCTGAAAGTGTATACCACAGTTGATTCAAGAATGCAGCGTTATGCCGAGGAAGCCGTTTACGGACACGTGGCAAAGTTCCTTCAGCCGGAGTTCTTCAAGGAAAAGCGCAGAAAGCGCAATGCTCCCTTCTCTGATGCTCTTACTGCCAGACAGGTGGAGCAGATAATGGACAGGTCGGTGAGACAAAGCGGGCGATACATCGAAATGAAGGCTGCCGGAGCGTCGGAGGAGGAGATAAGAAAGGCATTCCGTACTCCGGTGGAAATGTCGGTGTTCACATACCATGGCGACATCGATACGGTGATGACGCCGCTCGACAGCATTAGATATGTGAAGTCGTTCCTTAGAGCCGGATTCATGAGCATGGATCCGAAGACAGGAGAGGTGAAGGCATACGTAGGAGGGCTCGACTATTCGCATTTTATGTATGATATGGTGATGAACGGACGCCGCCAGATAGGTTCTACAATAAAGCCTTTCCTATATTCTCTGGCAATGGAGAACGGATTCTCTCCTTGTGACAAAGTGCCCAATGTGCAGCAGACTTACATCGTGGCAGGCAAGCCGTGGACACCGAGAAACACAAGCCGCAAACGTTATGGTGAGCTTGTCACTTTGAAATGGGGACTGGCACAGTCAAACAACTGGATTTCAGCTTACCTCATGAGCAAGCTCAATCCGCAGCAGTTCGTGAGCCTTTTGCGTGATTATGGAATCAACAACCCTGACGTCTATCCGTCAATGTCACTTTGTCTCGGACCGTGCGACGTGTCTGTGGCTGAGATGGTGAGCGGCTATACCGCGTTTGTCAATCACGGCATACGCACAGCTCCGCTCTTTGTTACAAGAATAGAGGATAATGAAGGAAACGTCATTGCGAACTTCCGGCCTCATATGAACGAGGTCATCAGTGAGGAGAGCGCCAACAAGATGCTTGTGCTTCTGAAAGGTGTCGTTGACGGAGGAACGGCAGGACGGCTGAGATTCAGATACAACATTCCCGGAGAGATAGGTGGAAAGACAGGTACAACAAACCGTAATTCGGACGCATGGTTTGTAGGTTTCACACCGCAGCTTGTGAGCGGATGCTGGGTAGGGGGTGAAGACCGTGACATTCATTTTGACTCCATGAGGATGGGGCAGGGCGCGACAATGGCATTGCCCATATGGGCGTATTTCATGAAAAAGGTGTATGCGGATAAAACGCTTGGCTATGACCCCTCTGTCAAGTTTGATATGCCTGCCGATTATGACCCTTGCGCGTCTTCGGAAGAGGAAACAGACCTCGGAGTGGATGAGATATATGAGTGAATGTGACTGACGTCATATTCCTCATTCGCCGGCATACTGTTGCTTTCAGACAACAGGTCAGGGCAATGCCGGTGAACACCCAGGCAGGTGTTTATGTCTTACTTGGTATTCATGCAACTCTTTTTTTTATAAGACAGGCTGCGTCCGGCAATTGGAAAGCAGGCTTTCATAGCCCTTACCGGTATTGCTTAATACATGAAACAACACGCTATTATGTGTGTGTAATCCAAAGTAGAGATGCAAAATCTTGTGTATCACAAGCAATGATGCGTATAAACAGAGGTGAGGATATGCCTGTCGTTGCTTTGCTTATTGCTCGGGAAACGCAAGATTTTGTGTCTTTCCATGGCTGGTGTCATCATTGTTTTAATGTAAAACAGGCGAGATTGGCAATTATAATGTTCTCGTGTCATTTTGAGGATTATACTCCTGCATGTTTATTACATTTGTGTCTGAAGGTATGCCTTTGCTTAGAGCCGAAGGCGAGCCGCGCAGTGCCGGTGCGGCGCGTGAGGCATCATTCCGGTATAAACCCATTTGCCAATATGACTGTCCGTGTCTGAACGCAGGCTGCCATGCCGTCACACAACCGTAAAACGGCAGACCGCAGACCTGCTGATATATCTATGATACATTTTTGACGTCAGGACTTAAAACTCACACTCATAATTATGTGATATGGTAGAGAAGAAACGAAAATTATTACAACGTGAAGTCGCTGAGATTTGCGTGGAGGCTTGCAGAAGCCGGTTCGTCTCAATATACACGGTTTTTGACATGTCAGCATAATGTATTGATTATCAGCCATTTTAAATAAAATGTAATCGCAAGAAGCTTGTTAGTGTGTGTGAAACAGGCTTTCCTGTAGTGCGGAAAAGGCTCTTCGGGCATGCTGGAGATGCCGTCTTGTATTATGAAACGGGCTTTTCCGCAACGCAAGGAGTGTGAGTGAATAAACAGAATCAGATGAGAATCGGGCATAGAAGAGCTATTAACGGGTATTTAACGGTCGTGTCTGCGGAGTAGAATGTGGACTATACCGCAAAATGTAAAACGGAAAACACTCGGATGATTGCCGCTTCCTTAACGTGCCATTTCTGTTTCCGGAAACAATAATGTAAAAATTTTTTACTCACATCTATGCGCGTGTGTCCGTTCCTTATTATTATTTATACAGGCGTGTCATCGGAATCGAACATGTCGTATGAGTCAGAGCCGGAAAGATATGAGTGGAAAACGGTATCAGACAAGAGGCTGCCGTTCAGTCTCATCCGTATCATGCGCTGCTTTCAGGCAGATTGTTATTACGTCATTGTCTGATATGTCGCGGACTGCATAGTGCAAAAAAGTGAAAAACGATGACGGCAGCAGTGCGTACTATGGAAGCATGGCCTGTGCTGAATTGTGAAAGTGGTTCCGGCGGTCAGTCGGTCGGTTTGGGCTGAACATCAGGTGATATATCTTTGTCATCATATTGTATGCCGTTCAGGAGCTGCATACTATATGATGACAATTAATTCAGAACATCTACTTAATAATAATAATGTGTAGGCAATAAGGGTTAATTTTTATTAAACTAAACAGGATGGGAGATGTCTGATAATTGATTGTGTCGTTCTTTTCCCGTATCTTTGTATATAAGATACACTGCACTCGGGAAAGTAAGAAGAAGTCCTCTTTCCACTCGCCTTGCGTTATCTTTGTATAAGATAAGCCTCGGCTCGGCAGTATCAAGTCCGGTAAAACTCCGTTTTCCCGTCTTGCTGTTGCTCTCGCCTTGCATTAGCTTCGCGAAATAAAAACTGCACTTGGGAATGGTGAAGGCAGACTCTCTTCCGGTCCGCATGCACCATCCCGCAAAGATAAAAACGTCATCCGGCAACCTTATGACGGCAGTCTCACCGCATGATGACGTTACGTAAAAAGGATATTTTTTTAATTCACACAGACAGCGGGACGCGCTGTCACAATAAATATAAATATAGATATGATACAGTCAATGACCGGTTACGGTAGGGCTACCGCAACCTGTAAAGGAAAAAAAATACATGTAGAGATAAAGTCACTCAACAGCAAAACGCTTGACCTTTCCACCCGCATAGCACCGCTTTACCGCGAGAAGGAGATGGAGATAAGGCAGACGATAACGGCAAGACTGATACGCGGTAAGGTGGATTTCTCCATATGGATAGAGAAAGACGCCGCCACAGACGCCACTCCAATAAACACCTCACTGGTGGAGAACTACTACCGGCAGATAAAGGACATCGCTGCGGCGACGGGCATTCCCGAACCGGAGGACTGGTTTCTGACACTGCTGCGCATGCCGGACGTGACGGCAAAAAGCGATGTGGAGGAGCTCGACGATGAGGAGTGGGATGTCGCTGGCAAGGCGATTGACGAGGCGATAGACGCGCTCATCGGGTTCCGCAATCAGGAGGGTGCGGCACTGGAGCGGAAGTTCACGGAGAAGATAGACAACATTGCAGCTTTGCTCAAAAGCATAGAGCCGTATGAGAAGGCGCGCGTGGAGAAGATAAAGGCGCGGATTGTGGAAGGGCTGAAGACTATACCCGACGTGGAATACGACAAGAACCGTCTGGAGCAGGAACTGATATACTACATCGAGAAGCTCGACATTAGCGAGGAGAAGCAGCGGCTCGCCAACCATCTGGCGTATTTCCGCGAGACGATGAAAGAGAACGGCGGACAGGGAAAGAAGCTTGGTTTCATCGCGCAGGAGATGGGACGGGAGATAAACACCACCGGAAGCAAGAGCAACAACGCCGAGATGCAGAACATCGTGGTGAAGATGAAGGACGAGCTGGAACAGATAAAGGAGCAGGTGCTCAACGCTCTCTGACACGCATATGCCGCCTGTGTGTGCCCACGCCTTGACCCGACGCGCACCATGGCGGCATAACCAATCACACATAACACACAGCGACATGAAAACCGGAAAACTTATTATCTTCTCCGCACCGAGCGGATGCGGGAAGAGCACCATCATAGGATGGCTGATGAGACACAGTGAACTGCGGCTTGCGTTCTCCATATCGTGCACGAGCAGGCAGCCCAGAGGGACGGAACAGAACGGGGTGGAATATTTCTTCATAACGCCCGAGGAGTTCCGCCGCCGCATAGACAACGGTGAGTTCCTGGAGTATGAGGAGGTATACAAAGACCGCTTCTACGGCACTCTGAAGGAACAGGTGGAGAGACAGTCGGCACAGGGCGACAACGTGGTGTTCGACGTCGACGTGAAGGGCGGATGCAATATAAAGAAGTATTACGGCAACCGCGCGCTGAGCATATTCATACAGCCGCCGTCGATAGACGAGCTGCGCCGCCGTCTGGAAGGGCGCGGAACAGACGCCCCGGAGGTGATAGACGACCGCATAGCGCGTGCTGAGTTCGAGCTGACTTTTGCCGGACAGTTCGACAGGGTGGTGGTGAACGACGACCTGCAGAAGGCGGAGGAGGAGACACTTGCCATCGTGAAGGAGTTTCTCGGACTGTAACCTGACAAGCGGCACGGTGCGACGGACACAGCCGCACCTGCCGTGACACCGGACAACAGACATATGGAGAAGATACGCACAGGACTCTACGGCGGGTCGTTCAACCCCATACACAACGGCCACATAGCCATAGCGCGGCAGATGAGGGAGAAAGCCGGGCTGGAGGAGGTGTGGTTCATGGTGTCGCCACAGAACCCTCTGAAGGAGCGCGGCTCGCTGCTCGACGACACGAGACGCATGGAGATGGCGCGCGCGGCGCTAAGGGGCATGGCAGGACTGAAGGCGTGCGGTTATGAGATGTCGCTGCCCCTGCCGTCGTACACATGGCGCACGTTGCAGTCTCTGTGGCGCGACTTTCCTGAAAGGGAGTTCGTGCTGATGATAGGAGCGGACAACTGGGCGCGCTTCGGACAATGGTATCATGCCGCAGACATAATGAGCTCGTGCGAGATACTTATTTATCCGCGACGCGGATACAACGTGGACGCGCGGTCGCTGCCAGCAGGGGCGCGCGTGGTAGACACCGGACTGTATGACGTGAGCAGCACGGAGATAAGGCGGCTCATAAAGGAGGGCGGGGACATAAGCTCTCTCGTGCCTGCCGACATCGCGGAGATGGCTGTGAGATATTACGGCGGAACAGCGGAGGAATGAGCCGCCGCAGACGGCGGACGCGCCCTCCGTATCAGCCGCCCGTAGACTCACGCCTTGGCATGGTGCGGACGGTGGCTTTGACAATATCATGAAAGCTCCCGGCAGCATGGCTGTATCGGGATTGTAACACAAGTGTAGCATTATTGTAGTATGTTTATCCGACCTTTGCATAAAACTAAAAACGGAATATGGCAGACAAGACAGACAGGAGGAAAAAAGCACATTCAGACTACATCGACCGCGACCTTAGCTGGATGTATTTCAACCGGCGCATACTTCAGGAGGCAACCAAGGAGAACGTGCCGCTGCTGGAACGGCTGGGCTTTCTCGGCATCTACTCCAACAATCTCGACGAGTTTTTCAGAGTGCGCATGGCTACGCTGAGCCGCATAGCGGAGTGTGAGGACAAGTCGCTGAGGAAGGAGAGTGAGCACGCCCGGAAACTTATAAAGCGCATAAACAGGCTCAACGCCGTATATGCGAAGGAATATGAGGAGGCGTTGGCAGGAGTGAGAAGCAGGCTGCGCGACGAACATATATTCCTGCTAAATGAGAACGAGCTCGACGAGGAGCAGCAGAGGTATGTGAGACGGTTCTTCCGGCAGAGGCTGAGCGGCTTTGTGAGTCCGGTGTGGATAACCGCCGCCAGACAGCTTACCGAGGAGACAGACGACAGCATATACCTCGCCGTGAAGATGAACACCGAGGGCAGGAAGGCGGGCGACTACGCGCTGATAGAGCTGCCGGTGCAGGTGAGCGGACGGTTCGTGAGGCTGCCCGACCGTGACGGGAACAAATATCTGATGTATCTGGACGACGTGATACGCTATTGTCTGCCGTTCATCTTCGGCGGACTGGGATACACGCACTTTGAGGCGTATGCTTTCAAGTTCACGAAGGATGCGGAGATGGAGATAGGCAACGACCTGCGGACAGGCGTTCTGCAGAAGATATCGAAGGGAGTGAAGAGCCGCAGGAAGGGCGACGCGCTCAGAGTGATATACGATCAGGACATGCCGGCAGCTCTGCACAAGCGTGTGATGAACCTGCTTAACCTCGACAAACTCGACACTGTGCAGGCAGGAGGACGCTATCACAACCATAAGGACCTGATGGCTTTCCCTGACTGCGGACGCGACGACCTGAAGTATCCGGTGTGGAAACCCATCGTCAGACCCGAGACTAACAGCAGCCGGGACAGTGTGCTGCGCATGGTGCAGGAGGGAGACAGGTTCATCCACGTGCCGTACCACAGTTTCGACTATTACATACGTCTGCTTCAGGAGGCTGCAATACATAAGGAGGTGAAGAGCATAAAGACGACCCTGTATCGTCTGGCGAAGGACTCCAAGGTGGTGAAGGCTCTCATCTGCGCCGCGCGCAACGGCAAGAAGGTGACGGTGGTGATAGAGTTGCTGGCGCGGTTTGACGAGGCTTCCAACATCAACTGGTCGAAGAAGATGCAGGACGCGGGCGTTAATGTGATATTCGGAGTGGAGAACCTGAAGGTGCACTCCAAGATAACGCACATCGGAATGAGGAACGGCAGCGACATAGCATGCGTCAGCACGGGCAACTTTCATGAGGGAAACGCGCGCGTATATACCGATTACATGCTCATGACTGCGGCAAAGAACATCGTGAAGGACGTCAATGCGGTGTTCACGTTCATAGAGAAGCCTTACATGCCTGTGACGTTCAAGGAGCTGCTTGTGTCGCCCAACGAGATGAAGAAGAAGTTTGTCAGACTGATAAACAACGAGATAAGGAACAGGCAACAGGGCAAGCCGGCATATATAAAGGTGAAGATAAACCATATAACGGAGCCGGAGATGGTAAGGAAACTGTATGAGGCGTCGGAGAACGGAGTGAGGGTCGACCTGCTGGTGCGAGGCAACTGCTCGCTCGTGACGGGCATACCGGGCAAGAGCGACAACATCCGCATATGCGGAATAATAGACCGTTACCTGGAGCACTCGCGCATTTTCATCTTTGCAAACGGTGGAGAGAAGAAGTGCTTCATAGGTTCGGCGGACTGGATGCCGCGCAATCTGGACAACCGTATAGAGGTGGTCACTCCGGTGTACGACGCTAAGATAAAGGAGGATCTGGAGAAAGTGATAGACTACGGACTGCGTGACACGATGCAGGGACGCATAGTCGACGGCACGGGAGAGAACAGACCGTGGACCACGGAGGACGGAGAGGCGTTCAGATCGCAGGAACAGCTTTACCTGCATTACAGGGAACAGCTTGCCGGGGAGACGCAGGCATCAGAATGATAATGATATAAACAGAAGACATGTGTGACAAAACGACTGATAAGGAAAGAAAGTGCTATGCGGCGATAGACATAGGGTCCAACGCCGTGAGACTGCTTATAAAGAAAGAGGATGAGGGCGAGAACCTTGTGAGCAGACGTCTTGCGAAGGCTCTCTTGCTGCGTGTGCCGCTGAGACTCGGATTCGATGTGTTCGCACTTGGCGAACTGTCGGAGAAGAAGGCGAAGAAACTGAGACGGCTGATGAAGGCTTTCCGGCAGCTGATGAAGATATATGAGGTGACCGACTACCGTGCCTGCGCCACGTCGGCAATGAGGGACGCGCGCAACGGAAAGAGCGTCATAAGCCGCATACTGAAGGACTCCGGCATCAACATAGAGATAATAAACGGTCAGGAGGAGGCACGGATAATTTACAACAACCACATTGAGTGTCTCGAGGACCGTACGGGAAACTACATCTATGTGGACGTGGGAGGAGGAAGCACGGAGATAAATCTCCTTACCAACGGGCAGCTGGTGCAGTCGCTATCGTACAACATCGGTACGGTGAGGATGCTCAGCGGGGCGGTGAAGGAGGAGACGTGGGAGACCATGAGGAATGACCTCGCGCGGCTCACAGCCGACTTTGACGGCATCAACATAATAGGTTCGGGAGGCAACATAAACAAGCTTTACCGCATGGCGGAGAAGAAGGACAAGAAGAAACAGCGTCTGCCGGTAAGCGAGCTGAAGGCTCTCTACGACATGCTTGAGCCTCTCACGCCTGAGCAAAGGATGAAGGACTACGGACTGAAAGCCGACCGCGCCGACGTGATAGTGCCGGCTGCGAGGATTTTCCTTACCATAGCCGACACGGTGAAGGCTGAGTATGTGCATGTGCCGGTGATAGGTCTGGCTGACGGAATAATAGACAGTATGTACGCGAAGAGCCACTGCAGCGGTAATGGCGAGGCTTGACCGGCTCGTGGCTGGCGCGAAAATGGCTGGCTGATGAGGACGGTGTGCAATGGGGTGTCTTGTCGGTTTCTTGACAGTATGCCTGCAATGCGTGAGTGATATGATAATAAAATAAGGATGGAACGCGGTATGCCGGAATGTGTCCGTGTGCGTTCCATCCTTATTTTATCCCGAATCGGTCATTAGACTTCCATTCTTATTTCGTGCTGCTGTCAGTCAGATTGTACCCTGCTTTATCGAAGATGTAGCGGGCTACATCAAGAAAAAGCAGGATACAAGATGACGACAGCAGTGCGGAAGAAGGATGAAAAGCTGACAATAAACCTTAAATGTATAATCGGCGTTCTGATGACCGATTCGGGATTATGTCTTGATGGCGCACGGCATCGGGCTATACCGCACCGTGCGCATGCAGTTTACATATATCCGAGCCAGCGCAGTATGTCGTTCATATTGGCGACAATCATCAGCAGCATGAGTATCGCGATGCCCACATACTCGGCGCGTATCATGAACGTCTCGCTCGGTTTGCGGCGCGTCACCATCTCGTAGAAGAGGAAAAGGACGTGTCCGCCGTCAAGAGCGGGAATGGGAAGAATGTTCATGAAGGCAAGTATGATGCTTAGGAAGGCTGTCATCAGCCAGAACGAATGCCAGTCCCATGCGGGCGGGAACAGACTTCCTATCGCCCCGAATCCGCCGAGAGACTTCGCTCCGTCGGCGGAGAAGACATACTTCATGTCGCCCACATAGCCTGCGAGAACGTTCCATCCGTATTTCACTCCGGCTGGGAAACTCTCGAAGAAACCGTAAGACACGTGTGTGGGCTTGTAGTACTCGTAGAGCGGTTTTATGCCGAATCCGAACTCAAGCGTACCGTCGAGAGTGGCTCCCGCCTTTATTGTGACAGGCCGTCCGCCTGCCATGCGGACGAAGGACAGGCTCACCGTGCGTGCGGCGAGACTGTCGGCATGGTTCTGCGCGGCTGCAAGCATGTCGCGACGGCGGCCTATCTCGTTCTGGAACTCGTTGTAGGAGTCGACTGTCTTGCCGTCTACAGCCACTATGAGGTCGCCCGCACGCAGACCCATGCGGTGTGCTATTGATTTGTCGAACACGGTGTCTACACGTGCCGGTATGAGCGGACGGGCGAACATCGGCTCCGCCTTCAGCATGCCGAGAAGGTTGATGTCTCCGTCAAGATTTAGCGACATCTTCTTTCCGTCGCGTATGATGTCGGCGCGATATGCCTCGGAGAGGTCTCTGAACATGTCGGCTCCGAACTCCTTGAACTCTCCTTTCTCCGTGCCGATGAGTATGTCTCCGTCGCGGAAACCGAGTGCCTTTGCCTCGCTGTTGAACTTCATGCCTAAGTGCATGTCCTTTGTGCGAACGTAGTCCTCGCCCCAATAGAACAGGCACATGGAGTAGATGAACAGCGCGAGAACGAAGTTCACCAGCACGCCGCCCACCATTATGAGCAGACGTTGCCACGCCGGCTTGGAGCGGAACTCCCACGGCTGGGCGGGCTTTTTCATCTGTTCGGTGTCGAACGACTCGTCTATCATTCCGGAAATCTTGCAATATCCGCCCAGAGGCAGCCATCCCACACCGTATGTAGTCTCGCTTTTCTTTGGCTTGAACTCAAACAGGTGGAACCAGGGATCGAAGAATAAGTAGAACTTCTCCACACGAACGCCGAAGAGCTTTGAGAAAAAGAAGTGGCCGCCTTCGTGCAGAAGAACAAGAATAGAGATTGCAAGCATGAACTGCAGCAGTCTTATCAGAAAAACTTCCATTATTGTTTATTGTATTGTTTTAGATGTTCATAAACTCTCTTGCGACTCTCCGTGCCTCGGCATCTGTCTGCACGTAGGTGTCATAATCGGGTGATGCGTCGAACGAAACGCGCTCCATGGTGCGCTCTATGATGTCTGCCATGGCGGTGAAAGAGCACTCGCCGCGGCGGAATCCCTCGTTCACTATCTCATTGGCGGCATTCACTATGCACGGCATGTTGCCTCCGCGGCGGATTGACTCGAACGCTATGGCGAGACAACGGAACTTGTCGAGGTCGGGCTCGAAGAACTCGAGAGGTCCTCGGAATAGGTCGAGGCGGTCACCGGAAAGCGGGAGTCGGTCGGGGTAGGAGAACGCATACTGTATGGGAAGGCGCATGTCGGGCACTCCGAGTTGTGCCTTCACCGCTCCGTCGCAGAACTGCACGGCGCTGTGGACGATAGACTGCGGATGTACAAGCACCTGTATCTTTTCTGCCGGAACGCCGAAGAGCCACCGTGCCTCTATCACCTCAAAGCCTTTGTTCATCATCGTTGCCGAGTCGATGGTTATCTTCGCGCCCATCTCCCATGTGGGATGTTTCAGGGCGTCTGCGGCTGTCACCGTCGCCATCTGTTCCTTGCTGAAAAGGCGGAACGGTCCGCCTGACGCGGTGAGAAGGATTTTCTCCACAGCGTTGTCGCCCTCGCCGACGATGCTTTGGAATATTGCCGAGTGCTCGCTGTCCACAGGCAGTATGCGCACACGGTGCTCCATGGCAAGACGGCATATCAGCTCGCCTGCGACGACAAGCGTCTCCTTGTTGGCAAGACATATCGTCTTGCGGGCGCGGATGGCGTGTATTGTCGGTGAAAGTCCGGCAAAGCCCACCATGGCGGTGAGCACCATGTCTATCGGTGAAGCCTCGACTATCTGGTCGAGGGCGTCGCGTCCTGCGTAAACTTTTATTTCGGGAAGGTCGGACAGAAGCTCTTTCAGTCTGTCATAATGCGCGTCGTTGGCTATTACCACCGCCGCCGGGCGGAACTCGCGTGCCTGACGGGCAAGCTGTTCCACTCTGTTGTTGGCAGTAAGACAGTATATTTCGAAAAGGTCGGAATGCTCCCTTACGACGTCAAGTGCCTGTGTGCCTATCGAGCCGGTAGACCCGAGAATACATATCTGTTTCTTCATAATCTGTGCAAATCGAGTAATCCTTCGGGCAGACGCATCTTTATCTCGCGCCGTTCAACGTCGAAGGAATCAATCAAATCCTCATTGTCGGGGATGAGTATGTCGCCTCCCTCCGGAGGTTCTACCTCGAACAGCAGGTTGGCGGTGCTGCTGTCGACCGACCTGACGGTGCCTACGCTCTGCCCGCTGTTGGTGTCGGTGAGGGTGAACCCTATGATTTCCGACCACGTGACGCTGTCGTCGGAACTGTCGGAAAGGCTCCGCGGAAAGTAAACCGCGCATCCCGTAAGGTCGCGGGCACGCTCCTGTGAGTCGATGCCGCAGAACTTCACGAGTGCCGTAGTGCCGCTGCTGAAGCGGTAGCTTTCCATGAAGAACGGCACCAGAATGCCGTCGATGTCGAGCACGAGATACTCTGCGTCGCAGCGGTCGAACACGTCGTCGTCGAACATGAACGACAGTTCGCCGCCCACACCGTGCGGTTTGCCTATCCTGCCTATTCTGTAAACATCCTCATGTCTTATCATAAGAGCTGTAAAAATATATCTTTCCGGTATGCCGGATTACGTCAGTCAGCAGTCGGTACGGGTTATCCTGGCACCGAGCGCGTTCAGTCTTGACTCGATGTCCTCATATCCGCGGTCTATCTGAGCTATGTTGTCTATGCGGCTTATGCCTCTTGCGCTCATGGCGGCGATGAGGAGTGCTATGCCCGCACGTATGTCAGGACTTGTCATGCGTCCCGCCCTTAGCTGCCTGCGGCGGTCGTGTCCTATCACCACGGCGCGGTGGGGATCGCACAGTATTATCTGTGCTCCCATGTCAATGAGCTTGTCCACGAAGAAGAGTCGGCTCTCGAACATCTTCTGATGGAACAATACGCTGCCGCGTGCCTGCGTTGCCACCACAATGAGAACCGAAAGAAGGTCGGGCGTCAGTCCTGGCCACGGAGCGTCTGCGAGCGTCATTATTGTGCCGTCAATGAACGAGTCGACCTCATAATGTTCCTGTCCGGGAACGATGATGTCGTCGCCTTCCGTCTCAAGACGTACGCCCAGACGGCGGAACGCGTCGGGAATGATGCCCAGATTGCGCATAGACACGTCCTTTATACGTACTCCGTCGCCCACCATGGCAGCCATTCCAATGAACGAGCCTACTTCTATCATGTCGGGCAAGATGCGGTGGGTCGTACCGTGGAGCGACTTGACTCCGACGATGGTAATGTAGTTTGAGCCGATGCCGCTGATGTTCGCGCCCATGCCGTTGAGCATGTGGCACAGCTGCTGTATGTAAGGCTCGCATGCCGCATTGTATATTGTTGTTGTGCCTTCTGCCAGTACTGCCGCCATGATGATGTTGGCTGTACCGGTTATGGACGCCTCATCAAGCAGCATATAGCAGCCTTTCAGTTTCTCCGCCTCGATGTTGTAGACATTGCGTTCATCGTCTACCACCAATTCGGCACCGAGATACTTGAACCCAAGAAAGTGCGTGTCGAGCCTCCGTCTGCCAATCTTGTCGCCTCCGGGTTCGGCTATTGTAGCCCTGCCGAAGCGTCCGAGCAGCGGTCCCATGAGCAGGACGCTGCCTCGCAATGACGAACATTTCCTCACATACTCGTCACTTCCCATATAGCTGAAATCAGGCTCGTCAGCCTTGAACGTGTAGTCGTTGCGCGAGTTGCGCGTCACTTTCACGCCCATGTTTTGCAAGAGCAGTATAAGATTGTTCACATCGAGGATGTCCGGGATGTTGCTTATCCTTACCTCCTCTCCGGTGAGCAGCACAGCGCTTATCACCTCGAGCGCCTCGTTTTTAGCCCCTTGCGGGGATATAGAGCCTTTAAGCGGGTGTCCGCCTTCGATGACAAACGATTCCATGATTATCTCCTTTTGCGTTTGCGTTCTGTTTCTCTGACAGCCGTTTTCTCAAATTCGAAAGCGTCAAGGTCGAGCTGTACCCGTCCGCCGGTGTACGCCGCGAGGTCTGATGCCACCTTTTCGTCATCGGCAGACCCGTTGCTCCATTGCTTCAGGTCGCGCTTCATCTGATTTGCTGTGATGCGTACAAGCTCGTCGTACTCAGGTCCGTCGGGCATTGTCTTGAGCTTGTCGAATATCTTGAACATCATGCTCCCGTAGTGTCTCACGGGTATCTTCTTCATCGGATATTCCACCGGAGCCGGCTTTTCGGTTATCTTGCCCGCCTTGCTTATGTCGCACGGATAGTCTATATCGAGCTTGAAGCCGCTCATTATAGCCAGGTGATCCCACAGTTTCTGGCGGAAGTCGGCAGTTCCGGCAGCCTGTGGGAACATGCGTTCCATGATTGCCACGATTGCCGTAGCGCATTGTTTGCGCTCTTCCTTGTCCTCCAGCGTCACGGCATAGTCTATCATGCTCTGCACCTCACGCCCGTATTCAGGCATGACGAGCTTCTCCCGCTGGGTGTTGTAGTCTAATCCTTCAATATTCATTGTATGCGTATGCGTTATAGTTGTCGTGCCGGTTTCTTGGCGACAAAGTCCTTCAGATAGAACGGAACGAAGTATGCCACATCCTCAAAGCGTCCCTCTGCCATGCGTTTCTCGGCAATGGGCGACATCCATTTAGCCAGAGGCTTCACGTCGGGGATGAACCGCGCGTTGGGATGATTTATCTCCTGCATGCACTTGGCGGCACCGTTTCCGAAGAAATATACAGGTCCGCGGTCAAGATACTCGCGGTAGGTGTCGGACGTAACGATGTCGGCGCCCACTTCCCTCACTGTCTTCAGCGACCTGTCATATATGGCGGCGTACACCTCCATGCGGCGTGCGTCAATCATGGGACACAGCAACGCGCCCTCTTCCACCTTCTCTCCGAGAAGCACCGGAACCGCAAGCAGCTCGAGTGTAGGAACCGCGAGCAACTTCAGATCACGGCCGTAGCACACTCCCTTTGCCATAGACACGCCTATGCGCAGTCCTGTGTAAGAGCCAGGACCGCATGCCACGGCAACCGCATCGAACGGTATGGCATGGCTGTCGGCAAACGACAGTGCCTCGTCGACAAACGAACCGAGCTTCACTGCATGGTTAGGACCTCCGTAATCTTCATTACTGTATATGCAGGCTCCGTCCTCACTGACTGCCACCGAACACACGTCGGTGCTTGTCTCAATATGTAAAATACACGACATTTTATTATTCCAGTTTAAATAAACGCTCCCGCCGAGCCACCCGGCTCCGGCATCCGCGTTATCGACTTTACGGTTTATTGTTAATGAAGACAATCCGATGAATGTAGAGAAAATACAATTTCGTTTTCACAAACACGGATATATCTTCTGCAAAGATAATGCAAGGTGAGTGCAGCAGCAATCAGATGAAACGATGTTTTATCATGATTGATATTGCCGAACCGTAGCTTATCTTCTGCAAAGATAATGCAAATAGCATGCCGCACAAAATAAAATCAGCTATTTTTACAACGATACGCCATATTGGAGCGGACACGGTAAAAGCGCATGATAAAGTGTTCAGCTATCAGTCGGGTGCGTTGTGCGTGTGTGAAAGTGTGACGTATGCTTATATACAGGTTTATAAAGAGGCATAACACTTTACATCCCTGCTTGCTGCCGGCATTGTTTCTGTGCTACAGAAGTGCCTTAATATATTAAGGTATAATGTGTAGGCAGAGATGTAAAATATTATGCCTCATAAGACGGTGAAGCTAAATTGTCGCACGGATTAACAGTCCTAAAGAGCCTCAAGCATCCTTTTTATCACCACCTCAGCGGAAATCTCGCGGTTTGCCGCTTCCGGTATGACGAGCGATGAAGGACCTTCTATCACGTCGTCTGTGACTATGAGTCCGCGCCGTACGGGCAGACAGTGCATGAACTTGCCGTTGTCCGTCACAGCCATATGGCGGCTGTCTATTGTCCAAGACATGTCCTTGCAGAGAATCTTGCCATAGTCCTCTGGGCGTGTCACGCCCGGACAGCTCCAGTTCTTAGCGTATACGAAGTCGGCGCCTTCGAGAGCTTCCATCTGATTATAGGTAATGCGCGCGTTCCCGGTGAACTTCGGGTCGAGCTCATATCCTTCGGGATGGGTTATGACAAAGTCCACATCGGCGGCGTTCATCCACTGTGCGAACGAGTCGGGTACAGCCTGCGGCAGCGCGCGGCAGTGTGGAGCCCATGTCAGCACCACCTTCGGGCGCGCCTTGGTCTTATGCTCCTCAATGGTGATGAGGTCAGCAAAAGCCTGCAGAGGGTGCACTGTGGCAGTCTCCATGGCGAACACCGGGCGTCCGCTGTATTTTACAAACTGCTGCACAATGGTCTCCGCATAGTCGAACTCACGGTCTGTCAGTCCGGCAAACGAACGTATGCCGATGATGTCGCAGTAGGAACCCATCACCGGAATAGCCTCGAGCAGGTGCTCGGACTTATCTCCGTCCATGATGACACCGCGTTCGGTCTCCAGCTTCCATGCCCCCGCGTTGACGTCGAGCACAATGACGTTCATTCCAAGATTCATCGCCGCTTTCTGCGTGCTCAGCCTTGTGCGCAGGCTGTTGTTGAAGAATATCATCAGCAGAGTGCGGTTCTTGCCGAGCGACTGATATCCGAATCTGTTCTGTTTTATCTCCCTTGCCTCGTCCAAAGCCTTGTCGAGACACCCCAGGTCTTCCACGTTGAAGAATGTATGCATGTTCTTATGTTTTGTTGTTTGTTGTCTGTTATGTCCTTGCGGTGTACGTGGCGTACAGGTGTGAGAAGCCGTTGACGGTGCGTCAGGCGTCTCTTGTCTGTCCCTCACCGTCAATCACCCATTTGTATGTGGTCATCTCCTCGAGTCCCATCGGACCTCTCGGACCGAGCTTCTGGGTGCTTATGCCAATCTCCGCGCCCAGTCCGAACTGCGCGCCGTCGGTGAAACTTGTCGGAGCGTTCCAATAGACGCACGCCGCGTCGGCTTTTCTCTGGAACCGGCGTGCCGCACGCTCGTCGCCGGTTATGATACATTCGCTGTGCCCGGAGCCGTAGCGGGCGATATGGCTGAGAGCCTCCTCCTCGCTCGCTACGGTCTTTACGGACATCGCGTAGTCCATGAACTCCGTACCGTATACGTCGTCCTCACTCTCCGGAGATATTGTGCCGAGCAGCCGTTCCGGATAATGTGCGGTGAGCTGTGCGGCAGCCGGTGCGTCGGCATATATCCTCACATTGTGCTCTTTGAGCGGAGCCACGAGCGCGGGCAGGTCTTTCAGACGCGCGCTGTGAATGATGAGGCAGTCGAGAGCGTTGCATACGCTCACGCGCCTTGTCTTCGCGTTCTCTATGATTCGGCTCCCCATGAGAGTGTCACCGTCCTTGTCGAAGTAAGTGTGAACCACTCCCGCTCCCGTCTCGATGACCGGCACGCATGCCGTGCGGCGCACGAAGTCGATGAGACCGCGCCCTCCGCGCGGTATGCAGACGTCGATATAACCGGTGGCACGCAGCATCGCCGCCGTCGCCTCATGTGTGGCAGGCAGCAGCTCAACCACCGACGTGTCCATGCCGTTCTGCCTGAGCACATCGTGTATGAGCCCTACTATAGCCCTGTTTGAGCTGTCGGCGTCCTTCCCGCCTTTCAGTATGCAGGCATTGCCGCTTTTCAGGCACAGGGCGAATATGTCGAAGCTGACGTTAGGGCGCGCTTCATACACCGCTCCGATAACCCCGAACGGCACGCTTATCTTGCGCAGGCGCAGTCCGTTGGGCATTGTCCGTTCCATGAGCACCCTGCCTGTGGGGGAGGGCAGGGCAGCCACGTCGCGGATGCCTTCGGCTATGTCGTCCAGCCTCTTTCCGGTGAGCCTGAGCCTGTCGAACACCGGACTGCCGCTGTCGGCACGCTCAAGGTCGCAGGCGTTTGCCCTTAGCAGAGAGTCTTTCCCAGCCGTTATGGCGTCAGCCAGACTTGTGAGTATGGCGTTCTTGCGCTCCTCTCCGATGTCCGTGAGACACCGGCTTGCCTCCTTTACTTTGCTGAATAATTCCGTCAGTTCCACGGTTATGTGTTTTTAATTGTCATTCCATATAAAGATAATCGTAGTGCACGGCAGGCTTCACGTCATGCTTTCCTATAAGCCGTCGCGCCTCGTCGCTGCCGTATGCACTGCGTCCCACGGCGAGACGCTGTCCGTCGGCTGCCACGATGCTGACTATGTCGCCTTCCTCAAACTCACCTTCCACGGCAGTCACTCCCACCATCAGCAGGCTTGCCGCAGTGTCGGAGCGGAGCGCGCGCACCGCCTTGTCGTCGACGCGCAGTGTCCCTTTGGCGAAGCTGTCGCTGTGGGCGAGCCATTTCTTCACCCCCGACACACCGTAGCCAGCGGGCAGGAACGTGGTGTGAGGCACACTCTCGGGCTGCGTGATGAGCTTTCTCAGGATGTCCTCCCGTCTGCCGTCGGCAATGACTACGCCTATACCCTCGTCGGCTACCTTGCGCGCTATGCCGCATTTCGTAGCCATTCCACCGCGCCCCGCGCTGCTCCGTGACGGGCTTATGAAGGCAGTGACGTCGTCGCCCGGTGTCACCTCCCTTATCACCTCAGCCCCTTCCGTTCCCGGCTCGCCAGTGTATATGCCGTCGACGTTGCTGAGTATGATAAGCATGTCGGCGTTCATCATCGACGCCACGAGTCCCGACAGCTCGTCGTTGTCGGTGAACATCAGTTCGGTGACGCTCACGGTGTCGTTCTCATTGACTATGGGTATTACCCCGTTCTCAATCATCACCCGCATGCACGAGCGTTGGTTGAGATACGCGCGGCGCGAAGAGAAGTTCTCCTTCATGGTGAGCACCTGTCCCACATGTATGCCATACTCGCGGAAGAGGTCGTAGTAGAGGTTTATGAGTCTTGCCTGTCCGAGTGCGGAGAACAGCTGCCTCTGCTCCACGCTGTCCATGTGCCTTGCCTTCCTCAGCTCTCCTCTGCCGCAAGCCACGGCACCGCTCGACACGAGAATCACCTCGTGTCCCTCGCCACGCAGCCACGCTATCTGGTCTGTCAGCGCGGATATGCGCGTGATGTCGAGCTTGCCGTCGGAGCGGGTAAGCACGTTGCTTCCTGCCTTTATCACCAGTCTCATAGTTTTCTCAGGTGTTGTTGTGACCTTGTTGTCAGTTGTTCTCCCTGCTGTCGCGCTCGCGTATCTCCACGCGGCGTATCTTTCCGCTGATGGTCTTGGGCAGTTCGTCCACGAACTCTATTATGCGCGGATACTTGTAAGGAGCCGTCTCATGCTTCACATGGTTCTGAAGTTCCTTGACGAGGTCGTCCCCCGCCTTGTCCTTCCACTCCTTTCCGAGCACTATGGTAGCCTTCACCACCATGCCGCGAATGTCGTCGGGCACGCCGGTGATGGCACACTCCACTACTGCGGGATGGGTCATCAGCGCGCTCTCCACCTCAAACGGACCTATGCGGTAGCCGCTGCTCTTTATCACATCGTCTATTCTTCCTACGAACCAATAGTACCCGTCCTCGTCGCGCCATGCCATGTCGCCGGTGTAGTATATGCCGTCGTGCCACACGCGCCTTGTGAGCTCCTCGTCGCGATAGTATCCCTTGAACAGTCCGATGGGCTTGTCTTTTCCCACGCGCACCACAATCTGCCCCTTCTCTCCGTCCTCGCACGGTGTGCCGTCAGGGCGGAGCAGGTCGATGTCATACTGCGGATTGGGCAGTCCCATGCTTCCCGGCTTCGGCTCGGTCCACGGCATCGTGCCGAGCGTCATGGTGGTCTCGGTCTGTCCGAAGCCCTCCTTCATCTTTATGCCTGTGAGCTCGTAGAACCTGTTGTACACCGCCGGGTTGAGCGCCTCGCCCGCCGTGCAGCAGTAGCGAAGCGACGACAGGTCGTACTTGGAGAAGTCCTCGCGTATCATGAAACGGTATACGGTGGGCGGCGCGCAGAACGATGTGATGTGATACTGCTCTATCTTGCGCAGCAGTTTGTCGGCGGTGAACTTCTCGTGGTCGAACACGAACACCGCCGCTCCGGCGAACCACTGTCCGTAGAACTTGCCCCACACAGCCTTTCCCCATCCCGTGTCTGCCACGGTGAGGTGTATGCTGTCTTCAGAGAGGTTGTGCCAGAACGCTCCGGTGACGAGATGTCCGAGGGCGTAGAGGAAGTCGTGAGCCACCATCTTGGGCTCTCCGCTGGTGCCGCTGGTGAAATACATCAGCATGGTGTCGCCGTTGCTGTTGACGTGCTCTGGTCTGACGAACGCCGGAACGTCCTCCCATTCGGCGTGCCAGTCGTGGAAACCGGCTGGCACATCGGGACCCACGCTTATGAGAGTCTCCACGGTCGGGCTCTCCGGCATGGCTTCGCTCACCTGCGTGAGCACATATTCCTCGCCCACGCATACTATCGCCTTCACTCCGGCGCGGTTGTTGCGGTATATTATGTCGTGCTTCGTCAGCATGTGCGTAGCCGGTATAGCCACCGCTCCGAGCTTGTGGAGCGCGAGCATGGCGAGCCACCACTCATACCGTCTTTTGAGAATGAGCATCACCATGTCGCCGTGTCCTATCCCCAGTGAGGCGAAGTAGGCAGCCGTACGGTCGCTCAGCAGTTTTATTTCCTTGTATGTGAATATCCTCTCATGGTCTTCGTCGTCGGTCCATATCATCGCCGTCTTGTCGGGTTGTTCCTCAGCCCACACGTCCATCACGTCGTAAGCGAAGTTGAAGTTCTCCGGTATCTTGAAGTGGAGGTTTCTGCGATAGTCTTCCTCCGATGAGAAATGAGTCTGTGTTAAAAATCTTTCTATCATTTGATTCCAGTATGATATGTTGATGTTCATGATGAAAAAGTCATGCCGTCACGGCTTTGCCGCTCTGCGCATGTATGCTTCATATCACCACGCATATGAATTTCACCGGCTTGTCGCCCACCGCCTTCATGCAGTGCATCTGCGATGCGTCGAAGTAGATGCTGTCTCCCTCGTTGAGCACCATGGTCTTGTTGCCTATCGTAATCTCAAGAACGCCTTCGAGCACGACGTCGAACTCCTGTCCCTCGTGTGAGTTCTTGTTGTGCTGTGTGCCGTCCGGCTTGGGGTCAACCTGCACGAGAAACGGGTCGGTCTTCCTTCCCCTGAAGCCTGCCGCAAGGCTCTGGTACTTGTAGTCCTTGCGCCGTTCCACGCTCATTCCCTGTCCCTTGCGCGTGAGGAAATAAGTGCTCATGCGCGGTTCCTCACCGAAGAGCAGCACGTCGAGCGCGATGCCATAACGCTTTGATATTCTTGACAGGCGGTAGACCGACGGGTCTGCCTCGCCAGCCTCAATCTTCATGTAGTGTTCGAGCGGTATCTCGCAGAGCTGCGCCACCTCCTCTGCGGGGATGTCGAGCACTTCGCGCAGTCCTTTCAGCCTTTGACCTATTTGCTTTATTGCATCTTCCATATTCGTGATGTTTATAGTTTTAATGGCTCAAAATTAATAATTATTTTTCAAAAACCCGTTTTCATATGGGCTTTAATATGATGTTTTATCACATGGAGCGTGCTTTGGCTTGCTTTTTGTAAGCCATATGGCACAAACGGAGCCGTAATGTGCATATTTATACGATAATTCTTTGGAAAGTGTATTTATATACGTAAGCGGAACGGCGGCGGCAGAGTGTCAACTCCGCGAGAGGCGTCTGTATGCGCATGAAGGACATCCCGCCCGCTTCCGCGCGATTTTCAGGCGGTTTGCTTAATGTACTGTCAATCAGTAAATTGCGTTCTTTTCTGTTCCGGAATGACCTTTCCGAAGTCGCGGAAAAGCCTTTCCCGTCTTCCCGAAGAGCCTTTTCCGCCTGTCAGCAGAGCCTTTCCGGACATGCAAGAAAGCCTTTCCGGTGAGCATCAGACAGCCTTCCGGTCTGTCGGGAGTACCTTTCCGGCATCACAGGTTGGCTGAAGTGTCGTGACGATTGTGCCTTTATCCGCTTTTTATAAACGGCATACGTATGCCCCGTTTCTGTTTTGATAAAATGGAATGTCAAAATAAAGTCAAGACAGAAACGTATGTTTATGCATATTTGTGCGTCTCAATTATGATTGCATGAAGTCTGTCATCGGTAATATAGCTTGGCAGTAACGGAGTGTTGTGATATGTTTCTCAAACTGGTATTTTTTTAAAACTGCTTCCATACAATATCTATACGGAAGCAGTCATATTGGGATAGATAAAGTTCGTTTTTTTGTCGTGGCTTTATTTATTCAACGGTAAATGTTGTCACTTTCATTCCGTTTTTCGTGTTTTCATTATTCGGGTCACCTATAACAATGCCATACTCACCTGGAGTAAGATTTTCCATAACAATATAGTATGAACTTTCACCGTATTTCTTCGTTTTGTATTCAACACTTGCAAGATTGTTGCTTTCTGTCTTTGACAAAGTCCCTGCTTCTGCAAGTTGGTATCTGCGTTCTTTTCTCGTCACTTCAAACTTGAAAATAGAAATAAAAGAATTGGGATCAGTGTTATTGTCCTTGGCTTTTACAATGAGTCGTGTAGTAGAACCTCCGACGCCCTTGCTTGTTGATTTTGTTCCTTTGAGAGTCAGTCTTGTCTTCACTTTACCGATACCGGTAAGATACAGACTTGCACCGGCTTTGGTTTTAACAGTCCCGTTTTCTCGCGATAATTTTATTCCTTCTGAATCGGAAGTTAAAAGAAGAGTCTCTTCTGCAAACTCCGGCTCTTTCACTGTGACATTTTGTGCTGATGCACTTGTTAGTGTGGCAAGAGCAATGACGAATGATAAAAATATTTTTTTCATATGTAATAATATATTGTTGTTATATATTTGCAAAGATATATAACCTTTCCTAATTTACCCCCCAGATAGTTAAATTTGCTTAATAAACGGGTTACCACAGTCATATTGCGATGATACAGAGAAAATCACTGCGCGGTAGAAATCCCATTTTGGATACTTACAACCTACACAAGTAGCTTTACGCGGAAAAGATCAAGGCCTTACACCCCAACCTTGATGGATGTTCTACAAGTTTTGACAGAGCCTATACACATGCTTTTTATGGCTTGCTGATTTTTTTATAACGGAGAATGACTGGGTATGAATGGGCTTGATGAAGCGGAGACCACCTATCTTGAAAGCTTTATAAACGATTCCGGGACTGACAAGAAACTGCGTTCCACATTGCAGAATAGTCTGACTGCTTCTAAGGCTCTTGATAAATATACCGAGGAAAGTCTGATGCGGAGTCTGGCTGAATACGCACCCTTGAACAGTCCTGCAATAAGTGACAGTGAGAACAGAAAGGCTGCCGTTGAGTTCAACAGTTGCAGGGATGCGTTAAGGAATGTATATCCGCTGGAATGGCTTTGGTACTGAGGCGGTTATTTCCCAGCTGCCTTCAGTCCCTGTATCACTGCTCCGGTGAATCCAGCCTGCTCCATGGCGTTAAGTCCTTTTATTGTCAGTCCTCCGGCTGTTGTGACCTTGTCGATTTCCTCCTCCGGGTGGCTTCCGGAATTCATGAGCAGACAAGCAGCACCTTTTACGGTCTGCGCGACAATGCGTGTGGCTTCAGCGGCACGGAATCCGAGCTCTACACCGCCCTCTGCAGACGCGCGTATGTAGCGCAAGGCGAATGCCGTGCCGCATGAGGCGAGAACCATGCCTGCCGCGAGATGACGCTCATCGGTAATTATGGTGGAGCCGATGTTGTCGAACAGCTTTTTTATCAATTCGGTATTATGCTCCGAGGCGTTGCATGGTGCGATGAAGGTCATGGACTCGCATATTGTCGCAGCAGTGTTTGGTATGACAAGGAACAGCTGAGGCAGAGCACCGTCTTTCTGCATCCATCCGTTTATTTGCGCGGCAGTGACACCTGCCACTACAGATACAAGCACCTGGCGGCGGTAGTCCATGACTGTCTTGAGATCTTTCATTACGTCTTCAGCGAGCCACGGCTTCACAGCCACTATGACGACATCAGCCTTTGCGGCTGCCGCCTTGTTGTCGGATGTGACCATGACTCCGGCGTCAACAAGATGTACGAGCCTGTCGGTGTGTGGATTGGCTGCTATGATGTCAGCAGGATTGACTTTACAGCTGTGAAGCATTCCTTCGGCAATTGCGCCTCCCATGGCACCCACGCCTATTATAGCTGTTTTCATAATGAGCGTTTGAGTTTTTCGATGAATGTGTCTGCCTGCTCCTCAGTGAGGCAAAGCGGTGGAAGCAGACGCAGGATGTTTGTGGACGCACAGCCCGTGAAGCAGTGCTCGTCGTGAATCAGTCGTGAGCGTACTTCCTTGTGGGGAATGTCGAGCTCGATGCCTATCATCAGACCGCGACCGCGTACGTCGGTGATGTGCGGCTGTGTGGCTTTCAGAGAGTCGAGCTTTTCGAGAAGACGGTTGCCCACTTTGCATGCGTTCTCCACAAGATTGTCTTTCTCCATGACATCAAGTACCGCCAACGCTGCGGCACATGCCAGATGATTGCCTCCGAAGGTAGTGCCGAGCAATCCGTATGACGGCACAAAGTCGGGTGATATGAGCACTGCTCCCATCGGGAAACCGTTGGCTATGCCTTTTGCCACGGTGATGAGGTCAGGACGTATGCCGAGCCACTGATGGGCGAAGAATTTGCCGCTGCGACCGTAGCCGCACTGTATCTCGTCGCATATGAGTACGGCGCCGTGTCTGCGGCATGCCGTCTGCAGTTCCTGCGCGAACTCCGGGGTGGCAAGACGTATGCCGCCCACTCCCTGTATGCACTCCAGTATCACAGCTGCGACATCATTCTTTGCCAGTTCGCGTTCCCATGCCGTGATGTCATTGAGCGGCAGATAAGTCACATGCCCGTTGGCATTGACCGGAGCGATAATCTTTGGATTGTCGGTAGCCTCTACTGCCAGTGACGTGCGTCCGTGAAAGGCTTTCTGTGCCGATAGTATGCGGGTCCTGCCTGTGTGGAACGACGCCAGTTTCAAGGCATTCTCGTTGGCTTCCGCTCCGCTGTTGATGAGAAACAACTGATAGTCCTCATATCCGCATACCTTGCCAAGGCGTGAGGCAAGCTGCTGTTGCAGAGTGTTGACAACTGAGTTTGAGTAGAAGCCCAGACGGTCGAGCTGATTCTTGAGAGCCTCTACGTATACCGGATGACAGTGGCCTATGCTGATGACGGCATGTCCTCCGTAAAGGTCGAGGTATTCCTGACCGTTGTCGTCCCACACGGTGCAGCCTCTGCCCCGTACTATGTTTATGTCGTATAAAGGATAAACGTCAAATAGTTTCATCTTATTTGCTTAATGTGGTGATGATGATGTATAACACGCCTGCTACGAGCGCGCCAACTATGATTGAGTTTGCTAAAAGGTCTTTGTCGAACTTTGCCATGCCGATACTGTTTTAGAAAGCCGATGCCTTGAGAGCAAGTCCGCACCGTTCGTCAAGTCCGAACATGATGTTCATGTTCTGCACAGCCTGTCCGACGGCACCCTTCAGCAGATTGTCGATGCATGATGTGACAAGCAGTTTGTTGCCGAACTTGTCGCAGTGTACAAGACACTTGTTGGTGTTGACAACCTGTTTCATGTCAATGGCGTTGTCGCAATAGTGTGTGAACGGCGCGTCTTTGTAGAAATCCTTGTAAGCTGCCGTGATGTCGTCAAGTGTGGCGTCGGTCTTCACTACAGATGTGGCGAATATGCCGCGTGCGAAGTTGCCGCGATAGGGAATGAAGTCGATGTCGCACGGCAGCGAGCCTTGCACCTGTGTCAGACTCTGCCTTATCTCAGGCACGTGCTGGTGGCTGAACGGTTTGTATATGCTCATGTTGTCCGCACGCCACGAGAAGTGGGTGGTAGACGACGGCTTCTGTCCTGCGCCCGTGCTTCCTGTTATGGCGTTGACCGAGATGTCAGACGTGAGCAGTCCCATTGCGGCTGCCGGAAGAAGCGCGAGCTGTATGCATGTGGCGAAACATCCGGGGTTTGCCACGTGCTTGGCATGTGCAATGAGACTCCTGTTTATTTCCGGCAGACCGTAAACGTAGTCGTTGCCAGGAGACTTGATGCGGAAGTCCTGCGCGAGATCTATAATCCTCACATCCGACGGTATGGCATGCTCCTTCAGGAACGCCTCGCTCTTGCCGTGCCCGAAGCAGAAGAACACCACGTCCACTTCACTGAACGGCATTTCGGATGTGAAGCGCATATCAGTATCGCCGATGAGCCCTTCATGTACATCGGTGACGGGATTGCCGGCGTTGCTTTCGCTGTTGGCAAACACAATCTCTGCCTGCGGGTGGTTTATAAGCAGCCGCAGAAGCTCGCCGGCTGTGTAGCCGGCTGCGCCCAATATTCCTATCTTCATGGGATAATGTTTCTTTCGCGTGGTACAATGAGCCAGAAGGCAAGATAAAGGATGAAGCCTGTGCCGTAGAAAAACGCGGCAACAAACCATATGATGCGTATGATGGTCGCGTCGATGTCTAAATAGTCGGCGAGTCCGCCGCATACGCCTGCTATCTTCTTGTCGGTGTCCGACAAATATAGTTTTCTTCCGGTCATAAGTATGTTTTTTTATCTTTCTTCGTCAGGATGAATGCCGTAGTAGACCCTCAGAGGAGTGCTGAGCACCTTGATGAAGCCCTTCGCCTCTTCTGCCGTCCAGCCGTGCTGCATCTCACCGTATTCGCCGAGCTTCGATTTGAGCAGATCGTTTACCGAATCCACTCCTACGGTCTCAAACCCGAGCGGGCGCAGCTTCAGTATTGCCGTTCCGCTCACGTTGCGCTGTGACGATGTGAGCATTGCCTCTATGTCCGGCATGACAGGCTCGAGATACTGGCTCTCATGCAGGAACATTCCGTACCAGTTGGCTATCTGGTCCTTCCAGTATTGCTGCCATTTGCTCAGAGTGTATTTCTCCAACAGACGGTGGGCTTCGATGATGAGCTTCGGAGCGGCAGCCTCAAAGCCTACACGTCCCTTTATTCCTATGATTGTGTCGCCCACATTGCAGTCCCTGCCGATGCCGTATGCCGCGCCTATCTCCTCAATCTTCTGTATCGCCTTTATCTTGTCGTCGAACGGTTCGTCGTTTACGGCTGTTATCTCTCCTTTGTCGAAGGTGATTCTCAGCAACTGTTCTTCTGTTTGCGTGACATGTTTCAGATAAGCCTCCTCTGGCAGTCCTTTCGACGAGTCGAGCAGTTCGCCGCCGCAGATGCTCGTGCCCCATATTCCTACATTATATGAATATTTCAGCTTTGTGAAGTCTGCGCTGAATCCGTGCGCGTTGAGATAGTCCACCTCTTCCTGACGGGAGAGAGCCTTGTCGCGTGTAAGTGTGATTATCTCCACGCCTGGTGCCATGACGAGAAACGTCATGTCAAAACGTATCTGGTCGTTGCCCGCTCCGGTGGAGCCGTGCGCTATGGCGTCGGCTCCTATCTCTCTGGCATACCGCGCTATCGCTATTGCCTGGAATATACGCTCTGACGATACGGAGATGGGGTAGCAGTTGTTGCGCATCACGTTTCCGTAAATCATGTATTTCAGCGATTTCTCGTAGTATTCGTGAGTGACGTCAAGGGTGACGTATTTGGCGGCTCCCAGTCTGTAGGCGTTCTGCTCGTTGGTCTTCAGCTGTTCTTCGCTGAACCCGCCGGTATTGGCACAGGCTGCATGTACTTCATATCCGTCCTGTGCGAGTTTCATCACTGTGTATGAGGTGTCAAGTCCTCCTGAAAATGCAACAACTACTTTTTTCATTATTCTCGGTTTTTTATGATTCTGATTTGTGTTTGCCGTATTGTGCGCTTCCTGTCTCTTCCTTAACGACGGAAGAGGAACCGTCCGCACGGTCGGGCTGGATGTCGTGCTGCTGACGCCGTTTCAGCTGCCGAGCTGTTTTATTCTTTCAAGCACATCTTCTGACAGTTTGGCAGGCAGATGCTCCTCTGGGTCGTACAGCATACCTGTGCATATGCAGTATTTGCGCCCCGTCCGTTTGAGCACATCCACGTTGATGCACCCCTCGCATCCTCTCCAGAACGCCTCGTCGTCGGTGAGTTCGGCGAATGTTACGGGGTGATAGCCGAGCTGTGTGTTCATCGCCATGACTGCCGCACCGCTTGTCAGACTGAATATCTTGGCGTGAGGCCACCGCGTGCGGGCAAGTGTGAACGTGAGGTTCTTGATGCGTTTGGCAAGCCCCTGTCCCCGGAAGTCGGGATGCACAATGAGTCCCGATGTCGTGACATACTGCTTGTTGCCCCATGTCTCGATGTAGCTGAACCCTGCAAAGCGGTCGCCTGCCAGTGCTATGACGGCTTTTGCCTCCTTCATCTTTGTGAGGATGTATTCGTGTGAGCGTTTGGCAATACCCGTACCGCGTACTTTTGCGGCACTTTCAATTGTCTCAAGAATTGTGTCGATGTATTTCTCGTGAGTGGCATCGGCTACTATCACCTTTACTTCTTCCATTTTTACTGTGTCGGATTATTGTTCGGATATGTCGTTCATATCAGATGTTGTTCACTATTCTGTTGATTGTCTCGACGATGCTTTCACGCGAAGTGCCTTCTTTGGCAACTATGAAGATGGTGTCGTCACCGGCAATCGTACCAAGTATCTCGTCAATGTTGCTGTTGTCTATGTTATAGGCAATGGAGCTCGCATATCCGGGTCTGGTCTTTATGACAATCATGTTTCCCGAGAAATTGATGGACAGAAATCCCGGTGTCTTGAGCATTTCGAGGGCTGAAGGCGGGTTGGGGATGCGGCGGTACATCGTCTCGTTAGGCAAAACATAGACGTATTTGCCGTTCATGCTGGCAGCCTTGGCTATTTTCAACTGCTTCATGTCGCGGCTCAGGGTGGCTTGGGTGAGCTTGAAGCCTTCTTTCTGAAGAGCTTTGAGCACATCCTCCTGACAGGTCAGCTCCTTGCTTGAGATAAGCATTTTAAGGGCTTCTATTCTGCTTGTCTTTATTTTCATGACTGTATATTTATTCACTTTTCGCAGGCAAAGTTACTCGTTTTTGCATAAACAACCAAATGTTTTTGCATAAAATTACGCTTTTATGCGGTTTTAGATGTATTTTATGAATATTTATGCAAAACCGAACCGGCTCATGATTTTACTTCTGTCGTCAGTCTGCTTACGTGAGTCCGGGACGGGATAAACCGACGGAAAAGATGCGGCTCTGCTGCTCTTACAATAACATATGTGATGTCGCAGCTTCGTTACCGTGGAGACAGAATGCGTAAGGTGCGTGGTGTGGGGTTGTGGGGCATTTGCGTAGAGAGCGTTGTCTTTGGCGTTACACTGAGCCGGATGCGGTTTTCAACCCCGAATATGTCATTATATTTTCATTCTTATTTTGTGCTGCTGTCAGCCGGATTGTATTAAGATTCATCTAAGATGTGGCGGGCTGCACATGGAAAGGGCGGAATGTAAGATTACGGCAGCATTGCGGAAGAAGGCTGGATAGCTTGCAATAAGCCTTAAATGTAGGACCGGCGTTCTAATGACAGATTCGGGTCAAGGACTCTCTTTTTTTATATTCGAGAGACGGTGGTTTGTGTTTCTGTTCATCCCGACGCTTTGAGTCAACCACAGAACCTTTCATGATATCATACCGCCATTCTTCCGTCTTTCCGCTGTTTCTTTTCCGCAAGGCTCCGTACATATCTCATCCGTCTGCGTGACAAGTGCAGAACAGGATAAGGTGACTCAAAGGAAGATGGGTGGAATGATATGCTCCGGATATGTCTTAGGCAAACACTGCGTTAACGTAATACTGTGGAGGAAATCGGACTATGCGGACAACGTGAAGTCTCTGAGAATCGCGTATTTGCAGACAACATGCCGTCTGCCTGCGTACGCGCTGATTCTGACACATTGAAACAATCACTTGTATACCGGCATATTGTGTGCCTCGCATCTGTATAAAACAGTGTCTTGTACGACGGAAAAGGCTTTTCCGGCACGCGGAAAGGCCTTTATCGCGTGCTCATAAAGGCTTTTTGGCAGGATGATACGGGCTTTCCCGCACCGGCATATTGCGTCAGTAACAGTAAGAAAGGGTACGTGCGCATCCTTAAAAGAACAGAATCTGCGACTTGTGGTTGAGAAATATGGCTCGGCGAATGATTTGTTTCAAAACAATGAGAGGGAAATATTGTAGTAAGAAATCACTTGGATGTCTCCAGCATATCTGTTTTGCCGACAAACAGTGTAGTCAGACCCGGTGAATGCTTGCTTTCATATTGCCTTGCGCAGTCTGTTTTATAAAAAAGTTCTGTCAATATTTTTTACTTCGTGTTAAGCTGTAGAGCCCATTGTCTTTAGGTCGGGTCACTTCATTATGTGGCGGAGACGATAAGATAGAGAAATGTTTTCTTTTCGTGTGCTGGTATGTCCGGACAGATTGGTTGTTTTCTCGCCATGTCTTGACGATACTATGTGTGAGTATGTCCTGACGTGAGACAAGAGGACGCCTGTGTCTTATTTCATATGTGTGTCAGCCCGATTTCTGCCATCGGAACTTCCGGTATGTGGCTTGACGATACAGAAGTGACACCTTTGCATTTTGGACTCCTTCCCTGGGACATCACTCTGTCTGATGATAATCAATTAGGAGCATTTGCTTAGTGGTTATGTCTTGGGAATAAACTTTCTTAAAATCTTTCTTGCGAAAAAGTTTGTGTTGTCAATGATTATTCGTATCTTTGTTGCACGAGAACCCGCCAAGCCTCTCAACGATGCTCAAATGTGCGGGTCGTTTTTGTTTTTTATAGAACCATGACAACAAGGATTCCGTTTATAAAGACTTATTCCACACCACAGGAGTTGGTGCGTTTGCTTAAATTAAGAGGTATGGAGATAAGTGATGAGGAAAGGGCTAAGCATTATCTTTCCCACATTGGTTATTATCGTTTGTCTGCCTATATGTATCCGTTACTCTCTATTCCCAAGGAACGGCATTCTTTCAAGCAGGGCGTAACATTTGGCAAGGTTATGATGCTGTATAGATTTGACAAGAAGCTCCGTATGCTCTTGTTCAATGAGATTGAGAAGATTGAGGTGGCTGTGCGTTGTGCTATTGTGGACTTTGGAACGGAAATGACGGGCAATCCATTCTGGATGACTGATGGTGACGGATTCTCAAACCCTTCAAAGTTCAATCGCTCTTTACGTCTTATTGAAGAGGAGCTAAACCATACCAAAGAGGATTTCATCAATCATTTCAAGGAGACATATAGCAATCAGTATCCTCCGTCATGGATGCTGACAGAGATACTGCCGTTTGGAGTGATCACCAATATTTATTCTAACATCAGGAATAAGAAGATAAAGAAGCGTATTGCCCAATCGTTCGGTCTGCAGATAGCACCTTTTGAGTCATGGCTTACCATTATCGCAGTGGCGCGAAACTCATGTTGCCATCATGCCCGCATTTGGAATAGAATATTCTCTATTCGTGCTACGTTGCCGATGAGAATGTCACGCCCTTGGATTACGTTGCCGACAGATTCACTGAAAGTTTACTTTGATATGTGTGTCATCAAGTACTTCCTTGACATCATATCTCCGGACAATGATATGCTTGATAAGATGAACAGACTTTTTTCCTCGTTTCCTGAAATAGATAAGGCTGCACTCGGCTTTCCTGTAGGTTGGGAGAATGAGCCGCTATGGCAATGATGGGAAGATGATGTGGCAGCCTGTCACTGTTTCTGCTTACATTCATTAAATCAGAAGCTGTCATTATACTGTTATAACGTTTTTTTACTTGATTGTAGGTTCTTTCATCCTTCTTCCGTACTGTTTCCGTCATCTTGTATTTCGCTTTTTCTCCGTGTATACCGTTACATTTCCGGTACAAGCTGGAATCAATCTGACTGACAGCAGTACGAACTGCGGATGAAGTCTGATGCGATTCGTGTTAGAACAGCATACGAAAAAAGAGGAGGTATCATGATTGATACACTCCTCTTCAAGTATTCTGCTTGCGGTTTTATTATCTTTGAAAGACGTGTTTTTTATTCTCTTCTTCCGAAAATGCGCAACAGATAGAGGAAAAGATTGAGAAAATCGAGATACAGGGTCAGTGATCCGAGCAGGGCAAGTTTCTGGCTGTTCTCAGTGACATCGTCGCATGACATCAGCATCTGTTTGATTTTCTGTGAGTCATAAGCCGTGAGTCCTACGAATATAAGCACACCCACGTAGCTGATGATGAGTCCCATCGTTCCGCTTTTCATGAAGATGTTTACTATTGTGGCAATGACAAGCCCTATTAGAGCCATGAAAAGCAGTTTGCCGAACGATGTCAGGTCGGTTTTCGTGAAGTACCCCACAGCTGCCATTACGGCAAACGTTCCGGCTGTGATGAAGAACACTTGCGCGATGGACGACATTGTGTAGACAAGGAATATGGACGACAGCATCATTCCGTTCAGCACGGAGTAGAGCGTGAACAGTAGGGTGGCGGTAGTGAGCGAAAGTCTGTTTATGGCGGAACTGATAATCATTACGAGTGCGAATGTTCCTATTATAATGCCCCACATCAGTCCGCTGTTGGTCGCTATTGCCATTATGAGATTGGGTGAGCTCGCCACGCCGTATGCGGTGATGCCTGTGATTGAAAGGGCAAGTGTCATCCATATGTACACTTTACGCATAAGTGCCGGAAAGGCGGCGGATAATGACAGTTCCCTGTCTTGTGATGAATAATAAAGTCTTTCTCTTTCCATTTCTGTTCTGAATTTTGTTTGTTGTGATATTGCTTTGCAAATATATGCGTTTTTATCATCAGATACAAATTGCGTGCCGTACTTTTTTGTTTTATTAAGCAGTATTTGTTTTTATAGTAAGTGGTCGTTCAAAATAAGTTGCAATCAACTCGCTTGATGCCCGGGAGGCACATCAAAAAATCCGGAGTCGGAACGTGATGGAATGCATCATGGGCGAGGGCTTTGCCTGTCTTATATAAAGTAATGTCGGCGATGGCAAAGATGCGGATTGCATATGATATCTTTTGATGTCGGTAAATGTTGGATACCAACTTATGTATACGGTGCTTGTGTTCCTTGGTTTTGTGACAGTAATGTCAGTGTCTGTCGTGTCTTTGTAAACTGCTTGCGCGCGTATATATATTATAAGGTACAAAATCAATTTGTATAGAGTATTGTGTGAATATCTGTTAAAATCCATTTTAAAACGAAACTTTTTCTTCAAAAGATTTGGATTAAATTGAAAAAGTGTATACCTTTGCATCCGCTTTCAGGAACGAAGTACTGAAGCGAGAAGAAAGAGTTCTTTGAAGAAGATTACATAAAAGACAGAGAAGTAGTACAATGAGCACGGTTCTCCTTGTCTCGTATGAGGGGAGCCAGAGGTAAACGAACCGTCAGATTCGCAAGAATGTGATGTCAGGTGCTTTTTGAACCGAGAATACGGCGGTCCTGGACAGAGCAAACGACGCCTTGCGCTTCTGTTTCTTCGTAAACGGAGGCTGGGGCAGTAAGATATTATACAATGTAGAGTTTGATCCTGGCTCAGGATGAACGCTAGCTACAGGCTTAACACATGCAAGT
>ERZ780208.143-NODE-143-length-77814-cov-12.271518_pt1 | contig 77814 bp, 59 predicted proteins | sample MGYA00511167_ERZ780208 | MGnify/ENA primary metagenome ERZ780208 (study PRJEB29588, sample SAMEA2159202) | human gut metagenome | biome: human gut; feature: human-associated habitat; material: faeces | place: Denmark | collected 2008/2010 ...
CTCGGCAGCCACCGCAGCCGTCATCAGCACCGACCTGTTGGGCGGCGCGGGCATCGAGTTGAAGCACATCCTCATGGTCTGCATCCCCGCCTCGCTGGTGGCCATCATCGTGGCTGCCTGGGTACAGAACCGCATAGGCAAAGAGCTGCACGAAGACGAAATCTACTGCGAGCGCGTGCGCCAGGGGCTGATACGGCCCGAGCAGGACCTCCGTCTGATAGACGAGATGAACAAGAACCCCGACCCCAAGGCCAAGTATGCCGTGCTGGCGTTTCTCACAGGCGTAGTGCTGGTGGTGCTCTTTGGCAGCATCCCCACCATGCGGCCCGCGTTCATGATAGATGGCGAGCTGCACCGCGTCACCATGCCCGAGACCATCGAGATCGTGATGATGTCGACCGCCGCGCTCATCCTCACCGTGAGCAGAGCCAGCGTGCAGACCGCCATCAAGGGCAATGTCTTCGACGCAGGCATGTGCGCCTTGGTCGCCATCTTCGGCATAGCCTGGATGGGCGACACCTTCTTCAACGGCAACCTCGCCTTCTTCAAAGACCACATTGCCACCATCGTCACCCTCTATCCCTTCCTCTTCGCCATAGCCCTCTTCATCATGTCCATCATGCTCTTCTCCCAGGCTGCCACCGTGCGCACCCTCTACCCCTTGGGCATAGGACTCGGCATCCCGCCACTGGCGCTCATCGCGATGTTTCCGGCGGTCAACGGCTACTTCTTCCTGCCCAACTACCCCACCACCGTCGCTGCCATCAACTTCGACCGTACCGGCTCGACGCGTATAGGGCGATTTGTGATTAACCACTCTTTCCAGCTGCCCGGCATCATCACCACCGTGGTCTCCATCGGCGTGGGCTATCTCATCATCCAGTTCATGTAGCACCGTGGCGAGCACTGCCAAACTGCCTGAAACCAAAGAAAAACCGGCAAGGGATAGGTTTTTACAAATAAAGGTTCGTTTTTTATAAAAGGAATATGAACAAATAGGCGTAACTTTGCCCCTGTAAATACCAAGATGATGGTTATACCCATCACAGACACGAATACAAACAATATAACCATTTATATTATGACAGACGAAAAGAAATTCAGAGTAGAGGCCGACCTCTTGGGCGAACTCAACGTTCCCGCCGACGCCCTCTATGGCGTGCAGACACAGCGCGGTATCAACAATTACCACATCTCGCGCAAGACTATGTGTGACTATCCAGACTTTATCATCGCCATCGCGTACGTCAAGCTGGCTGCCGCACAGACCAACCACTCGCTCGGAGTCATCAACGACGAAATCTCGGGCGCCATGGCCGAAGCCTGCCGTGAGATTATCGACGGCAAGTGGCATGAGAACTTCCCCATCGACATGGTGCAAGGCGGTGCCGGTACATCGGTCAACATGAATGCCAACGAGGTGATAGCCAACCGTGCACTCGAAATTCTTGGCCGTCAGAAAGGCGACTACCAGTATGTATCTCCCAACGACCACTGCAACTGTGGCCAGAGTACCAATGACGTCTACCCCACCAGTATACGCCTTGCGCTTATCCGCATGAACCTCCATCTGGTCAAGGCATTGACCGGACTCATCAGCGCCTTCCGCTACAAGGGCGAAGAGTACACCGACACCATCAAGATGGGTCGCACACAGCTGCAGGACGCCGTGCCTATGACTGTGGGTCAGGAGTTCAAGGCCTACGCCAACAACCTGGAAGAGGAAATCCTCAACCTGGAGCGCAACGTGAAACTGCTGCACGAAATCAACATGGGCGGTACTGCCATCGGTACCGGTCTCAACGCCGTGCCTGGCTTTGCCAAGCTCTGCGCAGCCAATCTGAGCAAGCTCACCGGTGAGAATTTCATCTCGGCCAGTGACCTCGTAGAGGCTACGCCCGATACCGGCGCCTATGTGAGCTATTCGTCAGCGCTAAAGCGTCTTGCCATCAAGCTCTCTAAAATCTGCAACGACCTGCGACTCATGGCTTCAGGTCCCCGCTGCGGTCTCAACGAAATCAACCTGCCTCCCAAGGCTCCCGGTTCATCCATCATGCCCGGCAAGGTGAACCCCGTCATCCCCGAGGTAACCAACCAGGTCTGCTTCAAGGTCATCGGCAACGACACCACCGTGAGCTTCGCCGCCGAAGCCGGCCAGCTGGAGCTCAACGTGATGGAGCCTATCATCACAGAGAGCCTCTTCGAGAGCCTCACTTGGCTGAGGAATGTCATCGAGACCCTTACCGAAGAGTGCATCCTCGGTATCACCGTCAACAAGGAACACTGCTACGAGATGGTCAAGAACAGCATTGGCATCGTGACCGCCCTGAACCCCATCATCGGCTACAAGAAGAGCTCGATGGTAGCCAAGGAAGCCCACGATACCGGCCGCTCGGTCTATGACATCGTTATCGAGAAGGGACTTATGACCAAGGAAGAGCTGGACAAAGCCCTCGACCCCAAGGAGATGCTCCAGTCGCACAAGTTTACGCTGAAGTAATGTAATCCCAATATATATGTATGTAAAGAGCCTGTAGGCCGACACCCCTCATTCTCTCGGGGGTTAGGCTTGCAGGCTTGTTTTGTTTCAGGATGGCTGCGGCGGGCACAGCGATGACTCGCAGGGAGCCATCGAGGGTCTATCGGTTGCGATAGGCTATGGGCGTCATGCCCGAGCGCTGCTTGAAGAAGTTGGTGAGGGCACTCTGGTCGCTGAAGTTCAAGTGGTCGGCTATCTCGCCCATAGTCATGTCGGTCTGGGTAAGCATATTGCAGATTTCCTTGTAGAGCAGCGAGGTGACATGGTCATTGATGGTAGAGCCGCTTATCTCCTTGACCAGCCGGGAGAGATAAGGGGCAGACAGATTGAGCTTGTCGGCATAGAAACGTATCTGGCGTTCCTTGCGGAAGTTGCGATAAAGATGGTGGAGGAACACTTCGTAGACCGCCTTCTTATGACCCAAGTCGTGGGAGATAGAGCGCTGCGTGTAGGGCAGCTCGTCGATGATGAGGCGCAGCACGTTGACCATGCTCTGTATCATCTCTATCTTGTTGATGTGCTGGTGGCGCACGATATCGCGCATGAAGTGGAAGATATCCTGCATGCTCTTGTATTTCTCGTCGGTGAGGCGGTAGTGTGAGGCATGCGGCGCAAACGACTCGTCGACCAGCACGCACTCGGCCTCGAAGTCGGGCGACACATCGTGCAGCTGCGCCGTGTCGCGGACCGACACCACCAGGAGCGAAGCCCGAGAGAGTACCGCATCGGGCCCCTCGCCGTCGGCGTCGACGAGCCGGCAGCTGCCCCGCTCCACCAGCAGCAGCTTGGTGAAGAGCGTGTGCTCGGCCATCATTTCGACGAGCGTCGCGCCCTCCCCGGCTGTGACAGCCAAGTGGGCGGCATAGGCACCAAATATATCGCTGAGATGATATTGGGTGGCAAAATCCTCCAGGTTGTATATCTTCTGGTTCATGCCATTAGAGTCTTCATGGTCAGAGGCGCTTGCTGCATGGCTGCACGGCAATTCCGCAACGGAGAGCGGGCCGGCGCCCCCGACATTTGGGGCAAAAGTAACAATAAAATCGCAGAAACAGGCGGCTTTGGCGCCTATTTTTACGTTATCCCCCTCAATTCTTACTTCCGAAGTCATGGCGGCTGTCGCCGAGGGCATCTCGGCGACCCTCGTGACCATCCCGACGACCGCCGAGATGACCTCGGCGGCAGCACCGACAATCATAAAGACGGCAAAAGCGAGCACGAAGTTAACAAAAATCACCGCAAATCATGACAAATGTCAGAAAAACAGGCAGTAAAGTGATATTTCTGGAGTAAATACATGGTTATTTTGTAATATTTTGTTACCTTTGCGCCACCCAAAATGATAATTTCTGCCATCTTCGGCATCACCACAGTGAAAAGAGACTGCCCGGAGAGGGCAAACTTACGGATAATGAGGAAAGAAACAAATCTAAAACAGAACGATATGACAAAAAAACTACTCATGATGGCAATGCTCCTTTCAGCATTTGCCTTTGCAGTTCCGGCATCGGGCCAGGACGACAATGTGACCGTGGTAATCGACGAGAACTTCGACTCCTTCACCGAGGGTAGCGAAGACGCTCCCGCCACTACCGACATCGGCGGCTACAGCGGCAAGCTCAAGAAACTGGGCTGGAGCAGCAGCTGCACCAAGGTCTATGAGGCCGGCGGCAAACTCAAGGTTGCCGGTTCGGGAGTTCTCGAGACTGGCAATCTGAAGAAAGCAGTATCTACCCAGGTGCTCAAGATTACAGCCCGTGTGCGTGCCGCAGCCGACTACGGAGAAGCCATTACCTTCGCTTTGGGCTACTCTATCAAAAAGCAGGTGGTCTTCAACGACAACAAGTGGCATAACGTGACATTATATGTAGGCTCTGTGTCATCCAGCTCGAGATTAAAGATTACCCCGCTGTTTGAAGGCTTCTTCATCGATGAAATCAAGGCTGTCACCAGCCCCACTATCGTGGCTGTACCCGTGCCCGAGCTGCCCTCACAGGCCGACGGCGTGTCTTTTACCGCCAAGTGGTCACACGACCGCACCAATGCCGACTATCTGCTCGACGTATACTCCAAGGCCGACAATGGTTCCAAAGAGTATGTCCTCAAGGACGAGGTGGTAAAGCCCTTAACACAATACGTATCAGACGTCACCAAGAAGGTAGAGGGTCTGGACGCCAGCAAGACCTACTACTATACTGTGCGCAGCCGCAACAAGAACGGCAACGTATCGGACTACTCTAACGAGATTCAGGTCATCCGCGTGCTCAAGAGCATCGACGCCCCCAAGGCCATCGCTGCCACAGGCGTGACAGCCACCTCCTTCAGAGCCAACTGGGAGGCTGTGGCTGAGGCGAAGAGATATGCCGTGAACCTGACCAAGACCAAGACGCTGCAGGCAGCCACCACGGTCAAGGTGCTGGACGATGACTTTGCCAAGGTGACCAAGGGCTCGCTGGAGAGCGTGGAGTTCGGATTGATGAGCGAGTTTGATACCTATACCAAAGCTCCCGGATGGAGTGCAGTAGACTTTGCCCTGGCTTCGGGACACTTGGTACTGTCACCCTATAGCAAGACAAGTTCGCTGACCACACCCAAACTGGATCTCACAGCCGACAACGGCGCTTGCACCGTGAACTTCAACATGGCAGAGGGCGCCTATGGCTCATACACCTCTGGCAACAAGGTCACCGTGAGCCTCTATGACACCAACCCCAACGTCGACGGATTTGAGGGCACACCTCTGGAGAGCAAGACCGTGACCACCAACAAGGGATTTGCCGACTACAAGGTAGAGTTTACCAAGGGCGCAGCCACATCGTACATCATGTTCTCGTACGAGAACGGTGGCACCAACAACAAGATATTCTTCGACGCCATCAACGTGGAGCAGAAGATGCCTGCCGGTGCTAAGGTGACCACTGCGATAAGCGTCAACGAGACCGAAGATACCTACTACGACTTCACCATCGACTCGCCCGAGGACAACACCGTATACAGCTATACCGTGAACGCCATCGGACAGACCGTAGTAGACGGCGAGCTGGCCGACTTGTACTCCAACGAGTCTAACAAGATAGAGGTGAGTCTGAGTGGTTCGGTAGGCATCGACAACGTGGACAACCAGGGCGACGTAGTGGTCAAGGCCGACAACGGCACCATCAGCGTAAGCCTCGCCACAGCCGGCCGCATAGCCATGTACGACCTCACTGGCCGTCTGATTGCCCAGACCTATGGCAAGGCCGGCGCCAACACTCTGAGCGTGGCCCAGCGCCAGGTGGTAGTGGTTCGCGCCGCCAACAAGTCATTCAAACTGGCACTTTAATAACCCCCTATAAATAATAAAGGTAGTCCGCACGCCCACAGAGGCACGGACTGCCTTTTTCAAATTTAATCCCAATGATACGCAGATTATCCATTCTTTTCCTGCTCATAGCAGTGACCGTGGGCCACATGATGGCCAATCCCGTCACCCAAGCCCAGGCAGAGCAGATGGCACGCAGCTTCATCACACAGCGCCCCAACGCCTCTGCCAAGACTGTGCTGCGCCACATGGCTGTGGCAAAATCGGGTGCCAAGGAGATACAACCCTACTACGTGTTCAATGCCGGCGATGACGAGGGCTTTGTCATCGTCTCGGGCGAGGACCGCTTTGCCAATGTCATAGCCTATGCCGACCGCGGCCGCTTCACCCTCGACGGCGCACCTGCAAGCCTGCGCTCGTGGATGGAACTCTACGCGCGCTACGTGGAAGCCTACTGGCACAACGACTCGCTGGCTGCCGATACCCCGGCACGCGCCGGCGCCAAAGTGGTGGTGGCTCCGCTGCTCGACAACATACGCTGGGGTCAGGACGCACCCTTCAACGACATGTGTCCCACCTATAGCGACGGAGGCAAGACCGTGCACTACTACACAGGCTGTGTGGCTACGGCAGCTACGCAGATTATGCGCTACTACAAATATCCCACCCGCGGAACAGGCGAGAAGACCTGCACCGTGAAGGGTATAGAACTCTCTGCCAACTTCGGCGAGACCACCTATGACTGGGACAACATGCTGGCTTACTACAAGCGCAACGGCATATTCTCCATCGCCCAGCGCGACGCTGTGGCTAAACTGGCAGCCCACTTCGGCGTGGCTGTAGAGATGGAATACGAGAAGGCTGGCAGCGGCGCCTCGCCCATGATGGTGCCCGGCGCGCTGAAGAACTATTTCGGCTACGACAAGCACGTCACCCTGCGCAAGCGCAGCTACTACGGTACCACCGCGTGGATGAATATCATCAAGGCTGAGCTGGACGCCGGACGCCCCGTCTACTACGGCGGTGCGAGCGATGCCGGACAGGGTGGCCACGCCTTTGTCTGCGACGGATATGATGACAACGGCTATGTGCACATCAACTGGGGATGGTATGGCGACAGCAACGGATACTTCCTCGTAAACCGTCTGAACCCCTCGGACTTGGGTGAAGGCGGCGGAAGCGGTGGCTACAACCGCGACCAGGAGATGGTGACGGGCATACGGCCTGCCACCGAGAGCGAAGGCGATGTGGAACTGCCTCTCTATGGCAGCGTGAGACTCTCTATCACTCCCTATGGCGGCAACTCGTTCAGCCTGATGACCATCCTCGAAAACCTCGATACCGACGACTTCGACGGTGCTCTGGCAGCTGTCATCACCCAGAACGGCGTCATCAAGAAGGTGCTCAAGGAGGAAAGCCTCAACGTGAAAGGCTATGCTGGCAGCAAGTCGGGAACAGCCTATGTGACCATGCGCGACATCACCGCTACAGCCGACGGACTGGCTGACGGCGCATACGAAATCCGCTTTGCCTACAAGGCCAAAGGCGCCAAGACATGGCAGGTGGTGCGCCACTATACGGGCTTCCCCAGATATGTAGACATGACCGTAGAGGGCGGCAAGGTGGTGCTGGGAGAGGTTCACGCCGTGACACCACGCGTAAAACTGCTCGCCCCAATCACATGCAACAACGAGATACACGCCGGCGGAGCTGCGCTCTTCAGAGTGAAGCTGCACAACGGCAGCGATGATATGCAACTGAAATCGGTGGTGGTGGCGATGACCTCGAAAGCCAACCCCGAGGAGGTAATCACCGGCAAGATTTCGGCAAGCGTATACGAGGAGAGCGACTATAACGCCACGGTGCTCGTGGCTCTGCCAGAGACTGCCACACCGGGCAGCTACACCGTCACAGCCTATGCCGAGGGCTACGAGGCATATCCCTTTGACGACAGCGCCGTAGGCCGCACCGAGGTAGAGGTGCTCGACAAGACCTCAGAGCCCATCCTGGGCGTCACCCAGCGCATGGAATGGACCACAAACGACGCTGCCCAAACCCTGAAGCAGGGCGATATGCTCATGCTGGGCTTTGCGGTGCGCAACTTCGGCGCTGCGGGCAAGGCTGGAGTGGTAACCCGTCTGCAGGATGTCAATGACCCCGAGCGCAGCTACGTGCTGCGTCAGACCGACTATACCTTCAAACAGGGCGAAGAGAAGACCTTCACACTGGGACGCTATCTCAACATCGACGCCGGCACCTATACACTCGCCGTGACAGCCGTCGGCGAGAACGGCAAGGCGCTCACCATCGCCCAGCCCGAAGTGAAGACCACTGTCACCATAGCCCCCAACAGCGAACTGGCGATTAAGGTGAAGAGCATGAAGCTCGACAACGTGCTCTCGCCCGGCAAGAAATCTGCCGGCCAACTGGTGGTACACCTTAATAAAGACTATTCCAACTATGTCTATCTGCGTCTGCGCCAGTTTACCAATACCGGCGGCGAACTCGTATTGATGAAGCGCATCACCAATGGAAAGGCCGGTGATGACGTGACCTTCAACTTCAACTACACCCCCACCGTGGCTGTAGGCACCTATATGCCTATGGTGGAGTATAAGTCGGAGAGCGGCTCGTATGTGGGTGCCGACGGACTGGCCAACTACTACCGCGAAATAAGCGTGGTGGATGCCACAGGAGTGGATGAAATCACAACAGAGGCTTCGGCTGCGGGAGCAACCATAAGCTGCCGCGAGGGCGTGGTAAGCGTAAGCACCGCCGAGGGCGTCAGCGTGGTAAGGCTGAGCGTAGCCTCGACCGCCGGAGCCACCGTATGGAGCGGAAAGGCAAACCAGGCCGACCTGAACAGCCTGCCCCATGGAGTATATGTCGTGAGCGTTTATACCAATAGAGGTACCGTAACCCGCAAGGTGTGTCTGTAAAGGCCCACCCTGCGAGTAACCCAAATAAACAAGGGATGCCACTCAGTGAGCGGCATCCCTTTTCTACGTTAGTATGTTATGAAAAATTTGAGAGAAAATAGAAACTTCACAGTTTCATTCTTTTGTTTTACTAAACATGATTTTATAGAGAAAGCATAGAAATTATCTTTTCATAATCGGCGTCGTACAGACCTCGGAAGGCTGCACATTGGACTGCGGCATAGTGTCGAGCACAGCCGAGTCGGCTCTTGCCACCGAGTGCATCTGCTGGATGCGGTTGTAGTTGGTGGCTCCGCTGCCGATAACAGGACCATTGTTGTCAAACGACATCTGGAAGGCGTTGCTCAACGTGAGGATGATGGCCACCACGGCAGCTGCCTTGAAGAGAGGTCTCAACCGCTGGGTCATAGTAATGACGCGGGCCTTGACCTGCTTGGGCTCTTCGGTCATGGCGAGCATACGGGCGTCGAAATCGTCGCCCAGCACGTCGGTCTTGGGCTCGGTGGCCTCGTAGACGAAGAGTGCCTGGTACTTGGCCAGCTCGGCAGGTACAGACTTCTGACTGAAGAAAGCCTTGAGAATGCTTTCTTCTTCGACCGTAGTCTCACACGCCCAGTAGCGCTCCAGCAATTGTTTGATATAGTTATAGTCCATAATTGTCAAAATCATTAAATTTCTGCTTGATGGTCTGGCGGGCTCGGAAGATACTGACCTTGACCTGCTCCTCGCTTATCTCCATCATGCGAGCAATTTCCTTGTACGTTTTCCCTTCAAAATCGCGCAGCTGCATACACATACGCTGCTTGTCGGGAAGAGCATTGACCAGGCGATGAACCAGCTCGACTCTGTCGCTTTGCGCCGCTCTCTCATCGGGAGTCGACGCGCTGTCGGCCTTGTCTTCCGGCAAATCGGGGGTGGAATCGCTGAGGTGGGAGCTCTTTCGTATGTAATCCAACGCTAAGTTCTTGCAGATGGTAGTACAGAAAGCCTCTATAGACTCTATCTCGCTCCACGTGTCGCGTCTGTTCCACACCTTAATCATCGTTTCCTGCACGATATCCTCCGCTTCGGCCTTGTCAAGCGTAATGCGGAGCGCCACTCTGAAAAGCATATTCTTCAGGGGGAGTATATCGTCGCGAAAACTGATAATCTTCATCGTTGCTCTATTAATAAGACGTTTGTTGGAAACTAAAGTTACAGTTATGGGGATATTTTTTCGATTTTAACACTTAACGGATAATTGTTCCCTGTTGGCCGTCGATGGCATCGGCTTGGGTGATGACCACCCTGGCGACGCCCTCGTCGATGGCTGCGAGCGCATTCTCTACCTTGGGAATCATGCCGCCGGCTATCACGCCATCGGCCACGTATCTATCGAAGTCGGCGCGGGTGATGGTGGGTATCACGCTATTGTCGTCGTCGGGGTTGCTCAGCACGCCGCGCTTCTCGAAGGCGTAGACGAGCGTGACCTCGTAGTCGCGGGCCACCGCGCAAGCCACCGTCTTGGCGATGGTGTCGGCATTGGTATTGAGGATATGGCCTTGGCCGTCGTGGGTGAGTGGCGCCACCACTGGGGTGACTCCCGACTCGACCAGCCGGGCTATCATCTGACCGTCGGCAGCATCGACATCGCCTACGAAGCCATAGTCGACGCCGTCCTTGACCGGACGCTTATGGGCACGGATGATATTGGCATCGGCGCCGGTGAGGCCGATGGCATTGACGCCTACGGCTTGCAGTCCAGCCACGACATTCTTGTTGACCAGTCCGCCATAGACCATCGTGACCACTTCGAGCATGGCTGCGTCGGTGATGCGTCGGCCGCCCACCATAGTCGTCTTGATGCCCAGCGCCTCGGCTACCTTGGTAGCGCGACGCCCGCCGCCATGCACCAGAATCTTGCGGCCCGGGATGGCGGCAAAGTCGGTGAGCAGACGGCTGAGCGCCGTGGCGTCTTCGACCACGGCACCGCCGACCTTGACCACCGTTATTGCTGTTTTGTTGTCTTTCATCATTTATTCCAGATAGGTATATCCATAAAGTCCAGAGCGATAGTTGGACAGGAACTCCTTGCCCTCCTCGAGCGAGATTTTACCGTTCTTGACGCTCTTGGTCACCCAAATCTCGAGCTGGCGCACCAGCTTCTTCGGGTTGTACTGCACGTAGTCGAGCACCTCCTCGACGGTCTCGCCATCGATAATCTGGTCGATGTGGTAGTGACCGTCCTTGACGCTGACGTGCACGGCGTTGGTGTCGCCAAAGAGGTTGTGCATGTCGCCGAGTATCTCCTGATAGGCACCCACAAGGAAGACGCCGAGGTAGTAAGGCTCGTTGCGGCGCAAGGCATGGAGGGGCAGCACATGAGAGAGGTGCCCCTCCTTGACGAAGTTGGCTATCTTGCCATCCGAGTCGCAGGTGATATCCTGCAGGGTTGCGTTGCGCGTAGGCCGTTCGGTAAGACGCTGAATGGGCATTATGGGGAACAGCTGGTCGATGGCCCACGAGTCGGGGAGGCTCTGGAACAGCGAGAAGTTGCAGAAATACTTGTCGGCGAGCAGCTTGTCGATATTGCGCAGCTCTTCGGGCACGTGCTTCATCTGCTTGGAGAGCGTATTGATTTCATGGCATACGCTCCAGTACATGCTCTCAATCTCGGCACGGGTCTTGAGGTCTACGATGCCATGAGAGAAGAGCTCGAGGGCCTCGTCGCGTATCTGCTCGGCATCGTGCCAGTCTTCGAGCATATTCTTGGAGTTGAGGTTGTCCCATATCTCGTAGAGGTCCTTGACCAGCTGGTGGTCGGAGTCCTTGGCCTCAAACTCCTCGGGCATCTCGGGCAGGCTGGCGGTCTCGAGCACGTCGATAACCAGTACCGAGTGGTGTGCCGTGAGCGACCGGCCGCTCTCGGTGATGATGTTGGGATGGGCTATGTCGTTCTTGTTGGCTGCGTCGACGAAGGTATAGACACAGTCGTTGACATACTCCTGGATAGAGTAGTTGACCGAGCTCTCGCTGTTGGCCGAGCGGGTGCCGTCGTAGTCCACTCCCAGTCCGCCGCCACAGTCGACGAAGTCCACGTTGTACCCCATCTTGTGTAGGTTGATGTAGAACTGAGCCGCCTCACGCAGCGCGGTCTGTATACGTCGTATCTTGGTAATCTGGCTGCCAATGTGGAAGTGGATAAGACGAAGGCTGTCGTGCAGCCCCTTCTCATCAAGGATGCGCAGGGCGTCGAGGAGCTCCGAACTGGTAAGTCCGAACTTCGACGCATCGCCTCCGCTCTCGGCCCATTTGCCCGAACCGCTCGATGCGAGCTTGATGCGTATGCCCAGGTTAGGCTTCACGTTGAGCTTCTTGGCTGCGCGGGCGATGATGTCAAGCTCGTTGAGCTTCTCGACAACGATAAAGATGCGCTTTCCCATCTTCTGGGCCAGCAGAGCCAACTCGATATAGCTCTGGTCCTTGTATCCGTTGCAGATGATGAGCGAGTCGCTCTGGCACTGCACGGCTATCACGGCGTGGAGCTCGGGCTTGGAACCCGCCTCAAGTCCCAGATTGAACTTGCGGCCGTGCGAGATGATTTCCTCGACCACCGGCTGCATCTGGTTGACCTTGATGGGATAGATAATAAAGTTCTGTGCCTTGTACTCATACTCCTCAGCCGCCCGCTTGAAGCAGTTGGCGGTCTTCTCGATACGGTTGTCGAGGATATCGGGGAATCTGAGCAGCAGCGGGGGCGTCACGTCGCGCAGCGACAGCTCATCTACAATCTCGCGCAAGTCTATCTGGGCTTCATCCTTACAGGGAGAGACGCTGACGTTGCCTTCCTCGTTGATGTCAAAGTAAGAAGCTCCCCAGCCTTTGATGTTATACATCTCGCGAGAGTCTTCGATGCTCCATTTCTTCATATTCCAAGTTCGTTTTTTAGTTGTTGGGTGGTAAAATGTATCTTCTTAAAATCGTCCATGACGCTTACGTCGATGGTATAGTGGGCTTTGGTGTAGTAGGGTTCGCGCTCGGCGAGCTGGCGGGTTATGTACTGGCGCACCTCTTCGGGCGTTTTGTTGAGCAGCAATGGTCTCACGGTGTGTCCCATGCTCAGATGCTTGTACAGCACGTCTGGCGACGCCTTGAGATAGACCGTTGCGCCCTGGCGGTTGAGGTAGTCCATGTTGTCGAAGAAGCAGGGAGTGCCGCCACCACAACTGATGATGACGTCCTCAAACTCTGCCACCTCGTGGAGCATATTGTGCTCGATGCGGCGGAACCCTTCCTCGCCGCGCTCGTCAAAGATTTCCTTGACGGTGTGGTGCATACGGCTCTCGATATACCAGTCGAGGTCGTAGAACCTCATCCCCATGTCGCGGGCAAGCGCATTGCCAAGCGTGGTCTTGCCCGCGCCCATATATCCTATAAGAATAATACGCGTGGGGGTCATTTCTTGCGGCGAGCTTTGGGTTCGGGGGCTTTGTCTACGATTTCCTTGCACTCGGCGTAGGTAAGTTGGGCGGCGCGCTCATGCAGGCTCTTCGGCAGACGATAGTTCTTGCCGTCGCAGGTGATATAGGGACCGAAGCGGCCGTTGAGCACCTGCATCGTGGAGTCTTCTTCAAACGACTTGATGTGGCGTTGGCGCTCCTGCTCGCGCTTCTCGGCGATGAGCTTGATGGCATCGGCGAGCGTTACTGTCATCGGATCCATCTCTTTAGGCAGTGATACATACTTGCCGTCATGCTGAACGTAGGGACCGAAACGACCTGAGCCGATGGTGACGATGTCTCCTTCGTACTCGCCGATATTGCGGGGCAGACGGAACAGCTCGAGAGCCTCGTCGAGGGTGATGGTCTCGATGCTCTTGCCCGACGGCAGCTGCGCAAAGCGTGGCTTCACCTCGTCGTCGGCGCTGCCTATCTGCACTACAGGGCCAAAGCGTCCTATCTTGACGAATACCGGACGATGGGAAAGAGGGTCTACACCCAGTTCGCGCTCACCTGCCTTATGCTCCGAGCGGGCGTTCATCACCTTGCGCACGGTGGGCTCGAAGTGGTGGTCGAAGTTGTGCATCATACTGGTCCACTCTTCGTGTCCTTCGGCTATCTGGTCAAACTGGCTCTCCACCTTGGCGGTGAAGTTGTAGTCCATAATCTCGGGGAAGTGCTCCATCAGGAAGTCGTTGACCACGGTACCGATGTCGGTGGGCAGCAGCTTGCCCTTCTCCTTGCCTGCCACCTCGGTGCGGGTCTTCGATACGATGCGGCTGGCGCTCAGCGTGTCGGTCACGTACTGCCGCTCTTCGCCCGCCTTGTCTCCCTTGACCACATACTCGCGCTGCTGGATGGTAGAGATGGTCGGCGCGTAGGTAGAGGGTCGTCCTATGCCCAGTTCTTCGAGCTTCTTGACCAGGCTGGCCTCGGTATATCTCACGGGGCCTTGTGAATATTTCTCTGTCGATGTGATGGTCTTGCGTTCCAGAAGGTCTCCGGCAGAGAGGGCAGGCAGAGTGTTGCCGCCTTCATTGTCCTGGTTCTCGTCGTCGGTAGACTCGTGATAGACCTTGAGGAATCCGTCGAAGGTAACCACCTCGCCGTCGGCGATGAACTTCTCCTCCTGTCCGTCGATGTCTATCGTCACTACCGTCTTCTCTATCTCCGACTCAGCCATCTGCGATGCCACGGTGCGTTTCCATATCAGGTCGTAGAGACGGCGCTCCTGCACGGTGCCCTCGATGGTCTGCTCCGATATATAGGTAGGACGTATGGCCTCGTGGGCTTCCTGCGCGCCCTTGCTGTGGGTGTGGAAGTTGCGGGTGTAGCTGTACTCGGCTCCCCAGAGCTGGGTGATGGCGTCGCGGCTGGCTGCCAGAGCGAGCTTGGACAGGTTTACGCTGTCGGTACGCATGTAGGTGATTCGTCCGTTCTCGTAGAGATGCTGCGCCACCATCATGGTCTGGGTCACGGTATATCCCAGCTTGCGGGCGGCCTCCTGCTGCAGCGTAGAGGTAGTGAAGGGAGGTGCGGGCATACGCTTGAGCGGCTTCTTGCTTACCGAACCAACGGTAAACTGGGCCTTGCGGCAGCGCTCCAGGAATGCTACAGCCTCTTCGCGGGTGGCAAAGCGCTTGTCGAGTTCGGCTTTGACCTCGGCGATGTGGCCTTCGGCCTGGGGCACGGTGAAGACGGCGCTCACGCGATAGTAGGGCTCGCTCACGAAGGCCTGTATCTCGCGCTCGCGCTCAACGATGAGTCTTACAGCCACGCTCTGCACGCGTCCGGCAGACAATGCGGGCTTCACCTTGCGCCACAATACGGGCGAAAGCTTGAATCCCACGAGTCGGTCGAGCACTCGTCGTGCCTGCTGGGCATTGACGAGGTTCATGTCGAGATGACGGGGATGCTCGATGGCATCAAGGATGGCGGTGGGGGTAATCTCGTGGAATACGATGCGGTTGGTATTGTCCTTGTCCAGGCCCAACACCTCACACAGATGCCAACTGATGGCCTCTCCCTCGCGGTCTTCATCGGATGCCAACCACACGCGCTGTGCCTCCTTGACCTGCTTCTTGAGCTCGCTCACCAACTTGCGTTTCTCCTCGGGTATCTCGTAATCGGGCTCCATCGTCTTCTCGTTGATGGAGAGCGTCTTCTTTTTCAGGTCACGTATGTGGCCGAAACTTGACATGACCTTGTAGTCCTTGCCAAGAAACTTCTCTATGGTTTTAGCCTTTGCGGGGCTCTCTACAATCACCAAATTCTCGTGCATAGTAAATCATATTTGTTATTTGAAGCGCAAAAGTAGACAAAAAAATCGCTTATACCTTATTATATAGGTGTTTTTTTGATTTTTTTAAGGATTGCGGCGCTTCTCGCCATGACAAAGCCCACTTGGGCGACTATCAGCACGGGCAACGAGGGCATTACGGCGGGGCGCGAGATGACCTCCTCCTGCCCCGTCGGTATGGCATAAATCGCGGCGATGAACCTCATGCTGATTTCAGGGTCTGAAACGGTCGTTACAAACCATGATTTCAGCGTTGCACAACCCGATTTCTGTATTGCACATCACGATTTCTGCATTGCACGCCACGAACTCTGTTTTACTTTGACCTCCATATGTTTTGACAATACTCTCCGGCGCGCCGCGGTGGCAAAAATCGTGGCAGAAAATGACCTCCTTCGCGACGGAAAAATCTACGGCGTCAGCGAGGGTCATCACGGCTCTCGCAGAGGTACCCTCCACGCTCACCGGGACGCCCTCCACGCTCGCCAAGGTACCCTCCACAGGTGCCGAGGTCATCAGCTTCTGGAGGAAGGTGGATAGGGAGTGGCGAAAGGTGGGTGGAGGATGAGGGAAGGTGACAAGAGGCTATGGGGAGGTGGGCGGAAGGTGAGGGAAAGTGGATAGTGGTTGTGGGAAGGTGAGCGGAGGCGGCGGGAAGTGGATGGGGACACCCTTGGCGACTGGCATCTACGACGCGAGAATGGTGGGGGTTGGGCGGTCTTTGGCTGCCTTGTCCGTCGTAGACGGAGGGGGAAGAGGCAGAAATCGCTGTTTTTTAGCGTAAAATAACAATAAAAGGCGCAGATTGTTCGTTTGTTATCATTTTATTGGCTATCTTTGCACGGAAATTTAAAAATGGCTCATTTCGACCACATCACGAGTAGGAAGAAAGGGATTTTTAGATGCAAAAATTAAAACAATAACATTTTTTAGATGAACGTAATTACGAAAACAGTTCAATTGCCTGATGGAAGAACCATCACAATTGAGACCGGAAAGGTTGCAAAACAGGCTGACGGTGCCGCAGTACTCCGTATGGGCAACACCGTGCTTTTGGCAACTGTTTGTGCAGCTAAGGACGCAGTTCCGGGTACAGATTTTATGCCTTTGCAAGTAGATTATCGCGAGCAGTACAGTGCCGCAGGCCGTTTCCCCGGCGGTTTCACCAAGCGTGAAGGCAAGGCAAGTGACAACGAGATTCTTACCTCTCGTCTGGTCGACCGTGCCCTCCGTCCCCTCTTCCCCTCCAACTACCATGCTGAAGTGTATGTACAGGTTATGCTGCTCTCTGCCGACGGTGTAGACCAGCCCGACGCTCTTGCCGGTTTTGCCGCATCAGCCGCTATGGCCTGCTCCGACATTCCCTTCGAGCACACTATCTCTGAGGTTCGCGTAGCCCGCATCAACGGCGAGTTTGTCATCAACCCCACCTTCCAGCAGATGGAAGAGGCCGATATGGACTTGATGGTAGGTGCCACCAAGGACAACATCATGATGGTGGAAGGCGAGATGAAGGAAGTATCTGAGCAAGACCTCATCGGCGCCCTCAAGGCTGCTGCCGAGGCCATCAAGCCTATGTGCGAGCTGCAGGACGAGCTGTCCAAGGAACTGGGCAAGGACGTGAAGCGCGAGTACTGCCACGAGGTCAACGACGAAGAGCTGCGCGAGCAGATCAAGAGCGAGCTCTACGCCCCCGTATACGATGTCAACAAGCAGGCGCTGGAGAAGCACGCCCGTATGGACGCCTTCGACAAGATTATCGCCGACTTTATGGAGAAATATGACGCCGCCCATGCCGACCTCTCTGCCGACGAGCTCGAGGAAAAGCATGCCGAGGCCACACGCTACTACGACGATGTGATGCGCGATGCCATGCGCCGCTGCATCCTCGACGAGGGCAAGCGTCTCGACGGTCGCAAGACTACCGACATCCGCCCCATCTGGTGTGAAGTGTCTCCGCTGCCCATGCCCCACGGTAGCGCCATCTTCCAGCGCGGTGAGACCATGTCGCTCTCTACCTGTACTCTGGGTACCAAGCTCGACGAGAAGCTGGTAGACGACGTGCTGCAGAGAGGCTATCAGCGATTCCTGCTCCACTACAACTTCCCTCCCTTCTCTACCGGTGAGGCCAAGGCTCAGCGCGGTGTAGGCCGTCGCGAGATTGGTCACGGCCATCTGGCATGGCGCGGTCTGAAGGACATGATTCCCGCCGACTTCCCCTACACCGTACGTCTGGTAAGTCAGATTCTGGAGTCTAACGGCTCTTCGTCTATGGCTACCGTATGTGCCGGTACGCTGGCTCTGATGGATGCCGGTGTGCCTATGAAGAAGCCCGTTTCGGGTATCGCCATGGGTCTTATCAAGAACCCCGGTGAGGACAAGTACGCCATCCTGAGCGATATCCTCGGCGATGAGGACCACCTGGGCGACATGGACTTCAAGACCACTGGTACCAAGGACGGTCTTACTGCCACTCAGATGGACATCAAGTGCGACGGTCTGAGCTTCGAGATTCTCGAACAGGCCCTGATGCAGGCTAAGGCCGGCCGCGAGCACATCCTCAACTGCATGATGGAGACCATCTCCGAGCCTCGTGCCGAGATGAAGCCTCAGGTTCCACGCATCGTTGCCTTCGAGATACCCAAGGAGTTTATCGGTGCTGTGATTGGCCCTGGTGGCAAGATTATCCAGCAGATGCAGGAAGATACCAATACCACCATCACCATCGACGAGGTTGACGGCGTAGGCAAGGTACAGGTATCTGCTCCCAACAAGGACGCTATCGACGCCGCTCTCGCCAAGATCAAGGCCATCGTGGCCATTCCCGAGGTGGGCGAGGTCTACGAGGGTACCGTACGCTCTATCATGCCCTATGGCTGCTTCGTAGAGATACTGCCCGGCAAGGACGGTCTGCTGCACATCAGCGAGATTGACTGGAAGCGCCTGGAGACTGTAGAGGAAGCCGGCATCAAGGAAGGCGACAAGATCAAGGTCAAGTTGCTCGAAATAGATCCCAAGACCGGCAAGTACAAGCTGTCACGTCGTGTGCTGCTCGAGAAGCCCGAAGGCTATGTAGAGCGCGAGCGTCGTCCTCGTCGCGATGGCGAGCGCCGCGGTCACGGACAGCGTCAGCCCCGTCACAACGACAATCAGGAGTAATCCCTGACAGAGGATTTTCATTGACATATGAGCCACTGCTTTGCCTATAGCGCAAGCAGTGGCTCTTTTAGTTGGCCGACACGGATAAAATATAAGCCAAATGATTTGGCATTGAGGGTGAAAAGATGTACTTTTGCAATAAAATATAACCTAAATGAAAAAATTATTCGTATTGATTTTCATGGCGGCGCTCACGATGGCCGCCACGGCGCAGCAGGAACCGCAGTATATCTCCTCTTTCAAGTATGACAAGCGTGTCCACGACTTCGGTACCATCAAGGAGAAAGACGGCAAGGTGAGCCATACCTTCACATTTACCAACACCAGCATACTGCCGGTGGTCATCAGCGACGTCAACTCGTGGTGTGGATGTACCACCGCCGAATATACCAAGACCCCCATCCTGCCCGGCAAGACCGCCAAGGTGACGGTGACGTTCAACCCGCTGTCGCGCCCAGGCAAATTCAGCAAGGAGGTGGTGTTAAACCTCGACGGCAACAAGGGTTTCACCCGCGTATGGATCAAGGGCAACGTCATCCCCTACCGCCACCCCGTGGGCGAGGACTATCCCTACGCCTTCGGCGAAGGGCTGCACATGGGTTTCAAGGTCTACCTCTTCCCGCCGCTCGCCGAGGGCAGCACCTACAGGCTGGAGCAGCGCGTGTCTAACGAGACCGACAAGGAGATGACCGTAGAGTTTGAGCGATGGCCCAACAACACGGTGCTGAAGATGCCCTCGAAGATAACGCTCAAGCCCAAGGAGCGCACCACGTTCAGGGTGAGCTACACCGCCCCCGTAAGCCACTATGCCGACCGCCACATCTACGTGCGCGTGAAGGTGAACGGCAAGCAGGTGAAGCCCATCCTGGTGAAATGGTTGGGCTCGGAACAGAGATTTACCAAATAAACAATGATAACTATGAGTATTAAGCAGACTGTAATGTCACTGTTAGGCTGCGTGATGGCCATCCAGGCCGCCGCCCAGACAGCTCCGGCGCCCATCGCGCCGCTGCCCTCCAAGCACCAGGTAGCCTGGCAGCAGATGGAGACCTATGCCTTCATCCACTTTGGTCCCAACACCTTTGGCAACCGCGAGTGGGGATATGGCGACGCCCCGTTGGAGAGTTTCAACCCTACCCGCCTCGACTGCGAGCAGTGGGCCAAGACGCTCCACGACGCCGGCATGAAGGGCATCATCATCACCGCCAAGCACCACGACGGCTTCTGCCTCTGGCCCACCAAGTACACCGACTACAGTGTGCGCAATACCCCCTACAAGAACGGCAAGGGCGACATCGTGGGCGAACTGTCGGCAGCCTGCAAGAAATACGGCCTCAAGTTTGGCGTCTATCTCTCGCCCTGGGACCGTCACCAGGCTTTCTACGGCACTCCCCTGTATGTAGAGTACTTCTACGCACAGCTCGAAGAACTGCTCACCCAGTATGGCGACATCTTCGAGATATGGTTTGACGGTGCCAACGGCGGCGACGGCTATTACGGCGGCGCACGCGAAGAGCGCACGATAGACCGCCGCACCTATTATAATTTCCCGCGCGCGTGGGAGATGGTCGAGCGTCTGCAGCCCCAGGCCATCATCTTCTCCGACGGCGGCCCCGGCTGTCGCTGGGTGGGCAACGAGAAAGGCTATGCCCACGCCACCAACTGGTCTTTCCTGCGTGGCAACGAGGTCTATCCCGGCTACAGCCGATACTGGGAGCTGCAGCAGGGCCACGCCGACGGCGACACCTGGACTCCTGCCGAGTGTGACGTGTCGATACGCCCGGGATGGTTCTACCACGAGAGCGAGGACAGTAAGGTGAAGACGGTAGACTATCTCACCGACCTCTACTATCGCAGCGTGGGCCACAACGCCACCTTCCTGCTCAACATGCCCGTGGACAAGGAAGGACGAATCCACCCCATCGACTCAGCCCGTGTCGTGGACTTCCACAAGCGCATCTGCGCCGAGTTCAAGACCGACCTGCTGGCCAAAGCCAAAATCAAGGCTTCCAATGTGCGTGGCAAGCAGTGGGGCACCGCCAATCTTACCGACGGCAACTATGAGACCTACTGGAGCATCAGCGACGGCACCGACAAGGCCCAACTCACCATCACCCTGCCCCGCAATACGCGCCTCAACCGACTGATGCTGCAAGAGTATATCCCCCTGGGCCAGCGCGTACAGCGCTTCAGCGTGTCTTACCTCAAGGGCAAGGAGTGGGCTCCGCTCTCCGTGGGCGAAGAGACTACCACCGTGGGCTACAAGCGTCTGCTGCGCTTTGCCACGATCGAGACGCGCCAAATCCGCATCAGCTTCGACGCCATGCGCGGCCCCATCTGTCTGAGCACCGTGGCTGCCTATCTCGCCCCCGAGACCAAGGGCGCAGAGGCAAAGAAGGAAGAGGTGAAGGGCGTAGACTTCACCGCCACCGCCGAGGGCGACAACGTGGTCACCTTTGACCTGGGCGGCGAGCAGGAGATAGGCTCTTTGCGCTATCTGCCCCAGCAGGGCGACGACCGCAAGGGACTCGTGGCCAACTATGAGATATATGCCGGTATGGAGAAAGACGCCATGCAGCGCGTGGCTGAAGGCGAGTTCTCCAACATACGCAACAACCCCGTGATGCAGGAAGTATTCTTCACTCCCACCCACTGCCGCTACGTGCAGCTGCGTGCCACCCGCATGGTGAATGCCGGTGAGAAGATAGCTTACCAGCAAGTGATTATCCGATAACTACCAAAAAAATTAAGACCTATATGAAAAAAATGATTATGACCGCAGCCATCGTCTGCATGGCCGGCATCCAGATGATGGCGCAGCCGAAGTTGCCCTACCGCAACGCCTCGCTGCCCATCGAAGAGCGCGTGAGCGACCTGCTGTCGCGCATGACGCTCGAGGAAAAGGTGGGCCAGCTGCGCTGCACCCTGGCTTGGAACTACTATGACATCAAGGGCAACAAGGTGGTGCCCTCGTCCACATTCATGAAGGACATCGCCGAGGGCAACATCGGCATGCTGTGGGCCACCTACCGCGCCTGTCCCTGGACACGCAAGTCGCTCGCCACCGGACTCACGCCCACGCTGGCAGCCAAGGCGGGCAACGCACTGCAGCGCTACGTGATAGAGCACACCCGTCTGGGCATCCCACTCTTCCTCGCCGAAGAGGCGCCCCACGGCCACATGGCGATAGGTACCACCGTATTCCCCACCGGACTGGGTATGGCTGCCACATGGTCGACAGCCACAGCCGAGGCTGCCGCCCGCGTCACCGCCAAGGAGGTGCGTCTGCAGGGCGCACACATCAGCTACGGCCCCGTGCTCGACATCTCGCGCGACCCACGTTGGTCGCGCGTCGAGGAGAGCTATGGCGAAGACCCCGTGCTGACGGGCGAGATGGGCGCAGCCATCGTGCGCGGACTGGGAGGCGGCAAACTGTCGGCCCCCTACGCCACCCTCGCCACGCTGAAGCACTTCATCGCCTATGGCACCACTGAGGGCGGCCAGAACGGCAACCCCTCTATCGTGGGCGAGCGCGACCTGCTGCAGACCTTCTTCCCCCCGTTCAAGAAGGCTGTCGACGCCGGCGCCCTCTCGGTCATGACATCCTACAACTCGCTCGACGGCATCCCTTCGACAGCCAGCGGCGAGCTCTACAATGACATCCTGCGCCGCCAATGGGGTTTCCGTGGCTTTGTCGTTTCCGACCTCTACAGCATCGACGGCATCTGGGAGACCCACCATGTGGCGCGCGACCTGCAGGAGGCTGGCGTGATGGCGCTGCGTGCCGGAGTGGACGAAGACCTGGGTGGCAAGGCCTACGCACAGCTCATCGCCGCCGTCAAGGATGGCAAACTGAGCGAGAAGGAGATAGACCAGGCTTGTGGCCGCATCCTGAGGCTCAAGTTTGAGATGGGCCTCTTCGAGCATCCTTATGTCGACGTCAAGGCAGCGGCCGAAGTGGGCTGTGCCGACAATGCCGCCGTGGCTCTCGACGCCGCCCGCAAACTGGTGACGCTGCTCAAGAACAAGGACAATACGCTGCCGCTGCGCCGCGATATGCGCGTGGCAGTGGTAGGCCCCAACGCCGACAACGTATATAATATGTTGGGCGACTATACCTCGCCTCAACCCGACGGAAAGGTGAAGACCGTGCTGGCGGGCATCAAGGCCAAGATAGGCGAGGGTCAGGTGGAATATGTCAAGGGCTGTGCCGTGCGCGACACCAACAACTGCAACATCGAGGCTGCCGTAGAAGCTGCCCGCCGCGCTGATGTGGTGGTGGCAGTTGTGGGTGGCTCGAGTGCCCGCGACTTCAAGACGAGCTACAAGGCTACCGGTGCTGCCGAGGCCGATGTCAAGTCGGTGAGCGACATGGACTGCGGCGAAGGCTACGACCGCGCCACGCTCTCGCTGCTGGGTCGCCAGATGGAGCTGCTCCAATCGCTGCGCAAGACAGGCAAACCCATGGTGGTCATCTATATCGAGGGTCGTCCTATGGACAAGTCGTGGGCTGCCGCCAATGCCGACGCGCTGCTCACCGCCTACTATCCCGGTCAGGAGGGTGGTACCGCCGTGGCCGACGTGCTCTTCGGCGACTACAATCCCGCCGGCCGTCTGCCCATTTCGGTAGCTGCCAACGTGGGTCAGCTTCCTGTATATTACAACAAGCGCGCTCCCAAGCCCCACAACTACGTGGAAATGTCGGCAGCGCCACTCTACGCCTTCGGCTATGGCCTGAGCTATACGCAGTTTGCCTACAGCAACCTCGTCATCGCCAAGAAGGGCGATGCCTACAGCGTCACCTTCGACATCAAGAACGTAGGTGAGCGCGACGGCGAGGAAGTGGCTCAGCTCTACATCCACGACCAGGTGGCGTCGGTATCACAGCCGCTGTTGCAACTCAAGAAGTTTGACCGTCTGTCTATAGCCAAGGGTGAGACCCGCAAGGTGGAATTTATCCTCACCGCCGAAGACCTCGCCATCATAGACCGCAATATGAAGAGTGTGGTAGAACCCGGCGACTTCGACATCATGGTCGGCGGTTCGTCAGACAATCTCCCCCTGCGCGGAGTGCTCACTGTAGATTAGGCCGACAAAGGCCATCAAGCCATCGACAGTCTGCCCAAGCACGGCAGATTCCCATACACCAGCAGGGCTGGGTTCTGAACGAGGAACCCAGCCCTGCTTGAATACGGTCGACAGAAGAATCAGGATATTCTCACAACGAGCATAACCAAGGAGCTACTGGAGCTCGCATGCGAGCCATACTTCAACCTTTTCTTTGCCATTATCGCTCTCAATGTAATGCCTTATCTCGTTGAAAGCGGATGTTTGCTGATTTATTCTTTGAATATCCATGTTATAATAATTCTTTGTTTTCTTTTTCCTCACTTGCTTGATGACATTGAGCAGAAGTAACGATTCCGGCCTTTGGTTACTGTTTCCTGCGCATAATATAGCGTGGTTTCATCGTCAAATCCCTTGCTCAAAAGCAGCAGATTGTGCCCCCAAGGCAAAAGTGCTACGGAGCGTTGCACTTTTTCATCATGCCCAGCATAACGCTCATAAAATTTCTTCATGTTCCAAAATTGACGAGGCGAAACACCCATCTTTGGATAGCGTTCTTTCAAGTTACTCCCTATTAAGAGCTTGTTGTCTTTATTGCCTATTGTAATGTTATCAGTCTATATTATCTTCCCTGAAAAGGTCTATCATTTCTACTTCAAGCATATTATCGGAGCAAAAGTGACAGATTTGGTGGTTCTTATAGCCAGCCACATACATGGAGTTGCACGTGGCTGGCGCCGCCATCAATCAGAACTTCACGCTGACCTTCTTGCCTTGTGGCAGCTGAACGGTCTGCTGACGGTCGCCGAAGACGATGTCGAAGGTGCCGCCTGTGGGAGAAGAGAGGGTGGCAGCGAGGCTGTTGGCGCTGAGAGTCCAGTCGATATCGACGGTCACGTTGCCGCGGGCGCGAAGTCCCTTGACGCTACCCTTGTCCCAGGCCTGCGGACAGGCGGGGAGCAGAGTGATGGTGCGACCCTCGCTCTGCAGCAGCATCTCGTTCATACCCGAGAGGCCACCCAGGTTGCCGTCAATCTGATAAGGCGGGTGCGTATCCCAAAGGTTGTAGAGCGTGCCCGTACGCAGCAGGTTCTGCAAGAGGGCGTAGGAGCGGTTGCCGTCACGCAGGTGCGCCCAGAGGTTGAGCTTCCAACCCATACTCCAACCAGTGGAGAAGTCGCCGCGATGGTCGAGCACCACACGGGCAGCCTCAGCCAGTTCGGGGGTAGCCTTGACAGAGATGTCGTGACCGGGGAAGAGGCCGAAGAGATGGTTGGTATGGCGGTGGTTGTCCTTGGGATTGTCGATGTCACGCGACCACTCCATCAGCTGACCATATCTGCCGATGCGGTAAGGCTCTATCTTGTCTCTCACCTGCAGCCACTCCTGACGGTCGGTGCTGTCTACGCCCAATACGCGTGAGGCGCTGATGGCGTCGGTGAGCAACTGGCGCGCTACGGCATTGGCAAAGGTAGCGCCCTTGTCCACAGGGCCATGTTCGGGCGAGGTCGACGGGGCTGCGGTGTAGAGTCCGCTGGGCTGGAGCCAGAGATAGTCGCACACAAACTGCGCGCTCGACTTGAGCAACGGATAAGCCGTCTGCTTCAGATAATCGCGGTCGAGGGTATATTCGTAGTAGTCCCACACATGCGTAGCGAGCCAGGGGCCATTGATGGCGGCAAGATTCCAGGTCACGTTCTCGCTCTTGGAGGGAGCGGTGAAACCGAAGATATTGGTAGAGATGTTGGCAGTCCATCCGCGGGCGTCGTACATGGCCTTTGCCGTGCGCTGTCCGGGCTCATAGATAGAGCGGAGATAGACATTGAGAGGCTCGAAGCACTCAGCCAGGTTGGCAGAGCATACGGGCCAGTAGTTCATCTGAATGTTGATATTGTTGTGGTAGTCACAGTTCCACGGACCCTTGACGCCACGGTTCCACATACCCTGAAGGTTCATGGGCATGGTCTCACCTCGCGACGACTGGATGATGAGGTAGCGGGCAAACTGATAGTAGAGCATCTCGAGCCAGGCATCGGCCTTGCCCTCACGATAGCGGTCTATACGCTCGTCGGTAGGGATGTCATTGCCGCCCTTCTTGTCGGCCATCTGGCGCAGGTCGATGCTCACGCGGTCGAAGAGCTGGGTATAGTCGTCGACATGGCGGCGCAGCAGCTGACCCCACTTCTTGTCGGCGGCGCCCTTCATGCTGAGCAACGCCCAGACTCCGGCGTCCTTGCCATAATAGGTGTAGGGGTCAGTCAGCACGGGCGAGTAGTTGGGCTTGTAGCCGGTGGCGGCGGTGATGATGAAGTCTACCTCCGAGGCGTCGCGCACGGCGATGTGTCCGTCCTCATACTTCACGCTACCGTCCTTGACGCGGGCCTGGATGCGGATGACGTAGGGCAGCTTGTTGTTGTTCAGATGTGCGGTATAGACGAGTCCATACTCATCGGTAGCCCAACTGCCGGTGGCGTGGGGATTGGGCTTGTACACCCAGTCGAGGTTCTGGCGCTTGCCACGGTTGGCGCCGTAGTGCATCACCATGAGCTGGTCGGGATAGGAGACAAAGTAGGTGCGGCGGTAGGTGGCACCCTGATACTTGAACGAGGTGTGGCTCACAGCCTTGTCGAGCAGCAGACTGCGACGGAAGTCGCTACAGTCTTCATTGGCAATACCGGTAGAGACATACATCTCGCCCATGGTCGTGAAGGTACCGAAGCGCAACGTATCGGCAGTGCCTTTGTCGGCGATGGCTCCCGAGAAGGCGCGGCGGGTGAGCGAGTCGGCACGCAGGCTGTCGCCGTCGAGGAACGCCTGACGGATATCGGGCAGGAAACGCGCTGAGTGGGGGTCGGCACGCCAGTAGTTGGCAGGTCCGCTACCCGAGGCGGGGCCTCCCTTCCAGAGGCTTTTCTCGTTGAGCAGTATGGCGTCGACAGCCGGCGACTGGAGCACCATGGCGCCCAGGCTGCTGTTGCCCATAGGGAAGGCATAGTTTTCCCACACCGAGCCCTGCAGCTCGCGGGCTTTCTCGCCCTTGCGCACATACTGTCGCAGATTGTCTTTAGACTGACTGTCCTTGGCGGCACCCTTGGCACCCGAATAGTTAATCTTCGCCTGCACAGTGCTGACGCCCTGGGGCACGGAGATTTCTACGGGGCGGTCATACCACACGGAGAGATGGTCGTCTGCCTTGGTCAGTTCTGACCCTCCCAGACAGAGGGAGATTAATGTAGCTAATACTAACATGTCTGCTATGATTTGAGTGATTGTTATTTTAAGGTAGAAGTGCCCTGTCTGTCCCGACGAGCACTGATTCATTCCGTAAAATTACACTTTTATTGACAAACGGAGTTACATTTTTTGCTTTTTTCGTTACCGACGGCCATTTTTTTAGTACATTTGCATCGGGCGCGTATGTTTGCGCTGTCCGTCCTATACCTATTATTATATATAATGACAACTATGATACAACAACTCTTACACTTTCTGGACGCATCGCCCGTCAACTTTCTTGCGGTGCGCAACATCGCCCATGAGTTGGAAGCCCACGGTTTCCGCCGCATCGACGCCGCCAGCCCGCTGGGCCACGTGAGCGCCGGCGACCGCTTCTTCGTCACCAAGAACGACTCTTCCATCTACGCCTTCCGCATAGGTCGCAAACCTCTTGCCGACCAGGGTTTCCACATGATATGCGCCCATAGCGACTCGCCCACCTTTCGCATCAAGCCCAACGCCGAGATGACGGGCGAGGGCGGCATCGTAAGGCTCAATACCGAGGTCTACGGAGGCCCCATCCTCTCTACATGGATGGACCGTCCGCTCACCATCGCCGGAAGGGTGATTACGCGCGGCGAAGACGCCCTCTCGCCCGTCACTCATCTGATACACATCCGCCGCCCGCTGATGCAGATCAGCAACCTCGCCATCCACTTCAACCGCCAGGTCAACGACGGCGTCAAGCTCAACCGGCAGAAAGACATGCTGCCCATCCTCGGCTTCGTCAACGACGAGCTGGAGCGCGGCAATATGCTCATCAACCTCGTCGTCGAAGAGCTCAACCGCACCGCCACGGTGACCCGCGACGACATCATCGACTTCGATCTCTATCTCGCCGACACCACGCCGGCATGTACCTTCGGTGCCCACAACGAGCTGATATCCTCGGGGCGTCTCGACGACCTGTCGATGTGCTACGCTGGTCTTGAAGCGCTCACTGCTGCCCACGACAGTGACACCACGCAGGTGCTCGCCATCTTTGACAACGAGGAGACGGGGTCGCAGACCAAGCAGGGTGCCGGCAGTCCGTTCCTGTCCTATCTGCTACAGCGTATAGCGCTGGCACAGAGCGGCACCGCAGAGGCTTACTACCAGGCGGTAGAGCGGGCGTTCATGATTTCGGCCGACAATGCCCACGCCTTCCACCCCAACTATGCCGAGAAGTACGACCCCACCAACCACCCCATGCTGGGCGGTGGTCCGGTCATCAAGTTCAATGCCGCCCAGAAGTATGCCAGCGACGCCGTCACAGCGGCAGTCTTTGCCGAGCTGTGCCACAAGGCGGGTGTGCCCTGCCAGCGCTTTGTCAACCACAGCGAGGTGGCGGGCGGAAGCACGTTGGGCAACATCCTGGCCTCGTCGATACCCTTGCGAGGGGTTGACATGGGCAACGCCATTCTGGCCATGCACAGCTGCCGCGAGACGGGAAGCGTGGCCGACCACGAGTATTGCGTCAAGGTATTCACCACTTTCTACAACGAATAACCCATCATCATGCACGACAATATCACTCTCCCTCCCCAACTCAGCGCACGTGTAGAGCAGGCGGTAGACAACTTCATGCAGGGCTACGGATGCTGCCAGTCGGTGGTGGCTGCCTTTGCCGACCTCTACGGACTCGACGACACGATGGCCAAGCGCATAGCCGCCGGATTTGGCGGTGGCGTGGGCCGCATGCGCATGATGTGTGGCGCCGTGTCGGCTCTGGTCATCCTCGTAGGACTCGACTGCGGACAGACCGAGGGCAGTGACCGCGAGGGCAAGTCGGCATGCTACCGCGTGGTACAGCAGCTGCTCGAGCGTTCGCGCCAGCAGAACGGTTCCATCATCTGTGCCGAGCTGCTGGGGCTCAATGGCTACGAGCGTGCCCACTCGTCCTATGTAGCCTCTGAGCGCACCGCCGAGTACTACAAGCAGCGCCCCTGCGCCGCCAAGGTAGAGAGCGCCGCGCGCCTCTTTGCCCAGTATCTTGCCGACAAGGAGGGCGACCACAACCATTAACCCCCACCCCATCCCACAGCCCGTCATGATTATCGTCCACTACATACCCGACATCGACCAGCGCTCGGGTGGCACCGCCACCTACATGCAGCTCATGGCCAAGGCGCTGGGCACGAAGGCTCAGCTGCACATCCTCACCCACCGCACGTCCAACCCTCTGGCGATAGACCACTGCACGCTGCACTATCTGCCGCCCTACAGGCCGTGGCACTGGGCGTGGACCCGACAGGTCAGGACGCTGCTCGAAGCGATAGCGCCCCAGGTGGTGCATGTCAACTGTTGCTGGATGCCTGCCTGTGCTGCCGTAGTGGGTGTGGCGCGGTCGCTGCATCTGCCCGTGGCGCTCACCACCCACGGCATGCTCGAGCCGTGGATTATGAACCGGCATTACTGGACACGCAAGTGGCCCGCGCTGCATCTCTATCAGGCACGGGCACTGCGCAGCGCCGATGTACTGGTGGCCACAGCCGACCGCGAGGCGCGCCATCTGCGGCAGTTGGGCTTCAACGACCATATCGCCGTGGTGCCCTCGGGTATAGACATCAGTCGGGTGACGATGAAGACCAGCTGGGAGAAGTCGCACACGATGCTGTTTCTGGGTCGCATACACCAGGTCAAGGGCATCTGGCATCTGCTCGAGGCGGTGGCGAGTGTGCAGAGTCAGCTCAACGGCTACAGGGTGGTCATCGCCGGCGAGGGTGCTCCCGACGACATACACCGGCTCCGGCAGGCGATTGCCGACAGGCATCTGGCCAGCTGCGTAAGCTATATCGGCGGGGCGTATGGCGACCGCAAGTGGCAGTTGCTGCGCGAGGCCGACTTCGTGGTACAGCCGTCGTTTACTGAGAATTTCGGGCTGACCATAGCCGAGGCGCTGGCATCGGGCACCCCGGTCATCACCACCAACACCACCCCCTGGGAGCAGCTCGACGCTACCGCCAGCGGCACCTGCATCGAGGTGGGAGCCAGTCCGTTGGCCAACGCCATCACCCGCTTCGTAGCCCTCTCGTCAGCCGAACTGGAAACGATGGGGCGCAACGCCCGCCACCTCATAGAGACCCGGTTCTCGGTCGAGGTCATGGGCACCGCGATGATGGAGGTGTACAGGGAGATTATTGTGTAGGTTGTAACCATAAGCACGAAAGCCCCTCTCCAGCTCTCCAAAAGCCCCTCTCCAGCTCTCCCCAAGGGGAGAGAGCGCAAACCAATTATATACCAATGACTTTACTCTTCTCCCCACCCCCTTGATGAGGGCCGAAATAGGGTTCATTGGCGTGTTTATATCCTACGGCAACGCTGAACCGAAGGTCACTGGCGTTATGCTATACGTCGCGGAAAGGTAAAGAGTGGAGATTGGCGAGGCATAATCATCAAGAGAGAACAAATGTCCATTCATAAACGAATCCATTGACATTGTGTTCCTTCCCCTTGGGGAAGGCCAGGATGGGGCTTCCTCCCAGCAACTCTGTAGGAGTTGCGATTAGCCGAAGGCGTTACCGCAGCAGAAAAAGCAGCACCCCCACACTTGATATAGACCAACTTTTGCGCCGTGGCAATCACTTTTCCCGCAAAAACGATTGTCATTCATTGATTTTTGTGTACCTTTGCATCGAATTTACTGCAGCGGGCGCGCTGCTTGTGGGTTTTATATACATGAAGGTCATACACCCTATTAATGGCTGGGAGGGTGAGACGCCTTCCATGATTATTCATCATTAATAGGAAAAAACATTGAAGACATTTGAAGAATTGGGCGTGAGCGAGGACATTCGCCGCGCCATCAGCGAACTTGGATTTGAGCATCCCATGCCCGTCCAGGAAGAAGTAATCCCGTATCTCTTGGGCAACCGCAACGACGTGATAGCCCTGGCACAGACCGGCACCGGCAAGACGGCTGCCTTCGGTATTCCCGTGCTCCAGCGCATCGACCCTACAAGCAAGGAAACGCAGGCGCTCATCCTGAGCCCCACGCGTGAACTGTGCCTCCAGATAGCCGACGACCTCAACGACTTTGCCAAGTATATGCCCGGAGTGCATATCGTGGCGGTATATGGCGGCGCGTCCATCGAGGCGCAGATACGCACCCTGCGCCATGGCGTGCAGGTTATCGTGGCTACCCCCGGACGACTCATCGACCTGATGCACCGTGGCGTGGCGCGTCTCGACCATGTGCGCAACGTGGTGCTCGACGAGGCCGACGAGATGCTCAATATGGGTTTCACCGACAGCATCAACGCCATCTTCGAGGGAGTGCCCGAAGACCGCAACACGCTGCTCTTCTCGGCCACCATGAGCAAGGAGATAGAGCGCATAGCACGCAACTATCTGCACGACTACAAAGAGATAGTGGTAGGCTCGCGCAACGAGGGTGCCGAAAACGTCAACCATATCTACTATATGGTGCACTCCAAGGACAAGTATCTGGCTCTCAAGCGCGTGGTAGACTTCTACCCACGCATCTTCGCCATCATCTTCTGCCGCACCAAGATCGAGACACAGGAGATAGCCGACAAGCTCATACGCGATGGCTACAACGCCGAAGCGCTGCACGGTGACCTCTCGCAGCAGCAGCGCGACCTGACGATGCAGAAGTTCCGCCAGCACACAGTGCAGCTGCTCGTGGCTACCGACGTGGCTGCACGAGGACTCGACGTGAGCGACCTCACCCATGTCATCAACTATGGACTCCCCGACGATATAGAGAACTACACCCACCGCAGCGGACGCACAGGCCGAGCCGGAAAGAAGGGTACCTCGATTTCCATCATACACACCCGAGAGAAGTCTAAGGTGCGCAACATAGAGCGCGTCATCGGCAAGGACTTCGTCGACGGCACCCTGCCCACCGCCGAGGAAATATGCAAGAAGCAGCTCTACAAGGTGATGGACGACATCATGAAGACAGATGTAGACGAAGAGCAGATAGCTCTCTATATGGACGAGATAAACCGACAGTTTGAGTATATAGACAAGGAGGACATCCTCAAGAAGATGGTGGCTGTAACCTTCGGCCGTTTCCTCGAGTACTACAAGAACGCGCCAGAGATAGAGCGTCCCTCTACACAGCGCCGCAGCGCCGAGGGGGGCAGCAAGGGCCGCCAGAGCGACCGCCAGCGTGGCCCGCGCAAGGCAGAGGCTGGCTACACCCGTCTCTTCATCAATCTGGGCAAGGCCGACGGCTTCTACCCCGGCGAGGTGATGCAGTACATCAACCGCCACGTCAAGGGTGGACGACAGGAGGTGGGACACATAGACCTGCTCTCCAAGTTTGCCTATATCGAGGTGCCACAAGACGATGCTCAGCGCGTGATGCGCGCCCTCAACGGCACGGTATACAAGGGTCGTGAGGTGCGCTGCAACGAGGCCGACGAAGCCGGACACGGCAGAGCTGCTCGAGGGTCGCGCGCAGAGGGTCGCCCACAGCGCAGAGACGAGAGAGGCGACCGCCGACCCAACCGCGAGCGCCGCACAGACCGCCAGCAGCATGGACGCGACGACTGGCGCAATCTCATCAACGGCAAAGCGGTAAACCTAAGAGGCGAAGAGCCCGACTTCAGTGAAGAGGGATGGGCAAGACGCCGACCCAAGAAGCAGAGATAGTTCACTCCTGACAGCCCTCATCCAAGCTCTGCCGAAGGGGAAGCCCTCTCCGGCTCATCGCAGGGTGAGAGTGAACAACCAAATCAAAAGATAGACTCGTAACACTACCCACTATCATCGTGGGAAACGAATGGGCGCCAAACAAGATGGCGCCCATTCTCTTTTCTATGACCCAACGATGTGACGGAACGCAGTGCGCCGGCGCGGAAAGGTAAGAAGCAGAAAAGTAAAGTGCGGCGATTATCAAGGCATATTCATCAAGACAGGACAAATGCCCATTCATCCTCGAAACCATTGACATTGTGTTCCTTCCCCTTGGGGAAGGCCAGGATGGGGCTTCCTTCCGGCAACTCTGTAGGAGTTGCGATTTCACAGCCCAGGGTTGAGGGGCGAAGCACCTCTACCCTGGGTATTGATACAAAAATGGGTAGCAACGCTGTAAGTGTTGCGATTAGCCGAAGGCGTTACCGCAGCAGATAAATCAGCAGGCCGATGGCAAATGCCACAACCTCTAATATTATATAAGGTGATACCAAATACACAAAAAGCCGTAGCAACTGCTGGCGGCTTCGCCTTGGTGGCGCTGGTGGTAACGCCCGTCGGAAAACGAGTTTTCCTCCTTGTCGTCGCGGCCATCACGTGCTATGCGCATCGGCCAATAACGATGTCGATACCGTACGGTGTGGATGTCGATAGCGGCCGATGTGGATGCCGTTGACGGACGGTGCGCATCACGCAAGGGCATCTCTACAACCCCGAGGGCACCCTCGCCGGCTCGTAACATTTGACACGAAGGCTCGTGACATAAGGCACGTGAGCACGTAACAATTGATACGAGACCACGTGACATACGTTACGAGCCAGCCAAGGGAAACCCCAGCCGAGCCTTCACCAAGAGAAATGAGTGTTACTACAACCTCCACAAACGCAGCAAGAATGAAATCCCACCCCTTGGGAGAGTTGGGAGGGTCGTCGACAAGCTGTTGTTTTTGTACCGCCAACGGCGGACTTTTTGAACGGCCAAGGGCTGCTTTTTTTACCGTCGTGGCTGCTGTCGTCATGCCGTGCATGACGGTGGGGATGGTGGGGACGATGAGGAGGAAAACCCGTTTTCCGACAGGCGCCACCGACAGACACACCCAGGCGAAGCCGACAGCTGTCACCACGGCTTTTTGTGTTTTGGTATCACCTTGTTTATTATTAATGATTGTAATATTTGCAGCTGTCCCGCTGATGTTCCTGCTGCAGTAACGCCTGCGGCTAAGCGCAACTCCTACAGAGTTGCTATCCTTCTTTGTACCAATACCCAGGGTAGAGGCGCTGCGCACCTCAACCCTGGGCTGAGAAATCGCAACTCCTACAGAGTTGCCAGGAGAAAGCCCCATCCTGGCCTTCCCCAAGGGGAAGGAACACAATGTCAATGGATTCGTTTATGAATGGACATTTGTTCTCTCTTGATGATTATGCCTCGCCAATCTCCACACTTTATCTTTCCGCGACACATAGCGCCACGCCGATAACCCGAGGTTCAGAGTTGCCGGGGGTGCGTACCGTCTACGGCGCATATTGCTTATTGATTACGACGGGATGGGAATAGGCAAGAAGTCTTATCCCGGTTTTCCCAAGAAGGATGGGAAATTGTTTGCTTTTTGTTGTAACTTTGTACCTATTAATACATACAACGACAAAAAGCATTATGAAAATTGGAGTTTTCTGTTCGGCCAACAACAACATAGACCCCGACTTCTTCACGGCAACTGAGGAGATGGGGCGGTGGATGGCTGACAACGGGCATACGCTGGTATTCGGCGGCTGCAACATCGGCCTGATGCTGTGCATAGGCAAGGCGGTGAAGGACCATGGTGGCATGACGATAGGTGTGGTGCCCACGCTCGTGGAACGCGGTGGCAAGAAGTTTGCCGACCTGGATGTAGAGATTGCCTGTGACAATCTGAGCGACCGCAAGGACCTGCTGGTGGCCCAGAGCGACATCATCGTGGCTCTGCCTGGTGGCGTGGGAACCCTGGACGAGATATTCACCGTGGTGGCAGCCCACACGATAGGCTATCACAACAAGAGGGTGATAGTCTATGACCTGAAGGGGTTCTGGGGCAAACTCATCGAACTGCTCGACGATATGCAGGAGCGTGGCTTCGTGCGCGGGTCATGGCACGACTATATCGACGTGGCCCACTCGCTGGACGACATCGCTAAGCTGTGTGTCGGCTGAAGAGACGGTTGACCACCACCGAGATGGCTCCGTCGCCGGTAACGTTGCAGGCGGTGCCGAATGAGTCCATCGCGATGTAGAGGGCGATGATGAGCGCCTGCTGCTCGTCGCTGAAGCCCAGGATAGTCGCCAGGGGCGCCAGGGCTGCCATGATGGCTCCGCCGGGCACTCCGGGCGCTGCCACCATCATGATGCCGAGCATGAGGATAAAATTGATGAAGGTGAGGGTGTCGTGGCCCATGCCCTCCATGAGGCAGATGGCGAGCGCACACGAGGTAATCTTCATCATAGACCCCGACATGTGGATGGTGGCGCAGAGGGGCACGGTAAATCCGGCGATGCTCTCGCTCACGCCATTACGCATGGTCTGCTTGAGGGTCACGGGTATGGTGGCTGCCGACGACGAGGTGCCGAGGGCAGTGAAATAGGCAGGAAGCATGTTGTAGAGGAGCCTGAAGGGATTGCGGCGGGCAATGATGCCGGCAGCGACAAACTCGTAGAGCAGGATGAAGAGGTGGAGGATGAAGATGACCACGATGATACGGGCAAAGACGGCAAGGATATGGTAAGCCTGGCCAGACCGCGTCATGTTGAGGAAGATGCCGAAGATGTAGATGGGCAGCAGGGGGATGATGGCCTTGGAGATGGTGGTGGCGATGACTGCCTTGAAGTCGGCAAAGAGCCCCTTGAGCGTGGGCAGCTGGGCATAGGCGATGCACAAGCCCACGACGAAGGAGAAGAGCAGACCACTCATCACATCAATGAGCGGCGGCACGGAGATGGTGAAATAGGGCTCGATGGCGGTGGCCTTCTCGACCTGGGCAGAGGTGACGCTGCCTATCATGTCGGGAAAGAGCCAGGAGCCGGTGCCAAAAGAGAGGAGCCCGGCAAAGACGGTATCGAGATAGGCTATGAGCACGGTGACGACCAGCAGCCGTCCGGCTCCGCGACCGATATCGCCGATGGCGGGGGTGACCAGTCCGACGATGATGAGGGGTATCATGAAGCCCAGAAACTGGCCGAAGATGCTATTGAACGTGATGAACACACGGGTTAGGGGCAGAGGCAGCCAGTTGCCGACAACGATACCAAAGACGATGGCCACCAGGATGCGTGGCAGGAGTCCAAACTTAAATCTCTTCATAGGTCAGACGGTTGAGGAAAAACATTCAGAAAGGGAAAAACACAAAGGCGCAGGCGTCCCACACGGCGTGGGAGATGACAAGGGCGGTAAGCCACTGCGGGCGCAGACGGTAGAGAAGTCCCCAGAAGGCTCCTACCATCAGCGCAGCCATGAGCAGCATGAAATTGAAAGACCACACATGTATCAACGTATAGAGGGCAAGCGTGACGACAAACCCCACATTGACATTCCAGCGCTGGGAGAGGCGGCGCTGCACATAGCCGCGCCAGAAAATCTCCTCGGCAGGGCCGATGACAAGCAGGAGCAGCACGCCGATGAGGGTAGAGGCTGTGCCGCTCTTCATGCCATAAATCATGTCGACCTGGGGGCGGGCAAAGCTGAACAGCAGCTGCGACACCTTGTCGCCCACCCAGAACACGCACCACAGCACCAGGGCGATGACCAACCCCAGGGCCAGCTGGCTGGCGGTGGGGTGGATGTCGGCAAGCCACTGGCGGCAGAAGCAGGTGGAGAGGGTGACAAGGATGACGGCCGAGGCGGTCATGGCATACCAGAAGTTGACCATCGGAGCCGTCCAGGGCGAGAACATCACAAACCATAGCACAGCAGCCACAGCCACCGCTATCCAGACCCGAGAGTCTTTGATTTTTGCCGATTCCATCGTCATATTGTCCATGTTTTTATACAAAAGAGGCCAAAGCAAATCCAAGGGAGTAAGAGAGTCCGAAGACGAGCTGCAGCTGCGCCGACATCTGGTCGAGCGCACCGATGTCCTGCTTGTCCTCGGTCTCTGCGGTCATCATCGCCCTGATGTTGCGCACGGCAACGGGCAGCGTGAGCAGCACAAGGAGCAGACAGAGGATGGTGGCAGAGTGGCCGAAATAAAATCCCATGACAAAGAGTACCAACAGATAGGGCACGACAAGATAGGCCACATAGAGGCGGCGCGACGCCTGCCACCCGAGGATGAGCGGAAGGGTAAGGAGTCCGGCCCGGCGGTCGTTGGCACGGTCTCGGGTATTGTTGGCATGGAGGATAGACACCGTGAGGAGTCCGTAGGGAAGACTGAGGAAAAGCACGGGGAGATAGTAGACGCCTGTCATGACAAAGCAGGTACCCAGCGCGGGCAGCACGGCAAAGCAGAGCAGGATGTCGACATCGCCGAGGGCATGGGCCTTGAGCCAGGGATAACCCAAGGGCAACGCCACCGCAAGGACGCCTATCCACAGCACCTCAATGTCTGAACGGAAGAGGATAAGCACGCCCACGGCAGCACCTATGGCAAGGAGCAGAAGGCCATAGACCAATATCTCGCGCGGACGGAACACGCCCGACGATATCCAATGGACACCATTGGGGCAGCCGGGGAGGTCTACGCGACGCACATGGTCGTAATAGTCGCTCACGAGGTTGCCTCCGCCATGGAGCAGCATAATCATCAGCAGGCTAAGGAAGCCGTTGGCGTAGTCGGGAGCAGAGGCTGAAGACCCCAAGTCAATGTCGTGATGAGAGGCAAAGCACACAAAAGCCAACGTCGCTATCACGGGAATGGCAGAGGTGGAAAAAGACCAGGGGCGGAGCGCTATAAACCAGTCTTTCAGCGTGCGGGGATTACTCATCGGCAAGGAGTTTTTCGGCCATGGCTCTTCCCAGCGCCTCGCACTGAGCCTGAGTCTCGGCATTGAGAGACTGCTTCATCTCAACGGGAGTGCCAACGGCCTCGAAATGAAGTCGGGTATCGTTCCACTCAGTAATCTTCTGCACGGCCTTGCCTGCCCAAGCGTAGCTGCCAAACCACCCGAAGAGGCGGTCCTTGACGTCGCGGTTGGCAATCTCTGCCAGCAGCACATCCATCTCGTGGTAGAGTCCGGCGTTATAGGTAGGCGCACCGACAATGAGTCCGCGATACTTGAAGATATCCCGCAGGATGTAGCTGTGATGGGTCTTGGAGACATTGTAAAGCAGAATGTCCTTGAGACCGGCTTTGGAGGCTGCCTCGGCTATGACCTCGGCCATGCGCTCGGTGTTGCCGTACATGGTGCCATAACAGATGACCAGGCCAGGCACTGTGGCGTAGCGGCTCATGCTGTCGTACATGCCCACAACCTTGTCGATGTAGCTGTGCCAAACCGGGCCGTGAGTGGAACAAATGTAGGCGAGCGGCAGACCGGCGAGCTTCTTCAGGGCGTTCTGCACAGGGATGCCATACTTACCCACGATGTTGGAGTAGTAACGGGTCATCTCGTCCCAGCACCAGTCGGTGTTGATGGCGTCATCGATGACACCTCCGTTGAGGGCTCCGAAGCAGCCAAAGGCATCTCCGCTGAAGAGGGTTTGGGTGGCAGACTCGTAAGTCATCATGGTCTCGGGCCAGTGAACCATGGGGGTGAGGTGGAAGGTAAGGTTGTGCTTGCCGAGAGCGATGGATTCGGCGTTTTTCACCTCTACACAGTTATCGGTGACACCATAGAAGCCCTCGAGCATACCGATGGCCTTCTTGTTGCCTATCACCTGCATATCGGGATAATACTGGCGCAGCAGGGCGATAGACCCGCTGTGGTCGGGTTCCATGTGGTTGATGACGAGATAATCGACGGGGCGACTGCCGATGACTTCGCGGATATTGCTGATATATCGGGCAAAGAAATCGACCTCCACGGTATCGATGAGACACACTTTGTCGTCGTCGATGAGGTAAGAATTGTAAGAGACTCCATATGGGAGCGGCCACAGTCCTTCGAAGAGCGACTTGTTGCGGTCGTTAACTCCTACATAGTAAATGTTATTATTAATAATGTTCATATTAAATATGATTTGGTAATTGCTTGTTGTTGCCGAAATCGACTGAGATATAGTTGTAGATACTCTTGCAACTCTCGGCGGCAAACGCCAGCGCGTCGGCGATGAGTCCGTCCCACTGCTGCTGCGTAAGCCCGCGGTCGAGATGGTCTCGGGTGATGCCCTGGCGCAGCAGACCGTAGATGAAACCAGCGTTGAAGTTGTCGCCGGCACCTATGGTACTCACGGTGTCGGTGGTGTCGACAGGGTATTCGCCCACCACGCCACCGTCGGCCAGCACCACGGCGGGCTGGGCGCCTCGGGTGCAGATGAAGCGCTTGCAGTAGAACGAGATTTCGGCTTTGTAGATGGTCTCGGGGTCCTGCTTGCGGTAGAGCACCTCGAAGTCGTCGACACTGCCACGTACAATGTCGGCATAGTCAAGGTTGTCGAGCAGATTGGGCGTGACCTTCATCACATCGGTGCGATGGGAAGGACGGAAGTTGATGTCGTAATAGATGATGGCACCGGCAGCGCGCGCCTGGTCAAGCAGGGCTACCACCTGCTGGCGCACGGCGGGGTCGAGGGCATAGTAGCTGCCTATGAGCACGATGTCGTCGGCGTGGAGGTCAGGGATATTGATGTCCTGACGGTCTACCTTACTGTCGCGATAGAACATGTACTGGGCATTGTTAGCCTCATCGAGAAAGGCAAGCGACACGGGCGACTGGCCATGGGCAAAGCGCTGCACATAGTCGGCACAGACGCCATTGTCACTGAGGAAACTTACCACCTGGTCGCCGATACGGTCGCGGCCGGCATCGGTAAGCATCGTGGAAGCCACGCCACAACGGCCAAGGGAAATCATGGCATTGAAGACCGAACCTCCAGGCACAGCGCCCACAGGTTGGTTGTCCTTGAATATGATATCGAGCACAGTCTCGCCTATTCCTATTACTTTGCGCATATCAGTTTTTTTAGATGCAAATATCTATATTTTTACGCAATTATCAAAGCAAATTTCCGTAATTTTGCACATAATTATGGAATATAACTCATGCACTCTGTCGAATGGTCTGAGGGTGATACACCGCCCCTCGGCGTCACGGGTAGTTTTCTGCGGATATGGCGTGGCTGCAGGCTCGCGCCACGAAGCCAAAGATGACGAAGGAATCGCCCATTTCTGCGAGCACGTCACCTTCAAGGGCACTGAGCGGCGCAAGGCGTGCCACATCATCAATGCTCTTGAGCGCGTGGGCGGCGACCTCAACGCATTTACCAATAAGGAAGACACTTTCTTCTATGCCGCCGTGATGAACGACCATCTTGCGCGGGCGGTGGACTTGCTCTCCGACATGGTTTTCCATTCGGTCTATCCCCAGCACGAGATAGACAAGGAGGTGGAGATTATCTGTGACGAGATAGAGAGTTATCACGACAGTCCCGCCGAGCTCATCTACGACGAGTTTGAGAACCTGGTCTTCGCCGGGCATCCCATGGGCCACAACATCCTGGGCAATGCCGACAGGGTGAGGCGCTTCACCACCGCCGATGCGCTCCGCTTCACGCGCGAGCATTACCGTGCCGACCGCGCCATCTTCTTCGCTTACGGCGACATCGACTTCGGCCGACTCACCCGTATGCTGTGCAAGGCTATGGACTGCACGGTGGCTGCCGAGGGTGCCCAGCGCAAGCCATTTTCGCCCATTCCATCGCCATTCATGCAGCCGCTTACGGGTCAGACCATCGTGAGCGAGCGTCATACCCACCAGGCCCACGTGATGATGGGCAACCGCACCTTCGACATCCACGACCCGAGACGCATAGCGCTCTTTGTGCTCAACAACATCCTGGGTGGACCGGGCATGAACGCCCGCCTGAACATGGCATTGCGCGAGCGCAACGGACTGGTCTACACCGTGGAGAGTTCGATGGTCTGCTATGGCGACACAGGCATGTGGGCCACCTATTTCGGCTGCGACCCTCACGACGTGAAGCGCTGTATGCGCCTGGTGAGGAGCGAGCTCAACCGCGTGTGCGACCACAGCCTCACCGAGACCCAGCTCGCCAACGCCAAGCGCCAGTTGAAGGGGCAGATAGGTATTGCCTGCGACAACAGGGAGAACTTTGCCCTCGATTTTGCCAAGAGCTTCCTCCATTATGGTTGGGAGAAGGACACCGAGCGGCTGTTTGCCCAAATCGACAGCGTGACCGCCGCCGACATACAGCAGGTGGCGCAGACGGTCTTTGACCCTACGCAGCTCACCACGCTTATATATAAATAAGGTATCAGAGATAGAGTATCGACTCGTTGCCCTGGTTGAAGAGGAGGTCGAGGATGCTCAGATTGGGAATAAATCCATGCCGCTGGGCATAGACCTGATAATAACGCTGAGGACAGAAATCCGCATCAGGCAGCGGCTTCTTCGGACGTATAGACTCACGATAATCACCGATAACATCGGCATTATCGTGAGTTTCTGTTTTGATATAACTCTCGGTGGCACCCACATCCACACGCAGGTCGAGCAGCTCTATCATCTTGTACATGATAGCCTCGTTGAAGTCATACAGAAACTCCCACTTCTGCTCGAAGAAGGGACGGATGTCATCCTGATAATACTCAAAGAAGGCACTCTCGCCGTAGGCCGAAGCGAGGGCGTTCCAGTGTACATGCCGCCAGTTGGCGTGGTCAGAGATACGGATATCGGTGATAAGCATCGAGTCGTCGTGGGTCACGGGGATAGAGAGCGTCTGCGCGCCATTGGCCGTGGCGATGACCATGCGGTTGCGGTAGGTCTGCTTGATGAAACTCTCATGCCGCTCTATCAGACAGGGCTTATGCCGGTGGAGTTTCTGATACCATTGTATCGGACCGAAATAAGTGGTGGAAAGAAGGGCTGGTGTCAGCGTATCGGGAGAAAACATCGCGAGTTGTCGAAATAATAATTGTTGAAATTGTAGATGACCGAGGTGGCTCTGCCGATGATGTCCCTCTCAGCGACGAGCATATCGCCGCCATGCTGGTTGGGGTTGACGATGCACGACGACATGCAGCCACAGGTACACACCTGGCATCCACGCGGGATGACATACATCTGGCCGTCTATCTTGACCGTATCGCCGGGCACAGCCACTACTCTACCCATCATTACAGCCCTCTTTGCAGCAGAAGAGACAGGCGCATCGAAAGCGATGAAATCGCCCTTTTCTACCGTTTTACGGGCTATACGGCAGTAGCTTATCCAGCCGTTGCCACCCACACGCAGTCCATAGCTCCAGCGATTTACCAACACCCTGTCGCCCTGCTTCACGGCAGGGGCGAGCGTGTTGTCGGGGATGGTGTAGATGGTACATACAGACACACGAAACAGGAAGAGCAGCACTGCTGCCGCTGCCACAATCAATAGGGTTTTGACAGTGCCGCTCATAGTCCTACTTACTTGATGTTATCTACCCAACGGAACAGACGGCTCCATCGTATGCCGCCGAAGCCCTTACGATCGGGGTCAGAGCTCCACCAGATAAAGATGGGCTTGCCCACCACGTGGTCTTCGGGCACAAATCCCCAGTAGCGCGAGTCTTCCGAGTTGTGACGGTTGTCGCCCATCATCCAGTAGTAGTCCATCTTGAAGGTATAGCTCTTGGCCTGCTTGCCGTTGATGAAGATGCGGCCACGGTTGTCGACGCGCAGGTCGTTGTCTTCATACACCTTGATGCAGCGCTCATAGATGGGCAGATTCTTCAGGGTCAGCTGGATGCTCGCGCCCTTCTTGGGAATCCACACGGGACCATAGTTATCGCGGGTCCATCCGGTGTAGGCGTTCTTGGGATAGAGTTCGAAGGTCGAGGGGTCGTTGTAGAACACCACGGAGTCTACCAGATCCTTGCGCTCACGCAGCGCCTTGACGGCACGGGCCGTGAGGGGCATATATCCGTTCTGGTTGAGCGACAGCAGGTCTTCCATAGAGATACCCAGCTGCTGCAGCATCTCGTCGGGGATTTCCTTGCCCGGCTTCAGGTTTACCGCATAGGCATACTGCACATTGTCGGGCTCCTTGTTGGCCTTGCCATCGAGATAGACGATATGGTTCTTGATTTGGAGGGTCTGTCCGGGCAATCCCACACAGCGCTTCACATAGTTCTCACGACGGTCGGTAGGACGGCTGCTGATGTCGCCAAAATCCGTGGGCATGCTGGCCAGATAGTGGCGGCCCAGCCCGTAGATTTCACCATAGTAGCGGCGCTGCTCCATAGGGTTCATGCTGCTCACATCGGGCGTGGCACCATACTTCTGCTCATAGAGGTTGGCGCCGAAGCCGTAGACCATAGAGTAGTACTGGGTGGAATAGCGCTCTTCGGTGAGGATGCTGTCGCCGGCAGGATAGTTGAACACCACGATGTCATTGAGCTTCACATGACCCAAGCCCTTCACGCGGCGATAGTCCCAGTGGGGCCAGGAGATGTAGCTGTTGGTATTGATTACGGGCAGCGTGTGCTGGGTGAGAGGCATGGTGAGCGGGGTCTGCGGGATGCGGGGGCCATAGCTCACCTTGCTCACAAAGAGATAGTCGCCCGTGAGCAGACTCTTCTCAAGCGAAGAAGAGGGGATGACATAGTTCTGGAAGAAGAAGAGGTTGATGAAGTAGACAGCCACCAGTGCAAACACGAGGGCGTCGACCCAACTCATCACAAACCTCACAGGAGCCTCGGCATCACGCCACCACTGCCAGCGTATCTTCTTGGTGATATACACATCAAAGATGAAGGGCACAACCACCAGGCCGAGCCACGATTTCACCCATACGAGAAAGAGAAGATACAGTGCCAGTACAACCACAAACTTGGTCCACTGCACTTTCATATTGAGTTTGGCTTTTGTCTTGTCTATCATAGTCGTTTAGAATTTGAAGAGGTCTGAAGTAGTGAGCAGTCCGCTGTGCTGGGCGGTAAACTCGGCAGCCAGCACGGCACCGAGGGCGAAGCCCTTGCGCGAGTGGGCGCTGTGCTCGATGCTTATCATGTCGGCCTCAGAGTCGTAGATGACGGTATGGATGCCGGGCACCTCGCCGTCGCGCACGCAGTTGATGACCAAGTCCTCGTCGGTGATGTTGCCGTCACCTTCGTCCTGGTGGCCGTCCTCGGTCCAGTAGGTCACACCGCGTTTCCAGTCCTTCTTGCGGTCTATGTTGTCGATGATGTCCTCTGCCAGAGTGATGGCGGTGCCGCTTGGGGCGTCGAGTTTGTGCACGTGGTGGGTTTCCTGCATGCACACATTGTACTCGTCAAACTGGTTCATAATCTTGGCCAGATAGCGGTTGACGGCCGAGAAGATGGCCACGCCGATGCTGAAGTTGGAAGCCCAGAAGAGGGTGTTGGCGCCGTCCTTGGTCAGGTTGACCACATCGTCCTTATGGTCTTTCATCCAGCCTGTAGAGCCGCTCACCACCTTCACGCTATGGCTGAACGCCTTGAGGTAGTTGCCATAGGCGGCAGTAGGATTGGTGAACTCGATGGCCACGTCGGCCGAAGCGAACTCAGGCGAGTCGAAATCGTCTTGGTTGTTGACATCGATAATACTTACAATCTCGTGGCCGCGTTGACGGGCAATCTCTTCTATCATGTGCCCCATCTTACCGTAGCCGATAAGTGCTATTTTCATATCTTGCTTACTGTTTGTTCTGTTTGTCCCGCCCGTCACCGCGCTTTGCGTGCGATGACTTGTGGGCATCAAGGGCAAAGTTAAACATAAAATTTGGGATAATCCGCCATTGGTCACGATTTTTTACCTCCCACGGCAGCATTTTTACCTTATTATATATATGGAGGGCTGCTGTTAACGTGATTTAAGAGGGCGCAGAGGCCGAAACTGCCGTAGCGACTGCCGCCCTGCCGACCGTTCCGCTACCGCCAAGGGGCGCCGCCATGACACGCCCCACCCCTCCCGCCGCAGCCGACGGGGCGGCTAAAAGTGATTAGTTTGATGGCGCACAGCATATTTTCATCCACATCCAACGGGCGTTTGCGAAAAAAATCGTATTTTTGCACGATAAGTATTTTGCTCACGCCAATGGAACAACTGCTGCACTATGTATGGAAACACAAGATGTTTCCGTTAGGCCATCTCTCCACCACCGACGGGCTGGAGGTCGAGGTGATAGACCCGGGACTGCACAACACCAATGCCGGACCCGACTTCTTCAACGCCAAGATACGTATCGACGGCACCCTGTGGGTGGGCAACATCGAAATCCATACCCGTTCGTCAGACTGGTATCAGCATGGCCATCAGCGCGATGCACGATACAACAACGTGATACTGCATATAGCCGAGACGGTAGACACCGACGTGGTGACCGAGAGCGGAGAGCGCCCGCCCCAGCTCCAGCTCAGCGTGCCCCAGGATATCAGTATGCGCTATACCGAGCTCGCCGCCACCGACAAATACCCTCCCTGTTACCACATCATTCCGTCGCTGAGCCGCCTCACCGTACATAGCTGGATGAGCGCACTGCAGACCGAGCGGCTGGAACAGAAGACCGAAGCCATAGGACAACGGCTGAAGCGATGCAACGGCTCGTGGGAAGCAGCCTACTTTGTCACGCTGGCGCGCAACTACGGTTTCGGAGTCAATGGCGATGCCTTTGAGACCTGGGCATACCACATCCCGCTGAACGATGTGGCCCACCACCGCGACGACCTTTTCCAGGTAGAAGCCATGTTTATGGGCCAAGCCGGGCTGCTCGCCCCTGAAGCCGTCCCGGAGCGTTATCGCAACAGCGCCGACCACGACGACTACTGCTGCCGACTGCGCAGCGAGTACCGCTACCTCGCCCACAAGTTCGGCCTTACGCCTATGGACCACCATCTATGGAAGTTTCTGCGGCTGCGACCACAGAACTTCCCCCACATACGCATCTCGCAGCTGGCGCAGCTCTACTTCTCGCGCCAGGCAGGGCTGAGCCGCATACTCGAGTGTACCACCGTCGCCCAGTTGGCCGAGGCGCTGCACACATCGGTCACCCCCTACTGGAAGACCCATTACACCTTCGGCTCCGAAGCCGAGAGCAACGACAAGCAGATGTCGCCCTTCTCCATCAATCTGCTCATCATCAACACCGTCATTCCCCTGCTCTTCGCCTACGGGCGCTACAAGGGCAACGAGGCGCTCTGCGACCGCGCCTTCAGTCTGCTCGAACAGGCCCGCGCCGAAAACAACCACATCGTGCGTCTCTGGCGCGAGTGCGGACTGGAGGTCGAGAATGCAGGCGACTCCCAGGCGCTCATCCAGTTGAAGTCGGCCTACTGCGACCGCCGCGACTGTCTGCGCTGCCGTTTCGGCTACGAGTATCTGAAAGCCCGATGAAATGGGCCGAAACCGCCCCCAACACCGTCACCATTATAGACAAACAGCATACAACCCATAAGACAATGATAAAGAAGTATATCTTTGAGACCCGCATGGAAGTGAGAGACTACGAGTGCGACATCCAGGGCATCGTCAACAATGCCAACTATCTGCACTATACCGAGCACACCCGCCACCTCTTCCTGAAGCACACGGGGCTGAGCTTTGCCGAGATGCACAGCCGCGGCATCGACGCCGTAGTGGCGCGCATGAACCTGCAGTACAAACAGCCGCTCAGATGCGACGACGTGCTCATCTCCCGGTTGGCCTTGCGCAAGGAAGGCATACGCTGGGTGTTCGACCACGACATCTTCCGCGCCAGCGACGAACGCCTCTGCTTCCGTGCCACCGTCGAACTGGCGGTGCTCATCAACGGCCGCTTGGGCACAAGCGACGAGTACGACAAGGCTTTTGCCCCCTATCTCAACGACAGCACGCACCCATGAGCCACGAGCAAGACGTCATCCACGCCATCACCCTCACCCGCATAGGCTTCTACAACATGGCGGGCATGCTCGACCTCCTGCGCCGGGCAGGGTCTGCCACGGCCATCATGGAGCATAGCGCCGACATACGCCAACTGGTGCCCGACGCCTCGCCCAGGCTGGTAGAGGCTTTCCGCAACAGCGGCGACGCCGCCCATCGTGCCGAGGTAGAGTATGCGTGGGCCATGGAGCATGGCGTAAGGGTGCTCTGCTATGGTAGCAGCGACTATCCGCAGCGACTCAACGACTGCCCCGACGCACCGCTGGTGCTCTACTACAAGGGCAATGCCGACCTCAACCAGCAGCGCGTCATCAACATCGTGGGCACGCGCCGCTGCACGGTCTACGGACAGGACATCATACGCCGCTTTGTCGCCGACCTGCGACAGCTGTGTCCGCGCGTGCTCATCGTGAGCGGACTGGCTTACGGCGTAGACATCTGTGCCCACCGCCAGGCGCTCCAGCAGGGCTTTGAGACTGTGGGCGTGCTGGCACACGGGCTCGACGACCTCTACCCCACCGCCCACCGCGACACAGCGGTGCAGATGCTGCACCAGGGCGGACTCGTCACCGAGTTTATGACCCAGACGCGTGCCGACAAGATGAACTTCGTAAGGCGCAACCGCATCGTGGCGGGCATGGCCGACGCCACCCTGCTCATCCAGAGCGCTGCCAAGGGCGGCGGACTCATCACCTGCGACATCGCCCAGAACTACGGCCGCGACGTGTTTGCCTTCCCCGGTCCGGTGGATGTCGAGGAATGTCGCGGATGCAACAACCTGATACGCGACAACGGCGCCGGACTCATTACCTCGGCCGAGGACTTTGTCAATGCCGTCAACTGGAACGACCACAGGCTGCTCGAAGCCACGCGCATGGGCATTGAGCGGCAGCTGTTTCCCGACCTCTCGGCAGAGGAGCAGACCGTCGTCGACGTGCTCAGCGCCACCAACGACCTGCAGGTCAACCTGCTCACCGTCAAGACCGGCATACCCATATCGCGCCTCTCGGCACTGCTCTTCACGCTCGAGATGAAGGGCGTGGTAAGGTCGCTCGCCGGCGGAATGTATCATCTGCTCAAATAAGTAAGTTATGAAAATAGGAAATATAGACCTGGGCACACGCCCACTCTTTCTGGCGCCGATGGAAGACGTCACCGACATAGGCTTCCGCATGCTCTGCAAGCGGTTTGGCGCCGCCATGGTATATACCGAGTTCGTATCGGCAGAGGCCATCATCCGCTCGATACGCTCCACGCTCAACAAGATGGTGCTGCACGACGAAGAACGGCCCGTGGGCATACAGATTTACGGGCGAGACACCGCCTCGATGGTCGAGGCTGCCAAGATAGTGGAAGAGGCCAAGCCCGACGTGATAGACATCAACTTCGGATGCCCCGTCAAGAAAGTGGCGGGCAAAGGTGCCGGAGCCGGCATGCTGCGCAATGTGCCGCTCATGCTCGAAATCACGCGCGAGGTGGTCAAGGCGGTCAACGTGCCCGTGACGGTCAAGACCCGACTTGGATGGGACAGCGACAACCTCATCATCACCCAACTGGCTGAGCAGCTGCAGGACTGCGGCATACAGGCGCTCACCATCCACGGCCGCACACGCAGCCAGATGTACACCGGACAGGCCGACTGGTCGCTCATAGGCGAGGTGAAGCGCAACCCGCGCATACATATACCCATCATCGGCAACGGCGACATCGACTCACCTGAGTCGGCACGGCGCGCGTTCGACGACTATGGCGTGGACGCCGTGATGATAGGCCGCGCCACCTTCGGCCGCCCATGGATATTCCAGGATATACGCGAGGGACGCGACACGCTGACACTCGACGAGAAGATTGACGTGCTCAAGGAGCAGTTGCGCATCAACGTGGAGCGCATCGACGAATACCGGGGCATACTCCACACCCGCCGGCATCTCGCGGCAAGTCCCATATTCAAGGGCATACCCGATTTCAAGCAGACGCGCATAGCCATGCTCAGGGCTGACACCGTAGAGGCGCTCACGGACATTCTCGAGGAGTGTCGCCACAGGCTCAAAGCCATAGAAGAGCATAACGAATAGTGAGTGACTGCGCTCACACCGCACATCACTGACCACACAGCAATCCCCGGACAGCCCACAACAGGCAGTCCGGGGATTTTATGTTGACTCCGCCCTGCCTGTCAGCACAAGTGGGTGTGACTGGGATGATGTTATGACGACCTTCTATGACGACAAACGCTATATGACAATAAAATAAAACCGCATGGGAAAAAACAAACATACTATAGCTTGGTTATCGGTTAATGACAAGTTCTATTTAGTTATTGCAGGGCGCAAATCACTCATATAGAACCTCAAATTATGGAAATATTGACATGAAAGTAATATCAATGAGTGCGCTACGCACATCAACAGGTATGGACAAAAAAAAGAGCCAAAAGGGAATCTTCTATCAGATGCCTCCGGCTCTTTGGGTATTTATATAAAGAATGTGTATGTCTGTATAAGACGGCTATTTTCTATTAAGTTAGATTTTTATGCGTACTTGGAGTAAATCATGTTGAACACGTGGTTGTCCTCGCTGGTCATGGGCGCATAGGCGCCTACGTAGTCGATGGTCTGGTCGGTCACCTCACAGTCAGCGTTACCCGCGAAACGATAGACGATGCTGTCGTTCTCCACATAGAAGTTGGGGAAGTAAGCCTCGTTCATCATGTCCATGGTAGGGTTCATACACATGCCAAAATCTATGCGGTCGTCATAGATCACGATGTTGGCTGTAGGATTCTCTGACAGCATAATGCCGTGCTCGATGGCCTCGGAGAGATACATGCAGGCTGTGCGGGTGATGTTCTTCACCGAAGAATCCACTGTGATGTCCAGATTGTCGAATTTTGAGTACATAACTCTTGCGTTTTGATGGTTTTCTTTTTCCTTAATGGTTTTTCCCGTTGCGGGATTATCCTTTACAATTTTTTGTCCACGCTGAGTGGCTTGCTTGATTGTTGCAAAGGTAATGGGAAATCTCGCGCACCACAAGAAAATAATCTGCGCGCATCTCCCATTTGGTCATTTTGTCCGTAATTTTGGTTTTAATATGATTTTTATGCGTCATTTGGTCATTTTTCTTATACAAGTACACTTTTTAGACATATCCTCTATTTTTCCCGTTTTCATCGTGTTTTGGTTGAGCAATGCGACACTTTGAACAGTCCTGTACATAGGAAAGTCACAGCACATGACTATAGCCACATTGGGCAAGAATGTTTTTTGGCGGTCGCACATAATATTTCCAACCCTTTCGTCGTTTATATAGAAAAGGACCGAAATGAAAGCATTGGACATCGACAGCCAGCCCTGTCTCATCCACACGGCAGGCACACCCAAGGCGGTGCTCATACAGCTGACCGCCCGCCACGAGCGCAAGACCATAGACAGCGAGCTGAGCCTCATAGAGCAAGGCTCCCAGATGGGCTTTGTCTTTGTGGGCATCGACCTGCAGCAGTGGGCACTCTCCCTCATGCCCTGGGCCGACGAGGCGGTGGCGAGAGACCCCGAGGTGGGGCGTCACGCCATAGATACGCTCGACTATGTGACCCGCCAGCTGTTGCCCTATATATATAATAGGTATGGACAGCTGCCCTGTATCCTCGGAGGCTACTCTCTGGGCGGACTCTTCAGTCTCTGGGCGGCATCGGAGTGTCCTCTCTTCGACGCAGTGGCGGCAGCCTCGCCCTCGGTGTGGGTCAAGAACTGGGACAACTATGCCGACAGCCACCCCAGCATGGCACACAAGGTGTACATGAGCCTGGGCGACCGCGAAGAGCATGCCCGCAACCAGCGCATGGCTGCCGTGGGCGACTGCATACGCCGCCACCACGAGCGGCTCAAGGCACAGCTGGGCGACGGCAGCACCACGCTCGCATGGAACAAGGGCGGCCACTTCGACCACGAAGACCAGCGCATGGCCGATGCCTTCCTCTGGTGTCTCGAGCGCATCGACGGCGATAAAATGGACGAAAACAAACGATAACCGCACAACTACTGATATGAAGAAGACCCTCATTTCTACCCTGGCGCTGCTCATGGCAGCCCTCGGCGCCAAGGCTCAGACAGCGCCCGCTACGGCGCAACGCCCCGAAGTGCTCATCGAGACCACTATGGGCAACATCCGTCTGCAACTCTACAATGAGACGCCGCAGCACCGTGACAACTTTCTCAAGCTCATCCGTACCCACCACTTCTACGACTCGCTGCTCTTCCACCGCGTCATCCCCGACTTCATGATACAGGCGGGCGACCCGCGCAGCAAGCATGCCCCCGCCGGCGAACTGCTGGGCAACACCTCGCTCGACTATACCCTGCCCGCCGAGATACGGCTGCCGCAGATTTTCCACAAGCGCGGCGCACTGGCGGCTGCCCGGGAGGGCGACAAGACCAACCCCGAGCGACGCTCGAGCAGCACCCAGTTCTATATCGTCTATGGCAAGGTGTGCGACGAGACCACCCTGGAGCGCGGACGGCAGAACCTGAAACAGCTCTTCGGCGACAGCATCACCATGAGTCCTGAGATGGAGCGCGTCTATACCACCCTGGGCGGCACACCCCATCTCGACGGTGCCTATACGGTGTTTGGCGAGGTGACAGAGGGCATGGATGTGGTCGAGAAGATACAGGCGGTAGAGCGCGACGCCAATGACCGTCCGCTCACCGACGTGCGCATCGTCAGAGCCACCATCACGCGCGATGTGCCGAGCATGGAGCCCCGTCCCAAGGTCACTCCCAAGCGCACAAAGAGAACGGCAAGACGCAGATAAACAACAACTTTTGCCGTCTTTTCTTGCGTATCTTGGTTTTTATTGGTAATATTGCATATCTTTTTATGCCAGAAAGCAATAGACATATACCATACAAACCCTAATAATTGGAATGATACGCTCTGCAATGACTCTGCTGGCACTGTGTGGCTCACTGCTCGTACAGGGGCAGACAAGTTCGATGAAATCGGGCTTTTTGAACCCTCCACATGAGGCTCGCCCTCAGGTGTGGTGGCACTGGCTGAACGGCAACATCACCCCCGACGGCATCCGCAAGGACCTCGAGTGGATGCACCGTGTGGGTATCAGCGGTGTGCACCTCTTCGACGCCGGACTGAACACACCACAGATAGTGCCGCAACGCGTGAAATACATGACACCCGAGTGGAACGACTGTCTGAGGCTGGCCGTAGGGCTGGCAGACTCGCTCGGCATGGACATCGTGCTGCCCTCGGCACCCGGCTGGAGCAACACCGGAGGTCCATGGGTAACGCCCGACGACGCCATGAAACGCATAGAGTGGCGCGACACCGTCGTCAACGGCGGCTCCCTCACGAGCATGGCGCTGCCCGCACCCTACACCCACAGCGGAGAATACCAGAATTATCACAACAAGGGCAAGGGCGTAAAGCAGACACCATATTATAAAGACCTGTATGTCATCGCGGTGCCGGTGGCAGACGATGCCGTGGGGATGGCAAGCATGGTAAAGCGCATCACCACGTCGGAAGGCAGCATCAACGGCAGCCACCTCTACGACGGCGACTTCACCCACACCTTCGCAATAGGGCCGCGGAAGAAGCAGGCTTGGATACAAGTGGAACTGGACAGCCCCCGCACCATCAGGTCGATGACCATAGCCGACTCGCATCTGCTGGGCGCATGGGAGAAATACCCCAACAACCCCACCAAATACCTCGAAGCCAGCGACGACGGCCGTGAGTGGCGGCGCGTATGCAACGTGCCCAACGGCGCCACGCCCCGCCTCACCCTCTCTCTGCCACCTACCGAGGCACGATATTTCCGTCTGGTCTACCAGCCCAATGCCCGACCAGCGACAATCAGCGAGTTTACGCTCAGCACAGAGAGTCGCGTCAACCACAGCGAGGAAAAGGCTGGCTTTGGCGGTCCGCTGCGTCTCATCGACTACCCCACCCACACCGGCAGCCATGCCACGGGGCTGGACAGCGTCATCGACCTCACCCGATATATGGACGCTCAGGGGCGGCTCAGCTGGCAGGCTCCCGAGGGACGATGGCGAATATACCGCTTCGGCTACTCACTGACGGGCAAGACCAACCATCCGGCGTCGCCCGAAGCGACCGGACTGGAGGTAGACAAACTCGACTCGACCGCCGTGCGTCGCTACATGGAGGCATACATAGACACCTACCGCCGCGTGGTGGGCGACAGCATGATAGGGCGCGTGGTCAACGGTCTGCTCATAGACAGTTATGAAGCGGGATATGCCACCTGGACCCGCCACATGCGTGAGGAGTTCAGGAGCAGGCGTGGATATGACCTGCTGCCCTACCTACCGGCACTGGCAGGCGAGGTAATCGGGTCGGCAGAGGCGTCAGACAGGTTTCTCGATGACTGGCGCCTGACGCTGGGCGAGCTCATCGCCGACAATCTCTATGGTCAGGTCGGGCGCATAGCCCATGAACAGGGTCTCACCACTTACTTTGAAGCCATGGAAAACAGTCGCCCGTTTGTCGGCGACGGACTGGCACCCAAGTGTAAGGCCGATATACCGATGGCGGCAATGTGGGCACGCACGCAGACACTTGATTTCACCCAGAAAATGTTCCTCGAAATGCAGGCAGACCTCATGGAGTCGGCTTCGGCAGCCCATGTATTCGGGCGCAAGCATGTGGCGGCAGAGTCGTTTACGGCTTACGGCCCGTCACAGGGCGACAGTCTGGTCTACGGGCTCTATCCGGCTATGCTCAAGCGCATCGCCGACCTCGAATTTGCCTGTGGCGTCAACCGCATCGTCATCCACGAGAGTGCCCACCAGCCCATCGACAGCATGGTGCCGGGTCTGAGTCTCGACATCTATGGCATGTGGTTCAACCGGCTGAGCACCTGGGCCGAGCAGGCTCGTGGCTGGACAGACTATATGGCTCGCAGCAGTTATATGCTGCAACAGGGCAAAAATGTGGCTGATGTCGCCTACTTCTATGGCGATGAAGCCAACGCTACGGCACTCTTCGACAAGCAGAAACCAGCCATTCCATCGAGCTGTAACATGGATTTCATCAACAGCGACATCCTCTGCCACCACCTTGATGCAGACGGCGGCCAGCTCGTGACTCCGGGCGGCAGCCGCTACCGCATGCTGGTGCTTGGAGGTACCTCGGACCGACTCTCTCTGGCGTCGCTGCAAACCGTGAAGAGGCTGGCAGACCAGGGGGCAACCATCGTGGGGCGGCGTCCGGCACGGGCTATGGGGCTGAAGGCAGACTCGGCTGAGTTTGACTGCATCGCCGACGACATCTGGAGTGGCAAGCGTAGCAACATCATCGACACCGGCTCTACCCGCCATGCCATCGACTCGCTGCTCGATGTGCCCGACTTCCGCTGCACGCACATGGACAGCATCCGCTACGTACACCGCACCACTGGAGATGCTGAGATTTACTGGGTCAACAACCGTTCGAAGAGCGATATGCACGATTGGTTTGAGTTCAGGACCACTGGGCGCAAGCCACAGATATGGAACGCCGTGACAGGCGAAATCAGCGACGTGACCTACATGACTGGCAGCCGCTCGACCTACGTGGAAATGGATTTGAAGTCGGCAGATGCGCTGTTTGTCGTCTTCAGCGGCGAGGCCGACAAGCGTCTGCGTCACCGCGCAACGGAGTCTCTGCCGCTCCGAAGTGACACGATAGCCAGTCCATGGCGCGTGGTATTCGGACGGAAGATGGGCACGCCCGACGCCATCGTGATGGACTCGCTCAAGTCGTATATCGACACCACGCTCGCCATAGCCAACCCGACCGAGGCTCGGGCAATAAAATACTTCTCGGGCACCGCCGCCTATCACAACCGTTTCTTCCTCGGCGCTGTCGACAGTGCCCAGACTTACCGGATAGACTTGGGCACGGTCAACTATATGGCTGAGGTTTGGGTCAACGGCAAATACTGCGGATTAACGTGGTTTTCGCCCCATTCCATCGACATCTCGGCGGCGGTGAAGTCGGGCGAAAACACGCTGGAGATACGCGTAACCAACCCATGGAAGAACCGCATCTGCGGCGACAAACTCGCCAAGGCTGGGGAGACAACCTACACGTGGACCTCGTATCCCTGGAGCAAGAAAACCAAGAACATACTGATGCCCGCAGGACTCTTGGGGCCCGTCACCATCACCTTATATAAATAAAGGGCAAGCGCGGCGGGAGCGACGACAATCTCCACGGGAGCGACGGCAATCTCCAAGAGCGCAATGGTCATCACCACGAGTGCAAAGGTCATCTCCACGAGCGCGAAGGTCATCTCCACGAGCGCAAAGGTCATCTCCACGGGCGCGACGGTCATCTCCACGAGTGCGGCGACGCCCCCGACGCAAGACAGGGTAATCAATCGGAAAACAAGAACAAACAACAACATAACCATTATGAACTGGAAAAGAAACATCATGCTTACGGCGCTGGCCTCGATAACGATAGGCGCAGCGGCACAAACCGATGTACTGAAGGAGGGATTTATAAATCCGCCACAGAGCGCCCGCCCGCGCGTGTGGTGGCACTGGATGAACGGCAACATATCACGCGACGGCATCCGCAAGGACCTCGAATGGATGAATCGGGCAGGACTCGGCGGCATCCATATCTTCGACGCCGGAAAGAAGACACCACAGGTGGTGCCACAACGCATCATCTACATGACACCCGAATGGAAAGAGTGCTATGCGTATGCTGTGGCGTTGGCAGACTCGCTCGGCATGGAAGCCACGATGACCGCCACGCCGGGGTGGAGTAACACGGGAGGACCGTGGGTGAAGCCCTGCGACGCCATGAAGAAACTGGTGTGGAGGGAGGTCACCATCAAGGGAGGCAAGACCATCAACATGACGCTGCCCGAACCCTACAGCGTGAGCGGAGCCTTCCAGAACATCAGGGCGAGGGGCACCGCGTCAAGCAAGACCTACTACAAGGACATCGCCGTGGTGGCGGTGAGGACCGACGGCGAGCTCACTCTCGGAGAGATGGGCGCGAAGGCTACGGCGAGCAACGGCGCGATAGACCTGACCATGCTCACCGACGGCGACATGGCAAAGACGCAGAAACTGACTGCCGACAGCACCGGCAAGGTGGCTTGGATAAAGATAGAACTCGACAAGGCATACACCATCAGGGCATTGGCTCTGGGCGACGGGCGTCAGCACAGCCAGTGGCGCAACAAGCGGCCCGCGCCGACCAAATGGTTGGAAGCGAGCAATGATGGTCTGCACTTCACCAAAGTATGCGACCTGGTGCTGGGAGGTGCCCCGCTGACCACCGTGGACATCACGCCGACCACGGCGCGCTACTTCAGAGTGGTATGGAAAACCGACCGCCGTCCACTCGCCATCAGCGAGCTCAACCTGTTTACCTCCTTCCGCGTGAACCATGCCGAAGAGAAAGCCGCGTTCGGCACGCCGGTCGACCTGCCGCTCTACCCCACGCCAGAGACCGACAAGGCCACGGCGCTGACTGATGTGATAGACCTCACTCATCTCACCGACAGCACCGGAAGGCTCACGTGGAAAGCGCCGATGGGCCGCTGGCGCATACTGCGCTTCGGCTACTCGCTCACGGGCAAGATGAACCATCCCGCGTCGCCCGAGGCGACCGGACTCGAGGTCGACAAGATGTCGGCAGAGGCTGTGCAGCGATATATAAGCACCTATCTCGCCACTTATGTCGACGCCTCGCGCGGCATGATGGGCAAACGCGGACTCCAGAACCTGCTCATCGACAGTTATGAGGCAGGAATAGCCAACTGGACGCCACGAATGGCAGAAGAGTTCAAAGCCCGACGCGGCTACGAACTGCTGCCGTGGATGCCGGCATTGGCGGGAACCATCGTAGAGAGCAGCGAAAAGACCGACCGGTTCCTCTTCGACTGGCGCCGAACCATCGGAGAGCTCATCGAGCAGAACCTCTACCGCCAGGTAGCCGACACCATGAAGGCGCGGGATATGGGTACCTACTTCGAGAGCCACGAGTCGTGCCGCGTCTATGAAGCCGACGGCATGGCTGTCAAGCAATACTGCACTATCCCTATGGGTGCGATATGGGCGAGTGAACCCGTGATGCACATGAATGACCGCGGCGAGACCGGAAAGCAGGGTGACATACGCGAATCGGCATCTGTGGCTCACATCTATGGTCAGAATCTGGTTGCCGCCGAATCCCTTACATCCAATGGACTGGACGGCGACGGACTGGCTTATTCCCTCACGCCCAACCTGCTCAAGCCTGTCGCCGACCTCGAATTCGCCAGCGGCGTCAACCGTATCGTCATCCACGACAGTGCCCATCAGCCGATAGATACCAAGATTCCGGGACAGGGACTGGAGGTCTACGGACAGTGGTTCCACCGTCACGAGACTTGGGCAGAGCAAGCCCGCCCGTGGGTAGACTATCTCTCGCGCACCAGTTATATGCTCCAGCAGGGCAGATATGTCGCCGACGTAGCCTACTACTATGGCGACGACAACAATGTTACCGGACTCTTCTACGCCAACCAGCCCCAGGTTCCGCCGACGGCGTCTTACGACTATGTCAACACGCCCGCGCTGACGGAGCAGTTGACCTGCAGCGACGGCAAGATAACCACGCCGTCGGAGATGACCTACCAGGTGCTCGCCCTCGACGCCAACACCCAGCGTATGACCGTTCCTGCGCTGCGCCACATCGCCGCGATGGTCGACAAGGGCATGAAACTCTGCGGCGCAAGACCCCAGGCAGTGCTCAGCCTCAACGATGACAAGGCAGAGTTTGACCGTCTGGTAGCTGAGATATGGGATGCCAACCGCCCCAATGTCAAGGAGAACGCCAGCATCGCCGACGCCCTTGCCGCATGGGGCATCGCGCCCGATTTCTACTGTGACCGCATGGACAGCCTGCGCTTCGTACACCGACAGACGCCACAGGCAGAGATATACTGGGTCAACAACCGCAGCTACCAGACACGTTCTCTCGACGCGAGGTTCAGGGTGACGGGCATGAAGCCTTACTTGTGGCATCCCGAGACGGGCGAGGTGAGCGCAGTAGACTACACCCCCGCTGCCGGTTATACCCAGGTAAGTCTGCAGATGAACCCCGGCGAAGCCTACTTCATCGTCTTCCGCACCGAGAGCGACCCCACGGCGGCAGAGGCTGTCAAAGTCGACGCCCAGACCGTCGCCGCCACGCTCGAGAGCCCCTGGACCGTGACCTTCCAGCCCGACAGAGGCGCACCGGCACAGACCACGATGGCGCAGTTGCGCTCGCTCAGCGAGAGCGACGACGCGGGCATCCGTTACTTCGCCGGCACCGCCACATACCGCAACTCTGTGAAGCTCACCAAAGCCCAGATACGCGGCAAGCGGCTCTGGATAAACCTCGGGCAGATGAGCGCACTGGCAGAGGTCATCGTCAACGACAAGAACATGGGCATACTCTGGCGCGCACCGTTCTCTACCGAGATTACCGACGCCCTACGTCGTGGCAACAATGACATCGAGATACGCGTCACCACCCTCTGGCGCAACCGCATCATCGGCGACCAGCAGCCCGACTGTCCCAAGCGTTACACCTATACCTCCTATCCTTTCTACAAGAAAGATTCCAAGTTGCAGCCTTCAGGTCTGATAGGCCCAGTGACACTGACAGAAATGCCAAGATAACAACAAAAATCGCCGATTTCATCGATAAAACAGCGGTGGGGCAGACTCCAGACACACATCTGGTTTCTGCCCCACCGCTTGTTTGTTTGACACCGCCAGCAGCCATCCCGGCGCACGCCAAGCTCATCCCAGCGATGCCACATATCATCCCCCTGCGCCCCAAGGTCACCCCCACTCTCGTCAAGGTCATCCCCACGCTTCCAAATGCATCTAAAAGAAAAGCCGCCAGCTAAACTCACGTTCTGCTGACGGCACATTTATGAAAAAAGTGTAATTGTGTAGCCTTAATATTGCCTATATCATAGTTATTTACAGTTGAGTGCTACGATGGTTTCATAGAGTTCCTGCTTACCCGAGATTTGGGCAGGCTCACCGTGCTCCTTGGCGTAAGCCACGAGGTCCTCGAGCGAGAGTTTGCCATCCTCGAAGTCCTTGCCCTTGCCACTGTCAAACGAAGCGTAACGCTCCTTGACCATGCGGGGCAGCTCGCTGTTTTCGAGGATTTCGGCTGCGTTCTCGAGCGCACGAGCCATAGCGTCCATACCACTGATGTGGGCGATGAAGATATCCTCGGGGTCGGTAGAGTTACGGCGCAGCTTGGCGTCGAAGTTAGAGCCACCGTTGCCGAGACCACCGTTGCGGATAATCTGCATCATGGCCTGAGTGAGTTCGAAGTTGTCGATGGGGAACTGGTCGGTATCCCATCCGTTCTGGGCGTCGCCACGGTTGGCATCGATGCTGCCCAGCATGCCGTTGTCGACGGCAACAGCCAGTTCATGCTCAAAGGTATGGCCGGCGAGTGTGGCGTGGTTGACCTCGATGTTTACCTTGAAGTCGTCCTGCAGGTTGTGAGCGCGCAGGAAGCCTACTACCGTCTCTACATCGACATCATACTGGTGCTTGGTAGGCTCCATGGGCTTGGGTTCGATGAGGAAGGTGCCGGTGAACCCCTTGGCGCGGGCATAGTCGCGTGCAGCGGTAAGCATCTGAGCCAGATGTTCCTTCTCACGCTTCATATCGGTGTTGAGCAGGCTCATATAACCCTCGCGTCCACCCCAGAACACGTAATTCTGACCACCCAGTTTGATGGTGGCGTCGATGGCGTTCTTGATTTGCACGGCAGCGCGAGCCACTACATCGAAGTTGGGATTGGTGGCAGCACCGTTCATATAGCGCTTGTCGCTGAATACGTTGGCAGTACCCCAGAGCAGACGGATGTCGTCGGCGGCAGCCATCTTTTCGAGCGCATAGTCGGTGATGGCCTTCATGTTGGCCTCGTATTCGTCGATATCGTCGGCGGGGTCGATGAGGTCCACATCGTGGAAGCAGAAATAGTGGATGCCCAGCTTCTCCATGATTTCAAAGCCTGCGTCCATCTTGTCCTTGGCGCGCTGCAGAGCGCTGTCGGCCTTGTCCCACTCGTAGGAGCGTGTCTGTCCGCCAAACTGGTCACCGCTTGCGCCGCCCAGAGTGTGCCACCACGCCATTGCGAACTTCAACCAGTCCTTCATTTTCTTACCTGCAACTACTTTGTTTTGGTCGTAGTAGTGAAAAGCCATAGGGGTCTTGCTGGCAGTGCCCTCAAAGGGGATTTTGCCAATCTGTGGAAAATACTCTTTTGCCATAATTAGTACATATCAGTTTTATTATATTTAGATTGTCATGTCATTGGTAGCAATATACCTTTCCATTCGGCATAAGCCTGTGCATACTGCGCACGTTTCTGTTCATCGGGCTCAATCACGGCAAGCCTACGCAAGGTAGCAAACGCCTCTTCGTGACTGCTGTAGATGCCGCAGCCCATGCCGGCACCCTTTGCGGCGCCCACGCTGCCGTCGGTCTCATAGAGTTCGATGGTCGCTCCCGAGGTGGTGGCGAGCGCCTCGCGGAATACCGGGCTCAGGAACATATTCGCCTTTCCCGCGTGTATATTGCGGATGTCCATGCCCATCTCTGCCATCACCTCCATGCCGTAGCAGAAGCTGAACACGATGCCTTCCTGGGCAGCGCGCACCAGATGAGCCTGTGTATGGTGGTTGAAATCGATGCCGTGGATGGAGCATCCCACCTCCCGGTTCTCCAGCACCCGCTCGGCACCATTGCCGAAAGGAATGATGCGCAGTCCGTCGGCACCTGGTGCCACACCTTCAGCCATCGCGTTCATGTCGGCATAAGAGATGCCCTGGGGAGCCACGTTGCGGCGCATCCACGCATTGAGGATGCCGGTGCCGTTGATACACAGGAGCACGCCCAGACGCGTGAGGTCCTCAGTATAATTAACATGCGCGAAGGTATTTACCCTACTCTTTTTATCATAATTAACATCGCCTAACACTCCATACACTACACCCGACGTACCAGCCGTTGAGGCTATCTCGCCGGGATTGAAGACATTCAGACTGAGCGCGTTGTTGGGCTGGTCGCCAGCGCGGTAGCTGATAGGCGTACCTTCGCTGAGTCCCAGCTCGTCAGCCACCTCACGGCTCACGCGGCTCTGCACATCGAAGGTAGGCACGATGTCGGCGAGGATGTCTCTGTCGAAACCATAGTAATCGAGGAGGAAGCCGGCGACAGCGTGGGCCTGAAAATCCCAGAACATACCCTCGGAGAGACCCGATACGGTGGTGTTGATGACGCCGCTGAGTTTCATGGCAAGGTAGTCGCCGGGCAGCATCACCTTGTATATACGCTCATAGACCTCGGGCTCGTTGTCCTTGACCCACGCCAGTTTGGCGGCGGTGAAGTTGCCGGGCGAGTTGAGCAGATGCGACAGACAGCGGTCGCTGCCCAGGTCGGCAAAAGCCCTCTCTCCATAGGGTACAGCACGCGAATCGCACCAGATAATGGCGTCGCGCACGGGCCGTTGTGCCTTGTCGACACACACCAGACCATGCATCTGATAAGAGATGCCAATCGCCCGGATGTCGTCGCCCTTGGCGCCACTCTCGGCCATGATGCGGGCAAGCGCCAGTTTGGCATTGGCCCACCACATTTCAGGGTCTTGCTCAGCCCAACCGTTTCTGATTGATTTAATCGGTGCTTCGTGCTCGGGGTAGAAAGCCGTAGCCACACACCCTCCGGAGTTGACATCTACCAGAGAAGCCTTGACCGAGCTGCTGCCCACGTCAAAGCCCAACAACAAATGTTTGTTCATACTCAATACGTATGTTTAGGTTTTATTTTTTATTTCTTACGTTGCAAAGATATAAAATATCTGAGAATTGACGCAAGAGATTGCCTTTTTTATTACTCTCGCGCGCAATATTTTTAAGGAACCCCCTTCTGCGCTGGCTCCTACGAGGTTAGGCAGCCCCTCTCGACCATCCCGAAGCCACCGACCGTCAAGCCGAGACCACCTTTGCCGGCTCGTAACTATTGAAGCAAGCCCACGTATCATAAGTCACGAGCCCTCGTTTCTTATGTTACGAGCCCTCGTGCCTACTGATACGAACCGCCCATGGCCATCGCGGCGGCGCCCTACTCGACCGCCAGGCATAAAGAAAGCCATTGCACCGACCCTGACGATGATGGTCGGGGTTGGTGCAATGGCTTGCTTGTGGCGTGCGGTGGCTTAACGGCAGCGCGCGGTGGCTTGGATGCAGCCAGCCTTGTCGCCTGCTGCTGCGGCTTGGGCTGCGGGCTATTCTGCCTTGCCGTTGAAGGCACTTACCTCGATGTGGGGCTGGCTGTCGCGGCGGTCTTCGTCGGCAAACTCCACCGTGACATCGCGGCTCTCGCCCGGCATCAGCGCGAAGTAGTTGTCGCTATAGACCACGGGCAGTATCTGCTCGCCGTCGTCGCCCTTGAGGCAGAGGCGTATCATGAGTGTGGGCGTGTCGGAGGTGTTGGTCACCGTCAGTTGTCCATGCCAGGTGTCGCCCTGTCGGTTGAAATTTTCGCGGAACGTAAGGCGTGTCACGGGCAGATGCTTCAGCGCGCTGTAACACTCGGGGCTGGCTGCCTGTACGTAGAAGTTGTCTGAGCGCAGATACCCCCTCTCGTAGAGTCTCAGCCGGAGATAGCCCACCGAGAGGCTGTCGGGCATGCGCACCGCAGCCACATCGGTGGTGGCGTCGGCATAGGCGTCTACCCATAGCGAGTCGGTGCGTATCACCCTGCCCCGCATGTCTATCGTCTCTATCAGCGCCTCCATGTCGCAGTGGGTGACGGGGGTGATGTTGACCACCTGCACCTTGCGGGTATGGGCGTTGTACATGATGTGGAGCGGCTCACACGCCTTGCGGGCTCCGAAGTAGGCTGCCGTAGGCTCGAGATAGTAGTCGTAGGTCTGCCATACCATCGACGGCCATGCCGGATGCGACATCCAGATGAGCAGTCCCTGTCTATCTTGCTGCGCCGACTCGTACATGGCGCGATAGCCGTCGTAGTTGATCCACTGTGCCCACTCGGCAAACTGGCGTGCGTCGGCGGCGGGTCCGAAACGGCGCTGCATCATATCCAGGAATGTCGAGCCCCGCTGCGCGCCCTTCTGGGTGAAGTCGTGCTGCGCCCATCCCTCACCGATAGGCCAGAGGTCGGCTGGGCTGAGCATGCGGCGCAGGCTCTCGATGGTGGGAATGTTGGGCATACCGCGCTCGGAGTGCAGTCGGTGGCTCTGGCTGGTAAAGTATTCTTCGGCTTCGACCGCCCGGTAGGGGCCATGACCCGACACACCGTCGTCGGCAGAACTGGAGATGTAGCCCAAGCCCGGATGGAGCAGGGCTACCTGGCGGCGCAGGGCGCTGTCGAGCTCGGCAGGCGGATAGCCCTCGTTGCGGCCCACGTAGATGGCTATCGAGGCGTGGCGTCGTATGCGGCGGATATAGTCTTCGGCATTGGCCATGAAGAGACGGTTGTCATAAGGGTCGGGGCCGTCCCAAGGGTTGGCGAGCCAGAAGTCTTGCCAGAGCAGCAGACCATGGCGGTCGCAGGCTTCATAGAGTTCGCGGTCGCCGGTCTGTCCTACCCAGTTGCGTATCATATTGAAGTTCATCTCCTTGTGATACCTCACCGCACGGTCGTACTCTCTGCCTCGGTAGCAGAGGTTGGTCTCGGAGAAACCCCAGTTGCCGCCCAACGGAACCACACGGCGGTGGTTGACAAAGAACTGCAGACGGGTGCCCATCTCCTTGTAGGTCATCTGTCGTATGCCAACCTGGTAGTGGAGCGAGTCTATCTGCTCACTACCCTCAAGAAGGGCAAAACCGGCACGGTAGAGGTGGGGCTTGCCATAGCCCACGGGCCACCAGAGGTGCATGGGCTGGCGCTGCAGTTGGGCAAACTCGTCGGGCGAGAAAGTCACCTCGCGGCTCTCGCGGGGCTGGAGCGTCACCTGTCGGGCAAAGTCTATCGCCCCTATCCATCCGCGCAGCGTAGCCACCACGGCGGTGTCGCGGTGGTTGGTGACCCACACCTTGGGGGTCATCGTGGCGAGCGAGTCGGCGGGGTCTATGCGACTGTCTACCAGCGGGTCTGCCAGGCTCACGCCACCATTGGCACTCAGGTAGACGTCGTTCCAGATGCCGGTCTCGCGGCCGGGCGTAGAGGTCATCCAGTCCCATCCTATCGAAGCATGGAAGGTGGGGTTGTCGGCTCCCAGCACGCCGCCGTTCATGTCGGTGCTCTCGGTGGTCTTCTGCTTGACTGCGCCGAAGTGGGCGGGGCGTTCCACCCTCACCTCGAGGCGGTTGCCCGTGGGCAGGAGACAGCCGGTCACATCGAAGCGTCCACGCATGAAGGCTCCCTCTATGCGCCCGAGGTCATGGCCGTTGAGGCGGACAGAGGCTTTCCAGTTGATACCATCGAAGTTGAGGAACACATGGCGCCCCTCGTACTCGGCCGGGGCGTCGAAGGTGGTGGTATAGGTAAAGTCGGAATGGAAAAACGACTCTGAAACCATGCGCAGGTTGTCGGCGTGGTTGGTATTGGGCACCGCACCTATATTAATATAACTCTGCAGGGCTGTGGCGGGCACCGTGGCAAGGACAGAGTCGGCCGCCCCGTCGCGGAAGAGCCTCCAATCGCCTCCGTTGAGGTAGTATCGGCCGTGGACCATACCCTGCCGCTCGGCGGGTATGGCAGAGAGACCTCCGCGCCCCATCACCTGGAGTTCGCTCAGCGCATAGTGGCCCGACGGGTCGGGCTGGCGCATCATGAGTTTGACATAGCGGGCGGTGAAATGATGGCGAAGAGTCTGCACGCCACCCTTGACCTTGATGCGGCCCAGGTCGCCTATCTGCTGCCACTGGTCGCCGTCTTTGGAGACGAGTATCTCGCCACGGCGGGCGGGGTGTATCCAGTGCATCACCACGCGGTCGGCTATCACCGGCGTGCCCAGGTCGACCATGAGCCACTCGTCGGCACCTCCGGCACTCATCCACGCACTGGTGTAACAGGATGAGGGCAGCGCCAGCTGCTCACGGCCGTGGCGTATGGGTCGTGCCTCGTAGAACCGCCAGTAGGTGCAGCCCGTCATGTGGAGCCTTATGCGCAGATGGGAGTAGCGTCCGGGCTTGGAGAAGGGTATCTGCTTCTTGACCAGTCGCATGGGCAGTCTCACGGGATCTTCCTGCTTGTTGGGATCGTTGCTTCCGGTGTGTCGGGTGGGCTCGCCGGGCATGCCGTCACCCCGCTCTCCGCCCACGAGGGTCCATGTCTTGCCGTCGTTGGAGGCAAGGAAGTCTATGGCGTAGCCTCCGGTGCCCCGGCCGGGCTGATAGACGGGTTCGGCGAGGATGTCGAAGGCATCGATGTCTACATCCATCGCCGTCCAGTCAAACTGCACGAAGGTATCTTCGCCCTTGACCATCAGACGGGTATGCACGTTGCCGTCGAGCAGTTTCTCGGCATCGCGGCGCGCCACCACGCCGTCGGGCATAGACACCTGCAGACGGCAGGGCTCGCCCCGGTATACGGTACCGTCGGTGACGAGCTGTCCGGTGAGGTTGGCATCGAGTGATGAAGACTGATAGACCATGCGGTGGAGAGCCGTATTGCGGTAGTCGAAGTCACGGCGGAGCGTGGGGGCGAAACTCTCAGACTGGCGGCCTGGGTAGACACCTATGCCACGCGTGGTCTGGCGCTGTGCATGGGTGGGTATGGCGTTGACAAACATCATAGCAACGAGTGTAATCAGTAATTTTTTCATCTCTATCAGGTTTGTGGTCTGCGTCGGGTGGCTCGCAGACATGATGGTAATGACTAACTATAGTGTACAAAATTACTATTTTCTGCCTATCCATGGAAAGAAAAGCGCAACTTTGTGCTGCAGAATGGCATTTTTACAAGATATCCTGGCAGAGACGCCTTCCCTCACTGCGGAGGAAAGTAGGGAAAAAACGAAGAAAAGCCCGACCCGGCTCAACTTTTGCGCAAAAAAGATGACAAAAATGACCTTATGCACAAAGATTTATCATTAATTATGTGTACATGTCAAGGATTTGTGGTAACTTTGCAGCAATTAATATAATAATGTATATGAAAAAGCTGCTAATATCGTGTTTACTCTTAATTGGAATGAACGCCGGAGCGCAGACGCTTCCGACCTATCTTGATGAAACCAAACCTGTGGAACAACGCATCGATGACGTGCTCAGCCGCATGACCCTCGATGAAAAGATAGCCGTCATCCATGCACAGAGCAAGTTCTCGGCAGCAGGCGTGCCCAGACTGGGCATTCCAGACCTCTGGACCGACGACGGCCCTCATGGTATACGCCCCAACACACTGTGGGACAAGTGGCGCGACGCCGGACAGACCAATGACTCTTGTGTGGCTTTCCCCGCACTTACCTGTCTTGCCGCCACATGGAATCCCGCACTTGCCGGCGACTATGGCGTAAGCCTGGGCGAAGAAGCCCGCTATCGCAGCAAGGATGTGGTGCTGGGCCCCGGCATGAATATCTATCGCTCGCCCATCGGCGGCCGCAACTTCGAGTACCTCGGCGAAGACCCGTTCCTCGCCTCGCGCATGGTAGTTCCCTATATCCAGGGCATCCAGAGTACCGGTACTGCCGCATGTGCCAAGCACTTTGCGCTGAACAATGAAGAGGCTTTCCGCAAACGCTACAATGTGGTGGTAAGCGACCGTGCGCTGCACGAGATTTACCTCCCCGCCTTCAAGGCTGCTGTGGAAGAAGGCAAGGTATGGGCAGTAATGTGTGCCTATAACCTCTACAACAACCAGCCCTGCTGCGCCAACGACGTGCTGGTCAACAAGATACTGAAAGGTGACTGGAAGTTTGACGGTGTAGCCATGACCGACTGGGGCGTGCACACCACTACCGACGACGCCGTGAAGTACGGCATGGACATGGAGTTCGGCACCCACACCGACGGTCTCGCCAAAGGCAAGGACAACGCCTATGAGTACTACTACCTGGCGCGTCCCTACAAGGAGGGCATCCTCTCAGGCAAATACAGCATGAAAGACCTCGACGAGAAGGTTCGCCGCGTGCTGAGACTGCACTTCCGCACAACCATGAACCGTCAGCGCGCTTACGGTTTCATGTGCTCTGAAGCCCACTACGATGTAGCTCGCAAGATAGGTGAAGAGGGTATCGTTCTGCTGCAGAACAAACGCTCGCTGTTGCCCCTCAACGCCAACGCAAAGCGCATTCTGGTGGTAGGAGAGAACGCCATAAAGCCCATGACCGTAGGTGGTGGTTCGTCATCGCTGAAGGTACAGCGCGAGGTAAGTCCTCTCGACGGACTCAAGGCTCGTCTGGGCGACAAGGTACAGATAGACTATGCCCGCGGATATGTAGGCGACACCATCGTGAGCTATTCGGGCTACCGCTTCAATACAGACCTGCGCGACAACCGCTCTGCCGAAGAGCTGAAACGCGAAGCCATAGAGAAGGCCAAGGGTGCCGACTACGTCATCTTCGTGGGCGGACTCAACAAGTGTGACGGCCAGGACGCTGAAGGCTATGACCGCAAGGGTCTGGAACTGCCTTACGGACAGAACGAGCTGATAGAGGCTCTGGCAGCCGTGAACAAGAATATGGTATACGTCAACGTATCGGGCAACGCCGTGGCAATGCCCTGGCACGCCAAGGTTCCCGCCATCGTACAGGCATGGTTCCTGGGCTCAGAGGCAGGCAACGCCCTGGCAGCCGTACTCGCTGGCGACGCCAACCCATCGGGCAAGCTGCCCTTCACCATGCCCGCCAAGCTGGAGGATGTAGGCGCTCATGCGCTGGACACCTATCCCGGCACCTGGCGCAAGGACAAGAAGATTATCGACCGCGAATACAAGGAGGGTCTCTATGTGGGTTACCGCTGGGTAGACCATGCCAAGACCACACCGCTGTTTGCATTCGGCTACGGACTGAGCTATACACAGTTCAAGATAGCCAACCTGCGTGCAGACAAGACCACCATGACTCGCGACGGCAAGATAACATTCACCGTAGATGTAACCAACACCGGCCGACGCGCTGGCGCCGAGGTGGTGCAGCTGTACATCCACGACAAGGAGAGTTCGCTGGAGCGCCCCTACAAAGAGTTGAAAGGCTTTGACAAGGTCTATCTCCAGCCGGGTGAAACCCGCCAGGTGAACATTACCATTGACGTCAAGGCACTGAGCTTCTACAACGACAAGACTCAGAGCTGGACTGCCGAAGACGGAGAGTTTGTGGCTCTCGTTGGCAATGGTACCAACAACCTTAAGAACTCACTCAAGTTTAGACTTCAATAGACAATTTTTTATATAGGTTTTATTTTTTAGAAATGAAGGGTACCTTGTCGGGAGACAAGGTATCTTTTTTTTATACCCTAAACAAAACGGCGACAGGCATTGCGTTGACGAGATATTTTATTAAATTTGCAGCGGACATTGTCTTAATTATTAACTAACACAAACATTATGAAAAAGAGATTATTAGTAATGCTGGCGCTTTTTACCATGGCTGTAGGCGCATCAGCACAAATCCAGCTGCTGTACACAGACTTCGGACGCAACGTGATTGACCGCAACAAGAAACTGTTCTGGATGGACGGCGACAGCGACCCCTGTTTTGACATCCAAAGCTACAAGAAGGGTGGCAACAAAGAGGTATTCGTCATCAGCGAAAAGGAAGACAAGAACAACAAATACAAGGTCACCATCATTCTCGACAGCAAGTCTACGCCTATAGAGATAGAGTTGAGTCATCCCCGATACGGTGTCCAGAAGTCAAAGGTAAAGACCACATCGGGCGACAAGAATGAAGACGACCGCCTCTACAAGTACTTCGGCGAGCTGGCGGGCTATCCCCCATCGGTAACTCCGAGTGTAAAGGGTGGTGTGCCCTCCGCAAAGAGCGTGAAAGAAGATGCCGGAAAGAGTGCCGGTGCCAAGGTGGGTGATGCCGCCAAGGGTGCAGTGAACAAGGTGAAGGGCCTCTTCAAGAAAAAGAAATAGGAAACTAACGCCAGACAATATAACAAGAGCGGATGCAGGTGACTGCATCCGCTCTTTCTGTCAGTCGGCGCACGCGGCTCTCGCGTGCGCGTATATATTAATAAGGTATTACTTCTTGACGATTTTACGGGTTACTCCGTTGGCGTACTTAACGATGGTCACGCCGCGAACGGGCTCTGCCACGCGCACGCCGTCAAGGGTGTAGTAGGCAGCGACAGCCGAGGGGGCCTCTACCTCGCCAATGCCGTTGGCCACAACATCGTTGCTGGTAGAAACGGCGAAGATGGCTACGCAGCGGTCTTCGGAAGTCTGCTCGACGGTAACGCTCTTGATGGTCTTGGTATTGTCGGTGTTGACCGCAGACTCATAGAGCTTGAAGACATAGGCATCTATCTTTCCAGCATCACCTGCCCAGTTCTTCTTGGTGGCGATACGGCCCAGGCTGGTCACTACGGCTGCCTGGTTGGCAGCCGAGGAACTGCTACCCCAGTCGTACATGGTGATACTGCCATCGGCGGTGGTGTTGTCGGTATAGTTGATGGTCACCTTGATTTGGCTGTCGCCGTCGGCGCTGGTTCCCACGACATAGATGGACTTGGCCTTGATAGGAGTCTCAAAGACGAGCTCGCCCTGAACCACGCTACCGGGGATGACGACAGAGTTGCCAGCAATAGTGGTCTTCTTGGTGCCTTTGAGCACAAGCGCATTGAGCTGGGTGGGCATCACCTTGAAGGTGGCGCCGGTGCGTGAAGACTTGAACAAACCGTCGTCGCCACACATGGCACCATTGGTCTGCACGCTGGTGGTGAAGAAGGCGAAGCCTGAGCCGTCGATGCCCTGCAGGTCGGGTGCATCGGACTGGGTGGTAGTCTCGGTGATACGATCTTTATCCTCGCAGATGACGTCCTGGTTGAACCCACTCTTGATGGTAATGTGGGTGAAGGTCTGCTGGGCACTTGCAGCAACAGACATGCCGAACATAGCGGCAATGAGTAATGATTTTTTCATAATTGCATTGGTTTTATAATTTAGACTGACTTTAGTCGTTTTTATATAGGTTGCAGGCAGTACGCTTATGCCTTGTATGGGTTTTATAGGTGCAAATATATGAAAAGACAACGTAATCGACAAATATTCCGTCAACAATTTTAGTTTCTACCCACATTTCTTTGTCCTCCGCGATAGTTTGCGTAATTTTGTGGATACAAAACATAAACCTAATGAAGACAATACGTAGAACAGTGCTTCTCTTAGGGTGCCTGCTGCACCTCTCCTGGATGTGGGCTTCGGCGCCCGGAGTAACCATTTGCTATCACCCAGCAAGCAAAGGCATGTATGTGGGCTCGCCATCCATCTGCATCATGTCCAACGGTGACTACATAGCCACCCACGACCTCTTTGCCAACAGCCAGACGGAATATAATACAGAGGTATACAAGTCGGAAGACCGCGGACTGACATGGAAAAGACAGTCGGTGGTCAAAGGGCAGTTCTGGTCGTCAGTATTCTGCATATCAGACACGCTCTACCTCATCGGTACAGACCGCGAGTATGGCAGCCTGGTCGTACGCCGCTCTACCGACGGCAAGTCGTGGACCACTCCAAGCGACAGCCACCATGGTCTGCTCGCCGAGGGCGAATATCACAGCGCCCCCACTCCCGTGGTAGTGCATCAGGGAAGGATATGGAAGGCCATAGAATATGCCAAAGCACCCGCTACGACATGGCCCATGAGGTATAGCGCCATGATGATATCGGTGCCTGTGGGTGCCGACCTGCTCGAAGCCTCCAACTGGACACGCTCGGTAAACCTGCACGCCATGCCCCATCTCAAGGAGAAGGTCTACGGATGGCTGGACGGCAACGCCGTGGTAGGCCCAGACGGCAATATGGTAGACGTAATGAGAGCCAACACGCCCAACGGAGTGATCGAGAAGGCAGCGATAATCAAGGTAAGCGACGACTGCCGCGAACTGTCGTTTGACGACAAAGACCTGGTGGATATGCCTGGCGGCTGCAAGAAGTTTACCATCCGCTACGACTCGCTCACCCATCGCTACTGGAGCCTGGTCAACGCCGCACCCGAGGGAGAAGGTTCCGCCACCGGCCTGGATGTGCGCAACTACGTGGTACTCACAAGTTCGCCCGACCTGCGTGAATGGACGCGCCACGCCACGCTACTCGCCCATCCCGACATGAAGCGCCACGCCTTCCAGTATATCGACTGGATGACCGAGGGCAATGACATCATCTACGTATCGCGCACCGCATACGAAGGTCCCGACGGTGAACTCGCCCACAGCGGCCACGACGCCAATATGCTGACCTTTCACCGCATCAAGAACTTCAGACGACTGGTCAAGAAGAGCGACGGACATCCATAACCCATCCCCCTGACAGAGACAACATGACCAAGAGAGTGGACGAAAAGACACTGCAGTTTGTGCGCGACCATGCCGGCGACGATGTAAGGCAACTGGCGCTCATGGGGAGCAAGCATCCCGAGGTGGATATGCCCTGGGCGCTCGACCAGATACGGGGGCGGCAGATGGCGGCAGCCAAACTGCCGCTGCTGGCACGCATCGAGGGCATACACTATCCCGTGCATCTGTCGATGGAGCAATGCTCGTCGCAGACGGCAGCCCACTACAAACTGCGCGTGGCACGCCGCCTAATCGCCGAGGCTGACCGCGCGTCGATGACCGACCTCACGGGCGGTTTCGGCATAGACTTTCTGGCACTCTCGACCACATTCAGAAGCGCCACCTATGTGGAGCGCAACGAGGAGCTGTGTGAGCTGATGCACCACAACCTCTCGGTGCTGGGACGCACAGCCACGGTGATGTGTACCGAGGCAGAACAGGCTCTCGACGCCATCGCCCCTCAGACGCTGATATACATAGACCCCGCCCGACGCGACGCCGCCGGCGGCCGCACCTACGCCATCGCCGACTGCACCCCCGATGTGCTCGGGCTTGCCCCCACCCTATGCGCCAAAGGCAGATGGGTGATGGTGAAGCTCTCGCCTATGCTCGACTGGCACGAGGCGGTGAGAGCCTTGGGCTGCGTGAGCGAGGTACACATCGTCTCGGTGGGCGGCGAATGCAAAGAACTGCTGCTCGTATGCTCGGCAGAGAGCAAGGGCATGCCCACCGTGTACTGCGTGAACGACCGCCAGGTGTGCGTCTTCACCCCCGACGACTCGCAGCCGCGCTATCTCGATACCTCGGCTGGCGAGGGGATGTATCTCTATGAACCCAACGCATCGGTAATGAAGTCGGGACTGATGGCACAGGTATGCCAACGGTACCAGACAAGGATGATAGCCCCAAACTCCAACCTCTTTATAGGCAGCGAAGCCATAGCCCACTTTCCGGGTCGCGGCTTCCACATCACCGCCACAACCACCCTCAACCGCAAACAGCTGCGCCGTGCCCTCGACGGCATAGACCGCGCCAACATCACGGTACGCAACATGCCCCTCAGCGCCGTCCAACTGCGTCAACGGCTGCGGCTGAAAGACGGCGGGGCCACCTATATCTTCGGCACTACCCAGCGCGACGGCAGCCATATTTTGCTCGTCTGCGAAAAAATCTGATAATTTTCTGCAGCAATCTCCGTTTAATTTACTATTTTTGCATATTAATGATATCCACCATAATAATATGTCAAATATAGTAATCAAGCGTGTGGAAAACAAGAAAGACCTCCGTACTTTCATCGATTTCCATTACGATTTATATGCCGGCAACGCCTATGACGTGCCCAACCTCTACAGCGATGAATTCAACACTTTGAGCCGCGACCGCAACGCCGCCTTCGACTTCTGCGAAGCCGAATACTACCTTGCCTATCGCGACGGACGCCTGGTGGGCCGCGTAGCAGCCATCATCAACCACCGTGCCAACGAGCGCTGGGACCGCCAGGACGTGCGCTTCGGATGGATAGACTTCGTCGACGACATCGAGGTGACGCGCGCACTGCTCCAGGCTGTCGAAGACTATGGTCGCGAGAAAGGCATGAAGAGCATCGTGGGTCCGCTGGGCTTCACCGACATGGACCCCGAGGGTATGCTCACCATGGGTTTCGACAAACTGGGTACCATGCCCACCATCTACAACTACCCTTACTACCCCGAGCACATGGAGCGTCTTGAGGGATGGAGCAAGGACAACGACTATGTGGAGTATTTCCTCGAAGTGCCCGACCAGATACCGGAGAAATACTCAAAGATAGCGCAGATGATTGAGAAACGCTACAATCTGCACGTGCGCAAGCTCACCCGCAAGGACATATTCAAGGGCGGATATGGCCGCAAGCTCTTTGAACTGGTCAACGAGACCTACAAAGACCTCTATGGCTTCTCCCAACTTACCGACCGGCAGATAGAACAATACATAAAAATGTATCTGCCACTGGCTGACCTGAGCCTCATCACGGTCATCGAAGACGGCAACAACGACAACAAGATGGCCGGAATGGGCATAACCATCCCCTCGCTTTCCCGCGCGCTGCAGAAATGCCGTCGCGGCCGCCTCTTCCCCTTCGGTTGGTACCACCTGCTGCGTGCTATAAAGTTCCACAAGACCGAAGGCGTGGACCTGCTGTTGATGGGATTTCTGCCCGAATACCGTGCCAAGGGAGCCAACGCGCTGCTCTTTGCCGACCTCATCCCCCGCTACCAGGCCTACGGCTTCAAGTGGGGCGAGAGCCAGGTAGAAATGGAGTCTAACGAGGGTGTGCAGAGCCAGTGGGGTCCATTAGCTCCTACCAACCATAAGCGCCGCCGCTGTTACCGCAAAACAATAGAATGATGAAAGAAGACGAAAAAGAGACATTGCCCGTCGTGGACGGACAGAACGAAGCCCCCGTCGACTATACCGACGACAATATACGCCATCTCTCTGACATGGAGCACGTGCGCACGCGTCCCGGTATGTATATCGGTCGTCTGGGCGACGGCAATCTTGCCGAAGACGGCATCTATGTACTGCTCAAAGAAATCATAGACAACTCTATAGACGAGTTCAAGATGAAGGCGGGCGACCGCATCGAGGTCGATGTCATGGACAATCTGCGTGTGAGCGTGCGCGACTATGGCCGCGGCATCCCCCAAGGCAAACTCGTAGAGGCAGTGAGCGTGCTCAACACCGGCGGCAAGTATGACTCCAAAGCCTTCAAGAAGAGCGTGGGCCTCAACGGCGTAGGTGCCAAGGCGGTGAACGCACTGAGCAGCCGCTTCGAGGTACGCTCCTATCGCGACGGACTCGTGCGCAGTCTGGTCTTTGAGCGTGGCATCCTCAAGAGCGACACCACCGAAGAGACTCAGGACGAACACGGTACTTATATCTACTTCGAGCCCGACAACACCCTCTTCAAGAACTACTCGTACCACGATGATATCGTCGAGACCATGCTCCGCAACTACACCTACTTGAGTTCGGGGCTTACCATCATGTATAACGGCCGACGCATACGCAGTCGAAACGGACTGGAAGACCTGCTGACCGACAACATGACCGTCGAGGGCCTCTACCCCATCATCCGCATCAAGAACGAAGACCTCGAAATCGCTTTTACCCATACCAACCAGTATGGCGAAGAGTACTACTCGTTTGTCAATGGTCAACATACCACGCAGGGAGGTACTCACCAGTCGGCGTTCAAGGAACATATTGCCCGCACCATCAAAGAGTTTTTCAACAAGAACTATGAATACACCGATATCCGTAATGGTCTGGTGGCTGCCATCGCCATCAACGTGGAGGAACCGGTATTCGAGAGTCAGACAAAGATTAAGTTGGGAAGCACCCTGATGGCTCCCAACGGCGAGTCTATCAACAAGTGCGTGGGCGACTTCGTCAAGAGAGAGGTGGACAACTATCTGCACATCCACACCGATGTGGCCGAAATCATCGAGAACAAAATCAAGGAGAGCGAACGCGAGCGCAAGTCGATGGCAGGTATCACCAAGCTGGCCCGAGAGCGTGCGAAGAAAGCCAATCTGCACAACCGCAAGCTGCGCGATTGCCGTATACACTACTCTGACGCCAAGGACGAGCGCAAGGAGGAGTCGAGTATCTTCATCACCGAAGGCGACTCTGCCAGCGGCAGTATCACCAAGTGCCGCGATGTCAACACCCAAGCGGTATTCTCACTCCGCGGCAAGCCACTCAACTCATTCGGACTCACCAAGAAGGTGGTATATGAGAACGAGGAGTTCAACCTGCTGCAGGCGGCGCTCAACATCGAGGAGGGACTTGATGACTTGCGCTACAACAAGGTCATCGTGGCTACCGATGCCGATGTCGACGGTATGCACATCCGTCTGCTCATCATCACCTTCTTCCTCCAGTTCTTCCCCGACCTCATCAAGAAGGGCCATGTCTATGTTCTGCAGACGCCATTGTTCAGAGTACGTAACAAACGCAACAAGATAAAGAACAAGAAGGTAGTAGAAGCCGAAGGCAAGTCTGCCGGCAAGGGCAATAAGGACTATGTGGTGAGGTTCTGCTACAACGAGGAAGAGCGTCTGGCAGCCATCGCCGAGCTGGGACCTGAGCCCGAGATTACCCGATTTAAGGGACTGGGCGAGATAGACCCCGACGAGATGGCCCACTTCATCGGCCCCGACATCAGACTTGAACAGGTGACGCTCCACAAGAACGACCAGGTCAAGAAACTGCTGGAATACTACATGGGAAAGAACACTATGGAGCGCCAGAACTTCATTATCGACAACCTCGTAGTCGAAGAAGACGTTCCCGAGCCCGACTCTGCACCACTCGATTAATCACATCCTTATATTATATATAGTTATGAAACGAATGTTGATTATAGCCATCCTGTCGGCTATAACCTCTACCCTTATGGCGCAAAGTCTGTTTGCCAAGGGGACATACAATCCTTACGACAAGATGCGCAGGGCGGCGCTGGCCATCAGCGCACTCTACGTGGACACGGTAGACGACAACAAACTGGCAGAAGACGCCATCCGCGGCATGATCGATAATCTCGATCCACACTCGAGCTACTCGACAGCCAAGCAGGCGCGCGCCTTCAACGAATCGCTGGGCGGCTCGTTTGACGGCATAGGCGTGCAGTTCAACATCTCTGCCGACACGCTGCTCGTCATCAAGCCCGTGGTCAAAGGCCCGTCAGAGAAGGTGGGCATCATGGCAGGCGACCGCATCATCAGCGTCAACGACACAGCCATAGCCGGCGTCAAGATGGACCAGAGCGAAATCATGCGTCGGCTGCGCGGCAAGCGAGGCACCATGGTACGGCTGGGAGTGGTGCGCAGAGGCATTGCAGAGGTACTCTACTTCGACGTGAAGCGCGACAAGATACCCCTCAACACCATCGACGCAGCCTATATGATACGTCCACAGGTGGGATATATACGCATAGGCAGTTTCGGGGCATATACCTACAAGGAGTTCATGGACGCGGTGAAGAAGCTCAACAAAGAGGGGATGAAGAACCTTATCCTCGACCTTCAGGAGAACGGCGGCGGCTATATGCTGAGCGCCACGCAGATAGTCAACGAGTTTCTGGGCAAAAACGACCTCATCGTCTATACCGAAGGACGCAATGACAAGCGACGCGAATATCATGCCGACGGCAACGGCAAGCTGCGCAAAATCAAGGTAGTGGTCCTCGTCAACGAGTTCTCTGCCTCGGCGTCAGAAATCGTCAGCGGTGCGCTGCAAGACCAGGACCGCGGAGTCATCGTGGGACGTCGCACCTTTGGCAAGGGTCTCGTCCAGCGCCCCATCGAGTTCCCCGACGGTTCGATGATGCGTCTTACCATCGCCCACTACTACACCCCGTCGGGCCGCTGCATCCAGAAGCCTTACACCAAGGGCAACGCGGTAGACTACAACAAGGATATCGACACCCGCTACAAGCACGGCGAGTTCTACAGCGCCGACAGCATCCACTTTGCTGACTCGCTGAAGTACCAGACGCTGCGCCTGCATCGCACGGTCTATGGCGGCGGCGGTATCATGCCCGACTACTTCATTCCCCTTGACACTACGCAGTACAGCCAGCTGCACCGCAAGATTACGGCAGCCGGCGTGGTGGTTCCGGCTATGGTCTCCTGGCTCGACAGTCATCGCCGCGAGTTGGGCGAGCGTTACCCCACCTTTGCCGACTTCAACGCCCGCTTTGAAGTGCCCCAAGAGCTCTTTGAGCAGATAGAGGAAGAGTCTGGGAAGAAGGATATCAAGCCCCGTGATGACGAGGAGCTGCGCGCCACGCGTCGCACGTTGGGCCTGCAAATCAAAGGGCTCATTGCCCGTGACCTCTGGGATATGAGCGAGTACTTCCACGTGGTCAACGAGAGCAGCCCCGCCGTCAAGCAGGCGCTCAAGCTGGGCGCACGGGACTATCTGCTCAAGCTGAACCTCAATCCGGAGGAGCTGCTGCACAGCTTGCGCGCCATTGCTGCGGAGAATACTGCCGCCTCGCCGCTGTTTTCTGGTGACGACGAGAAGAGCCGTGCGCTGCTGCGTCAGAATTTTCTGTGGGATGTGGTTTCTAATTACTACATGAGCGGACAGCAGCTGGAGCAGTCCATGCGTGAACTGGAGATTCATCTGGAGGGCCGTCCGGTGTACTGCATGGTAATCAAGGTGGGCGAGGTGTACCGCTTTGAGGAAGCCACCGCAGAGGAGATACAGACGCTGCGTATTTCGGTCGTTAACATCACGGAGGAGATCGTCAGCGATGCGGCTACTGTTTTTCCGGGCGTACCGGTGAGTTTGATGTCCTGCTGACTGCGCCGGCGCCGGCGCCGGACGAGGCGGTTCTGCGGTTGGCGAAGAGGCTGCGCAAAATGCTGCATGAATATCTGGAGCTCTCGTGTACGGTGCTGGTCGGCAGCAGCATGCAGCCGGGCGGCGCCGGCATCAAGGAGGCATTCTGGCGGGCAAATGCAGCCGTGTCGCAGCGGTTTTATGAATCGCATGACGGTGTGCTGCTGTGGCGGCAGGATATGGA
>ERZ780208.147-NODE-147-length-77081-cov-4.717874_pt1 | contig 77081 bp, 73 predicted proteins | sample MGYA00511167_ERZ780208 | MGnify/ENA primary metagenome ERZ780208 (study PRJEB29588, sample SAMEA2159202) | human gut metagenome | biome: human gut; feature: human-associated habitat; material: faeces | place: Denmark | collected 2008/2010 ...
GGAGAAATCCTTTTTGACCACTATATGGCAATGAATCCGGGATATGTGGAAGAGGAAATCACCGGTATTCCGACCTTTGAGCCATCCTTCCATCTGCCGGCAATCTGGATTACAGAGGGACAGAGAGAGCGTGCGGAGAGTCTTGGCTATACCGTAGTAGATCCACCATCTATTATTGCCACCCATCTTACAGAGGTAATCCGTTCCCATATTGCAGAACTTCTTACCAGACAGGATGTATCTAATCTTATTAGTAATATCAAGGAAAACAATCCTGCACTTGTGGATGAACTTACACCGAAGCTTCTTAGTATTGGTGAAATTCAGAAAGTTTTACAGAATCTTTTACAGGAGGGCATCTCTATCCGTGACCTGCTTACGATTTTTGAAAATTTAGCAGACCATGCGGTAACAACCAGGGATACCGATGTATTGACAGAATATGTGCGTCAGGGATTAAAACGTGCAATTTCAAGTAAATACTTTCCGGCAAATGAGACAACCAGCGTGGTAACATTAGATCCGAAGGTGGAACAGGAAATCATGGGTTCTGTAAAACAGACTGAGCAGGGGGCTTATTTGACTTTAGATCCGGAGAAGACCAAGAATATTATGGAATCCTTAAAGCAGGAAGTAGCGAAGTTAGAGAATATTGGAAAGAATCCGATTGTCATTACTTCGCCAATTGTGCGGATGTATTTTAAGAAACTCACCGAGGACTATTTCAAAGACCTCATTGTGGTGTCTTATAATGAAGTGGAATCAAATGTGGAATTACAATCAGTAGGGATGGTGACAGCATAAAATGACGATTAATAAATTTCAGGGCAGAACAAGAGAAGAGGCAGTTGATAAGGCGAAAAAGGAAATGGGAGAAGCAGTTGTGATTATGAATGTAAAGGAAATCAAACCGAAGGGTTTATTCCGGGCATTAAAGAGCACAACTTATGAAGTGACGGCAGCATTAGAGGAAAAAGAACAGACAGTTAATCCTCTTCCTGCGTTACATGCTCCATTAAAGATGCATGACAGCATAAATTTTGCAGCAAATGAAAAGATTGAAATTCCGGCACCGGAACCAGCAGCCATTCATCCGGAAAGCAGTCATGATTTGGAAGAAAAGATAGAAAGTCTTTCTAATTTATTAGAAAAGAAGTTAAAACCGGAAAAAGAAGAAGAACCCAAAGAAGAGGAAAAGCCGGAAAAGGAAACTGATGCTCCAAAGGATATGAAGCATCAGCAGTCTGAGACTTTCCGTTGTATCCGCATGATTTATGAAACATTACTGGATAATGAAGTGAATGAAAGATATGTCAACCAGATATTAGATGATGTGGAGAAGAATTTAAGAGGCAGTGCAAGCATGGATATTATCTTATCCAATGTTTACCAGAAAATGGTATTAAAATTCGGACAGCCTCAAAAGATTGAACTGGTACCGGGACAGCCTAAAATCGTATTTTTTATTGGACCAACCGGTGTTGGCAAGACAACAACCATTGCAAAAGTGGCTTCCAGATTTAAAGTGGATTATGGCAAAAAAGTAGCGTTTTTAACAGCAGATACTTATCGGATTGCTGCGGCAGAACAGTTACGTACTTATGCGAATATCTTGGATACACCGCTGACAGTTATTTATTCATCGGAAGAAATGAATGCAGCCATAGAGCGTGTAAAGGATTATGATCTCGTTCTGGTAGATACCGCAGGATTCTCTTATAAGAATGAAGATCAGAGAAAAGATATGAGAAACCTCATAGAAAGTCTGGATGACAAATATGAGAAGGATGTTTATCTGGTATTAAGCGCAACTACAAAATACCGCGATTTGATGGAAATTGTAGATAAATACCATGAGATATCGGATTATAAGATTATTTTTACTAAATTAGATGAAACCAGTAGTTATGGTAGTCTGTTAAATATTCGTATGTATTCTGGTGCGGATGTTTCCTATGTGACAACAGGGCAGAATGTGCCAGATGATATTGAAATTTTCCAGTCACAGAAAATTGTAAAACAGTTATTGGGAGGCAGATAATAATATGGATCAGGCAGAAAAACTGCGCAATGTAATTAAATTAAAGAACCAGAAGCTTCCCCAGAAAGCAAGAGTAATTACGGTTACCAGTGGAAAAGGTGGCGTGGGAAAATCCAGCATTACAGTTAATCTGGCAATCCAGTTTCAGAAAATGAATAAGAAAGTTATTATTTTTGATGCTGATTTGGGACTGGCAAATGTAGAAGTTATGCTTGGAGCAATACCAAAACATAATTTGAGTGATGTTATATACCGGGGAATGGATATGCGGCAGATTATAACAGAGGGACCGGCAGGAGTAAGCTTTATCTCAGGCGGCTCCGGCATTGTGGGAATGAATAATCTGTCCAAGGATCAGATTACTTTTTTAGTACGTAATCTGGCACAGTTAGATGAAATGGCTGATATTATACTGGTGGATACCGGAGCAGGAATTGCAGACAGCGTATTGGAATTTGTTATGGCTTGTCCGGAGGTCCTTCTGGTATCAACACCGGAACCAAGCTCACTGACCGATTCCTATTCTCTGTTAAAGGCACTGCACCGGAATCCGAATTTTGCCAAAAGCGGAACGCAGATTCATGTGGTTGCCAACCGTGTAAATTCTGTGGAAGATGGACAGGCAGTATATGATAAATTAAATACCGTTGTGTCACAGTTTTTAAATGGTAATCTTGAATATCTCGGCATGATACCGCAGGATTCCATGTTTGAAAAAGCAATACGCCAGCAGCAGATAGTATCTTTATATGCACCGGAGACCAAGTCGGCAAAAGCATTTGAGATACTTGCAAATAATCTTATAGAAGGTGCGCATGATATTCCGTTGATGAAGCGGGGCTTTGCCCAGTTGTTTGCTGAATTTTTTAATAACAGATAGGTGATAGAATGATTTCAAATGTTTTACGGGAAGGAATGAAAATTGATATTCATATAGTGAACCAGACGGAAAGGCCAGAATCTGCAGAAAAGGCTGCACCAGTTTACAAGAGTCAGATTTTTGAACTGTTTGAAAATGGTGAAATGGAGATAATGATGCCGATTCAGAGTGGAAAACTGATATTACTTCCACTGGGACTTCGCTATGAATTTGTATTCTATACACCGAATGGATTGTATAAAAGCATTGGTCAGATCCGGGAACGTTATAAGACGGAGAACCGCTACCTGCTCCGGATTGTATTAAATACACCACTGAGCAAATATCAGAGACGGGAATATTACCGTATGGAATGTGTCCTTGATATGGGGTATTTCCATCTGACAGACGAAGAAGCGGAAATGAAACAGACGGAAGACATCATCGCAAGTCTCAGGGATGATGATTTTTATAAAAAGCAGAAAAAGGGCACTATTGTTGATATCAGTGGAGGTGGTGTACGCTTTGTGACGAATGAGCAGTTAGAAGAGGGAAAAGCTGTTCTGATTATTGTGATGCTACAGACGCAGACCGGTGAAAAACAATATTATCTTCCAGGATATATCCTGCGAAGTACGAAGCTGTTAAATCGTGATAATATGTATGAAAACCGACTGAAATTTATTATTCGTGATGATAAAATAAGGGAAGAAATTATCAGGTATATTTTTGCAGAAGAAAGAAAAGCAAGACAGAGAGGAAAAGGATAGGGTTAAATTAATAGAATGAAAAAGAATATTCTGGTTGTTGATGACTCAGCACTCATGAGAAGAGTTATCTGTGATATAATTAATTCAGATAGTGGTTTTCAGGCAACGGATACATGCAGAGATGGTTTGGAAGCATATGAAAAATTGTGTCAGAAAGCATATGACGCAGTTGTTTTAGATGTAAATATGCCAAGAATGAACGGACTGGAACTACTTGAAAGATTACAAAAAGAAAATATAAAAGCAACAGTAGTAATGGTCAGTACATTAACGACAGATGGAGCTGAAGTTACACTCAAGGCAATGGAACGTGGTGCAATTGACTTTATCGAGAAACCAAATAATCTGATAGAGACAAAGGGACAGCGTTTCCGGGAAAAACTGATAAAAGTTCTTGCAACAATAACTGCAGCAGGAAGCACACAGACGTATCAGAAAAAAGTAATTACGAATGTGGTAAAACCGGCAGCTGTCCGGAAGATTAGAACGAAGGATGCAGCCCGGAGCAAGATTGTTGCAATTGCATGTTCCACAGGCGGTCCAAAATCTTTACAGAGTGTAATTCCATTGCTGAAATCCAATATGGATGCACCGGTTCTTGTGGTTCAGCATATGCCGGCTGGTTTTACAAAATCCATGGCAGACCGGCTGAATGAACTCAGCCCGCTGGATGTGAAAGAGGCAAACGAAGGTGATGTCTTGGAAAAAGGACATGTTTATGTGGCACCGGGAGGAAAACATTTACTGGTACAGCGGTTAGCAGATGGAACGCACTGTATTGTTTTAAGTGATGCACCGGCAATTGGTGGATTAAGACCATGTGCCAATCTGATGTATGAGTCTTTGATGGACAGCGGCTATGATGAAATTACCTGTGTAGTTCTTACCGGAATGGGTGCTGATGGAACAAAGGGAATTTCAGAACTCCAGAAAGAAAAAAATGTATACGTAATTGCTCAGGATGAAGAAACATCTGTGGTATATGGAATGCCAAAGGCAATTGCAGAGACAGGACTTGTTGATGAAATAGTACCATTAGAAAGTGTTGCGGACACAATTCTAAAGAATGTGGGGGTAAATTAAAGATGGATGTAAGCCAGTATCTAGAAATTTTTATTGATGAGACAAGTGAGCATATCCAGAGCCTGAATGATTGCATTATGACTTTGGAAAAGGAGCCGGAAAACAAAGATACCATTAATGAAATTTTCCGTGCAGCACACTCCTTAAAGGGAATGGCAGGAACCATGGGCTTTAAGAGAATGCAGCATCTGACTCATGATATGGAAAATGTATTCCAGGAAGTTCGTAGTGACAAAGTAAAAGTCACCAGTGAAATGATTGATATTCTTTTCCAGTGTCTGGATGCAATTGAAAGTTACCTCGATACGATCAAGAGTACATCAGATGAAGGTACAGAAGACAACGAAGCACTGATTACAGCTTTGAACAAATTCTTAGAGAATGCAGAGAACGGCGGAGCAGCCGCACCTGCAAAGGAAGAGAAAAAAGAAGAAAAGAAAGCAGAAGAACCGGAAAACGGTGATGGTAAAAAGAAATACTTAAGCGTAGAATTTTCTTCCAAAGATAAAGATGCGTTAAAAGCAGCTGAAGAAAGTGGAAACAAAATTTACGGAATTACAGTAGAAGTACAGAAAGACTGCCTTTTGAAAGCGGCAAGAGCATTCCTTGTATTTAAAGCAGTAGAAGAGTTTGGACAGATTGTTGTTTACAGTCCAAGTTCCCAGGATATTGAGGATGAACGTTTTGAACTGGACTTCAGTTTGTTCTTATCATCCAATGCTGCATTAGATGATATTTTAAAAGCAGTTAAAAATGTATCTGAAATTGCGGATGCCGTTGGTGAAGAAGTGAAGACGGCAACCCTATTCCATGAGGAAAATGTACAGGAAAATCTTCCAGCAAATACATCAGAAGCAAAGCCGGCAGAGCAGGCAGTACATAAAGAGAATAAACCGGCACAGACTAAGTCAAAACCGGCAGGCAAACCGGTTACAAACCGTACCGTGCGTGTGGATATAGAAAAACTGGATGCACTGATGAACCAGGTGAGTGAGCTGATTATTGCAAAAAACAGTCTGGTATCCATTGGCTCCCAGGAAGGAGGCAATTTCCAGAATCAGTCATTCCATGAGCAGATTGAGTATCTGGAAAGAATTACAACCAGTCTTCATGAATCGGTTATGAAAGTGCGGATGGTTCCAATTGAGAGCGTTGTAAACAAATTCCCACGTATGATTCGTGACCTTTCCAGAAGATTGAATAAGAAGATGGAATTGTGCATGACCGGTGAAGATACAGAACTTGATCGTACTGTAGTTGACCAGATTGGCGACCCGTTGCAGCATCTGCTTCGTAACTCTGCTGACCATGGTCTTGAGAGTGCAGAAGTTCGTAAGGAACGCGGTAAGCCAGAAACAGGAACCATTAATCTGAATGCATTCCAGGAAGGAAATAATGTAATCATTGAAGTAAGTGATGATGGTAACGGAATTGATACAGAGAAGGTTAAAGCAAAAGCAGTAGAGCGTGGTCTGGTAACACCGGAACAGGCAGAAAAGCTGAGCCAGAAAGAAATTATCGATTTCTTATTTATGCCGAGTTTCTCTATGGCAAAACAGATTACCGATATTTCCGGACGTGGTGTAGGTCTTGACGTTGTTAAATCCAATATTGAAGCATTAGGCGGAGATGTTGAGGTAAAGAGCAAACTTGGCGTTGGAACCAAATTCGTAGTAAGACTGCCACTTACACTGGCAATCATTCAGGCGTTGATGGTGGAAATCCGCGATGAAAAATATGCAATTGCGTTAGGCGCAATTCAGACTATCGAGGATATTCCAGTTGAAGATATTAAATATGTAGAATCCAAGGAAGTAATTAATTTACGTGGTTCTGTTATTCCAATCATCCGGCTGGATCAGATACTTGATATTCCACCGAAGGATGAAGAAGTAGAAAGCCTTACTGTTGTTATCGTAAGAAAAGGCGAACGTTATGCAGGACTTGTTGTAGACAATCTTCTTGGACAGCAGGAAATCGTAATTAAATCACTTGGTAAGTATATTAATAATAATAAGACAATCAGCGGTGCAACAATTCTGGGTGATGGCGAAGTCGCATTAATCCTGGATGCAAATACATTGATTTAACAGGGGGTGTGCAGAGTGGCAGAGCAACTTGAAACAGTAGAAAATATCAGAAAACAGTATATTGTTGTAAAAATCGGAAATGAGCAGTACGGAATCGATATCAGTTATGTAGACAATATTGTCCGTATGCAGAAGATTACAAGAGTACCTAGAGTACAGAATTTCTTTAAAGGAATTATCAATCTTCGTGGAGAAATCGTACCGGTTATGAGTCTCAGAATCCGTATGGAACTGGAAGAAGATGTATTTACCAATGCCAGCCGTATTATAATTTTAAAAATTGAACAGCAGAGTGCACTGGGAATAATCGTGGATGAAGTAAAAGAAGTTGTTACATTAGGAACCAATGAAATTGATAAAGTGAGTGGCGATATGAAGAATGCCAAGGTATCTTTTATCGATGGAATCGGTAAAAACGGAGATGAATTAATTTCCCTTCTGGATATTCATTCTATTATAGAAGAAAAAGAAAATGCGTAATTGTTATAGATATAGTGAGGCAAATGCCTCACTATATTCTATATCTTGAAATGACAGCAGGAGGATAAAATTGGCGGATTATACTTTGAACCAGGTAAATGACATGTATGTGGATGTCTTAAAAGAAATTGGAAATATTGGTGCCGGAAATGCAACAACTGCAATGGCAAATATGTTGAATATCCGGATTAATATGGATGTACCAAGAGTTGAATTACTGACCTTTCAGGAACTGGGTTCTGCAATTTGCCCGGAAGATGAGTCAATCGTAGGAATCTATCTGGAAGTAACAGATGATATTACCGGCAGCATGATGTTTCTTATGAAACTTGATTCTGCACATTATCTGGTAAATAAACTAATGGGACGTCCGGCAGATTATGCGGAAGATTTTGATGAGATGGATATGTCTGCATTAAAAGAAATAGGAAATATCATTGCCGGTTCTTATCTGAACGCGCTTTCTGCCATGACACAGCTTACTATTGCACCATCGGTTCCTTATATTGCAATTGATATGGCGGGAGCTATTTTAAGTGTTCCGGCAATACAGTTTGGTAAAATTGGAGACAATGCACTTATGATTACGACAGAATTCGGAGATGAAGTGATGATAGAAGGATATTTTATTCTGTTACCTGACCTTGAGTCTTATGAGAAGATTCTGAAATCTCTGGGAATTACCTTATAAGGAGAAGGGTATCAATGGGTGAAGTAATAAAAGTTGGTATGGCAGACTTAAATATTTGCAAGGCTCCGGATACAATTACCACATTAGGACTGGGTTCCTGTATAGGAATAGCATTGCTAGACCCGGTTACAAAGATTGGCGGACTTGCACATATTATGCTGCCAGACAGTACAAAAATGAAAAATAATTCGAATATAGCGAAATTCGCAGATACAGGAATTGTAGAGCTGGTTCGCCGGATGACAGAAGCAGGGGCGGCAAAGAGCAGGCTTGTAGCAAAGATTGCAGGTGGAGCCAGAATGTTCGAGGTAAGTGGTAACTCTGAAGTGGGAAATATTGGAGCAAGAAATGCAGAAGCTTCCAGACAGAAACTGAAGGAGCTTGGTATTCCGCTTCTGGCAGAGGATACCGGGCTGAATTATGGCCGTACCGTAGAATTGCATTGCGATACCGGAGAATTCTATATTAAGTCTGTTGGAAAAGAATTGAAAATTATTTAGATTGAGGATGTAAAGATGAAGACAAAACCGATTCCTGCAATCGTAATGTTGACCGCAGGATTTATTACCTGTATTGTGGCAATTTTTCAGAAAATGGAATTGCTTGCCTTTACAAAGACATTATTGCTGGTACTGATTATATTCTATCTGCTTGGGGGCATTGCAGCTTATATCTTGGAAAAGAATTTTAAAGCTGCAAAGGATGAAGAAAGCAGTACAGAAGAAAAAGCAGATGGTGATGCAGAAGAGTCTGCTGATGAGAAAAAAGAAGATACATCAGAAAAGTCAGAAAAAGAGGAAGAGAAAAGAGCGAAAGAAGAGTAATTATAAGAAACCGGAGGCTATGGCATGAAAACAGTGGACAGAGAAAAACTGTGGGAAAGCTATCAGAAAAATCCAGTATCTGAAATACGGGAACAGATTATCATAGAATATGCTCCGTTAGTTAAATTAGTAGCGGGCAGATTGAGTATGTATCTTGGATATAATGTAGAATATGAAGATTTGGTCAGCTATGGAATCTTTGGACTGATTGATGCAATTGATAAATTTGACCGAAGCAAGGATGTTAAATTTGAGACATATGCAAGCCTTCGAATCCGTGGGGCAATATTAGACCAGATTCGTAAAATGGACTGGATACCGAGGGCTGTTCGCCAAAAACAGAAAAAGATTGACGAAGCAATAAAAAATATAGAAATGAAGACAGGAAAGACGGCATTGGATGAAGAGATTGCAAGCGAACTTGGGGTATCAGAGGATGAATACCTGAACTGGCAGTCCCAGTTAAAAGTTACCAATGTTGTTTCTTTAAATGAGTTTGTGGAGCAGGGAACAGAGCCTGCGATGGATGCGACAAAAAATTCCCATTTTGCACAACCGGAAGATGTGGTGGCAGAAAGCGAATTGAAAGAAGTTTTGGCACAAAGCCTTGAGACCTTGACGGAAAAGGAGCGCAGGGTAATTGAACTTTATTATTATGAAGAACTTACCTTGAAGGAAATCAGCAGTATTCTTGAAGTATCTGAATCAAGAATATCCCAGCTTCATACCAGAGCTCTGGCAAAGATGAAAAAGAAAATGGGAAGTTATATGGATATATTGGTTGAAGAAAGTTAAAAGGAGGGAAGCTATGGGACAGGCAAATGCTTATTTTCAATTTGTGATAAAGGAACATGCAACTTATATTAAGCTTTTCCCGGCAGCTCTGGAAGGAAATGTTATTGAAATTGGTGAACTGACAGAGTATCTGGAAAGGCATGGCTGCCCGGATTATAATTTAAAGGAACTGGTTGCAGCAATTAACAGCAATGAGATGACAGAGATTATGGTCGGAGATATTTATCCGATTCAGATAAATGAAGAGATGTCCGTAACAGTATCAGCAGATGCCATGGAGGCGGTATGCAGATTTTATCCGGCTGCAGGCGGCACGAATATGAATGTGCAGGAAATCTTAAGGGATTTAACTGCAAAAGGTGTCAAAGCAGGGGTTGATCAGGATGAAATTTTGAAATTTTTCCAGGATAGGGCATACTGTACCGATTTTGTGCTGGCAAAAGGGAAAAAACCGGTAGATGGTCAGGATGCCAGAATTGAATATTATTTTAATACAGATGTTGATTTAAAGCCGAAGAAGAATGAAGATGGTTCGGTAGATTACCGTGAACTGAATGTAATCAGCTATATCAAAGAAGGCGACCTTCTGGCAAAATTATTTCCGGAAGATCGTGGAATCAAAGGATATGATGTGCAGGGAAGGGAAATTAAACCAAAACAAGTACGCTCCCTTCAGTTAGAATATGGAAATAATATCCGGGTATCGGAAGACAAAACAGAACTGTACTCTGAAGTAACCGGACATGCAAGTCTGGTAAATGGTAAGGTATTTGTATCAGATGTCTATGAAGTCCCGGCAGACGTGGATAATTCCACCGGTAATATTGATTATCCGGGAAACGTTACCGTAAGAGGTAATGTAAAGGGTGGTTTTTCAATTATTGCAAAAGGTGATATAGTAGTAGAAGGCGTGGTAGAAGATGCACTGATACAGGCGGGTGGTCAGATTATTGTAAAACGTGGAATTCATGGAATGACCAAAGGAATACTTCGGGCACAGGGAAATGTTATCTGCAAGTTTATTGAAAATGCAACCATCATTTCCGGAGGTTATGTTGAAACAGATTCTATTTTACATAGTAAGGTATCAGCAGCAACAGAGGTTCGCGTAAGTGGTAAGAACGGATTCATAACAGGTGGTGTTATCCGGGCGGGCAGTCTGGTAGAAGCCCAGACCATTGGTTCCAGCCTTGGAGCAGGAACACGTATTGAAGTTGGTGTGGATCCGGAAAAGAAAGAACGTTATGTGAAAGTGCAGGAAGAACTGCTTCAGCTGAATAAGACCATTGAACAGATTCGGACGATTCTTACTACCTATGGAGAGAAGCTTAAGAATAAAGAAAAACTGGATCAGGGAAAAATCCAGTATATTGAACAGCTTATGCGTGCTTTTAAGGAGAAGGAAGCTCAGCGTACACCATTAGAGCATGAATACGAAAGGCTGCAGAGTATATTAAATGGCAGTAGCAATGCAAGGGTGAAAGTATCAAAGACACTGTATGCGGGAGTAATTGTAAATATTACCGATGTAAGCCTTATTGTAAAGGATGACAGAAGTTTCTGCCAGCTTTATAAGGACGAGGGTGAAGTAAAAATCTCAAACATGTAATGAAGTACGGTTGAGACAGGCTGGAGGTGCATGGATATGTCGATTCGTCCGGTAGATATGAATGGAGTCATTCAAAGAACGCAGGATGTCGGAACACTGAAACAACATCAGGATATGAAACCAATGGTAGATCAGCAGAACATCCAGATAGAGGTGCAAAGAGAAGAATACCGCCAATCAGAGCAGGTGACCAGGAAAGATGATTCCCAGATGGAAGAACATCGTTTTGATGCAAAGGAAGAGGGAAAGGGTCAGTACCAGCGGCAGGAACAACGGAAAAAGAAACAGAAAGAAGACCGTGTGGTTATCAAAGGTGCAATTGGAGGCTTTGATGTTAAAATATAAAAAGGAGTGTATCTGACAGATGACAGGCGTGGAAATCATCCTGATTCTGGCTGGTCTGGTTATGATGATAGGAAGCTTTATGGTAACAGAAAAGCTATCCGGTGCAGAATTAGACCGTATTGCGGAACTGAGTCAGAATGAGATAAAAAAAATACTGGAAAACAAATTGAAAGATGCAGAAGCTGCGATAGAAGACCAGATTGACCATGCAATTGAAGATTCCACAGATAAGGTGGAGCGGGCACTGGATAAAGAGACCAATGAAAAAATGCTGGCAATCGGTGAATATTCGGATACCGTTATGGAAAAGATGAATCAGACCCATAATGAGATTATGTTTTTATACAGCATGCTAAATGACAAGCACACAGAACTGACAAAGCTTGCAGGACAAATTGGCGAGATGTCAGCCGAAATCGGTGAGAGCTTAGAAGAGGCGAAAGAGTCTGTAGTTAAAGAAACAGAAGAAGTAAAAGCTACAGAGGAACCGGTGGAGACAGAAACGGAACCGGCAACCGGAGAAATGGAAGAACAGCCGGAGCAGACTAATCATAACGAAAAAATCCTTGCCTTATACAGTCAGGGAAAATCGTATGTAGAGATAGCAAAGGAACTGGGCCTTGGACAGGGTGAAGTGAGACTGGTTGTAGGATTGTATAAAGGAGTAGATACAAGTGAAGTTTAAGTATTATCTGAGAGGCTTGGGAATTGGTATTCTGATAAGCACGATTATCTTGTCCATATCATTTGCAATGAAGAAAAATGACCTTTCAGATGATGAAATCATTGCAAGGGCAAAAGAACTTGGAATGGTAATGGAAGATACCGGAAAGGACACCATACCAAAAGCTACAGAAACAGAAGATGAGATTCCAAAGAGTACGGAAGACGGTTTTAATACAGAACAGACAGATATGCAGCCGGGAACAACTGATTCAGGGGAGATATCGCAGGATGTGGGAACAGATGGAGCGGATGCCGTACCACCGTCACAGGATGGAACCAATATGGTACAGAAGGAATTTACCGTAGAAGTAGGAGATTCTTCTAATGCGGTTTCGCAGCGTCTGCAGGAAGAAGGTCTTGTGGACAATGCAGAAGCATTTAATAAATATATGGTAGATAATAATTATGCCAATTTTGTCCTGCCCGGAACCGTAACGATTCCGGAAGGGGCTGGCTATGAAGAAATTGCCGGAATACTTACGGATAAAACGATTCATCATTAAAAAAAGGTTGCATAGCATGGCTGAGTATGATATAATCCATGCGTTGCGATAAATTTACACATATACCGATTGTCAGATTGGTGCCGCAAGGTTGTCTGATAATAAGAAGTATATGGAAGAATAACCAAATGGAGGAAAAACAATGAGCGTTATTTCAATGAAACAGTTATTAGAAGCAGGTGTTCATTTTGGACATCAGACCAGAAGATGGAATCCTAAAATGGCTCCATACATCTACACAGAGAGAAATGGTATCTATATCATCGACTTACAGAAATCTGTAGGTAAAGTAGATGAAGCTTACAAAGCTATGTCTGATATCGCTGCTGAAGGTGGTACAATCCTTTTCGTAGGAACAAAGAAACAGGCTCAGGATGCTATCAAATCTGAAGCAGAGCGTTGTGGAATGTTCTATGTAAACGAGAGATGGTTAGGTGGTATGTTAACAAACTTCAAGACTATCCAGAGCCGTATCGCAAGATTAAAAGAGATTGAGACAATGGCAGCTGATGGTACTTTCGAAGTATTACCTAAGAAAGAAGTTATCGCTCTTAAGAAAGAATGGGAGAAATTAGAGAAAAACCTTGGTGGTATCAAGGAAATGAAGAAAATCCCAGATGCTATCTTTATCGTAGATCCTAAGAAAGAGAGAATCTGTGTTCAGGAAGCTCATACATTAGGAATCACATTAATCGGTATTGCTGATACAAACTGCGATCCAGAAGAATTAGATTATGTAATTCCTGGTAACGATGATGCTATCAGAGCCGTAAAATTAATCGTTTCTAAAATGGCAGACGCTGTTATTGAAGCAAATCAGGGTGCAGAAGCTTTAGAAGAAGTAGCTGAAGAAGTTGCTGTTGAGGAAGAAGCAGAAGCATAAGAAGGACCTACAATATGCTGTCTGGTTAACCAGACAGCATATTTTTTAAAAACATTTATTCATATTGGAGGATACGAAAATGGCTATTACAGCAGCTATGGTAAAAGAACTGCGTGAATTAACAGGCGCAGGAATGATGGATTGTAAAAAAGCTTTAGGCGAGACAGACGGAAATATGGACGAGGCTGTTGAGTACTTAAGAAAAAATGGACAGGCAAAAGCTGAGAAGAAAGCAAGCAGAATTGCTGCAGAAGGTCTTTGTACAGTAGTTGTAAAAGATGACAAGACAGCAGCTGTTGTCGAAGTTAACTCTGAGACAGACTTTGTTGCTAAAAACGAGACATTCCAGCAGTTCGTAAAAGCTGTTGCAGAGCAGGCTGTTGAGTCTGATGCAGCTGATATGGATGCATTCATGGAAGAAAAATGGAATGAGGATCCATCTAAGACTGTAAAAGATGCTTTAGTAGAGAAAGTTGCAGTGATCGGTGAGAACCTTAAAATCCGTAGATTTGAGAAAGTTGTTGCTACAAACGGATGTGTTGTATCTTACGTACACGGTGGCGGTAGAATCGGTGTTATCGTTGAGGCTGAAACAGCAGTTGTAAACGATGCTGTAAAAGAAGCTTTAACAAACCTTGCAATGCAGATTGCAGCTTTAAATCCAAAATATGTTTCCAGAGATGAGATCAGCGAAGAATATATCGCACATGAGAAAGAGATTCTCTTAGCTCAGATCATGAACGATCCAAAAGAGTCCCAGAAACCGGAGAAAGTGATCAATGGTATGATCGAAGGACGTGTAAGCAAAGAATTAAAAGAAATCTGCTTAGTAGATCAGGTTTATGTAAAAGCTGAAGATGGAAAACAGACTGTTGCTAAATATTTAGACGAAGTTTCCAAAGCAGTTGGTACACCTGTAAGCGTTAAGAGATTTGTTCGTTTCGAGACTGGTGAAGGTATCGAAAAGAAACAGGAAGACTTTGCAGCTGAAGTTGCAGCTCAGATGAACGCATAATAAAAATTTGATTTTAGAAATACCCTGAGGACAATCCTGTTTTCAGGGTATTTTTTGTCGGTAATTTATAAAAATGGCTGTAAAATATTCTTGAAAAAGCCTTGCTAAATATTGAAAAGTATCTTATCATGGTATCAATAGAAAAGTTAACATAACTATTACAAACGTAGTGCTGATGTTACACTACCAGAAAATAAGAAGGAGTGTTATAGTCATGGAAACAAAAGAAAAAGTATCATTTATCCACTCCATCACAGCAAAGATCATGTTAATGGTGGTTGTGATGGTGGCTTTATCGCTTATGGCGTGTATTTCTATCGCAAATGTAAGGGCTTCGGCGACAGTCAACAATGTCAACGAGAATTTTATTTTGAGCCTTACGGAATCAGCGGCAAAAACATTGGACAAGATTCCGGCAGAGGTAGATTTTTCCACCCAGTGTGCAGCTGTCATGCAGGATATGAGCATGGAGGGTGTACCGTCTGCCTATGGATATCTTGTAGATTCTGACGGCACGATGCTTTATCATCCGACAGCAGATAAAATTGGAAAAGCTGTGGAAAATGAGGTTGTAAAGGGCGTTGTGAGCCAGCTGCAATCAGGCAATATCCCACAGGATGCGGTTGTAACCTATAATTTTAACGGAACAGTCAAATATGCTGCATACGCACTGACATCTGACCACAAGATTGTTGTGATGTCTGCAGATAAAGGTGAGATCATGGAACCGATCACCAATATGGTAAGGATAATGCAGATTACTATGGGTGTCTGTCTGATCATCTGCTGTCTGGCTGCATTGGTTTTGACAAACATGATCACAAAACCAATTCACCAGCTGACTTATATTATTACGAGAACAGCTAATTTTGACTTCACCCATAATGCTAACAGCAGACGATTATACAGCAGAAAAGATGAGATCGGGATTATGGCAGCTGAAATGCATATTATGCGCAAAAATCTGCGTGATATGGTTGCCAGTATCCAGGATGCAGGACAGAAGATCAATGAGAATGTGTCTGAGTTAAATGAGGTTACGGATACGGTAAACCAGATGTGTTCCGACAACTCGGCAACCAGCCAGCAGCTTGCTGCCGGTATGCAGGAGACAGCAGCGACAACTGTCACGATCAATGAGAACGTGTCCCAGATCAAGGGAGAAGCTGAAAATATCAATGCCATGGCAGAGGAGGGTGCAAAGAATTCTGAAACTGTTATGGATCGTGCTTTACAGCTTCGTACCAAGACTGTCACCGCAAGCAATAAGACAATGGATATTTATAATTCTGTCAAGGAGAAAGCTGAAAAAGCAATTGAAGGCTCCAAAGCAGTTGAGAAGATCAATGAACTGACAGGAACTATCATGGAGATTTCTTCCCAGACAGGTCTTCTGGCTTTGAACGCATCCATTGAGGCGGCAAGAGCAGGAGAAGCAGGAAAGGGATTTGCTGTAGTTGCAACTGAAATTGGAAGCCTTGCAGACCAGACTTCCCAGGCAATTGCCAATATCAGTGCGATTGTAAAAGAAGTAAACGAGGCAGTCGGCAATATGTCGGAATGTCTGGAAGAGACAACAGAGTTCCTTGAGAAGAGCGTATCTGCTGATTACAAAGAATTTGAACAGGTAAGTGAACAATATAAGGATGATGCGAATGTATTTAAGAACAGCATGGAGGGAATCAAGACATCCATGGCGCAGCTCGCAGGCTCGATCGAGCAGATCGCAAGTGCTTTGAGCGGCATCAACGATACGGTGGGTGAATCCTCTGTGGGTGTTACGGATATTGCAGAAAAAACTTCCGGCATGGTAGAGAAGACATCATCCGCAACAGATAAAGTAAAAGAATGTTATCAGTGTGTAGATGAACTGAGAGATATTGTTACTAAATTTACATTAGAGTAACAGATTTGTAATTGGATGCGGAGGGGCAGAGCTGTTTTGACGGCTTGCCCCTTTTAAAATAGGAAAATTCTGACAATAATTGCAATAATTTGAAAAAATCATACGATTATATGCTGTTTTCTGCTTTGAAAAATCAAAAAATGTGTTACAATAGATAGGAGACAAATGATAAGCTTGGGGGTTATTCCATGCAGGATAAAGATACAGAGGCAATAAATAATCAAAGAAAACGAAGAAAAAGAATCGGACGGATTCGGAATGGTATTATAATGACGATTGCCGGATGGATCATCCTGTCGATGATACTGATCATTGTTTTATTTGTGCAGGTAATAAAGATTCAGCATAAACTGGATAATATTGTGACAGTCAGTTCGAAGGAACAGGTTCAGCAGGAAAATGCGCAGAAACCGGAAAGTGCCGGGGAGTCTGTTTATACCGATGTCACTGAAGCAACAGAGACACCAAAAACCTATGAGTCTGTGACACCGCCGGCTACCGGCATTTCAGAGGAAGAGAATCTTGCCGGGGATGGCGATATACATAAGGTTTACCTGACTTTCGAAGACGGACCTTCTGATCATACCGGAGAGATTCTGGACATATTGGCTCAATATGATGTGAAGGCAACTTTTTTTGTGATCGGGAAAGAGGATGAAGAATCCCAGGCACTGTATCAGAGAATCGCAGATGAGGGACATACGCTCGGCATGCATTCTTATTCTAACAAATACAGCCAGATCTATCAGTCAGATGAGGCATTTGAAGAAGATTTTGAACGCTTACGTGATGAATTGTATCAGATCACAGGAGTGAACAGTATTTACTATCGTTTCCCGGGTGGAAGCAGTAACCAGATCAGTAACGTACCAATGAGTGATTTTATCCATTACCTGAATGAACAGGGAGTTATTTATTATGACTGGAACGTTTCTGCGGGAGATGCAGCATCGAATGCATATTCATCCGAGGAAATAGTTGCGAATGTGATGGATGATGTAGTAAAATATAAAACGTCAGTTGTTTTGTTACATGACGCATCGGATAAGTCAGCAACGGTAGAGGCTTTAGCACCATTGATCGAGGCATTGAATGAAATGGGCGCTGAGATCCTGCCGATTGATGAAGATACATCAGTTATTCAATATGTGAAGGCAGACAGTATTGACTAACTAAATATAAATGGAGGAAGATTATGGGATTTTTTAAAGATTTTAAAGATGATTTTTCACAGGCAGTGAATGAACTGATGCCGGGTGAGGACAATTTAGAAGATGGCGCAGCAAATGAAGATTTAGTTGTGAACACTTTGGAAAATGAAGTTGATGTTGAATCTGAACTTTCCAAATTAGACGGTCTTTTAGAGCAGGTGACTTCACAGACTGCAAAACAGCAGACTTCAGTGCAGAATCAGCCAGTTCCGTCCGTACCGCAGCCGCAGCCAGCAGGTGAAACAAAAATCGAACAGCCGGTGATCCCGGAAAATCATGTGAAAAACACTCAGGAGGAAAGAAAAATGGCAGACAATATAACACCAGTTGTCAATGAAACAAAACCAGTATCAGATGAGGTATCTGTAATTACAGAGGGAACAATCATCAAAGGAGATATCGTATCCAACGGATCTTTAGACATCAGAGGAAACGTTCAGGGAGACATTGGATGTAACGGAAAACTTGTTGTAACAGGTACAGTAACAGGTAACAGCAATTCTTCTGAATTTTTTGCTGATGCAGCTAAGATTGAGGGAGAAGTCGTAAGCACAGGTACTGTTAAGATCGGACTTGGCTCTGTGATCATTGGTAATGTAACATCTTCGTCTGCAGTTATCGCAGGAGCAATCAAGGGCGATATTGATGTTCAGGGACCAGTTGTTGTTGATACATCCGCTGTTGTTATGGGTAACATCAAATCCCGTTCTGTACAGATCAACAATGGTGCAGTCATCGAAGGTTTCTGCTCCCAGTGCTACTCTGATGTTGATGTTGAGAGCCTTTTTGCTTCCAAGAATAATGAATAATCCAGAAAGGAAACGGATTCATAAATGAAACGAGTTTTTTTGAAATTAAGTGGAGAAGCATTAGCCGGTGAAAAACACACTGGTTTTGATGAACCAACCGTTACAGAAGTTGCAAAACAGGTAAAACAGATTGCAGACAAAGGAATCCAGATTGGTATTGTGATCGGTGGAGGTAATTTCTGGAGAGGAAGAACTTCCGAGACGATCGACAGACCAAAGGCAGATCAGATTGGTATGTTAGCAACCATTATGAACTGTATCTATGTATCTGAAATTTTCCGTTCTGTTGGAATGGATACAGAGATTTTTACACCATTTTTATGTGGAAGCATGACAAAGCTTTTCTCTAAAGATGAGGCAGATAAATGTTTCAATGAGGGAAAGATTGTTTTCTTTGCAGGTGGAACAGGTCATCCATATTTTTCTACCGATACGGGAATTGTATTACGCGCAATTGAGATGGAAGCGGAAGGCATTTATCTTGCCAAAGCAATTGATGGCGTCTATGACAGCGATCCGAAGCTGAATCCGGCTGCTAAGAAGTACGATGAGGTATCTATTCAGGAGGTAATTGACCAGAAACTCGCTGTAGTAGATCTTACAGCATCCATTATGTGCATGGAAAACAAGATGCCGATGTATGTGTTCGGATTAAATGAAGAAAATAGTATTGTAAAGGCCATGAGTGGAGAATTTAATGGCACAAAGGTAACAGTTTAAGGAGGCTAAATCCTCTGCTCCTGCGTGGGCAGTCGCATTTTGCTTCGCAAAAACAAGGAGGATTAATATGGACGAGAGATTAGTTCAGTTCGATGAGAAAATGCAGAAAACAATGAACAATTTATCAGAGGAATTTGGAAGTATCCGTGCCGGACGTGCCAATCCACATGTTCTTGATAAATTGAGAGTTGATTATTACGGAACACCAACACCTATCCAGCAGGTGGCAAACGTAAATGTTCCGGAACCTAGAATGATTCAGATTCAGCCATGGGAAGCTTCTATGGTAAAAGAGATTGAGAAAGTGATCATGACATCTGATCTTGGAATCAATCCTACCAATGATGGAAAGACAATCCGTCTTTTATTCCCGGAACTGACAGAGGAAAGACGTAAAGATCTTGCAAAAGACGTAAAGAAGAAAGGTGAGAGTGCAAAAGTAGCCATTCGTAATATTCGTCGTGATGCAAATGATTCCTTCAAGAAACTTGCAAAAGAGGATGTTTCAGAAGATGAAATCAAAGCATTGGAAGAAAATGCTCAGAAGATGACAGATAAATATATTGCAGCTGTCGATGAAGCAGTAGAAGTTAAAACAAAAGAAATTTTAACTGTATAAATAAATTGACAGAATAAAAGAAAGAGTGGGGGCATGAGAAAATCGTGTCCTCATTTTCGTAACTAATAAAAGAACAATATTTTGCAATGACAGCGGAACAGAAGGATTACAAAGTTTTGTGCCGTTTGACTGGAACAGAAAGGATAAACAGAGAGCATGAAGATCCCACAACATGTAGCAATTATATTAGATGGAAATGGAAGATGGGCAAAAAGCAAAGGAATGCCAAGAAATTACGGACATACGGTCGGGGCTAAGAATGTGGAGACGGTCTGCCAGGCAGCCCATGATATGGGAATAAAATACCTTACCTTATATGCTTTTTCTACCGAGAACTGGAACCGGCCGGATAACGAAGTAAATGCATTGATGAAATTACTGGAATCTTATCTGAAAAACTGTATTAAAACTGCGGATAAGAATAATATGCGTGTCCGGGTGATCGGAGATACCACAAAGCTCAGTGAGAAGTTTCAAAATCAGATCAAAGAATTGGAGTCTGCATCTGCACACAATGATGGTTTGAATCTGCAGATTGCGATCAATTATGGAAGCCGGGATGAGATGCTCCGGGGCATGCGGAAAATGTATGCAGATCTCCGTGACGGCAAATTGCAGGAAAACGAGATTGATGAGACACATTTTGAAGCTTATCTGGATACGAAAGATATTCCGGATCCGGATTTGTTGATCCGCACCAGTGGGGAACAGCGCTTATCGAATTATCTCTTATGGCAGCTGGCTTACAGTGAATTTTATTTTACGGAAGTTCCATGGCCGGACTTCCATAAAGAAGAATTAGAAAAGGCAGTTGAAGCATATAATAAACGTGACCGCAGGTTTGGCGCACTCTCAGAGGAGGATGGAGAAATATAATGTTTAAGACAAGATTATTAAGTGGAATCGTGTTAGTGATCGCAGCACTGGTTCTGATCATTACAGGCGGAGATGTTCTGCTGATCTCAACACTGATTATTTCCTATATTGGTATGTTTGAATTATATCGCATTTTTCACATTGAAAAAGAGGCGGTTGGAATCATTGGTTATCTGGCAGCGACCGTGTATTATTGTAATCTGAAATTTGCATTTTTGCCGGATACAATGGTGTTTGTATTAGGTGTTTTGATTCTTATGATGTTCGCATATGTATTTACATATCCGAAGTATAAGACGGAACAGGTACTTGCAGCATTTTTTGGCGTGTTCTATGTTGCTGTGATGCTGTCGTATGTGTATCAGACGCGTATGATCGAGGCAGGTGCCTACATTGTATGGCTTGTTTTTCTGTGTTCCTGGGGATGCGACACCTGTGCATACTGTGTAGGAATGTTGATTGGAAAACATAAAATGTCACCGAAATTAAGCCCTAAGAAATCAGTGGAGGGCGCTGTCGGCGGCGTCGCAGGCGCAGCGCTTCTTACGGTTATTTATGGTATGATCTTTAAAAATGCCATGCAGATCGATCAGACACATGTCTGGATCATGGCAGGAATCAGTGCGGTTGGAGCGTTGATCTCTATGGTTGGGGATCTGACTGCATCTGCCATCAAGCGGAATTACGAGATCAAAGATTACGGAAAACTGATTCCGGGACACGGTGGCATTTTAGACCGTTTTGACAGTGTGATCTTTACTGCACCGATCATTTATTTCCTTGCAGTGAACTTTATTAAATTATAAGATAAGGAAATTATAAAACATGAAAAAAATTGCAATTTTAGGTTCTACCGGTTCTATCGGTACACAGACACTCGATATTGTAAGAGAGCAGGGGGATATTCAGGTAGTTGCAATGGCTGCCGGAAGTAATATCAGTTTGTTAGAAGCGCAGATGAGAGAGTTCAAGCCATCACTTGTCAGTGTATGGGATGAAAAAAAGGCATCAGAACTTCGTACGAATACAAAAGACCTCGGCATAAAAATCGTGTCCGGCATGGAAGGACTTCTTGAAGTATCGGTGATCCCGGAGAGTGAGATTTTAGTGACTGCAATTGTTGGTATGCTTGGAATCAGACCAACGATTGCTGCAATTAAAGCAGGAAAGAAAATTGCTTTGGCAAACAAGGAAACACTTGTCACTGCCGGACATATTATTATTCCGCTTGCAAAGGAATACAAGGTGCCGATTCTTCCGGTGGACAGCGAACACAGTGCGATTTTCCAGTCGCTGCAGGGTGCCGGGGATAATAAGATCAGCAGGATTTTACTGACAGCTTCCGGCGGACCATTCCGTGGAAGAAAAGCAGATGAACTTAAGAATATTCAGGTGGAAGATGCCCTGAAACATCCAAACTGGAGCATGGGAAGAAAAATCACGATAGACTCTTCCACATTGGTAAATAAAGGACTGGAAGTGATGGAAGCAAAATGGCTCTTTGATGTGGCTTTAGATCAGATTCAGGTTGTAGTACATCCGCAGAGTGTCATTCATTCTGCTGTAGAGTATCAGGATGGAGCAGTGATCGCACAGCTTGGCACGCCGGATATGAGACTTCCAATCCAGTATGCACTTTATTATCCGGAGCGCCGGAATCTTTCGGGCAGGAGACTGGATCTGTTTGAAATTGCAGATCTTACCTTCGAGAAGCCGGATACCGATACATTTCGCGGGCTTGCACTTGCATATCAGGCAATGGAAAAGGGCGGAAATATTCCGACTGTGTACAATGCTGCCAATGAGAAAGCGGTCAGTCTGTTTTTAGACCGGAAGATTTCTTATCCGGAGATCACAGAGTTGATCGAGGCATGTATGGAAAATGCAGAGTTTATCGATCATCCGGATGTGGATGAAATTTTGGGGACAGAAGCAGCTGCTTATGAGTTTATTGAAAAAAAGATGAGTGCAAAATAAAACGCATTTAAAAATGCAACAAGACATCAGGAAAGGTTTTTTACATGAAAATTATTATCGCATTACTGATATTCAGCATTATTATCCTGTTTCATGAACTGGGACATTTTTTACTTGCAAAGGCAAACGGAATCCGTGTCAATGAATTTTCACTTGGATTAGGACCTACACTTTTCGGAATCCAGAAAGGTGAGACAAAATACTCCATCAAACTGCTTCCATTTGGAGGAGCCTGCATGATGGAGGGAGAGGATTCGGAAAGCCAGGATAACAAGGCGTTTAACAACAAATCTGTCTGGGCAAGGATCAGCGTTGTAGCTGCGGGACCAATTTTTAATTTTATCATGGCCTTTATCTTCTCTTTTATTCTTGTCTGCTGCACCGGATATGATCTTCCGGTACTCTCAGATGTGAGTGAGGGTTATGCCGCAGAGGAAGCGGGACTTCAGGCAGGTGATACGATTGTAAAAATGGGAAATAAACATATTCATTTTTACCGTGAGGTGAGTGCATATTCCATGTACCATGCCGGAGAACCGGTGAAAGTAACTTATGAGCGGGATGGAGAACGTTACACAACGGAACTCACTCCAAAATATGATGAGACCACCGGAAGATATTTATATGGATTTATTGGAATGGCAGCCAGAGAGAAGACAACAAACAATGTATTCACGCTGGCAAAATACAGTGCTTACGAGGTGGAGTACTGGATCTATACGACACTTGGAAGCTTAAAGATGCTCTTTACCGGAGGCGTTACCGTCAATGATATGAGTGGTCCGGTAGGAATTGTCAGTGCAATCGGAGACAGCTATGAGCAGAGTGTTTCCTACGGCTACTTCTATGCATTCCTGCAAATGCTGTATATCAGTATCCTGCTTTCTGCGAACCTTGGTGTCATGAACCTTCTGCCACTCCCGGCACTCGACGGTGGAAGACTTGTATTTTTGCTGGTAGAGGCGATCCGTGGCAAAAAAGTTGACCCGGAAAAAGAGGGCATGGTACATTTTGCCGGTATCATGATATTGTTTGCACTCATGATACTGATCATGTTTAACGACATTCGTAAGTTGTTTATATAGATTAGAAAAAGTTTCGCAATTATCCAGTAAGAATTTATACGAAAGGGAGAAGAACTATGACAAAAACAGTGAAGATCGGCAACCGCATCATTGGCGGCGGCAACCCGATTTTGATCCAGTCTATGACCAATACAAAAACCGAGAATGTGGAGGCAACTGCCGCACAGATCAATCAGCTTACAGCTGCCGGATGTGATATCATCCGCTGTGCAGTGCCTACGATGGATGCAGCGAAGGCATTAAAGGAGATAAAAAAACAGGTGCAGATTCCGGTCGTTGCAGACATTCATTTTGACTATCGTCTTGCAATTGCAGCAATGGAGAATGGAGCAGACAAGATCCGCATCAATCCGGGAAATATCGGAAGCACAGAGCGTGTGAAGGCTGTGGTGGATGTCGCAAAAGAGCGCAACATTCCAATCCGTGTAGGGGTAAACAGTGGTTCCTTAGAAAAAAATCTGGTGGAGAAATACCATGGAGTGACGGCTGAGGGACTGGTAGAAAGTGCTTTGGATAAAGTGAAACTGATTGAAGATATGGGATATGATAATCTTGTCATCAGTATTAAATCTTCGGATGTTATGATGTGTGTGAAAGCACATGAACTGATCACAAGCCAGACCGATCATCCGCTGCATGTCGGGATCACGGAAGCCGGTACGATCATCAGCGGTAATATCAAGTCAGCCATCGGACTTGGATTGATCTTACATCAGGGAATCGGTGACACGATCCGGGTTTCCCTGACAGGAGATCCATTAGAGGAGATCAAATCTGCCAAATTAATTTTAAAAACACTTGGACTCCGCAAAGGCGGTGTGGAAGTAGTATCCTGTCCTACCTGTGGACGAACACAGATCAATCTGATCCAGCTGGCCAATCAGGTAGAAAATATGGTTGCCGACATTCCTCTTGACATTAAAGTTGCCGTTATGGGATGCGTTGTTAATGGTCCGGGAGAAGCAAAAGAGGCAGATATCGGAATCGCCGGGGGAATCGGAGAAGGACTTATTATCAAACATGGCGAGGTATTCAAAAAAGTGCCGGAGTCAGAACTTTTAGAGGCACTCCGCTATGAACTGTTACATTGGAATGAATAATTATGGCAAAACTATTTTTTGATGTCTTTCCGACACTGGATGTGTCCGGGGATATGAAGAAAATTTTATCTGAGATGGAAGTTACCAAGGTAGGGATGAATCATGAGAGAGATCATATCCGTGTCTATCTTCTGGGCAGTCATCTTATACATAAAAATAACATTACGCAGTTAGAAAAATCCATTGAGGAGCAGATATTTAAGGGAAAACGGATGAATGTCCGTATTATCGAAAAGTATCAGCTCTCCGAGCAGTATACCGCCCGCACGCTGATGGATATGTATAAGGACAGTATTTTAGAAGAGTTAAAAGCCTACAGTCTGATGGAATACAATCTGCTGCGTGCTTCCAAAATGGAATTTACGGATGACAGTCATCTGCATCTTGTACTGGAAAATACGATCATTGCACAGACACGCTCCCATGAAATTGTGGAATTTTTAGAGAAAATCGTGTGTGAGCGCTGTGGCATGAACCTGATTGTTGACCTTGACTTTGAGGAACCAAAAGAGAGCAGGTACAAGAAAAACAGTGATCTTCAGATTCAGTTTGAAATCAAAAATATATTAAAAAATATCAATTTGAAGGATGAGGACGGAGAGACAGTTGCAGTTGCTTCAGATGCCAATGAAAAAAGTGCAGCTTCCGGTCAGACTACAACATCTGGAGACAGTGGTTCTACAGGTGGTGGAAACGCCGTAAAACCTGCAAAAAACGATGCAAAATCTGCAAATGGTGCAGGAAATACTGCAAAAAAAACATATGACGGACCACGGAAAGAGTTTAAAAAACGTTATGATGGCGGTGGCTTTGGCGGAGGTAAAAAATCCGATAATCCGGATGTAATTTACGGTCGTGATATTGAGGATGGAGAAACCATCCCATTGGAGAAAATCGTGGGTGAGATGGGTGAAGTTACCATCCGCTGTCAGGTCATGACGGTTGAGACGAGGGAGATCCGTAACGAAAAGACAATCATTATCATGTCGGTCACAGATTTTACGGATTCCATTGTCCTGAAAATATTTACAAGAAATGAAGACAGGGATGAGCTTCTTGGCAATCTGAAAAAAGGGGCATTCTTAAAAATCAAAGGTGTCACGACAATCGATAAGTTTGACAGTGAATTAACAATCGGTTCGATCGTTGGGATTAAGAAGATTGCAGACTTTACGACCACCCGTATGGACACCAGTCCGGAGAAGCGTGTGGAATTGCACTGTCATACAAAGATGAGTGATATGGATGGTGTGTCCGAGTGTAAAGACATCGTAAAGCGTGCCATGAAATGGGGACATAAGGCGATTGCGATCACCGACCACGGCGATGTACAGGCATTCCCGGATGCAAACCATGCACTGAGTCCGGATGACGATTTTAAGGTTATCTACGGTGTGGAAGCGTATCTGGTGGACGACTTGAAGGATATTATCACAGATTCGAAAGGACAGAGCCTCGATGAAACCTTTGTGGTGTTCGACTTGGAGACGACCGGTTTCAGCCCCGATAAGAATAAGATTATTGAGATCGGTGCAGTGAAAGTAGTCGGTGGTGTCATTACAGACCGTTTCTCGACATTTGTAAACCCGGAAGTGCCAATTCCATTCCGAATCGAGGAATTGACCTCAATTAAGGATGATATGGTCATTGACGCACCGAAGATTGAGGAGATTCTGCCGGAATTTATGAAGTTCTGCGAGGGTGCGATCATGGTTGCCCACAATGCGGAATTTGATATGAGTTTTATTAAGAAAAACTGCAAGAATCAGGGGATAGAGAGAGAGTTTACGATCATAGATACAGTGGCTCTTGCCAGAATTCTGCTGCCGAACCTGAATCGTTTTAAACTCGATACCGTTGCAAAGGCATTGAATGTCTCACTGGAAAACCATCATCGTGCAGTTGACGATGCTGCCTGTACAGCAGAAATTTTTGTGAAATTTATTGAGATGTTAAAAGAACGCGGTATGGAAAATCTCGATGATGTGAACCATATGGTTTCCACCTCCCCGGAAACGGTCATGAAAATGCCGACCTACCATGCAATTATTCTGGCGACAAATGACATCGGACGTATCAATCTGTATCGTCTGGTTTCACTTTCACACCTCACGTATTATAATAAGAGGCCACGTGTGCCAAAAAGTGAATTTGTCAAATACAGAGAGGGACTTCTTTTAGGCTCTGCCTGTGAAGCTGGAGAATTATACCGTGCGATTGTGGGCGGAAGACCGCAGGAAGAGATCATAAGACTTGTAAAGTTCTATGACTATCTGGAGATACAGCCGCTTGGAAACAACGAATTCATGCTCCGCAGTGATAAAGAGCCAGTCAACACGATAGAAGAACTTCAGGATATTAACCGCAGGATCTGCAGACTGGGGGAGGAATTTAACAAGCTTGTGGTGGCTACCTGCGATGTGCATTTCCTTGACCCGGAAGATGAAATCTACCGCCGTATTATTATGGCAGGAAAGGGATTTAAGGATGCTGATGAGCAGGCTCCGTTATATCTCCGCACAACGGAGGAAATGTTAAAGGAATTCGAATATCTTGGAAGTGCCAAAGCAGAAGAAGTTGTCATTACAAATCCGAACAAGATTGCGGATATGTGTGAGAAGATTGCACCGGTAAGACCGGATAAGTGTCCGCCGTTTATCGAGAATTCGGATCAGATGCTCCGTGATATCTGCTATAACAAGGCGCACAGCATGTATGGTGAAGAACTGCCTCCGATCGTAAAGGAGCGGCTTGACCGAGAATTAAATTCGATTATTTCCAATGGATATGCGGTAATGTATATTATCGCACAGAAGCTTGTATGGAAGTCGAACGAGGATGGTTACCTTGTAGGTTCCCGTGGTTCGGTAGGTTCCTCTTTTGCAGCGACCATGTCCGGTATCACGGAGGTAAATCCATTGCAGGCGCATTACCGTTGCGAATATTGCAAATACAGCGATTTTGATTCACCGGAAGTCAAGGCATTTTCCGGAAGAAGTGGTTGTGATATGCCGGATAAGATTTGTCCGGTGTGTGGCAAAAAGCTGGTAAAAGATGGATTTGATATTCCATTTGAGACCTTCCTTGGATTCAAGGGAAATAAAGAGCCGGATATCGACTTAAACTTTTCCGGTGAGTATCAGAGTAAAGCCCATGCTTACTGTGAGGTTATTTTCGGTTACGGACAGACGTTCCGTGCCGGAACGATTGGTACACTTGCGGATAAGACTGCATTTGGATATATCAAAAATTATTATGAAGAGCGCGGAATTCACAAGAGAAACTGTGAGATTGACCGTATTGTACAGGGATGTGTCGGCGTCCGGAGAACGACCGGACAGCATCCGGGAGGTATCGTTGTTCTTCCGGTGGGCGAGGAGATTAATACGTTTACTCCGGTACAGCATCCGGCAAACGATATGACGACTGCAACGGTTACGACTCATTTTGATTACCATTCCATCGACCATAACTTATTAAAACTGGACATTCTCGGACACGATGATCCGACCATGATTCGTATGTTACAGGACTTGACAGGACTTGATCCACAGACGATCCCTTTGGACGATCAGACAGTCATGTCGCTGTTTATGAATACCTCTGCATTGGGAGTAGAACCGGAAGACATCAACGGTATTCCCCTGGGATGTTTAGGAATCCCGGAGTTTGGAACAGATTTTGCGATGCAGATGGTTATTGATGCGAAACCGACCGAATTTTCGGATCTGATCCGAATTTCAGGACTTTCGCATGGTACGGATGTGTGGTTGGGAAATGCACAGACTTTAATTGAGCAGGGGATTGCAACGATTTCTACTGCAATCTGTACTCGTGATGATATTATGATTTATCTGATCAGTATGGGACTTGACAGTGAGCAGTCTTTTACCATTATGGAGTCTGTTCGAAAAGGTAAGGGATTAAAGGAAGAATGGAAGGAAGAGATGCGGGCACATAATGTACCGGAATGGTATATTGATTCGTGTTTAAAGATTAAGTATATGTTCCCAAAGGCGCACGCGGCTGCCTATGTTATGATGGCATGGCGTATCGCATACTGCAAAGTTTTTTACCCGCTTGCCTATTATGCAGCATATTTTTCCATTCGTGCGACAGGTTTCAACTATGAGATCATGTGTCAGGGAAAAGAGCGTCTGGAATATTTTTATAAAGATTACACGAGAAGAAAAGATTCTCTTTCCAAAAAAGAGCAGGATGTCTACCGTGATATGCGAATTGTGCAGGAGATGTATGCGAGAGGCTTTGATTTCACGCCAATTGATATTTATCGTGCACTGCCGGATCGTTTCCAGATCATCGATGGAAAACTTATGCCGGCGTTAAATACGATCGAGGGTATGGGCGACAATGCTGCAATCGCGGTTGCGGAAGCAGCAAAAGACGGAAAGTTCTTATCCAAAGATGATTTCCGTCAGAGAACCAAAGTAACGAAATCTACCATCGATCTTATGGCAGATCTTGGACTGCTCGGTGATATGCCGGAGTCCAATCAGTTGTCGTTATTTGATTTTGCATAAATATTTGTTTTGCGGGATAAAGAAACGCCAGGAAAAAATGAAGTTTCCTGACGTTTCTTTTTTTGTAAAAAATTGCATTGTGACAGCGCCTGCTTACGGATTGAAAATCTGTACATTGCCCGGGGCAGCAACAGATGTATAATAAGGGGTTTTGGTCGTAAAATCTTTAAAATAGACATAAGTGGAAGTTACATTAATGGCAGTGTAGTTGCCTTCTTTTAATTCCTGATAATTGCTTCCATCTGTATTAATACAACAGATGGCCGGATTTGTCTTATCATTTTTCTGAAAAAAGATTTTATCGCCTGTGACATTATAGCAGTCGACACGGCAGTCCGTGACCAGCGTTTTTTCACCATTTGTCAGATCGACTTTGGCAATGCGGTAATCGTTTTCACAGTCCATAAAATAAAGATTGTTTCCGTCTTTCACCGGCATCCAGCAGTTCCCCTCATAGATGACTTTTGCGTGGTCATTGGAAGTGTCCATCTCATAGATATTATGATTGTCTGTCAGTCCGTTATAATAAATATATTGTCCATCGGTACTTGCGGTAAAGTAGGACTGTTTTTCTACCTGCTCTTTTTCCTTGCCATCAATTTTGACTTTGTACAGCGTGGTTGCATCAGTGGTATCATAATGCAGATAGTACAGATAATTTCCAACCAGGGAAGCATACATACACGGATCATCATCTAAAATTTCAGGTTTTCCTTTTCCGTCAATGTCCAGCCGGCATAAGCTGTTGGTATTGACCGGGAGGAAGGAAAACGAATCAGCGCTTTTTCCCTTAAGTTTACAGTAATAAATGTAGTGGTCATCCACGTTGATGTAGCTGACACTCTGATCCTCTAACTTTTTGATGTTTGTGCCGTCCGGGTTCATGGAGTACAGACAGTAGTTGTCGGCAGGGTTGGCAAAGTAGACAATACCATCTTTTTCACAGAAATATCCTTCGTTATACAGATTTCCCGCAGTGTTGCCGTTGACATAACCGTCATTATACCGAATGCGGTTTAGGTACCGGTAGAGGAAAACACACCCGGCAGCAAGAAGGATCACCAACACAAAAAGCAGCCATTTCCAAATTTTTTTCATAAGTAAATCACCTCTTTGATTTATAATCTTTATCTATAAAAAGTATAGCATTTCTGTATACCATGACGCAAGTGTTCTCTTGCAAGCAAACTGTGAATGTAATATATTATAAATAATAAATGGAAAGGCTTGGATTTTTTATGAGAGATTTATTGGAACTAAGAGATGAGATTGATCAGATCGACAGTCAGATCGTGGATCTGTATGAACGCAGAATGGCAATTTCAGAGGAAGTTGCTGAATATAAAATTGCTGTGGGAAAGAAAGTATTTGACAAGCAGCGTGAGGTTTCCAAGTTGGAAACATTGAGCAGAAAAGGAACTACGCCATTTTTAAAACATGGTATCCGTGAACTGTTCGAGCAGATCATGTCCATGAGCCGGAAGCGTCAGTATCAGCTACTGACAGAACATGGTCAGACGGAAAAAACCGATTTTAAAGAAGTAGATCATCTGAATTACAAAAATGCTAAAATCGTATTTCAGGGAACGGAAGGCGCATATTCACAGCTTGCGCTGAATGAGTATTTCGGGGAGAATGCAGACAGTTATCATGTGGATACGTGGCGGGATGCGATGGAAGCCATCCAAAACGGAGAGGCCGATTACGCTGTATTCCCAATTGAGAATTCATCTGCCGGAATCGTTTCCGAGAACTATGATCTTATGGTGGAATACAATAATTATATCGTGGGAGAGCAGATCATCCGTATCGACCATGCTCTTTTAGGTCTGCCGGAAGCAGACATGGACGATATCACCGACATTTATTCCCACCCACAGGCGCTGATGCAGTGCTCGAAATACCTTGAGAGCCACAGAGACTGGGAAAAGCACAGTCTGAAAAATACGGCGATGTCCGCCCAGAAGATCAAAGAAGATGGAAAAAAGAACAAGGCAGCGATCGCAAGCACCCTGACCGCGGATATTTACGGTTTGAAAGTGCTGGATGAGGCAATCCAGAACAATAAAAATAATTATACAAAGTTTATCATTGTGGCAAACAAGAAGATTTTTGAATCGAGAGCCAATAAGATCAGTATCTCTTTTGAAGTTCCTCATGAGAGCGGTTCGCTGTACCATAAGCTGTCCCATTTTATCTATAACGGAATCAACATGAACAAGATCGAGTCCAGACCGGTGCAGGGAAAAGCGTGGGAGTACCGTTTCTTTGTTGACATTGAGGGAAATCTCAATGATGCAGCTGTACAGAATGCGCTGCGGGGGCTGACAGAAGAGACGATCCGTTTGAAAATACTTGGCAATTATGTAAGTGCAGAAGGGAATGAATAAACTGATGAAAAGTCCAAAAAATTTGATTTTATATAAAGATTTTGAAAATGGAAAATTATTTTATAACATGACCTGGATCATGGAGAATTATGAAAATGAATATTATAATAAAGAGGATGTGGAGTCTCTACTGTATGAGAGTTTGAACCAGTTAATGGAACTGGCAGTGAGTCATGGCTTTGAGGGGAATCTGTGGCACAGTTTTCTGGCATTTCTTCTTGTAAATAATGAGAATGCTTACAGCAAAGCCTGTGAGATCCGCGGAAAAGTGGAGGGCTCTGTCAATCAGATCATATTGCATGACTTTGAGATCATCAAATCGCTGTTTGATTTTGATTTTGGAAAACTTGCCTCTTATTTTGAGATGGACTGTATGGATGCCATCACTGATTATCAGAGCATGACAGGGAGCGGAAAGATTTTTAATAAGAGGATCAAGGAGCGCATCAATGAGTTGAAGTTAAAGCTGGAAGCTTCCACAGATGTGTCCGGATTTAAAGATGCAGTGACGGCATTTTATAAAGATTTTGGCGTTGGCAAACTAGGACTTCACAAGGCATTCCGCATTCAGCACAGGGAAAAGGAAGAGGTGGAGATCGTGCCGATCACAAATATTGCCCATGTGAAATTAGACGATCTGGTCGGCTATGAGCTTGCAAAACAGAAACTCATCGACAATACGGAAGCATTTGTCAACGGAAAGCAGGCAAATAACTGCCTGTTATATGGGGATGCCGGAACCGGAAAATCCACCAGTATCAAAGCCATTGCAAACCAGTACTATGACAGAGGCTTACGTCTGATCGAAGTGTACAAGCACCAGTTCTGTGATCTGAATGATGTCATCGCACAGATCAAAAACCGCAATTACAAGTTCATTATTTACATGGACGATCTCTCTTTTGAAGAGTTTGAGATCGAATATAAATATCTGAAGGCAGTGATCGAGGGCGGTCTTGAGAAAAAACCGGACAACGTACTGATCTATGCAACCTCCAACAGACGCCACCTGATCCGTGAAACATTTTCGGATAAAGAGGAAGTGCGTGAGGATATGCATACTTCCGATACTGTACAGGAAAAATTATCCCTGTATGCAAGATTTGGTGTTTCCATCTACTTTGGCGCACCGAATAAGAAGGAATTCCAGAATATTGTCAAAGTACTTGCAGAAAAATATCAGGTTTCCATGGATGAGGACACTTTGCTTGCTGAGGCCAATAAATGGGAGCTTTCCCACGGCGGATTATCCGGCAGGACAGCGCAGCAATTTATCAACTATTTACTTGGAAAAGAATAAAAAATTGGTATAATAGAGATATACAAAAGAAATGAGGAGGCAGACATCTGGTGATCCATACATTCGCAGCAATTTATATCGGTTCTTATGAAGTAAGTATTAAAATATTTGAGATTTCAGGAAAGAAGAAAATCCGTGACATCGATTATATCCGGAGCAGGATCGAGCTCGGAAGAGATGCATATTCCAAGGGAAGTATCGGATATGAACTTGTGGAGGCGCTGTGTGATACGCTTGCCGAGTACAAAAAGATCATGGACGGCTACCGGGTGGACAGCTACGAAGCATATGCTGCCGCAGCCTTGAGAAACGCTGAAAATGAGCTTTTTATCTTAGACCAGATCCGCATCCGGACAGGACTTCTCGTAAAAGTTTTAAGTAACTCTGAGCATCGCTTTATCAGTTATAAATCGGTTGCCATGCGGGAAGATTTTGAGCGTATGATCCAGAAAGGTGCAGCAGTTGTGGATGCCGGAGGCGGCGGTATGCAGATCACGGTATTCTCAAAGGGAAAAGTAGTCACAACACAGCATCTGGCACTCGGCACCATGCGTATGCGGGAGCAGCTTGCAAGAAAAAGTAACAATCTGGCACAGTATGAACTTCAGGTAGAAGAACTTGTTGACAAGGAACTTGAAGTTTTTAAAGCTATGTATCTTCAGGAGACGAAGATCAAATACCTGATCATCATCGGTGATTATATATCAGAGATCAGCAGAAAAGTAGAAAAAAACAAGGAAGACAATACCATAGAGGCAGCAAAGTTCTTAAAGTACATCAGAAAGCTGGATGAGAAGACATTAGAGGAAATCTCAGAGGAATTGAACCTTTCGAATGAGAGTGATGCGCTTGTCATTCCATATATGATGATCTTTAAATGCATGGCAGAGAGCATCGGCGCAGAGAGTCTCTGGGCACCGGGAACGAATGTCAGCGATGGTATCGCATTCCACTATGCACAGAAGAATAATATGATCCGGGTGGAACATGATTTTGAGGCGGATGTCTTATCTGCCGCAAGAAATCTTTCCGAGCGTTACATGAGTTACACCCCACATATTGATGCACTGACGCAGATGGCAACCCTTATTTTTGATACGATGAAAAAAGTACATGGACTTGGCAGAAGAGAACGGCTGCTTTTGCAGGTGGCTGCCATTTTACATGACTGCGGAAAATATATCAGTTTTGCCAACGGTCCGTCCTGCTCCTATGATATTATTATGGCTTCCGAGATCATCGGACTGACACACAAAGAGCGTGAGATCATTGCAAACACAGTATTATATAATACATGGCCGCTTCCTGACTATGAAGATCTCGCAGATAAATTGGATCATGACAGTTATCTGACCGTTGCAAAACTTTCTGCAATCCTTCGTGTATCCAATGCAATGGACCGGAGCCACAAGCAGAAGTTTAAGAATGTGAAGGCGGCGGTCAAGGGAAGAGAGCTTGTGATCACAATTGAGACAATGGATGATATTGCTTTGGAAAAAGCACTGTTTGATGCCAAAACGGCATACTTTGAAAATGTATTCAGTATAAAGCCGGTGATCAAAGAAAAGAGAGTCTACGGCTGACAGACAACCAATGGAAAGGCTAGGTTTATCTTATGGAGAAAGAACAGGATTTTAAAAAACCGGAATATTATGAAAACAGGGAATTGAGCTGGCTGAAATTTAATCACCGTGTATTAAACGAGGCGAGAGATAAATCCATTCCGCTTCTGGAACGATTAAAGTTTGTCAGTATCACTTCGTCCAATCTGGACGAATTTTTCATGGTGCGTGTCGCATCCCTGAAGGATATGGTACACGCCAATTATAAGAAAAAAGATATTGCCGGAATGACGGCATCCGAACAGTTAGAGAAGATCAATGAGCGCACGAGAGAGCTTGTCACACTTCAGTACAATACCTATAACCGTTCTCTTGTGCCACTTATGCACCAGCATGGAATTGTTGTGATGGATGCGTTTGAAGATCTGAGTGAGTCACAGGCTGCGTTTGTGGATCGATATTTCGAAGACAATGTATATCCGGTACTCACCCCGATGGCGGTGGATGCCTCAAGACCATTTCCACTGATTCGGAACAAGACATTGAACATTGCAGCACTTCTTTCCAAGAAAAAAGGAAAAGCAGAAAAAGAGGAAATTGAATTTGCAACCGTTCAGGTTCCAAGCGTGTTGCCACGCCTGGTACATATCCCTTCGGAAGATGGAAATGAAAAGACCTTCATTTTATTGGAGCAGGTCATTGAGCGGAATATTGATAAACTGTTTTTAAACTACGATGTACTCTGCGCATATCCTTACCGTGTTATGCGAAATGCCGATCTGTCGATTGATGAGGATGAAGCGGCGGACCTGCTAAAAGAGATTCAGAAACAGTTAAAAATGCGTCAGTGGGGCGAGGTTATCCGTCTGGAAGTGGAGGATGGCATTGACAAAAAGCTGTTAAACTTCTTAAAAGATGAATTAAAAGTGGCAGAACAGGATATTTTCCAGATCAACGGACCAATTGATTTCACATTCCTGATGAAAATGTATGGATTAGAAGGCTGTGACGATCTGCGGAATGAGCCTTACACGCCACAGCGCGTGCCGGAGATCGTACCGGGGGAAAATATTTTTGATGAGATCCGAAAAGGAGATATCCTTTTGCATCATCCATACCAGACGTTTGATCCGGTGGTTGATTTTATACGTCAGGCATCTGTGGATCCGGATGTACTTGCCATCAAACAGACGCTTTACCGTGTCAGTGGCAATTCACCAATTATTGCTTCATTGGCACAGGCGGCTGAAAACGGCAAGCAGGTTTCTGTTTTAGTGGAGTTAAAGGCCCGGTTTGATGAGGAAAATAACATTGTCTGGGCAAAAAAATTAGAGCAGGCTGGCTGCCATGTTATCTATGGTCTGGTTGGACTGAAAACCCACAGCAAAATAGCGCTGGTTGTCCGGAGGGAGGAAGATGGTATCCGTCGTTATGTGCATCTTGGAACCGGTAACTACAACGACTCCACAGCAAAGTTATATACAGACTGTGGTATTTTTACCTGTGACGGTGCAATCGGAGAGGATGCAACTGCCGTATTCAATATGTTGTCCGGCTACTCCGAACCATTGTCATGGAATGAACTTGCGGTTGCACCGATCTGGCTTCGCACGAAGTTCACAAAGCTGATCCGCCGTGAGACGAAGCATGCAAAAGAGGGAAAACCTGCAAAGATCATTGCAAAAATGAATTCGCTCTGTGATCCGGGAATCATTGAATCCCTTTATGAAGCGTCTGCAGCAGGCGTTAAGATCCAGCTGATCGTCCGTGGAATCTGCTGCTTAAAAGTCGGGATTCCAGGGGTGAGCGAGAATATTGAAGTCCGTTCGATCGTTGGAAATTTCTTAGAGCACAGCCGGATCTTCTATTTCTTCAATGATGGAGAAGAAGAAATTTACATGGGAAGTGCCGACTGGATGCCGCGTAACTTAGACAGACGAGTGGAGATTTTATTCCCGGTATTAGATGATGAACTGAAAAAACGTGTCAGACATATTCTGGATGTGGAGCTGGCAGACACTTTAAAAGCACATGTACTGCATGCTGACGGCAATTACGAGAAGGTAGACAGACGTGGAAAAGCAGCATTATCATCTCAGGATGTTTTCTGTAAGGAAGCAATGGAAGCTGTTCCAAAACCATCTCACGGATATCAGGGAAGAGTGTTTATTCCGGCAGAACCTGTAGAATAAATAGCATTACGGTAAGAGCAGTTATTGTGTGAGGGAGGATGGGCTATGAATAATAAAATTTTATTTGCGGATCTGGATCGTACATTATTGTGTGATGATAAGTCGATTTCTGAAAAGAACCGGGCTGCAATACAGAAAATGTTAGAGCGTGGACACTATTTTGTTCTGGCAACCGGACGACCGGTAGAGTCAGGGAGAATTGTTGTGAAAGATCTTGGGCTGACCAGTCCGGGATGTTATATGATCGCCTTTAACGGGGCAGTGATCTATGACTGTGCGGCAGACCGTGTGCTTTATAAAAGTGCACTTCCAATCGAGGTTGCGCAGGAGATTTTTGACCGGGCGCATAAAGCCGGCATCTATGCGCAGACCTACAATACCGTAGACATTGTGACAAAACGGCACACAAAAGAACTGGATTATTATGTTGAGCGTTCTCATATGACCTACAAACTCACAAGAAGAATTTCGGATTGTCTGGATTCGGAACCTCAGAAAGTCATTCTGATCCATCTGGAGGATGATGAAAAATTAAAACGTTTCCAGAAAGCAAATGCTGCCTGGGCGAAAGGAAAATGCAACTCCTTTTTCTCCTGCAAAGAGTATCTGGAGTATTGTCCAGTCAACACGGACAAAGGAACCGGTGCACAGTATCTGGTGAAATTGTTAAATATTCCACATACCAGCACGGTTGCGATCGGAGATGAGCAGAACGACATTCCGATGATCCAATCCGCACATATTGGTATCGCTATGAAGAACGGAATCGATGATATCAAGAAAGCCGCTGATTATGTTACGGAAAATGATAATAATCATGATGCGATCGCGGAAGTGATCGAGAAGTTTATTTTATAGAAAAGCGGATAAACTAAGTATGAAAATTGCAGTAATGGCTGATATACATAGCAATATAGAAGCATTCAAAACCTGTTATGAAGAGGCTGAGAAGCAAGGCGTTACAGAATATATTTTTCTAGGAGACTATTTGGGTGACATGGCAAATCCACAGGAAACATTATGTCTGTTGCATGAAATTCAGACGAAGTATCCTTGCACGTTTGTTCGTGGAAACAAAGAGGAATATTGGATCAATCATAGGAAAAATACCAATGAAGTATGGGCAACAGGTTCAACGACTACCGGTATGTTAAACTACAATTATGAACGCCTATCAGACAAAAATATTGATTTTTTCGAAAATATGCCTATTTCAAAAGAAATGCAATATGAAGGTTTTTCACCATTTATAGTTTGTCATGGTTCGCCCGATAAAGTAAATCAAAGTATGCGGTCAGACTATGATTATATCAATCAGATTGTAAAAGATCTGAAGGTGAATTTGATTATTTGTGGACATTTTCATATACAAACGCAATATGAGAGAAAAGGAATGTTGATTGTAAATCCGGGAGCTGTAGGGGTTCCTCTTCATAGTGGTGGAAAGACACAATTTATGATACTTCATGGGGAAGATGGCATTTGGAAACAGGAATTAATTAAAATCTATGGTTTTTTATATCAGTAAGTACAGAGTAAGGAATATACAGATGTCCCCGTCCTCTGCCAAGAGCGATATCCGGTTTGTTTGAGCCGTGGAAATCAGAGCCGCCGCTGATAAGCAGTCCGTTTTTCCTTGCAAGACGTTTCATCTGCTGTTCTTCTCCGGTGGTGTAGGTGGAGTAGATTGCTTCTAACCCGTCAAGTCCCGCCGGTTTCAGCTCATCGATCATTTTCTGGAGATTGGTGTTACTCAGGCCGTAGAGCAGAGGGTGAGCTAAAATGGCAGTACCTCCGGCTTCCTTGATGAGACGCACGGCATCGGTGGAAGCGACTTTCAACCTGCCGACATAGCATTTGCAGTGGTCGCCGATATAACGGTCGAAGGCTTCGCGGACACTCTTGATCTGACCATGTTCATATAGAAAGCGTGCAATGTTCGCGCGGGTAATGACACAGTCCGGATTTTCAGCCACCAGTTCTTCCATCGTAATGGAAAGCCCTTCCTTCTGAAGTGCCTCCACCATAAGTGCATTGCGCTCACTGCGGCATTTCCGGTATTCGGTTGTCTTTTTCAGAAGCTGCTCATTTTCGATATCAATATATAACCCTACGATATGGACTTCTTTTCCGTGATAATCGGTGGAGAGTTCAATGCCCGGTATTAGTTCAATCCCGGCAGAAGTTGCGCAGGGCATTGCTTTGCTGACACCTGAGCAGGTGTCGTGGTCGGTGAGTGCAAACGCAGACAGACCGGTGCGTTTTGCTTCAGTTACCAGTTCTGTGGGTGTAAAAGTTCCATCGGATTCGGTGGAATGTACATGTAAGTCGACAATTCTGTGATCCATAGTTTATGCCTTTCTTTTATAATTTCCCTGTGAATGATGAGTATCGTTTTAACTACAAAATTGACGTATTTTTTATTATCATTTTATTTACTGATATTTTGAAAAGTGATAAAATAATATATATCATATCGTTTGGTATAAGAAGAGTGTACTAAACAATAAAAAAATTTGCAAATAATTATGGATGAATGCTGAAAGGGGGACAAATTTGAAAAAATTTATTTTTGGTATAATTTTATCTGTCATTGGATTTATCTATTCATTTACCTGTTTTGTATACGCAGTTATAAATCCGTGTACTGTAAATGATCGAAGTGGTTTCATGATATCTCTTAGGGCAAATAATGTATTGATTCCGTTTTTGATTTCTACTTTTATTCTTATGATCGGTATACTGATTTGTGGATATGAGGCATATAGGAAAAAGTAAAAGATACAGAAAAAATTTACAAACTGTAAAAAATATACTTGACGAAACAAGTGTGTGTATGTTATAGTATCAAAGTTGTTGAAAACAAAGTAGAGTATCCACTCTCACCGGAGCACAAATTTACAGTGTCTCATGGTCTAATACCTCAAACATCGCATATGCGTATTTGATTGATTGTGGATAGTCTGCCTATCCACTTTTTTTATGTGGAAGCATGAAAAATTATTTTGGAGGTGCAATACCATTAGCGAGTTAATGATTAATGAACAGATCAGAGACAAAGAAATTCGTCTGATCGGAGAAAACGGAGAACAGCTTGGCATTATGTCAGCGAGAGAAGCTATGAAGCTTGCTGAGGAAGCAGAACTTGACTTAGTTAAAATCGCTCCAACTGCAAAACCACCTGTCTGCAAGATTATCGATTACGGTAAGTATCGTTATGAACTGGCAAGAAAAGAAAAAGAAGCCAAAAAGAAACAGAAAGTGGTTGAGCTGAAAGAGATTCGCTTGTCACCGAATATTGATTTAAATGATCTGAATACCAAAATGAACGCTGCAAAGAAGTTTTTATCCAAGGGAGATAAAGTGAAAATCACTTTGAGATTCCGCGGACGTGAAATGGCTCATATGAATGCAAGCAAACACATTCTTGACGATTTCGCAGAAAGCTTATCTGACACAGCAGTAGTGGAAAAAGCACCAAAAGTTGAAGGAAGAAGTATCAGCATGGTGTTGGCAGAAAAAAAATCATAATTTTAAGGAGGAATATATCATGCCAAAAATGAAAACAAGCAGAGCAGCTGCAAAACGTTTCAAAGTTACAGGAACAGGAAAATTAAAAAGAAGTAAAGCTTATAAGAGACATATCTTAACAAAGAAAACAACAAAGAATAAGAGAAATCTTAGAAAACCTGCAATGGTTGATGCAACAAACGTTAAGAATATGAAGAAGATTTTACCATACGCATAGGAATTAAGTAAGGAGGATTAAAAAATGGCAAGAGTAAAAGGCGGTTTAGGCGCTAAAAAAAGACATAATAGAACTTTAAAATTAGCAAAAGGTTACAGAGGCGCTAGATCTAAACAGTATAGAGTAGCAAAACAGTCAGTTATGAGAGCCTTAACAAGTTCTTATGCTGGTAGAAAAGAAAGAAAGAGACAGTTCCGTCAGTTATGGATCGCTCGTATCAACGCAGCAGCAAGAATGAACGGAATCTCTTACAGCCAGATGATGCACGGATTAAAAGTATCCGGTATCGATATCAACCGTAAAATGTTAGCAGAGATGGCAGTTAACGATGCAGCCGGATTTGCAGCACTTGCAGAAGTAGCTAAAAAAGCAGTAGCTTAATAGAAATTATTAGCAAGAGAGCCAACGGCTAGTGACACCTAGCCGTCGGTAAATATGTGTTAAAAGGATAACGCCTTAGTTTACCAGACTGGGGGCGTTATTTTTTTGTGTCGAATAATAGATGTTATCTATGAAATATTCTGCTTATGCATAGCCCGAAACTCTGACGGCGACATCTCTTTCATCTTATGAAAAGTTTTCGAAAAATAGAGTCCATTATCAAACCCAATTGAATTTGCAATCGCCGTCACAGAGAGGTCTGAATGTTCCAACAGATAGCACGCCTGTTTCATACGGAAATCCGTAAGATATTCCTTCGGAGACTGCCCAAGGACGGATTCAAAGGAGCGGAATAACTGGCTTCGGCTCAGTCCTACATAGGCGGAAATATCCTCCACCGTGATATGGTAAGAATAATTGGAAGAAATATATTCAATCCCCTTTTGTACATAGCTGTTAGCAGAGTTTTGCGTCGTGTTTGTCGTTGCTCCATGCATGAAAAGTGCAAGCATGGTATAAAGGCGTCCGGTCATTTCCACGGCGTGCTCAAATTCGTTTCCTCTGGCATCATAAATATGGAGAATCTGCCTGTGAATGGATCCGCCCAGTGGTGTGTGCTCGATAACAGGTCTTTCTGTTGAAAAATCTGTCGCTTTTAAGATCATGGAAGCGTCACTTCCGGTAAATCCTACCCATGCATATTCCCACGGATCGGATTCATCCGCAAAATACAGTACTTCCGTGTTCGGATAGACGAGAAAAGAATCTCCTGCCTGCAGCGTGAAAGTTGTATTTTTGATTTTATAATATCCCTTTCCGGAAATGATATAATGAATCAGATAATGATCGCGGATTCCTGGTCCCCACTGATAGAGCGGATCGCATTTTTGGAATCCTACATTGTAGACGGACAGCGATACAAGTTCTTTTTCGGTCACTTTGTAGGAATTTTTATAATTTTGATTCATAAAAAAGATTACCTCCCTGCAGTAAGATGAAAATTATGACAATCGTAAATATTTATTCATAAAATAAAAAGATATTTTCTGTATCATAAGATGTTGTATTTATATGTATTATATAAAGCATGAAATGAACATGCAACATTTTTACATATAATTTACACATTTTAGTCTATACAATTTCTGCCGGGTGCGTTAATATGTATCCATAGGAAAGGTTAATGAAGCTTCGCAAAACAAGGAGGCTAAATCCTCTCCTCGCCAGGGGGCTCGGATTTTGCTTCGCAAAACAAGGAGGATTATGATGGCAGAAAGTAACAAGATGAAGGAGATGCCGGTAAATAAGCTTATGATTCAGATGGGAATACCAATGATCTTATCTATGGCGTTGCAGGCAGTGTACAATATTGTGGACAGTGCCTTTGTGGGAAACATGCGGGAAGGAAGTGAAGCGGCACTTAATGCACTTACCCTGGTTTTTCCGGTTCAGATGCTCATGGTAGCAGTCGGAATTGGAACCGGAGTAGGAACCAATGCGCTTCTTGCAAGAACACTGGGACAGGGGGACAGCAAAAAGGCGGCAAAGGCTGCAGGAAACAGTTTATTTCTTGGGATAGTTATTTATGCGGTATGTCTGTTGTTTGGAATTTGCGGAGTAAGAACATATATTTCATCGCAGACCGTGGATCCGGATGTTATTGCAATGGGAACAGACTACTTAAAAATATGCTGCGTGATTTCATTTGGAATTATTTTCTTTTCACTATTTGAAAAGCTGTTACAGGCAACAGGGCGTTCCCTTTATTCCACAATCGGACAGGTTGTGGGTGCTGTGGTCAATATTATTCTGGACCCGGTAATGATTTATGGTATCGGACCCGTTCCTGAAATGGGCGTAGAGGGCGCTGCGTATGCTACGGTAATCGGTCAGATTGTATCAGCAGGGTTGTTATTTATTTTTCATATGAAATTAAATAGGGAATTTGAACATGGAATAAAATTCATGAAACCGGATGGCAGAACGATTGCAGGAATCTATTCAATAGGTCTGCCTGCAATCATTGCACAGGCGCTGATGTCTGTCATGGTGTATGTCATGAATCTGATTTTGAAGTTCAGTCCTTCCGCACAGACCGCATATGGATTGTTTTATAAAGTGCAGCAGTTTGTATTATTCCTTGCCTTTGGACTTAGAGATGCCATCACACCGATCATTGCTTTTGCATACGGAATGCGTAGCAAAAAAAGGATTCAGGATGGAATTAAATATGGCTTGATCTATACGATTGTACTTATGATCATTGGTGTGGCGATTACAGAAATTATCCCGGGTGCTTTTGCAGCCTTATTTAATGCCGGGCAGTCCAGAGAATATTTTATCGGAGCCATGAGAATTATTTCTATCAGCTTTATTTTTGCAGGAATCAATGTAGCATATCAGGGAATCTATCAGGCATTGGATGGTGGCATCGAATCACTTGTGATCTCACTGCTCAGACAGCTTGTAATTATTTTACCGCTGGCAGGCATTTTCTCTGTTTTTGTCAGACGTGGACAGATGGGAGTTTCGCTGATCTGGTGGGCATTTCCGATAACAGAGATTATTGCATGTCTGGTGGGATATGTATTGTTAACGAGAATCCGAAAGAACAGAGTGGAAAGTTTAAGTTAAGGAGGAGTCGGTTATGGCAAAGAGAATCATTACGATTAGCAGAGAGTTGGGAAGTTATAACTTTTATAGTTCTGAAACATGTGTTAGTCTGATTTTACACAATAAGAAAAGGTGGAATTGGCGGAATTATAAAATTATGAAGTGAGGTAGTGGATATGGAAAAAGATCCGTTTAAGGAATATTTAAGGGAATCTGAACCGGATAAAGCTTATAAGGGTTATGCCTGGAGTACAGCAATCGGCCTTCAGGAGGTGGACGGGCTCAAACCATCTAAATATCTGATTGATACTGCCATTCAGAATATTGAAGGCAAAATCACAATGAAAGAAGCGAATATGATTTTTCACAGGAGAAAGATTTTAGTTATAAAGGCCTTTCGATGGATGAGATTATTCATCATCTTGCAGTATTTATTTCTTCACATAAGCGGACTTCTGAATAAAGAAAAAGTGGACATTCAAGATGTAAAAGTGGACATTGAGAAGGGAAAAGTGGACATTCAAGATATAAAAGTGGACATTGAAAGTGTACTTTCCGTGGAAGGCAGCGGTTTTACAGTAAAAACGACGGCTCATATCCATAGACTCTTTGAGGAGTTTGGCTTTGATGGAGTGTTTGGAAGAAGTGCAGTTATGGAAATTCTTGAGCTGAAAAGTTCAGGTGCTTCGAAACTACTTTCCAATTTGGTGCAGGCGGATATTATTGAACCAGTATCAGGTCACGGAAAAGGAAAATATAAATTTAAAAAGTAATTTTATCTTGTGTCCTCGACGACGAAGGTGCTTACGGACTTTGATGAATTTTTAAAGGAAGTGGAGCGGAAGGATAAGGTGGAATTTTTGTTGTATTTTAAATGTATCAATTAGTACAAACTTGACAAAGCGGTTAGATTAAACTAACATAAGGTTGCTGTAATGAAACGTATTGTTTTCTATAGTGGAAAGGAAGATACGATGAAAGAAAAAGTAACTGTAACAGGAGTACCGGAAACTATGATTCAGACCCTGTATGCACGGGCGAAGGAATCGCAGAAGCCGGATGCAAAGATTAAAGATACCATGGCAGTGGAGATCGTGTCAGAGCTGGACTATGATTTTTCCAATGCGGATAAGGACAAGGCGATGGGCTCCGGGGTGATTGCCAGAACGATCGTGCTTGACCGAATGGTGGGAGAATATCTGGACAGCCATCCTCAGGCGGTTGTTGTGAATATTGCCTGTGGTCTGGACACGAGATGTTACCGTATGAGAGGAAAATATTCACGCTGGTATAATATTGATCTGCCGGAAACCATGGAGATCCGGAAGCGGTTTCTCACGGAAGACGGACCGGTATATCAGATTGCAAAATCGGCGACGGATGCCTCTTATCCGGAGAAAATCTCTTATGACAAAGAGGACATTCTTGTTGTGATCGAAGGGCTCTCCATGTATTTAAAAGAAGCGGATATTCTGCAGATGTTTTCCGTTATTGAGAAAAATTTTCCGAAGGCAACGGTTTTTATTGAAACCATGTCTCCTTTTTTTGTAAAACATATCAAGGAGAAATCTATTGAGGGAAGTCAGGCGAAGTTCGTATGGGGTATCAAAAACGGAAAAGCCCTGCAGGAGCTGATCCCGGCATTTACATATAAAAAAGAGGTTAGTCTGGTGGAGGGCATGAAAAAAATGATGCCGATCTACCATGTGCTTGGAAAAATTCCGGCGGTTCGCAACATTTCCAATAAAATTATCGTGATGGAAAAGAATTAAGGAAAATAAAACAACAGATGGGACTTCCTTGGAGGTCCCGTTTTTGCTGTTGTCAATAAGAAATATTTCAAGTAAAATAGATAAAAATGAAGGCGGGAATGTTCCATGAAGATAGTGTATCGTACTTATAAGTTCATCGAAGCATCCCGGAAAGGCTTTGAAAATGCGGCACGGAAAAAAAGAGTTGTGGCATGGATCACGTCATAAAGAGTAGGAGATTGTCCATGGATTTTCGTATATTACGTTATTTTTTGAATGTAGCAAAGGAACAGAGCTTTACAAAGGCGGCACAGCAGTTACATATTACACAGCCAACACTTTCCAGACAGCTTGCCGCTCTGGAGGAGGAGCTTGGAGTTACCCTGTTTGCCCGTTCCGGCAGGAATATTACACTGACAGAAGAAGGAATCCTGTTCAAAAGAAGGGCGCTTGAAATTCTGGATCTGGAGGAGCGGACGCTGGATGAGCTGAAGGGCAGCGAAGGGATTGTAGAGGGAACGGTCACCATTGGCTGTGGAGAATTTGCGGTGGTGGAGACTTTGGCGGAGATATGCAGAAATTATCAGCAGAAGTATCCTCGTGTCCAGATCGCACTTCATACAGCCACAGCGGATACCATCTCGGAAATGATGAATAAAGGTCTTGTAGATATTGGACTATTTATGGAACCGGTGGATACGCAGGGACTGGATCATATACGGATCCTGGGAAGCGATCGCTGGGTTGTGGGGATGCGGCCGGATGATCCTCTTGCTTCCCAAAAATATATTGAAAAGAAAGATCTGATCGGAAAGCCACTGATCTTGCCGGAGAGAATGGGAGTGCAGAGCGAGCTTGTGAATTGGTTTGGCAGGGATTTTCAGAAAATTCGGATTGCATTTACCAGCAATCTGGGCACGAATGCGGGGGTGATGGCAGCCTGTGGCCTTGGATATCCGGTATCCATTGAGGGGGCTGCAAGATACTGGCGGGAGGATCTGCTGGTACAACGGCCTCTTTCACCGGAGATCACCGCCAACACAGTGATAGCCTGGAGACGTAATATTCCCAATTCCCAGGCGGTGAATAAATTTATTGATGAGATCAATGCCTTTGAAGCATTGGAAAGTATTTAACATAAGTATTAGACATAAATGAGATATAAGATTAAAATAGATGTGTAAGACAGAAGCAGAGAGATGTTTTACACATCTTCTTTAATTTACAGGCGGAATAAATTATTTACATGACAGTTTTGTGACTGTGGTCAGGAATTTATGAGCCGGGAAAGAAAGGCAGGTTTATTATGGAAAAAATCGTACAGACCGCGGGAAGAGCAGTTCTTTCAGAATTTGCACCACAGTTTGCACATTTTAATGATGATGTGCTTTTTGGTGAGAACTGGAACAATCAGGATATTGATGTAAAAACAAGAAGTATCATCACTGTTGTTGCATTGATGGCGTCAGGAATTACAGACTCTTCTTTGAAGTTTCATTTACAGAATGCAAAGGATCATGGCGTGACCCAGAAGGAGATTGCAGCGATCATTACACATACTGCATTTTATACCGGTTGGCCAAAGGGCTGGGCAGTCTTTAATCTGGCCAAAGAAGTATGGGATGTGGCAGAAGGAGATCTTACTTATGAGGATGAGGCAATGAGGGCTCATGCAAAATCCATGGTATTTCCAATCGGTGCTCCGAATGATGCATTTGCAAAATATTTTATCGGACAGAGCTATCTGGCACCGGTTTCTACGGATCAGGTTGGTATTTTCAATGTAACCTTTGAGCCGGGTTGCCGTAACAACTGGCATATCCATCACGCAAAGAGCGGTGGTGGTCAGATTCTGGTATGTATAGCAGGAAGCGGTTATTATCAGGAGGAAGGAAAAGAAGCAGTCGAGATGAAGCCGGGTGACTGCATTAATATTCCGGCAGAAGTAAAGCACTGGCATGGTGCAGCTCCGACAGAGTGGTTCTCCCATCTGGCAGTAGAGGTGCCGGGAGAGGAAACCTCCAATGAGTGGTGTGAACCTGTGACCGATGATGTGTATAGCAAGCTGAAATAGAGAAGATACGGGTCAATAAAATAAATACTTAAACTACTTATTTTTGTGGTTGAAGTTTGAGAAGAAAACATCCGGGAGGTGCCTGTTGTGGCGTGTTCCGGATGCTTTTTAATAAGCCGCAACTCAGATAGTTTCATATTGAAATAACAAAGTGTTGTCGATAAATATTGAAAGGGTAATAATTTAAAAAATATGAGAGGATTGAAAATAAGATATGAACATAGTAAAACGTTTTTTGATATTTCTGTTATGTATTGTGATGGCCGGGGGAATTTTGTTTTTGATCTCTATTCCAATGAAGAATGATCATATAGCAAAGCAGACCATGACAGAGCTTGCACAGGTGCCGATGCCGGAACAGACGGAATGTATTGAAAAGGTATCCACCGCCGGAAAGCTGTCGGGCAACGGAAATGGAATGCAGTATCTGGGAGCATTGCTGGTAAAAAGCGATCTTTCGCTGAAAGATCTGAAAAAATATTATGCAGCGAATACTCCAAGGAAATGGTATTGCGATGTGGAACGGCAGAAAGGTCAGAGCCTGCGTGCCAGTGAACATGTGGACCTGGGCTTTAAGCATACGGTCAAGGGGAAGAATTATTACGTTGTTTATGCCTGGGGAGACTATGATGGAATATATAGTGAACTGGATCTGCGGGGACATTGATGGGACAGGTTTCTGCTTGTAAGAATCATAAGAAAATGTTATAATTTAATAGATAATATATTATCCCAAAATGCATAAATATAATAAAGATAGATAAAATATTATACATAATTACTGGAAGGAGATGACACGGAATGAGAGGTCTGGTATGGGAAACGGCAGAAGAGCTTGATCTGAAAATTGCACAGCGGGTTCGGGATATTCGCAAGAGAAGATCTATTTCGCAAAAAAGACTTTCAGGGATGAGTGGGGTAAGCTACGGTTCTATTAAAAGATTTGAGACAACTGGTCAGATATCACTTGTGAGTCTTACGAAGCTTGCTATGGCATTAGATATAGCAGGGGATCTGCGCAATATATTTACACAGATTCCTTACCGGGATATTCAGGAGGTTATTAATGAAAGCAGATAATCTTATAAAGGTTTTGTGGGATGATTGTCTTGTGGGAACTTTGGCAATGACGCAGGATCAAAGAGTGGCGTTTCAATATAGTGACGAGTGGCTGGAAAAGGAAGTATCTATTAGTCCGTTTTCTCTGCCGGTGAATGGACGTGTTTTTGTACCGGAAAAAACATATTTTAATGGTTTGTTTGGAATATTTGCAGATAGTCTTCCGGATGCATGGGGAAGACTTTTGCTGGACCGGCTTCTCCGGCAAAAGGGAAAGAACCCGGAAACCTATACGGTACTGGACCGGCTGGCTATTGTGGGAGATTCCGGAATGGGAAAGCTTGCGTATGAGCCATATATAGACATCGCACAGGAACATTCTATGGATGATCTGGATGAACTGGCGGAGCAGTGTCAAAAAATTCTGAATACGGAGTATTCTGATAAGCTTGATGAATTATACAGTCTGGGAGGCACCAGTGGAGGTGCGCGGCCAAAGATCATGACAAAGTACAGAGGAGAGGAGTGGATCATCAAATTTCCGGCACATGTGGATGGCAAAAATATTGGGAGAATGGAGTATGAGTATTCGGTTTGTGCCGGAAAATGTGGAATTACTATGAGCAGGACAAAGTTGTTTCCGTCTGAGAGATGTGATGGTTATTTTGGAATAAAGCGGTTCGACCGGGAGGATCATCAGGGAAAGGTCAAAAGAATTCATACAGCTACGGTAGCAGCATTATTAGAGTTAGATTTTGAACAGCCGAGTCTGGATTATCACAGTCTAATGAAATTAACGAGGTTGCTGACAGCCGATGATCCGATAGAACGGGAGCAGATGTTTCGAAGAATGTGTTTTAATGTATTTGCACATAATAGGGACGACCATTCGAAAAACTTTTCATACTTGTATAATGAAGAAAACGATTGCTGGAGGTTAAGCCCGGCTTATGATCTGACATACAGTAATACTTATTTTGGGGAACATACAACCACGGTAGATGGCAATGGAAAAGATCCGGGTATCTGTGAACTGGTCCGGGTTGGAGTGCAAGCCGGAATGAACAAAGACATATGTGAAGAAATTTCACGGGAAATACAGAAATGTGTTGGAGAAATGTTGGAAGAATATGTATAATATACAAGCTTCGCACATGTAATATATCGATATGTCCATAATATTTAAAAAATGTTTTTTGTCAAGAAAAATACTTGACAACATTAAAACGATTGTGTATACTACCCATTGTGTTGTAAAAGCAGACTTTGAAATGGAGGGATAGTGTGAAAATTTAAAATTTTCACCAAGCGAATAAAATTCGCTTTGCAAATCTTGTGCCTGCGGCCCAAAGTTTGCAGTTCTTTGGAAAGGCAAGGTTATTTATATGGCATTTGATAGTTTATCCGAAAAGCTGCAAAATGTTTTTAAGAACCTCCGTAGCAAGGGACGTTTGACGGAGGAGGATGTGAAAGCAGCTTTAAAGGAAGTTAAGATGGCTCTTCTGGAGGCAGATGTAAACTTTAAAGTAGTAAAGAACTTCGTCAAGACAGTGCAGGAGCGTGCGGTTGGACAGGATGTGATGAACAGCCTGACGCCGGGGCAGATGGTGATCAAGCTTGTAAATGAAGAGCTTGTCAATCTGATGGGCAGTGAGACCACAGAGATTGCATTGAAGCCATCCAATGAGATTACCGTCATTATGATGTGTGGTCTTCAGGGTGCCGGTAAAACCACGACCACGGCGAAGATTGCCGGAAAGCTGAAGCAGAAAGGACGTCGTCCACTGCTGGCAGCCTGCGATATTTATCGTCCGGCGGCAATCGAGCAGTTAAAGGTCAACGGAGAAAAGCAGGGCGTGGAGGTATTCTCCATGGGTACCAGCCATAAGCCGGTGGATATTGCTAAGGCAGCGATCGAGCATGCGGCAGCACATAATGAGAATGTTGTGATTCTGGATACTGCAGGACGTCTTCATGTGGATGAGGATATGATGGGCGAGTTACAGGAGATCAAGGAGAACATTGACATAGACCAGACGATTCTGGTTGTGGATTCCATGACAGGTCAGGATGCAGTCAATGTAGCTAAGACATTCCATGAAAAGATTGAGATAGACGGAGTCATTCTGACGAAGTTAGACGGTGATACCAGAGGTGGTGCGGCACTTTCCATCCGTGCGGTGACAGGGTGTCCGATCCTGTATGTCGGTATGGGAGAGAAGCTTTCTGATCTGGAGCAGTTTTATCCGGATCGTATGGCATCACGTATTCTTGGTATGGGCGATGTACTTACTCTGATTGAGAAAGCGGAGGCTGAGATCGATCAGGACAAGGCCAGAGAGATGGAAAAGAAGTTCCGCAAGGCGGAGTTTGATTTCAATGACTTTCTGGAGCAGATCGGCCAGATGAAGAAGATGGGCGGTATCAAGAGTATTCTTGGTATGATGCCGGGAATGGGACTTCCGGCAGATCTGGACATTGATGATGATGTGTTTAAAGGGACCGAGGCGATCATTTATTCTATGACACCGGAGGAGAGAGGCAATCCGGCCCTGATCAATCCATCCCGTAAAAAGCGTATTGCGAAGGGCGCCGGAGTAGATATTGCAGAGGTCAATAAGCTGATCAAGCAATTTGAGCAGTCCCGCAAAATGATGAAGCAGATGTCCGGTATGATGTCCGGCAAGGGCAAAAAGAAAGGGCGTTTCGGCGGCGGTATGCCAAAGCTTCCATTTGGTTTTTAAATGGGAGGCATTTATGACAGTGCATTCAGATTCCGGACATTCCGGAATTTGTATATAAATAGTACAAGCAAGATTAGGAGGTGAAAGACATGGCAGTAAAGATCAGATTAAGAAGAATGGGTAAGAAGAAAGCACCTTTCTATAGAGTAGTAGTTGCTGATTCCAGATCTCCAAGAGATGGTAAGTTTATCGATGAGATCGGTACCTATGATCCAAATCAGGATCCAAGCGTTTTCAAGTTTGACGAGGAAAAGGCTAAGCAGTGGTTGGCAAATGGTGCTAAGCCGACGGAGACAGTTGGAAAGCTGTTAAAGCAGGCTGGAATCGAGTAATTTTTTTGACCAGTGAGGATGTGTAGAATATGAAAGAATTAGTGGAAGTTCTCGCACAGGCACTTGTGGATCATCCGGAAGAGGTGGTCGTTACAGAGACTGAGACAGAGAATGAAATTCTATTGGAACTTAAGGTTGCTTCTGATGACATGGGTAAGGTTATCGGAAAGCAGGGCCGTATTGCCAAGGCAATCCGTACTGTTGTAAAAGCGGCTGCCTATAATACGGACAAAAAGATTACTGTAGAAATCGGACAGTAGGTTCGTGAAAAACGCCTGTACATGATTATGTACAGGTGTATTTTTACTTTATGGGAAACTTTATCTATTTTGTTTTTAAGGAGATCAGATGGAAGATTATTTCAGAGTTGGTGTGATTGCCAATACACACGGGATTCGTGGGGAAGTAAAGGTTTTTCCGACAACGGAGGATCCACAGAGATTTAAAGGGATGAAGGAGATCATTCTGGATACCGGAAGTGAAAAAAAGGTTTTGGAGGTTGCTTCCGCCTGTTTTTTTAAGAATCTTGTGATTTTAAAATTTAAAGGGATTGATTCGATCAACGATATCGAAAAATATAAGGGGAAGGATCTGTTAGTGACCAGAGAAAATGCCATTCCTCTGAATGAAGGTGAATATTATATTGCGGATATCATCGGTGCCACAGTGGTTACAGAAGATGGGGCGCAGTTTGGAATATTAAAGGATGTATTAACGACAGGAGCCAATGACGTATATGTTGTAGATCATGAGGGGACAGAAGTGCTGCTTCCGGTGATTCCTGATTGCGTGCTGGCGAGAGATATGGAGCAAAAGATTGTGACGGTCCATATTATGAAGGGGCTAATGTAAAATACTTTTAGGACAGCCGGAGAAGCTGTTATAAAATTCTAAATTTTACATCGTGAGAGGTGAAGCGGATGAATTTTCATGTAATGACATTATTTCCGGAAATGATTGAGCGGGCTATGGGAGAGAGTATTACCGGCCGTGCGATCAAGGCGGGGCATATATCGGTGAATGCGGTTAATATCCGGGATTTTGCCAACAATAAACATAACCGGGTGGATGATTATCCCTACGGTGGAGGTGCCGGTATGGTGATGCAGGCAGAGCCGGTATATCAGTGCTATGAGAGCATTTGCAGATCTATAGGAAACTCAAGACCGAGAGTTGTGTTTATGACGCCTCAGGGACGTACCTTTAATCAGCAGATGGCAGAGGAATTGTCCCGGGAGGAGGATCTGATACTGCTCTGCGGTCATTATGAAGGCATAGATGAGCGGGTACTGGAAAAGATCGTGACAGATAATGTCTCTATCGGGGATTATGTGCTCACAGGCGGAGAACTTCCGGCTCTGGTGGTGATGGATACCATTTCCCGTCTGGTGCCGGGCGTTTTAAATAATGGTATGTCGGCGGTTAAGGAGTCTTTTTCGGATAACCTGTTAGAATATCCACAATATACAAGACCGGAGGAGTGGATGGGGGAAAAGGTTCCACCTGTCCTTCTTTCGGGACATCATAAAAATATTGCTGCCTGGTACCGGGAGCAGTCCATCCTGAGAACGGCAAAAAACAGACCGGATCTGTTAGAAAAAGCAGAGCTGACAGAGAAAGAAAGACAATGGCTGATTCAGCAGCTGGAAGGGGAAGAAAGACATCATGAGTAACAAAATATGGAAAGTAACCGTAATGATTCTGATATCTACGTTAATTTTGGTGGAAGCAGCACCGAGACTGCAGCTTTTGGCAGCAAATGAGGATGATCTGGCAACCACAGAGATCACGATAGACAACGGAACAGATGATCCGGATCAGGCAGAGTCTGACGATATGCCGGCTAAGACAGTTAAGCCGGTGCAAACGGCAAAACCGGCACAGGATAAAACAAAACAGAAGGTGCCGGGGAGAAAGGATTCTTCATCGGATTCCAAGGCTCATAAAACGTCCGGTCAAACAAAACATGACAGAAAGAAAACACCGGCAAAACCAACGCCGGTTCCAACCTATCGTCCGATCGAGGGAAAGGTTCTTCTGCACAATTCCCGGTACATGACCGAGATTGAGCAGTTAAAAAAAGAAAACAAAAAGATTACCGGCAGGAGATCTGCCCTGATCACAAAGACACAGTCATTAACGGTTCGTCAGGCATATCTCAAAAAGATGCGCCGGGTTATTGGAAACAGTACAATGGCAGTGAAAGTAGCGGCAACCGGAACTGCCGTGTCCCGTGTGGTGTCCTCTGCAGCGGTGCAGGGCTTCGATTCCACTGTGGATCAGGTGGTATATCAGGGATATATTTTGTGTAATCCAAATTATTTTGATGTACTTAGTGTATCCGGAATGGATGCGTTTTTTGAAGAGAATGACACGATTGATCTGGGGACTTATCTGGATAAAGAGATGAGCGAATGTGGGCAGAAGCTGGGCCGGTTAAAACGACCGGTGCATAGGATCAAGAAAAAATATGAAAAAATACATTCTCGTTATGTAAAGGGAATGAAACAGCATAATCCGGTGATCTTTAATCCCTATGATCTGACAGTGAAAAGTTATGCTACAGTTCCGCAGATGAGAAAAATGCTCAAGGGAAGCGAAATGGTGACATTAGCTCCGGTATTTGTGAAAGCAGAACATAAATATGGTGTCAATGCGGTAGGGCTTGCGTCTATTGCAGCGTTAGAGAGTGCATGGGGCACCTCCAGGAGAGCCAGGGAGGATCATAATCTGACCGGTTTTGGCGTCAGTGCCGATGATGCAGAGGGAATCAATGTGTCCAGTGATCAGGCGAATATTATGAGAACTGCCCGCTGGCTGGCGAAGAGTTATCTGGCGCAGGAAGGAATTTATCATATGGGAAATGGCCTGTCGGACATTAACAGACATTATTCTGCTTCCTATGAATGGGCCTGGAAGGTGGAGCATTGTGCAAAGCAGATGTTTGAAAAACTGGGAGATTAATATGAAAAAGAAAGCAGGAACAGGAAAGAAGCTCCCTACAATCGGTATGATCGTAACGTTGGTGATATGCAGCATAACGGGCTGCGTATCACCCTTTTCAAATACAGAGAAAAATAAGGATCCCTTATCAATATCCGGCTTTGCGTTTGATACAACCTATATGATCACCATATACAAGGGAGGCAGTCAGGAGATACTGGATCAATGTATTTCTCTTTGTACGAAGTATGAGAAGCTGTTTAGTACCACCCGCAAAGACAGCGAGCTTTATCAGATCAATCAGGTCAGCCGTGAGGCGGCGCAGAACGGGGGGAAGGATGGCAGTCTGGAGATAAAGATATCAAAGGATATGAAGGATATTCTTCAAAAAGGTCTGTATTACAGCCGTCTTTCCAAAGGGAGCTTTGATATTACCATTGATCCGGTCAGCAGTTTGTGGGACTTTTCATCCGGGAAGGGAACGGTTCCGGATGCTGCAGAGATAGAGAAAGCACTTTCCTATGTGGATTACAAAAAGGTAAAACTGAAAAAGAATTTGCTGACATTGGAGAGATCCGGAATGGAGCTGGATCTGGGAGGAATTGCCAAAGGGTATATTGCAGACAGGCTCAGGGACTATCTGTCCCAAAATGGGGTCACATCAGCGGTGATCGATCTGGGAGGAAATATTCTATGTCTGGGAGGAAAAAGTGAATCCGATGGGTTCCGGATTGGGATACAACAACCCTTTGCTGATCGGAGTGAGACAGTGAGCGTGGTAAATATCCGTGATAAGTCCGTAGTATCCTCCGGAATTTATGAGAGATATATTAAGGCGGAGGATGGCACCCTGTATCATCATATCTTAAATCCGCAAACGGGATATTCCTATGAAAATGATCTTCTGGGCGTGTCCATTATATCGGATAAGTCGGTGGACGGAGACGGACTTTCTACCACGGCATTTGCACTGGGACTTTCAGAGGGAATGAAGCTGATCAATTCCATGGATGGCGTGGAGGCTATTTTTATCACCAAGGATGAAAAACTTCATTACTCTGAAAATTTTAAATCATTTATGGACTGACAGAAAGGCATAATAATATTCCGGAATGCATATAGATAGACAAACAGCAAACCATGCAATGCCCGGTCGGCATGTACCAGCGCATTGCCAATGTATTCCGGGAGGTAGCCATGGAGGAATTTCAGGTATATACAGACATCGCCAGCAGAACCAATGGCGAGATTTACTTAGGAGTATGCGGACCGGTCCGTACAGGAAAATCAACATTTATCAAGCGGTTTATGGAGCTTTTGGTGCTCCCTGCCATTACCAATGAGCATGACCGTCAGAGAGCAGTGGATGAGCTGCCACAGTCAGCCGATGGTAAAACCATTATGACTACAGAGCCAAAGTTTATTCCGAAGGAAGCCGTAGGGGTCCGCCTTATGGGAGATAATGAGGTCAGAATGCGGCTGATCGATTGTGTGGGCTATATTGTAGATGGGGCTAATGGTCTCACGGAGGACGGCGAGGAGCGCATGGTCATGACACCATGGTCCAAGGAACCGATGCCATTTACACAGGCTGCAGAGTTTGGAACACAGAAAGTAATCCACGATCACTCCACGGTGGGGGTTGTTGTGACCACGGACGGAAGCTTCGGGGAACTGGAGCGTGGCGTTTATCTGGAGGCAGAGGAGCGGACGATCCGGGAGCTAAAAGAGATTGGAAAAGCCTTTGTGGTGCTTGTCAATTCCATACATCCCTACAGTGAGGAAACCATAAATGTGGTTCAGGAGATCAGGGATAAATATGATGTGGAGGTAATGGCGGTGAATGCCAGCCAGCTTCGCAAGGAGGATATTCTGGAAATTATGGAACGGATCCTTCGGGCGTTTCCGGTAAGCCAGATTGAATTTAATCTGCCGAAATGGGTGGAAATGCTGCCCAACAGTCACTGGCTTAAGGCAGAATTATTTGAAAAGGTGCGTCAGATCCTGGCAGGGATTGCAAAGATCAGTGATGTGACCAGAGAGCATTTTCAGGTAGACAGTGATATGATCAAGGAGTTTCGTATTCGCAAGATTGGTATGGAAAATGGAAAGGTATTGATCGACACCCTGTTTGATGATACGAAATATTATCAGATCCTCAGTGAACTGGTGGGAACGGAGATACCGGGAGAATATCAGTTGATCCGCCTGTTGAAGGAATATGCTGCCCAGAAGGAAGAGATTGGCAAGATCGGGCAGGCATGGCAGGAGGTACATCATAAGGGATATGGTGTGATCACACCGACAACGGATGAGATAACCATTGAGGAGCCGCAGCTCATTCATCATGGCAATAAATATGGTGTGAAGCTGAAGGCGGTGAGTCCATCCATACATATGATCCGTGCAAATATCGAGACAGAGATCGCACCGATCGTTGGCACGGAGGAGCAGGCAAAGGATCTGTTAGATTATATTGCCGAACAGGGGGGACCGGATAAGGATGGAATCTGGGACACCAATATTTTTGGCAAGACGGTACGGCAGCTGGTGGATGAGGGAATGAGTGGCAAGGTCAATAAGCTGACGCAGGAAAGCCAGTTAAAGCTGCAGGAAACCATCCAGAAGGTGATCAACGACAGCAATGGCGGCCTGGTGTGCATTATTATTTAAAAAGAGTATCTAATTGAAACGTAAAAATAGTAAGAAACCGGGGGATTTTAATTGCGAAATTTATTCACAATAGGACATAATAAGTTTACAAAAATTTAATTTTACGGATAAAATATCTTATGTTATAATTGTACGATGAAATAAATCATTTAGTAGAGGAGTGATTTGCAAATGAGACAAAAGACAAGAGGAATCATAATAATGCTATTGTGTGCGTCGTTGACATTGACCGGCTGCAGTAACACAACCGGGTCTCAGAAAAAGAAAGTAAAAAAGGAAGCGGCAGATAAGGAGCAGACCGTGAAGCTTACCCTGTGGGGAGGGGCTGAGGATCAGAAGATGCTCCAATCTATGGTGGATGATTTCAAAAAGGAGCATGCCTCAGAAGCATCCTTTGATATTAAACTGGCAGTAGAGAGTGAAACCACATGTAAGGAAACATTACTGGGAGATGTGGAAAAAGGAGCCGACGTGTTTGCTTTCCCTGATGATCAGCTGCAGGCATTGGCGGCGAGTGGAGTTTTGCAGGAGATCAGGGATGCGGACCAGGTGAAACAGGACAATATCAAGGGGGCGGTGGAGGCTGCATCTGTTAATGATCGCCTTTTTGCCTATCCTATGACAGCAGATAACGGATATTTCTTATATTATAATAAAAAGTATTTCTCCGGGAATGACGTAAAGAAGCTGGATACAATTCTGGCAAAGGCCGAAAAGGTACATAAAAAAGTGACAATGGACTGGACGTCTGCATGGTATTTGTATTCCTTTTTTGGAAATACCGGATTGAAGGCAGGAGTAAATGAGGATGGTGTCACCAACTACTGCAACTGGAACAGCAAAAAAGGAAAGATCAAGGGGATTGATGTGGCACAGGCAATGGAGCGGATTGCCGGAAGCAGTGCATTTTTAAATACGACAGACGATAAGTTTCTCAAAGGTGCACAAAATGGCAGCGTGATCGCCGGAGTCAGCGGTGTATGGAATGCCAATGCGATTGACAAGGCATGGGGAAAGAATTATGGGGCAGTAAAGCTTCCGACATATACCTGCGCCGGAAAGCAGGTGCAGATGGCTTCCTTTACGGGTTATAAAATGGTTGGAGTAAATGCGTATTCTTCCGATGTTAAATGGGCAATGAAGCTGGCAGAATGGATTACCAATCAGGATAATCAGACAAGGCGTTTTGCAGAAAGGGGGCAGGGACCTTCCAATATTAAGGCATCCCAGTCCGGTGACATTGAAAAATCGCCGGCTATCCAGGCAGTGATCGCACAGTCTGAGTATGGGTGCCTGCAGCGTGTGGGAGGAAATTTCTGGGATCCCATCTCATCATTTGGCTCGTCAGTGGCAAATGGGACGTTGAGCCCGAAGGAATTACAGAAAGAATTGGATGATATGGTGAAAAAGGTGACGGCGCCGACCGTCTGATGTGATACAGAAAGGAGAAATCAGCGTGAATACAAAAAAGAGAAGATCGAGTATTAAGTTTTTTATTATGATGCCAGTACTGATTTTGGGGATTGTCTCTATTTTGTCTAATATTATGGCGGTGGTGAATATCCAGAATGTCAATGGAAGTGCGGCAAGTATTGCAGATCATGGAATGGATAGTGTGAAGGTGCTGGGGACGATGCAGCAGGAAGCACAGAGTATCCATAATGCAGCATTGTCTCATATTATAGCCACGGATTATAATGTGAAATTAAGTATGGTAGATGAATTAAAAGCACTGGAAAAAAATATGGACAAAAGCATGTCGCAATATCAGAAGTATGTAAGCGACAGTGATGAAAGTACATATGAGGAATTGAAAACCACATATGATAAATTTAAGTCCTCACTGGCAAATCTGATGGCATACAGTGCCAACAACAAATCCGCAGATGCGTATGCTCTGGCAAACGGAGACGTAGCATCTTACGGGGAGAAAATGCAGAATGCAATGACGACTCTGATGGGAAACACAGAAAAGAAAGTGGCAGCGGAAAGAACCGGTTTAAAACGGGTGTATCGCAGTGCAGTGATTCTGAATGGAATTGCGATTCTGGTGGGAATCCTCGCAATGCTTGGGGCATTATATTCTGTGCTGAAACGTATTCTGAAACCGATTACCCGCGCAGAGAAGGATATGGCGCAGATGGTGACGGATCTGGAACAGAGGAAAGGAGATCTGACCAAAAGGATTACAGTTGTATCTGATGATGAGATTGCCAGCCTGTGTGAAGGAATTAACGTATTTTTGTCAAAATTACAGGATATATTTAAGCTTCTTACAGAGAATACACTGAAAATGGATGAGGTTGTGGGAAATGTTATGGGAAGTATCAGGACATCCAATGACAGTGTGACCGGATTATCTGCATTGACAGAGGAGCTTACGGCTACAATGCAGCAGGTAGCAGATAACGCCGCTGCGATCAACCAGAATGCAGAGTCGGTTCGCGGAGAAGTGAGCCAGATTGCAGATCGTTCCAAGGATATCAACACATATTCTCTGGAGATGGAGGAGCATGCAAGTGCCATGGAAGCAAAGGCGCGCCAGAACATGATTTCCACAAAGGAGAAAATGGAGATTATATTAGCGAAGCTGAATCAGGCGATAGAGGAAAGTAAAAGTGTGGATCAGGTAAATAGTCTTACGAATGATATTTTAAGTATATCAGCCCAGACAAATCTGCTGGCTTTAAATGCCTCCATCGAAGCGGCAAGAGCAGGTGAGGCAGGAAAGGGATTTGCGGTTGTGGCGGATGAGATCAGCAAGCTTGCGGCGGACAGCAGAGAGGCTGCCAACAATATTCAGCAGATCAACGGCATTGTCACAGAGGCAGTTCATAATCTGTCGGAAAGTGCCAACGGACTTGTGGAGTATATACAGGAGTCGATCCTGCCGGATTTTGCTGATTTTGTCAGCACAGGAGAAGTCTATCGTGACAAGGCGGGTTATATTGAGAATATCATGAAGGATTTTGCGCAAAAGACAGATCACTTAAAAAATGTTGTGGATGAAATCGCCAATTCCATCCAGGTCATTACAACGGCGATTGATGAAGGTGTCCAAGGCGTGTCCGGTGTGGCAGACAGCACGCAGAATCTAGTGCTTGATATGGAAAATATTTCCGGTAAAATGGATATCAATTATCAGATTTCAGGAGAGCTCAAATCAGAGACAGAGATCTTTTCCAGAATATAATAAGTTCATTGAATTTTCATATATATACGGTACAATGTTGCTCAGAAAGGTGCAGCTTGTACCGTATTTTATTAGGGCATAGGAAAATGCTCGCAATGTAGAGGAAAGCCAACGGGAATTGCTTGGCAGATATTGTGCCGGCGGCTCCGGGTTTGCGAGTTGAGGAAGGAATGTTGGATCATTATGGAAGAGATACAGAGTACATATTATGGAGCATATTATGAACCATTGAAGGAACTGGAGCAGGAAGTGCTTGGGTGGCTTTCGGAACTGGTAGACGGTCTTTCGAACCGGCAGGGAGAGAGACCGGTGGAGCATATCCGCAGCAGGATTAAATCTGCAGATGGAATGCGGGAAAAGTTAGCAAGAAAGGATCTGCCACAGGATGCAGAGACGGCAGTGGGGGCTATATCGGATATTATAGGATTCCGTCTGGTGACCCATTTTGTTGGAGATGTGTATGAACTCGTAAAGTCCATGAAAGCGGACGGCAGATATTTTGTGGTAAAGGAAAAGGACTATATTGCCAGTCCGAAACCCAATGGGTACCGCAGCTACCATGTGATCATAGAATGCCCATTTCCGCCGGCAGCAAAGGGGACGATCCGTGTGGAGATACAGCTTCGGACCATTGCCATGGATTGCTGGGCAAGCCTGGAGCATGAGATGAGATATAAGAAGAATATCAATAATGCGGCATTGATTGAAAAAGAGTTAAAGCGGTGCGCCGGAGAGATGGCATCCACAGATCTGTCCATGCAGACGCTGAGGGATATGATCCGGGAGCCGGGAAAGGGTGGAAAATCATGAAAATATTATATGCAGAGGATGAGATGGGACTCTCGATGGCAGTTTCAGAGGTGCTGAAGATGGAGGGCTTTGAGGTGACGGCAGTGATGGATGGTCTGGCGGCCGATGAAATCCTGCAGAAGGAGCATTTTGATATGGTTGTGCTGGATATTATGATGCCGGGAATGGAAGGAACACAGGTGGCACAGAATATGAGAAAGCGTTCCGATTATACACCGGTTCTGCTGCTGACGGCAAAGGCGGAACCGGAGGACCGGATCGAGGGTCTGAATATGGGGGCTGATGATTATCTGGCAAAGCCCTTTGCCATGGGAGAATTGGTAGCAAGGGTTAAGGCCATGATCCGGAGAAACCGGGAGTATCAGCAGACGGTTTTAAATCTTGCCAATGTGACACTGGACCTGGAGAGTAATGAACTTTCTGCCAAATCCGGCAGCCTGATCCTGAGTGTAAAGGAAGCCAAGTTTCTGGCACTTTTTCTGGAAAAGGAGGATATCAGTTATTCGGTGGAGGAGATTGCCGGTCAGGTTTTTCAGGGGGAGGTCAGTGCAGAGGAAATCTCTCTTTATATGGCATATCTCAATAATAAACTGGTACAGATTCATGGAAATCTGCAGCTTATGATGGAGGATGGAAAGATTTCTGCTGAGAAGAAGGAGGGATAGGCTTGAGAAAATTACGATGGCGTCTTGTAGGGATTGTTTTTTTCTCTGTCGTAGTGGTATTTGCCATTATGAATTTGGTGCTGATATTCTGTCTGCGCACATACAATAATGATCAGGCGGACCAGATGACACAGATCATCAGTGAAAATGACGGAACAGTTCCGCTGATGAAGGACTATGATGAAAAATCTGTCAAACAGCAGCTTTTTGGCGGAAATTATATTGAGTTTAACGAGGAGTCGGCATTTCGGACCAGGTATTTCTGTGTGGCCGTAAACTCGGACAAGCAGATTTTGTCTGTGGATATGGATCATATTGCAGCAGTGGATGAGAAGAAGGCAGCCCGCATGGCCAAGTTTGTGCTTTTTGTGAAAAAAGATGTGGGAAATGTGGGAAATTATCGTTTCCGAAAGGAATATTCGGATGGAGAGGTCACGGACATTATCTTTTTGGATTTCAAGGAAAGTCAGGAATTTTACCAGCTGGTGGTGACTCTCACAGTAGGAGTGTCACTTCTTTTAACGATGCTGATCACGATCATATTTATCATAGCATCAAAGCGGGTGGTACGTCCCTTCGAGGTGAACTCCCAAAGGCAGAAGCAGTTTATCACGGATGCCAGCCATGAACTGAAAACTCCCCTTGCCATTATTTCTGCCAATGCAGAGGTGTTACAATATAAGGGGGAGCAGAATGAGTGGCTTCAGAATATCGTGGACCAGACCAAGAGGATGGGAAAGCTGATCAACCAGCTTCTGGTATTGGCAAAGCTGGATGAGGTCCAGGAGAAAAATGACCGGCAGGATGTGGATATGAAGGAATTGGCAGAAAAGGCGGTAGAGCCTTTTAATGAGGTGCTGGAACGAAAAAATGTGAAGCTTGTGATGGAACTGGAGGACAATCTGCAGATACGTGCCAACAGAGAGCAGATGGAACAGCTTATGACGATATTAATGGACAATGCGGCCAAATATGTCAGTGAGGAGGGAAATATTACCTGGAAGCTATCAAAGATCCATAAGGGTGTCAGCTTTTCCGTGACCAACACAACAGATCAGGATGATGTGGATACGAAGCATCTGTTTGACCGGTTTTACAGGAATGACAGCTCCCGTTCTTCCAAGACAGGTGGATACGGGATTGGGTTGTCTATTGCAAAGAAGATCGTAGATGCCCACAAAGGTAATATCACGGCGAAAGCAGAGGGGAAAACAGTCACTTTTTCCGGTACGATGCAGGGATAAAACCAAGGAATGAAAATACAAAGATGAAAATATAAATCCATTTATGATTTGACAAGCTTTTGCCATACTGTTATAATTCTTTTGTAATATATATGTAACATTTGACTTGAATATGTAATATTCTTTAATAGAAATGAGGATTCGTATGTATCGAAAGAATATAAAATGGATTGCGGCAGCAGTGGCAGCCATCGTGATGATAGCAGGAACGGCCAGGATCCATGCAGGCACTGTGGCAACAGAGAAGCCTATGGCCGGTATTAATCTTAGTCTGGACAAGTACAGTGATGCGGTTCTTGCAGAGCAGGAAAAGGAAGAAACGGCACAGCAGGAGACAGAAGTAACAGCAGAGCAGCTTACCTCCAAAGGCGCAGCGGCTATCACAACTCTTGAGAGCACAGAGAAGTCTTCTGACAAAAAAGAAAAAAAGGAGATCAGCCATTTAAAGCTGAATCTGAAATATGACAGGCTTGGTGTGGCAAAGGTAGATTCTTATCTGAACGTCAGAAATAAGCCGGGCGAGAGTTCCAAGATCGTAGGAAAGATGACCAAAAATTCCGGCTGCAATATTTATAAGGTGAATAAAGGCTGGGCAAAAATCGTATCCGGTAAGGTAAAGGGATATGTGAAAGCAAGCTATCTGGTAAAAGACCAGCAGGCAGAGGAGCTTGCAAAGAAGATTGCCAATCTTCGTATCTCTGTAAATACAGAGACATTGAATGTGCGTTATCTTCCATCTACGGATGCAGGGATTTATGATCAGATTTCCGAAGAGGATGAGTATGATATTTACAAGAGAGACCTGACAAAGACCTGGTTAAAGAAATATGTTTCCAAACATTGTAAGAAATCTGATCTGAGAAATATTGACACAAAGGAAATGTACAATAATCTGGAAAACTGGATGTGTATCAGCATTGATAATGAGAAGGCTTTTGTCAGCAAAGATTTTGTAAAGGTTACCTTTAATCTTGACAGGGCGGTATCTATTAATGAATCGGGACTTGCCTCTAAGACATCCTCAGATTCATCCGACTCTTCCGATCTGACCAATATGGTAAGCTATGCAATGCAGTTCCTTGGTAACCCATATGTCTGGGGAGGTACAAGCCTGACCAATGGTACCGACTGCTCCGGATTTGTCATGAGAATTTATGAGCATTTCGGATATTCTTTGCCGAGAACTTCTGCTGCACAGGCTGGAGCCACAAAGACAGTCAGTTCCGGTGATGTTCGTCCGGGAGACCTGTTTTTCTACGGTAGTGGCGGAGTAAGCCATGTAGCTATGTATATTGGCAATGGCCAGATCATCCATGCAAGCAACCCTCGTACCGGCATAAAGATTTCATCGGCATATTACCGGACACCGGTGAAGATTGGCCGTGTGATCGGATAATTTATTGTAAGTGATAAGACTGTTCTGCAAAAGAAAATTTGTCAGAACAGTCTTTTTCTGTTAAACTGTGCACGAAGGCGAAAATATATTTGTGTTCTGACATTATATTTATAGCGAAAGACTTGTAGATACAGGAAGGGGTGTTGGAATGAAGATTGTGTTATGTGTCGTTGTGATCATGTTGCTGGTCGGAGTAAAACTATATGTAGACCGGAAAAATTATAAAAAACGGATGCGCAAGAGACTTCTGCGGGAATGGGGAAGCCCTATTGAGGATGAATACAGTACAGAAAAGCTTCAGGCAGTTGCGGAGTATTATCGAGACCATGAACCGTCCATATTTGTGGATGATATTACCTGGAATGATCTGGATATGAACCGGGTATATCAGCAGATGAATCATACGAAGTCAGCAATGGGGCAGGAATACTTATATTATCTGTTGCGCTGCCCTGTGACAGATCCGAAGGAGCTGGAGGAAAGGGAACGGCTGATCTCCTTTTTCCGGACAGAGGAGGAAGCACGTTATATGCTTCAGGGAGAGTTTGCCACGATTGGAAAGTCGGGCAATTTTTCTGTTTATGGTTATCTGGACAAGATCAATTTGTTAAAAAGAGAAACGGGAATTTTTTCCATTATTCAGTTTGTGGCATTTATAGGGGGCGTTATATCATGCTTTTTTGTGCCGGATATGATGATCATGCCTACAGCGGTGATCGCAGCAGTCAATATGGTGACATATTATAAAAGAAAAGCACAGATGGAGCAGTTTTACCGGTTATTTGCATTTGTTGTGCGGATGATCCGTTTTTCTGAGACGGTATCCGCTATGAAAATTAAGGAATTGCAGACATATTTCGACCGGATGAAGGAAAAACAGGGCAAGTTCCGAAAATTTTGCCGGGGAAGCTGGCTTGTGGTTGGCGGCGGCCGGATGGAAGGGAATATTACCGATATCTTGATGGATTATGTCCGTCTTTTGACACATATTGATATTATCAAATTCCAGTCGATGGCACGAGAAGTGCTGCGCCTGCAGAAGGATCTGATGGATATTTATGAGACGGTTGGATTTTTGGACAGTATGATTGCTACTGCTTCTTACCGTGATATGATGCAGGAATGGTGTGTCCCTAAAATGGAACAGGCGGAAGGAAGAGCGTTTTATCTGGAGGCAGATGAAATTTATCATCCTCTTTTGCAGTCTCCGGTCAAAAATACGATCCATGCACACCGGAATGTTTTGCTGACAGGCTCTAATGCATCCGGAAAGTCAACCTTCATTAAAACCGTGGCGATCAATGCGATTTTGGCGCAGACGGTGCATACTGTGCTGGCAGACCGTTATGAAGCTGTTTATTTCCGGGTTTATTCTTCTATGGCACTTCGGGATGACATTCTGAGCAGTGAGAGTTATTATATGGTAGAGATCAAATCCCTCAAGCGGATCGTAGATCGGGCAAAGGAGGAGGGAGAGCCGGTACTTTGTTTTATTGATGAGGTACTCCGTGGCACCAATACAGTGGAGCGTATTGCGGCATCCACGGAGATCTTAAGCTTATTGGCTCAGAAAAATGCACTCTGCTTTGCGGCGACTCATGATATTGAGCTTACGGAGCTTTTGAAGGAGCAGTATGATAATTATCATTTTGAGGAGCAGGTAGAGGAGGATGATGTGATCTTTGATTACCGTCTCCGGGAGGGCAAAGCTATGACGAGGAATGCCATTAAGCTTTTGCACATGATCGGGTATGACCAGCATATTGTACAGCGGGCGCAGGAACGTGTGGAAAATTTTGTGGAGACCGGAAGCTGGAAAATGTGATCCCGTAACAGGAAAGGAAGACAGATTAAAATGACGAAAATTACAATGTATACAGACGGAGCAGCCAGAGGAAATCCGGATGGACCGGGAGGCTATGGAACGATTTTGTCTTTTGTGGATTCCAAAGGGCAGGAGCATATCAAGGAGCTTTCGGCCGGCTATCAGAAGACCACCAATAACCGAATGGAGATGATGGCAGTGATCGCAGGGATGGAAGCATTAAACAGACCATGTGAGATCACGGTATATTCGGACAGTCAGTATGTGGTGAAGGCGTTTAATGAGCACTGGCTGGATGGCTGGATCAAAAAAGGCTGGAAACGCGGAAAAAATGAGCCGGTCAAAAATGTAGATCTGTGGAAACGTCTGCTGGCTGCAATGGAGAAGCATCAGGTATCTTTTCAGTGGGTCAAAGGACATAATGGACATCCACAGAATGAACGCTGTGATGAGCTTGCCACTACAGCGGCAGATGGAACTGATCTGCTGGTAGATGAGGGAATATAATAACAACAGAATATTCATGGCAGAATACGGAAATAATACATAACAAATTCAGAAAGGAATGGTTATGTATGAAAGGAAAAGTATTTCGCTATATTACCGTATGCTGTGTGTTTCTTGCATTATTTGCCCTTGCCAATTTTTACTGTTATCAGTCCGCTATGAATCAGTTTGAAAAGATGCAGGAGGACTATGAGAGCCGTGTGGGAGAGCAGGTGCAGGTATATGTGGATAACCGGATGGCAGACCGCATGGAGCAGATGGAAAAAAGTGTCCGGGAATCGGTACAGACAGAAAATGTTTCCAAAACATTATCGGATAGTACAGTGTATCAGGTGCAGAGTCACAATGCATTGACGGATGAGACGGTCACGGAGTATCAGACATTGCCGGAGGAGCTGGTGGGTTGTGACAGGGAACAGGCGCAGGAATATTGCAGCAAGTACAAAAAGAACATGTCAGCAAAGGAGTTTTTGGATGGTCTGCAGAGTGTCAGTCTGATCTCCTTTTCGCCGGAGCGGCTGACCATATGTAAGAATTATGATCAGTCAAAGGTAAAATTTCGTTATTATCTGATCTCAGATGGCACAGAGGTGATCGCCTATTATGGAGATATGAAAACCGTATATGAGCATACGGGCATTGCGGTTTCCTCACTTTCCAGGAAAGAAAAGCAGCAGCTGAAAAAGGGCATTGAAGTAAAGGATGAGGAAGAATTGTACGGCATATTGGAAAATTATTCCAGTTGACAGATAGAAAAGAAATGGAGAAAAACATGCAGGAAGAAGTGATCGTGATCGGTGCCGGTGCATCGGGAATGATGGCGGCGGTGACGGCTGCAGGAGAGGGCTGTAAGGTTCTTGTTTTGGAGCAGCTATCGCAGCCTGGCAAAAAGATATATGCGACAGGAAACGGAAAATGCAATTATACCAATGAGCATCAATCGCCGGAATGTTATCGTGGAGAAGAACCGGGATTTATCCGGAAAGCATTGGCGCATTTTTCATATCGGGAGACATTGGATACATTCCGTGGGATGGGAATCCTTCCACAGGCAAGAGATGGTTATTATTATCCGGTATCCGGTCAGGCTGCCTCTGTGGTGGATGCACTGGTACGGCGGATGGAGATGCTTGGGGTGGCCCTTCATACGGAAGAGAGAGTACAGCGTATTACAGACAGGACAGCCAAAGATGGTACAGTATATTATCAGGTTCAGACGGACAAGGCTTCGTATGAGACCCGGAATGTGATCCTTGCAGTGGGAGGAAAAGCAGCACCGGTTCACGGCTCCAAAGGGGATGGCTATAAAATTGCAGAGAAGCTTGGGCTGCAGATTGTTTCTCCGGTTCCGGCCCTGACCTCATGTGTACTGAAGGGAGATTTTACAAAGGAATGGGCTAAAATACGGGTGCGGGGCTGTGTGGAACTCTACAGTAAGGCTGGAGAGCTTCTTGCAAAGGACCGGGGAGAGCTTCAGCTTGTATCCTACGGTCTGTCCGGGATTCCATGCTTTCAGGTGAGCCGCTATGCCGCCAGAGCATTGGAGCAGGGGGACAGGCCATATCTATTGCTTGATATCCTGCCGGATTATCCGGAGGAGGAGCTTTGGGAGGAGCTTTCACGCAGGAGAAAGGATTTTGCGTCATATACAGCAGAGCAGGCACTGGAAGGCATGGTGCATCAGATTCTGGGAAGAGTTCTTCTTAAAAGCCTTGGCTTAAAGCCGAAGGATAAGGCGGGAGAATGGAGTGACCGGGATATCCGCCGGATTGCAGACCGTTTCAAACACTGGAAGGTTGGCATTGAGCGGGTCAACGGATTTGATTTTGCACAGGTGACGGCAGGAGGAGTTCTTACAAGTCAGCTTGATCCGCATACCATGGAGGTGTGCAGATATCCGGGGCTTTATATAACGGGAGAGCTTCTGGATGTGGATGGAATCTGCGGGGGATATAATCTCCAGTGGGCATGGACCAGCGGTTATCTCGCAGGAATGGCAGTTGCGAATCAGGAAAGGAATGCAGGAAGATCATGATCAAGATTTCACAGATCAAGGTTTCTTTGGATAAAATTTGTCAGAAGGCTCCGGCAGAGCTTGTCAAAAAAGGAATCATTGGAGAGGAAGAAAAGCAGCTTGTCCGGCGGGCAGCAGCAAAGCAGTTACATATCAGGGAGGAAGAAATCAAAGAATTTCAGATTCTCCGGAGATCGATGGACGCCAGAAAGAAGCATCAGATGCAGTATATCTATCAGGTGGCTTTTCAGATACCTCATGAAGAAAAGGTACTTCGCCGTTATGGGAAAAACGATGCGGTAATATGGAAGGGATTCGGAAACGGGGCTGCAAAGGAGTCAGAGAAAGAAGCTGTGAATGCAGCATCTGTACCAGATATTGGACAGAGAAAACGACCGGTCATTGTGGGAATGGGACCGGCCGGATTATTTGCGGCATTGGAGTTAGCAGAGCATGGGGTCGCACCTCTTGTACTGGAGAGGGGCTGCGAGGTAGAAAAACGCCGGAAAAAGGTGTCCCGGTTTTGGGACACCGGCGAGTTGGATGAAAACTGCAATGTACAGTTTGGGGAAGGGGGAGCAGGAACCTTCTCGGATGGAAAGCTGAATACACTGGTCAAGGATCCCACAGGGCGGGGCAGAAGGGTAATGGAAACCTTTGTGCGGTTTGGTGCCCCGGAGGAAATCCTTTATCTGCAAAAACCACATATTGGTACAGATCTGTTGGGACAGGTCGTACGAAATATCCGGGAACATATTCGGGAGCTGGGAGGAGAGGTCCTTTTTGAGACACAGTTCCTTCGGGCAGTATGGCAGGAGGATACGCTTGAGGAAATCGTATATCTTCGGAATGGCAGAGAGGAGCATCTGGAATGTGACGCTCTGATCCTGGCAACGGGGCATAGTGCCAGAGACACGGTAAAGACGTTATATAACAGCGGAATCCTTATGGAGGCGAAGCCATTTGCGGTAGGAGTACGGGTGGAACATCCACAGGAGATGATCGGTCGGAACCAGTATGGAGATCTGTACGAAAAACTACCCACTGCAGATTACAAGCTGACCTACAATACCGGAGAAAAACGAGGCGTGTATTCGTTCTGTATGTGTCCCGGTGGATATATCGTCAATGCCTCTTCGGAAAAGGGACGTCTGGCGGTAAACGGAATGAGTAACCATGCCAGAGACGGGCGCAATGCCAACAGTGCCATTGTAGTCACGGTGGATCCTTCTGATTTTGGAGGACGTGATCCGCTGGCAGGGATTGCCTTTCAGAGAAAATGGGAAGAGGCGGCGTACAAAGCCGGTCAGGGAAAGATCCCGGTACAGCTTTTTGGTGACTTTTGTGCCGGAAGGAAAAGCACCGGACTGGGACAGGTGATTCCGTCTATTAAGGGACAATATGCGCTGGCAAATGTCCGGGAGGTCATTCCGGGCTTTGTGGGAGATGCCATCGAGGAAGGCTTTGGAGCTTTTGACCGACGGATTCATGGATTTGCCCGTGAAGATGCGGTTCTGGCAGGAATCGAAAGCAGAACATCTTCTCCGGTGCGGATATGCAGAGATGAGTCTTTGCAGGCGAATATCCGGGGGATTTATCCATGTGGAGAGGGTGCCGGATATGCCGGCGGGATCACCTCTGCCGCGATGGACGGAATCCGTGTGGCAGAGAGCCTGATCAAGTGAAAATAAATAAGAAATGGAGATTATCATGGACGAAAAGGGAATTCAGAGAATTAATGAACTGGCACATAAAGCAAAGGCAGAGGGGCTTACCGCTGCTGAAAAGGCAGAACAGAAAAAGCTGCGCCAGAAATTTCTGGCGGATATCCGCGCAAATGTACGGTCACAGTTAAATAATATTTCTGTCATCGAAAAGGATGGCAGTATTACAGATCTGGGAGAGACTATTGGCAAAAAGAAACCAATCCGTCTGGAGGATGCGGAATGACGAAGGAGGAAGCCAGAGAGAGTATGAAAAAGCTCCGCCGGGAGATGAGTGATCAGGAGCGCAGCCGTCAGAATCAGGAGATTCGTGAGCAGCTTCTGGCAGATCCCGTATGGATGGAGGTATCCTGGTTTTATCCGTTTGTGTCCTATGGAACAGAGGTGGATACAAGAGAGCTCATCCGGGGGCTTTTAGCTGAGCAGAAACAGGGACGCCGGATTCATGTGGCAGTTCCAAGGGTTGCCGGCAGGGAAATGGACTTTTACGAGATCCACGATATGACCGATCTGCAGCCCGGTTATCAGGGAATTTTGGAGCCGGCAGAGTATTGTCCGAAGGTAGAAGCAACGGAAGGAATGATGCTATTGCCGGGACTTGCCTTTGACAGAGAAGGACATCGTGTGGGATACGGTGGCGGATATTATGACCGTTATCTTGCCCGTTTTGAGGGTTCGTCTTTACATTTATATGCGGTCGCATATGACTTTCAGATCGTGGATCAGATTGAGGCGGAAGAACATGACATTTCTCCACACAGGATCATCACTTCACAGAACAAACACAATTAAAACACGTTTTCTTCATAATCACATCACAAAGGAAACATAATTCGTTGCTAGAATGACATCATAAGATAAAACAAACGGCGATATAATGAGTTCTAAAGAACTCATATCAGGAGTTTAGCCGTATTAGAGAAGAGTAAGGAACGGAAGGGAGAGATTGTGATGACAAAACAGGATTTAGCAAAGGTGGCAGCGTATGCTGCAGTGTTTGGACTGGTAGGAGGCGTGACATTTGAGGGGGTTAACTATACCGCCAATCATTTCATAGGAAGTGCAGCGGTAGAAAGCACCGCTACGCCGGCAAGCAAATTAAAAACAACAACGACTTCAACAGGAAGCAGTGATGGAAGCTCCGAAGGTGTATCCACAGTAGCAGCTAATGTGCTTCCGTCTATTGTAGCCATTGATGTAACAGTTCAGGAAAATACACAAGATGTATTTGGCAGAAACTATTCTCAGGAATCATCCGGCAGCGGCTCCGGTATTATCGTAGCGCAGGATGACAGTAATCTTTATATTGCAACGAACAATCACGTTGTACAGAATGCAACCAGCGTATCCGTAAAGTTTAATGACGACAGTACTTATACCGCAAGCGTCAAGGGAACCGACACAGACTCCGACCTGGCAGTGGTTGAGATACCGATGAAGGATCTGTCCAGTGACACCAAAAATAATATCAAGGTCGCAACCCTTGGAGATTCTACCAAGGTAAAGATTGGAGAGCAGTCTATCGCCATCGGTAATGCACTGGGCTATGGTACTTCTGTTACCGTTGGATATATCAGTGCGGTTGACAGAGAAGTTGCCTCTGAGGATGTCAATATGAAGCTGCTTCAGACAGATGCTGCGATCAACCCTGGTAACAGTGGTGGTGCTCTTGTGGATGATGAGGGCAAGGTTATCGGCATCAATTCTGCAAAATATTCTGACACTTCTGTAGAGGGAATGGGCTTTGCTATCCCAATCTCCACAGCAGTTCCGATCATCAATGATATTATTGATGCACAACAGGTATCTGAGGATAAACAGGCATATCTGGGCATCAAAGGAACCGATGTTTCCAGTGAGATTTCCCAGTATTACAATATGCCGGAAGGAATTTATGTAGGCAAAGTCACAAAGGATTCTCCTGCCGGAAAAGCCGGTATCAAGACAGGCGATATCATTGTCAAATTTAACGGAAATGAGACAACAACCATGGATGGTCTGAAGGATCGTCTGGGACGCTGCAAAGCCGGAGATACCGTGGAGGTTGTTGTAAAGAGAGCAGATAACGGTGATTATAAAGAGGTTACCATGAAAGTAAAGCTTGGCAAGAAATCTGATTCCACAGATGACCAGAGTAATGATAGCCAAAGTAATGACAGCCAGAGTGGAAACGGCAGTCAGAACGGCTCCCAGGGAAATAACGGAAATCAGAATGGGTGGGGCTCATTCTTTAATTAAAGAACTCAGACTTCCCGCACCATTTTGAAAAAGCCGCATACCATAATCTATAAATTGTTTGTGCAAAAGAGGATACCCATAGGAGTGTCCTCTTTTTTGTACAGAAAGGGCAGGTATCATATGAAACGTATCTGGAAAAAGATGCTTTGCGTTGGTATGACGGCGGTGATGATGGTGGGAGCTTTGTCGGGCTGTGGCAAGCAGGATAAAGAGCTTACCACGATCCGTCTCAACGAGGTGGCACACTCTATCTTTTATGCACCGCAGTATGTGGCGATTGAAAAGGGGTATTTTGAGGACGAAGGGATTGCATTGGAGCTGACCAATGGAATGGGGGCAGACAATGTAATGACTGCAGTGGTTTCCGGGGAGGCAGACATAGGATTTATGGGTTCCGAGTCCTCTATTTATGTGTATCAGGAGGGCGCAAAGGACTACATTGTGAATTTCGCCCAGTTGACCAATCGTGCCGGTAATTTCCTGGTGGCAAAGACAAAGGATGACTCCTTTGACTGGAGCAAGCTGAAGGGGAAGACTGTACTGGGCGGCCGGGATGGCGGTATGCCGGAGATGGTATTTGAATATGTATTAAAGAAAAATGGCATTGATCCGAAAAAAGATCTGAAAATTGTTAAAAATATTGACTTTGGTCTCACAGCACAGGCATATGCTTCCGGACAGGGAGACTATACCGTGGAATTTGAACCATTTGCTGCTTCTTTGGAGGCTGACAAGAAAGGTGTCGTTGTGGCATCTCTTGGGGAAGCCAGCGGTGATGTTCCTTACACGGCTTATTCTGCCAAAAAAAGTTATATGAAGGATCATCAGAAGGAGCTTCTTGCTTTCACGAAGGCGGTACAGAAGGGAATGGATTTTGTGCAGAGCCACACTCCGGAAGAAATTGCAAAGGTGATCGCACCACAGTTCCCGGAGACGGACGAGAAGGCTTTGGTTACTGTGGTAAAGCGTTATTATGACCAGGGAACCTGGAAGGAAAATCTGGTCTTTGAAAAAGCCAGCTTTGAGCTTTTACAGGATATTCTGCAGGATGCGGGAGTATTGAAGAACCGGTTGTCCTATGATGATCTGGTAGATACGCAGCTCGCAAAGGATGCGGCCGGAAAATAAGTTGGAATTCATCTTCGGTTATTATAAAACGAAAAGGAGGACCTCCATGCAGGGGGTCTTCTTTTTTCGTAGAAAATTTTAGAAGTAGCACAGATAATAAATATTATTGTTGACATATTATATATGTAGTGCTAATGTAAAATATACAACGATGAGTTTGCAGAAAAAGTATAATTAAGGAGGTACTCATGAAAAAAAGAAAAAGAAATATGAAACAAGTTATATGTCTGATTGTGGCAATTGCAATGTTGATCACAATGACACCGGACTGCTTGATGAATATTCATCAGGTAAAGGCAGCGCAGAAGGAGGAAAAGGAAAATATTACAGAGAAAAGTTACACCTCCAATGGCTGCAGCGTGAAATATGAGACAAAGTCTGGTTGGGGAAATCAGGCGCAAATAGATATTTCCATTACAAACGATGGAGAGGAAAGTATGAAGCTTTCTGAGCTTCGTTTTGTATATCAGGCAAAAATAATAAATATATGGAATGCATCTATTGCAAGTGAAAAGGAGGTGTCCGGTGTATGGCAGTATGTGCTCACACCGGAATCTTACAATAAGCTGCTCAATGCAGGGGAAAGCATTAACATTGGATTTATTGCGGAAGGAGTCGATATACCTCAGGCTCCGGATAAAATTGAAATTGAAGGAGAGCGGGATGATCCCAAGGGAGCAGTTGGGGATACGGCGGATTTTGGAGGATATTGCCGTATTACAACGGAAGTGTCAAATCAATGGGATGGAGGGATCATAGGAAAGATCATCCTTGAAAATACGGGAAAGGAAATTCTGAAGGGATGGAAGCTACATTTTGTATGGGATGGTCAGATAGATAATATTTGGAATGCGGTATGTCAAAAAGCCAAAAGCGGGTATTCCATAAATCCAATGAATTATAACTCTGAAATCGCTGTTGGAGGAAAGGTAGAGATTGGTTTTCAGGCATCTGGTAAAGAAAAAGACTTGGAACAGTTTGGAAAAGAAGGGTTTATTTCAAAAAAGAAGATGGTATTTTCATCGAAGGAGCCGGAGGTTTCTGAGCTTCCTGTGACTTCATCAGCTCCGACCGCTTCTGGGCTTCCTATGATATCATCGACTCCTGTTTCTTCTGGCAATATTGAGATTCCAACAGCAGATCCGGTAAAAACAAATTATCCGTTGGAAACATTGATCGTAGATCCTGCCGAGACAGGACATCCTGTGACTTCACCTGTTGATCCGGTGTTTACGGATAATCCAGAAACGATTATTCCGGAATGTACAGCGACGGATTTTAGAACTACAACTCCTCCGGAGGAGACGAGTACAGTATATCCGGTAACGGCTATGCCTGCAGAGACAAATATAGAAGAATCAACGGAAGAACCGATGGATACAGATCGACCAGAAGAAACAAAAATGCCATCGGATACAGAGGGGCCCTTTGTAACCAAAGAGCCGGAGGAAGAATCAAGAGGAGATTATCATATAAATAGCGACATTGTGCTGGAAGAGGATCTGATTTGTGACAATTTGTATATTCACGGCAATTTATATACAAATGGAAAAAAAGTAATTGTAAAGAAAAATATTATCCAGGAAGGCAGTGGAGGATTTTATATACAGCATAGTGATGTATCAGTAAAGGAGGATTACGTTTTTGCAGGAGGAAAGCTTAATATTGAGGAAAGTTGTGATTTGTCTATAGGTAAGAATTTTGAAATATTTCAGGGGATTAAAATATATCAGTATTTTGATAATAAAACAGACTTATTCACTTTGCAGGTTGATGGTGATCTATTGTATGCAGAAGAAAAGAAGATATGGAAATTATATCAGACCAATTTAAAATTGGGAGGAAATTTGCAACAGACCGGTTGTAATTGTTCAAGTTGGGATGAACCAAATGTTAGCGAAGATTTTACTATTACCTTTATTGGGAAAAAGGAACAGGAGATCAACATATGGAATGATTGTGATCAGTATTTTGGAACATTGGATGCCAGAGAAGCTAAATGTGTCAAATTTCCTGAATCACAGATTTATGCAGTAAATCTTTATGGGTTGAGTAAAATAGAAACGCCGCCGAAACCTGAAGCACCTGACTTGAGTGGGATCGATCCAGATGAGATAGAACCTGGAGAAGAGATCCCTGATCGGGGTTATGACTTGCATGTTGATAATATATATGTGGAAAACGGAGAAGATCATCTAAAAAGAAATACATATTTGACGGAAGGAAATCTTTATATCACAAATGGCAGTCTGAAGATTGACGGAAATCTGCAGCTATATAAAACCAAGGTTATTATGCCGGAGGGAAAGCTACAGGTTAGCGAAAACCTGGAATTATGTAAATCTCAGATTGTTATGACGGAGGGAAGGCTTCAGGTTGACGGAGATTTGATAAATAATAGCTCTACTGTGGGGTATAACAGTGGAGATATACACATAAAAGGGAGAACGGAGCAGCGTGAAGGATCTATTTATTTTTATGATAATTGTAGACTGGAATTTGATCAGGATGTAGAGTTTCCGGATGGCGGAAACTTTAATCTATATGGAGACTCAGTAACATGTATTTTTCATGGAAATTTTAATCAGGGAAGTAGTGGCTTTTTTTATGCTAGAAAAGGAGATTTCTATTTTGAAAAAGACTATTTATTTAGGGGAGACTATGGATACCGACATATTCAATATACAAAATTTAACAAAGACTGCAAGATTTATTTCAGTGGAGATAAAACACAAAAAATCGAATTGCGTGATGCGAAGACTGCATATTGGGGAAGTCTGGATTTTTGTCAAAGCAAAGATGTTTGGGTTAATAATGAAATGATTGGATATGAAGTCAGGGGAATAGAAAAAGTTCATGCCGTTACAGAAGATTTGGCTTTTGATATGGAGTATCTGTATACACAGGGAGACGGAGTGATTTCTGGAAATTTGAAACTCCTGCGAGGCCGTCTTTTTATAAAGGAGCTTCCTGTATAATAAAAAACGTGGATGTTGAAAATACCTCAGAGTACAATA